>Ga0079224_100014330_pt1 | contig 11072 bp, 9 predicted proteins | sample Stecom2015_FD_80414 | JGI IMG/M metagenome (GOLD analysis project Ga0079224, IMG submission 80414) | Agricultural soil microbial communities from Utah to study Nitrogen management - Steer compost 2015 | ecosystem: Environmental > Terrestrial > Soil > Agricultural land | place: USA: Utah...
CCACGCCGGCCGATCGCCGGCGCAGGCCCGGTCGATGCCGGACCCGGCGGCATCGGCGGCGCGGCGGCCATGCCGGCCCGCTTCCGGTTCGGCCGGCGGACCGGCGCGGGCGTGCGGCCCCGGGGCGTACGGGTCCCGCGCACGACCGGCGGCAGCGATGCACCCGATCCGCCGAAGAACCGGAACCCCCGGGCATGTCCTCAACGCCGGTACGACCGCGACTCCTGCCCCACGGAACCGACGGAGAACTCGGTGGGACGGGGCCTCGCTTTCCCGCCCGCCCGAGGGCATCGCCCGCCTTCCGCCGGTGTACCGGCCGGCCGAGGACCGCTCACCGGCACCGAGCCGCAGCGGTCGATGCCAGCGGAGGAACGGCGGCGCCCCGCGGTCGAGCCCTCGAGGGCCGGCCGCATACCCGGCAGTCCCCCCGGCAGCGGCTCCGCGCCGCGGCCGCCCCGGCGGAGAACGCCGGCGCCGGGCGGGCCGCCGGGGAGCAGGGCCGTGCTCTGCGCCGGGTCGCCGCTCGGGCCGGTGGTATCCGGTTCCCCTGCGAGAGCGCTCCTCCCGCCGTCTCCGCCCCCCCGGCGCCCGCGCGGTCCGGCGGGGCGCGCTACTCGGGCGCGCCCGGCGGCGGACCCTCCCGGTGGGTCCCCGCCGGTCGCCGCCGCGCGCGCCACGAGGTGGCCCCCATCGGGCCGTCCGGCGGCCACCGGTCCCGTCCGGCCGGTTCCGCCTCGGTGTCGCCCGGCACGGCACCGGGACGCCCCGGGGTACCGGTCCGGCGGCGGGATGCGGAGGCGGCCCGGTGGCGGCCTCAGCTCCGGGCGTCCGGGGAGAGCGGGATGCGCATCTCGATCTCGGTCCCCTCGCCGGGGGCGGTGGTGATCTCGGTTTCCCCGCCCAGGTCGCGGATGCGGCCGCGGATCGACTGGGCGAGGCCGAGGCGGCCCTGGGCCCGGGCCTCGGCGGGCCGGGTGGGCGGCATGCCCGGCCCGTCGTCTCGGACGGTCACGGTGACCGCATCGCCCTCGTCCTCCAGGAAGAGCCAGGCGCGGGTCTCCGGCGGGCAGTGCCGCTCGACGTTGGCCAGCGCGGCGCCCACCGCGGCGGCGATCTCCTCGACGGCGTCGGCGGGCAGCGGCACCGGGTCGGCGGGGGCGGAGAAGGTGACCCGCGACGACTCGTATCCGGCCAGCGCGGCGCGCAGGTCGCCGCCGCCGGAGGGGTCGCTCCCGCTCCCCCCGGGGCGGATCGGGGCGCGGTTCTCCGCCGGGGACGCCGCATCCTCGGGGCCGGCCGGGCGGGCCGGCGGGCCGCTGCTGATCAGGGCGCGCAGCCGGACCTCCTGCTCGCCGGCGAGCCGGCCGAGTTCGGCGGCCTCACCGCCGATCTCCGCGCCGCGCCGGCTCACCATCGCCAGCACCTGCAGCACCGAGTCGTGGATGGACCGGGCCAGCCGCTCCCGCTCGGAGGTGCGGGCCTCGATCGCGACCGCCTCGGCGAGCCGCCGCTCGGCGCGGAGCGCGTAGTGCGCGAGGTAGCCCATCGAGTACCCGGCCAACAGCAGCAGCACCACGCCGCGCGGCACCGCCGCGGTGATGTCCAGGCCGAGCAGCACCCGGCCGGCGATGTCGACGAGCCCGTGCCCCAGGGCGACGCAGAGCGCCCACCGGCGCCCCGCGACCACCGCCGAGGCCAGCGCGGCGGCGGCGAACCAGGTGGTGGTCAGCGGCGGGGCCATCCGCAGGTACCCCGGCTCCACCACGGCGTAGGTGGCGGCCATGCAGCCGAACGCGATCGCGACGTCGGCCGCCGCCAGCCGCCGCTCGGCGAACCGCCCCCGCCCGTAGGCGTAGCCGGCGAACCCGGTCCAGGCCGCCATCACCGCCAGCACCGCGACCGCCCCCAGCGGGTGGAGCAGCAGCTCCCGGTGGGTGAACACCTGGTAGAAGGCGTAGGCCAGGGAGGCCGCCCGGAACACCGCTATGGCGCGCCACACCGCGGTCTCGAAGCCCACCGCCCGCTCCCCTTCCCTCGGTGCCGCCCGCCGGACGCGGGCCGCGCGGGGAACAGTCTTGCGGACGCAGGACGCTCCGGGAAACGCGGGACGCCCGGCAGCCCTCTCCGGCCGAGCGGCTCCGGTCGAACGGCTTCCGGCTCCGCGGACGGCCGCGCCCTTTCCCTAACCGGCCCCCGGCCCCGCCGCCGTCCGGGACGGCGGCGGGGCGGCGGCATCCGGGCATCGGACGGGCGTCGGGAGGGCGGGCGGGGGACGCCGGGGCGGCCCGTCCGGGCATCCGCGCCCCGGAGCCGCGCCTCCGACGCGCCCCGGGGGCGCAGGGGCGGCGAGGGGACGCCCCCCGCCGGCGGGCCGGTGTCCCGAGTCGCCGGCCCGGTGCGGTCCGGGGAGCGGTTCCGCCCGCCCCGGGCCCATGGGGCGCCGTCTTCTCCCGGCCCTCCTCCGTTCCTCCCCGGGGAGGCGACCGCTCCGGGCGCGACGCCGGCGCCGCCGCGGAGGTCTCCGGTTCCGCCTCCGACCGGTTCACGCCGGTCTCAGAGACTGCCGGGTATGCGGGTGGCCGCCCGGAGTGCCCGGCCGCGGGCCGGGAAAGGCGGCGGTCCGGGACTCGACGCCGCCGTGACCGCTGCGGGAGGCGTCGCGGGGCCGGGGGTGGGCGGTGGCGGGCCGTGCACCGTCCGCGGCCGTCCCGCGCCGGCCGGGCGCGGTGGCCGGGCCATCTGCTGCCCGGCGGCCGTCCCGCCTGCAGGGGCGGGGTGGGCGGTGGCGGGCGGGAAGGCCCGAGGCGGCCGCAGTGGATGACCACCTACCCAGCAGAGCCGCCGGCCACCGGCGCGGAGGCCGGTGCACGGCGGGCCGGGGCAGGGCGGCGGCGCCGAGAACGAGGCGGGCGGGCCGGCGGGACGGCCGCCCCGATCCGCGCCGGGGCGACCGGTCAGGGCATCAGACGACCGCGCCGTCGTCGGGGCCGTTGTCGCCGGAGGCGCGGTCGCCCATCCGGACGACGAGCACCACGAACCCCGCGATGAACGCGGCCACCGCGCAGAACGCCAGCCAGCCCGGGCGGGCCCCGACCAGCATGGAGGCCAGCAGGACGGCGGGGCCGCCGAACAGGCCGCCCCAGGCCAGGCGCCCGACGAGGTCGCCGCGGGGCAGCGGGGGCGGCGGGGGCGGCACGTAGTGGTCGCCCTGCTCCGCGGCGCCGTCCTCCCCGGCACCGGACCGGGGGGTGCGGCGCTCCCGCTCCTCGGCGTCCTCGCCGCCGGCCTCGTAGTCGGGGGCGAGCAGGTCGCCGCCGGCCGCGGGGCCGCGCTCCGCCGGGCCCTCCTCCTCAGCCGAGACGTTCTCCGCGTCCGGCCAGGCCGGGCGGCCCTCCGGTTCGGTCTCATAGAAGCGGGCGACCAGGTCGGCCCAGACGTCGTCCTCGCCGCCGGGCGCCGCCGCCGGGTCCGGGACGGGCTCGCCGCCCTCCCGGTCCTGCACGCCCCCGGCGCCCCGGCCTGCGCCGGGGAGGTCGTCGCCGAGCTCGGGGAGCTCGGTGCGGAGCACCCGCTCGGCGGCGTCGCGCTCGGACTCGTCCACGTAGAGGTGGTCGATCGGGGCGTCGGCTGCGTCGGGGGCGGAGTCCAGCGGGTCGGATTCCAGGCGCACCGCGTAGGCCGCTATGCCGGAGCGCCCCAGCGCCTCCAGCATGAGGTCGGCCGATGCGGGGGGAAGCAGGATGAGCGGGACGTAGGCGTCCGCGAGCAGCCCGTTCCCGCGGCGATTCGTCATCGCTGTCTTCCTTCCCCGCTTCTGCTGTGCTCGCGCACGAACCCGAGGCTTTCCTCGAAGATCACGGCCGCATCGTTGTCCAGGGTGGCGACATGGTAGCTGTTGTCCAATGAGCGGACGGTCACCTCCGTGTTGACCGCCCTACTCGTGAGGATACGCAGACTCTGCGGCCCGATGACATGATCTTCCGGACTTCGGTAGGCCAGAACCGGCGCCTGCACCGAGGCCATCCCCCGCTGTGTTGCGCGCCACAGCGCCGGGAGTGTCGCGGCGGCCGCCGTCGGCACCCGGTCGTAGCCGCCCTCCCCGACGCCGGGCCGCTTGATGTCGTCGGCCAGCCCCTTGGTGGACGGCAGCACGTGCTTCAGCAGCGGGGCGGCGAGGAGCAGCGGGGTCTCCAGCGCCAGGGACGGGTTGACCAGCACGACCCCGGCCACCGCGCCGGGATGCAGCTGGGCGAGGCGCAGGGCCAGGCACCCGCCCATCGACAGCCCCATCACGAACACCTCGTCGCACCGGTCCCGCAGGTCCAGCAGGGCCGCCTCGACCGCGGCGAGCCACTGGGCGCTGCCGGTGAGGTTCATCTCCTGCCAGCTGGTGCCGTGCCCGGGCAGCAGCGGCAGCTCCACGGTGAGCCCGGCGTCGGCGAGGTGCTCGGCCCACGGCCGCATCGAGCGCGGCGACCCGGTGAACCCGTGGCAGAGCAGCACCCCGGTGGGGCCGCCGGTGCGGCTGAACGGTTCTGCGCCGGGCAGCAGCGGCATGGGGGACTCCTCGTCGTCGCCGTCTCCACGCCGGCCCGGGGAGCGGAACGCGCCGGGGCCGGGCCTCGAACTTAACCCGCCGGCCCTCCGCGGGGCACCCCCGGCTCCCCTCCAGGCCCCCGACCGGGCGCCCGACATTGGTAGTCGGCCCCGAGCAATGCGAAGATGTCCCCGATTGTTCGTGGTAGCGGGAAGGCGAACCGACATCCATGTCCGGAAACCACCCGCGGGTGCGGGGGTGAGTCTCGGTGTTCTACTGGGTTGTGAAGGCGATTCTGGGCCCGGTGCTGGCGGTGCTGTGGCAGCCGCGCGCCTACGGGGTCGAGAACGTCCCCCGGCAGGGCCCCGCGATCATGGTCAGCAACCACCTGTCCTTCTCGGACCACTTCTTCGGGCCGCTCCCCCTCCCCCGCAAGATCACCTTCCTGGCCAAGGCGGAGTACTTCACCGGCACCGGGGTCAAGGGGCTGGTCAGCCGGCTGTTCTTCAGCGGCGTGGGGCAGATCCCGATCGACCGCTCCGGCGGCAAGGCCAGTGAGGCGGCGCTGCGCACCGGCCTGAAGGTGCTCAAGCAGGGCAAGCTGCTCGGCATCTACCCGGAGGGCACCCGCTCCCCCGACGGCCGGCTGTACCGCGGGCGCACCGGCGTGGCCCGGCTGGCCCTGGAGTCCCGGGCCCCGGTCGTGCCGATGGCGATGATCAACCTGGACAAGATCATGCCGCCCGGGCAGACCGTGCCCAAGCTCGGCATCCGCCCCAAGGTCGTCTTCGGCGAACCGCTCGACTTCTCCCGCTACTACGGCATGGAGAAGGACCCCCGGGTGCTGCGCGCGGTGACCGACGAGATCATGTACGCGCTGATGGCCCTCTCCGGCCAGGAGTACGTGGACCGCTACGCCCAGTCGGTCAAGCGCGAGCTGGAGGCGGCGGCCAAGGAGGAGCGCAAGGAGCAGCACGCCGACGCCAAGGAGCGCCGGCGCGCCGACCGGGCCAAGCGCAAGAGCGAGCGGAAGGCCCGCCGCGAGGAGAAGCGCGCGGCGAAGAAGGACTGACCCCGGGCTTCCCAGACGCCGGCCGACGGCGGGTCCACTCCCGTCCGTCCCGTGTCGGTCTTGGACTCATCGACCGGTCGATGGGTCCAAGACCGACACGGGACGGACGGCGCCTCAGCTGTTGGGTATGCGGGTGGTCACCCGGCTCGGCCCCTGGGATGGCGGGGGTTTTCCGCCCGCCACGGAGCCCCGGCATTCCCCCTGACCCCTGCACCGCAGCGCTGCCTCGTTGGGCCTTCGCCCGCCGCTGTCACGATGACGTTGAGCCCGGGGTCGTTTCTTCTGCCCGGCCCACCGGCCCCGCTGTCTCGTACCGGATGTGCGGTCAGGGCCGGGAAAAGCGACAACCCCGGGCTCAACGAGGTGGGCGGTCCGCGGGTAGCGCTGTGGTGCGGGTCGCTGCGGCGCCGCAGGCCGTGGCGGCCGGACACCCTGAGCGACCGACCGCATACCTGACAGTCTCTCAGCGGAACGGCTGCCGCGACCGCGATTCCGGCCGGGCCTCAGAGCCGGAGCAGGGCCAGGAGCGGGCGGTGGTCGCTGGCCGCCGCCATGTCCTCGGCGCGCACCAGGTCGACCGGGACGCCCGCGCCGGCGACCCCGATGGCGGGGTCGGTGAAGATCCCGTCGATCCGGCTGCGCGGGCGCCGCGAGGTGAAGGTGGCGGCCTCGCCGAGCGGTGCGGCGGCCGCCGCGTCGGCGAGGCCCCGGGTGAGGTACCGCCACGCCTCGCCGTCCGGGCCGCAGTTGACGTCACCGGCCAGCACCGCCGGCGCGTCGTACCGGAGCGCCGCCCGGTCCAGGTGGTCCAGTGCCTCCCGGGCGTGCTCCAGCCGGGCGCGCTCCTCCAGGTCCAGGTGGGTGCAGCCGACCGCGAGGCGGCGGCCGCCGATGTCCAGCACCGCCACCGAGACCGCCCGCAGGTGCAGGCCGGGGCGGCGGCTCAGCCTCCGGTGCCGCGCCTCCAGCACGGCCACCCCCGGGCGGACCAGCACCGCCAGCCCGCCGGGCCGCCGGCTGACCGCGGGCACCAGCCCGGTCTCCCGGGCCAGCCGCCGCCTCCAGTGCCGCCACAGCAGCAGCCGCGGCGCCTCCTGCAGGCAGAGCACGTCCGGATTGCACGCCCTGACGACCCTGGCCACCGCGGCGGAGGAGTCGCGCAGTGCGCGCACGTTGTAGCTGACCAGCCTCACATCGGGTGTCGCCACACGGTCCGCCTACCCGGCCCGGGCGTCCGGCATTCCTCCGACGGACCGCCGGAGGGAGAGCGCCGCGCATCCCCGCCGCGCGTGCGGACGGGTCCTGCCCCGCCGGACGCCGGGATCAGCGCGAGAGGGCGGACGTGCCGGCCCGGCCGGCAAGGCGCCCCGCTCCACCGGGCGCCGCCCCGGGCTTCCCCGCACGCGGCGCCGCCCTCCCGCCATCGGTGCCCGGCCGGTCCCGGTCCGCGGTCCTGCACCGGTGAGCGGTCCTCGACCGGTCGATCCACCGATGGGCAGGCAGCGGGCGGGACGGCGGTCCGGGTCGGGGCCCGGGCGTACGGCCGCGCATCCGGCGGTCTCCGAGGCGGGCGGTCCCGCCCCGCCCCCTCCGCGGGTGCGGATGTCCGCGCCCTGTCCGGTAAGCCGCCCGGACAGGCGCTCCAGGCCGCTCCGCACCCCGGCGGGCCCATCGGCGCGGGACGGCGCCCCGGCGCGGCCGTGGACCCCGGCGGACGGCCGTGCTTCAGAAGGCTGCGGCGGGCGGCCGCCCCGGGCCGGGGCGGGTCAGCGCAGGGCCAGGTCGGCCGCGCCGATGATGCCGGCGGCGGAGCCGAGTTCGGCGGCGCGGACCTCGGCCAGCCTGCGGGTGGCGCGGCCGGTGACCGCGCGGGCGTAGGCCTCCCGGGCCGGGGCGAGGACCAGGTCGCCGGCCTCGGAGACGCCGCCGCCGATGACGAAGCACTCCGGATCGAGGATCGCGGCGAGGTCGGCCAGGCCGGCGCCGACCCAGGCGCCCACCGTGGCGAAGCAGTCGATCGCGCCCTGGTCGCCCTCCCGGGCGGCGCGGGTGATCTCCGGGCCCTCGATCCGCCCGGGGTCGCCGCCGGCCAGCTCCAGCAGGCGGGCGGCGCGGTCCGGGTCGGCGGCGGCCAGATCCCGGGCCTCGGCGACCAGCGCGCGGCCGCTGGCGTACTGCTCCCAGCACCCCTGGTTGCCGCAGGCGCACCGGCGGCCGAAGGGCACCATCCGGTAGTGGCCGATCTCGCCCGCGGCGCCGAAGCGGCCGCGGCGCAGCTCGCCGTCCATGATGATCGCGCCGCCCACCCCGGTGCCGAGGGTGACGACGACGGCGTCCCGGCGCCCGCGGCCCGCGCCGAACCGGACCTCGGCCCAGGCCGCGGCGTTGGCGTCGTTCTCCACCACCACCGGCAGGTCGAGCCGGCGCGCGATGCGTTCCCGGACCGGGTCGCCGGCCAGGCCGAGGTTGCCGGCCAGCACGATGCGGGAGCGGTTCTCGTCGACGAACCCGGCGGTGCCGACCCCGATCCCGGCGACCTCCTCCCCGTCGCCCTCCTTGCGCAGCTCCCCGACGAGCTCGGCGACGGCCTCCGCGAGCAGCTCGCCGTCACCGAAGGGGGTGGGGCGCTTGGCCTGGCGCAGGATGCGCCCCTCCGGGTCGACGACGCCCGCGGCGATCTTGGTTCCGCCGATGTCGACGCCGATCGTCAACGCCATGGGGGACTCCTCTGCAGGTCCGGACCGAATCAGAACGATTGGAGTAAACCAAAGGTCCGGACCAATCCGCGACACGGCCCCGGGATCGCGGAGGCCGGGGCCGCACGGTCCGCCCGGCCCCGTCCCGCTCGGCCCCGGGTCTCAGTCCCGGCCGCCGGGGCCGACCTCGGGCCGGGGACGGTCCTCCGCCCCGGCGCCCTCCCCGCGGGCCTCGCCCTCCCTGCGCTGCCGCTCGAACTCGCCCTCCACGATGCGCCAGGTCTCGCCGAGCGCGCCGAACAGCGCGGCCCCGGCGCGGCCCAGGTGGCCGGCGATCTCCGGTGCGGCGGTGCGGACCACGCCGACGAAGCGGTCGAGCGGCGGCTCCTCCGGCTGCGGCTGCTCGGCGCGGATGGCCTCCTCCCACACGTCGCCGGTGCGCGGCGGCGGGGAGGTCGCCGCGGAGACGCCCTTGCGCACCCCGGCGACGATGAGTTTGCGCTGCAAGGCGTCGACCAGGCGGAGTGCGTCGTCGATGATGTCCGCGGAGGCCGCGTTCTCCCGGTCCTCCCCGTTGCGCCGTGCACCCGCGCCGGTGTCGCGCCCGTTCGGCTCTGCCATGGTCTGCTGCCCCTGTTCTTCCGGATCTACCGCCACGTTAACGAGGCCGGGGCCGCCCGGGTGCCCGCAGGGGCGGGAACCGGGGGAAACCCGGAGAAGGTTCAGGGGCGGCTCCGCGCGGCGCCCCGGACGCGCGCCGGGCGGGGGCGATAATGGCCGGGCGGGCCCGCTGCCCCCGCCGGTCGGATCACTATCGGATACCGAAGGAGAACGGATTCTACCCGTCGGTAGCCTTTGTTGTTACCGTCGTCACGTTCCCTCGTCTGACCCCGTTCGCCCAGGAGCACCACGTGCGCGAATTCAGCCGGCCCGTCAAAGTCGAGATCTCCCCGGGAGCGCGCCTTCCCGACACCGTGTTCGCGCGCGCCGCGGAGGAGCCGGGCACCGTCGCCCTGCGCCGCCAGGAGTCCGGCCAGTGGCGGGACGTCACCTGCAAGGAGTTCCGCGACGACGTGGTCGCGCTCGCCAAAGCCCTGATCGCCGCCGGCATCGAGCACGGCGACCGGGTGGGGCTGATCGCCCGCACCCGTTACGAGTGGACCGCGATCGACTACGCGATCTGGTCGGTCGGCGCGGTCACCGTCCCGATCTACGAGACCTCCTCCGCCGAGCAGGTGCAGTGGATCCTCGGCGACTCCGGCAGCAAGGCGGTGTTCGTGGAGACCGCCGAGCACGCCGCGCGCGTCGAGGAGGTCCGCGCCGACCTCCCCGGCCTCGCCCACGTGTGGGAGATCGAGAACGGCGGGGTCGACGAGTTCACCGCGACCGGCGCCGGGATCGAGGAGTCCGCGGTCGAGGAGCGCCGCACCGCCGGCGGCGTCGACGAACTCGCCACCCTCATCTACACCTCGGGCACCACCGGCCGCCCCAAGGGCTGCGAGCTGACCCACCGGAACCTGCTGTTCACCATCCTCAACGTGATCCGGGGGCCGCTGGAGGAGGTCTTCACCCTGGAGGGCCGGTCCACCCTGCTCTTCCTCCCGCTCGCGCACTCCTTCGCCCGCATCATCCAGATCGGCTGCATCGAGTCCAAGACGGTGCTGGGCCACTTCCCGACCACCGGCCCCGAGCTCATCGACACCCTCGCGGTGTACAAGCCGACCTTCCTGCTCGCGGTGCCGCGGGTGTTCGAGAAGGTCTTCAACAAGGCGGAGCAGAAGGCGACCTCGGAGGGGCGCGGCAAGATCTTCCACGCCGCGGCCGAGACCGCCATCGCCTACAGCAAGGCGCTGAGCACCGGGAGCGTCCCGTTCGGGCTGCGCCTCAAGCACGCCCTGTTCGCCAAGCTGGTCTACGGCAAGATCCTGGCGGCGGTCGGCGGGCAGGCCCGGTACGCGGTCTCCGGCGGCTCCGCCCTGGGCGAGCGGCTCGGCCACTTCTTCCGCGGGGTGGGCCTGACCATCATCGAGGGCTACGGCCTCACCGAGACCTCCGCGCCCACCGCGGTGAACACCCCGTCGCTGAACAAGATCGGCACGGTGGGCACCCCGTTCCCCGGCGTCTCCATCCGGATCGGCGAGGACGGCGAGGTGCTGTGCAAGGGCGACCACGTGATGCGCGGCTACTGGAACAACGAGGCCGCCACCCGGGACGCCTTCGACGAGGACGGCTGGTACCGCACCGGTGACCTGGGCTCCCTCGACGACGACGGCTACCTCAGCATCACCGGCCGGAAGAAGGAGATCATCGTGACCGCGGCGGGCAAGAACGTCGCCCCCGCGGTGATCGAGGACCGGATCCGCGGCCACGCCCTGGTCAGCCAGTGCATGGTGGTGGGCGACAACCGCAAGTTCGTCTCGGCGCTGATCACCATCGACCCCGAGGCGTTCGAGTTCTGGAAGAAGCAGAACGGCAAGAGCGGCGACGTCCCCTCCCTGGTGAACGACCCCGACCTGGTCGCGGCGGTCCAGGAGGCCGTGGACGACGCCAACAAGGCGGTCTCCCGCGCCGAGTCGGTCCGCAAGTTCACCATCCTCCCGGTCGACTTCAGCGAGGAGGGCGGCCAGATGACCGCCTCCCTGAAGGTCAAGCGGCACGTCGTCGCCAAGCAGTTCGGCACGGAGATCGACAAGCTCTACGAAGAGACCGCCTGACCCCGGCGGACCCCACCCGCCATCCCCGCGAAAGGCCCCGGCCGCCCCTCTCC
>Ga0079224_100014331_pt1 | contig 11072 bp, 8 predicted proteins | sample Stecom2015_FD_80414 | JGI IMG/M metagenome (GOLD analysis project Ga0079224, IMG submission 80414) | Agricultural soil microbial communities from Utah to study Nitrogen management - Steer compost 2015 | ecosystem: Environmental > Terrestrial > Soil > Agricultural land | place: USA: Utah...
GCGCCGCCCTGGCCGCGCACGCACACCTCGCGGCAGGCCAGCCAGCTGGCCTGGACGGAGAACTGGACTCCGGATCGCGGCGTGGTCGGCTCCATCCGGTCAGGCGCGCTGGCCACCGCCGACAGGAGGACGAGGTCGTGGTAGCCGTAGCTGGTGATGTCGCCCGGCGAGTCGAAGCGGACCGGGCCGGGGTAGCGCACCGGGCCGACCTCGAACCCGGCCGGCGCGGTGAACGCGGCCTCGGTCGCCAGCCCGCTCTCGCCCGGGTTGATCCAGTAGAGGTGCCAGCCGGGCGCGATGTCGAAGCGGGCGGCGAGGGTGAGCTCCTGGCCGGGCGCGACGCGGGTGGTGTCGGCCAGAAGGTGCAGGCGGACCAGCTCCTCGCCGTCGGGCGGGCCGGCGCTCTCCTTTGCCTGGCCGGCCGGCGAGGGCGTCGGCTCGGGGGCGGGCGCGGCGGGCGGCTCGCGGTTCGAGCCGCAGGCGGCGGCGAGGGCGAGGGCGGCGAGGGCGGTCGTGCGCGGGCGCGGGCCGGCGTGCATGGGTCAGCTCCAGCCGTAGGAGTAGAGGAGGAAGGCGCGGTAGAGGCAGCGCCGGTGAGCGTCGGCGAGCCGCTCGGCCGGCAGCGGGGTCAGCTTGCCGATGCCGGGCCAGGGATCGACGCCGATCAGCGCGTCGCGGCCGCGGCGGCGGCCCTCGGGATCGAAGGTGAGCGCGACGGCGTGCGGCGAGGTGATGCCGGCGCCCGGGTGGAGGATCTCGCCGGCGGTGACCAGCACCGCGCCGCGGTGGCCCTGGCCGCCGGCCACCCAGTCGAAGATGGTCGGGGTGCGGAAGGCGACCAGGCGCGCGCCGTAGCGGTGGCCGAGGCGCGCCAGCTCCGGCTCGCGGGTGGCGAACCAGCGCGCGACGCGGGCGACGTCGCGCCCCTCCTCCTCGCGCGAGAGCTCGAACAGGACCCGGTCGATGATGCCGTGGCAGCCCGGTGCGTAGCTGCCGGCGTGCTTGCCGAGCTTGCGCAGGACGAAGGCGGTGGCGGCGCCGGCGCAGGCCGTGCGGGTGATGTTCATCTCCACCGTCGGGACTGGCGACGACCCCACGGCGGGTGAATGTACACGATGCCGCGCCGTGCTACACAGCCGGGGTGGATGGGTCGCAGGTGTGTCCCCACGAGCAGGTGGAGAGCGGGCGGTGCGCGCGGTGCGGCGCGTGCGTGCACGACGTCATCCTGAACGGCGCCTGCTACCACTGCGGCGCGACCGATGTGCAGGTGACGGTGAAGCCGGTCACGCCCCCGGCGGTGGTCCCGGCGGGGCGGCTGAAGCGGCGGCGTGAGCCCTGAAGGTCGCGAGGGCTGAAGGCCGCGAGGGCTGAAGGCCGCGAGGGCTGAAGGCCGCGAGGGCTGAAGGCCGCGGGCCCGCGAGGCCGCGGGCCCGCGCGGCCGCGCGGCGCGGCGGGCGGGGGAGGCCGGCGGCGCGCTATGCTGGTCCGGTGGTGGCTGCGAGGACGGTCGCGCTCGTCGGGCTGGCCGCGCTGGCGTGCGGCCGGGGCGCGAGCGGCGGCGGCGCGAGCGGCGGCGCGGGCGGGGCCGGCGCGGCGCCGAGCGGCGCGGCGGCCGGGGCGCCGTCGGGCACCGGCGCGCCCGGCGCGCGGATCGAGTGGGGCACCTGCGCGGCGCAGCCCGGTCTGGCCGCGCGGCGCGGCACCCCCACCGTGTCGGCGGTGCGCGCGGCCAGCGTCGGGTCGGCGCTGGTCAGCGCGCGGCAGGTCGAGGAGCAGCTCGTGCGGCGCGCGCAGGTGGCGTCGCGCTGCTACGGGCGCCTGCTCGAGCGCTCGCCCGGGCTCGACGGCACGGTGCACCTCCACTTCGAGCTCGACAGCGCGGGCCGGCCGGTGCACGCGCGCCCGAGCGGCGTCGCCAGCCCGCTCCACGCCTGCGCCATGGCGCTGGTCCGCGGGGCGCGCTTCCAGCCGGCGAGCGGAAAGGGCGTCGCCCGCCTGATGGTGTCGATCCGCTTCAGCGAGGCGGGCGCGGCGCGCAGCGAGCGGGCGGAGGGGGAGGCGCCGGGCTGCACCGGGCGCGCGGCCGGCGCGGTGCTCGGCGCGCGGCAATCGCGCCTCGCCGCCTGCGTGGCCGAGGAGCTGGAGCGCAACCCGACCGCGGGCGGGCGGCTCTTGCTCGACGTCGACGTCGCCGCCGGCGCGATCGCCACCGCGCGGGCGCGCGGGGCCGGCAGCCGCGAGCTGCGCCTGTGCGTGGCCAGGGCGGTCGGCGCGGTGCGGGTGGGAACGTCGCTCGGGGCGGGGCGCCACCTGTGCTCGGCGCTGCTCGTGCAGCCGGAGGCGGTGTCGCTGCCGGCGCCGCGCGAGCTGACCGTGGAAATCGAGGAGGGCGCGGTGCGGGTGGACGGCACCGCCGTCGCGCGCACGGCCGACCTGCTCGCCGGCGACGCCGGCGCGCTGGCGCGCTACCTGTCGGCGGCGCGGCGCGCCGATCCGGACGCCGACCTGGTGGCGCTCCGCGTGCGCCCGCGCGTCGCGATGCGCGCCGCGCGCGAGGTGATGAAGCTCGCCGGCCAGGCCGGCTTCGCGGTCGCGCTCGAGGTGGAGGAGGGCGGCACCTGGCGCCCGCTGCGCCCGCACCGCCGGCCGCCGTGGAGCGACTGCCCCACCGCCGCCGTGCGGGTCCACGTCGCGGCGGATCGCCACGAGGTCTGGATCGGCGAGGCGATGACCGCCGCGCCGACCCTCGATGACCTGCGCGCCGCCCTGCGCGGTGCGCGCGAGAGCCCCGCCGGGCGCGGCCGCAGCGACGCGCTGGTCACCGCGGAGCCGGACGCGCGCTACCAGGCGGCCACCGCCGCGCTGGCCGCCGTGCTGGAGGCCGGCTACTTCGACGCCGAGCTCACGACCGCCGACTGACCGGCGGGACACAGTGGTCTGGCCGGTGGATCTGGCTGGCGGAGGCGCCAGGTGGGGGGTATCTGCCTGAAACAGCTCGCGCCGCGGTGCGGCATGGGGCTTGCTCAAGGCGCGGGCACCATGACGACGAAGACCAAGAGTGTGTGGGCGGCGCCGCTGGCGCTGGCGGGTGCGTTGGCGCTGGGCGGCGGTTGCGCCACCGCCGACAGCGGAGACGGTGAGGAGGCGCACGTGTACCGGATCCACGAGATCGTGCTGCCGCAGAGCTTCGAGGACGTCCGGCGGGTCGCCTTCGATCTCGACGGCGACGGGCGGCTGGACAACGCCGCGGGCGCGACGCTCATGTCCTTCTTCATGAACTTCGACGGCTCGGCCGAGGCGCTGGCGACCCTCGCCAACCAGGCGCTCGCCGACCGCCGGGTCGACTGGTTCGTCGAGCTCGACCGCGATCCGCACGAGGGCCCGGCCCAGGTGATCTCGATCCGCGGCGCCATCGACGCCGACAGCATCGACGCCCTGCCGGCCACGCTCCTGGCCGACGTGGTCGGCGACTGGCCGGTCACCTGGATCGAGGCCAGCACGGTGGCCGGTGAGGTCGCCATCGAGGGCGGCTGGCTCAAGGGCCGGATCGGCTTCGCCCTGCCGGCGGACGCCCTGCCGGTCGTGGTCGAGCCGATGGCGCGCTACTTCACCGACAAGCTCCAGGCCGGCGAGCTCGAGATGTCGGCCCTCATGGACGCCGATCGCGACGGCACCATCACCTCCGAGGAGTTCCTCGACTTCGAGCTGGTCAAGACCATGCTCCAGCCGGACGTCGACGTGCTCGGCGACGACAACCTGCTCGAGAGCTGGTCCGGCGCGCTCGGCGTCGTGGCCCGCCCCATCCACGACGGCGCGGCCGACGCGGTCATCGACTGAATCGCCGAGGAGGACGGGCCGGCGCGCCAATCCTCACGCTCCGCCCCCTCGCACTTGATTCGGGTTCCGGAGTACGGTCGACCAGGTGGTACACGAGTCATCGCCGTCGATCCTCTTCGCCCTCGATCACCTCGCCGCCCTCGCGGTGAGCGTCGCCGCCGCGATCACGGTGGTCCGGCTGGCCCGCCGCGGACCGGTCGAGGCATCCCGCGTGCGCAAGGTGCTCGCGGTGCTGCTGCCGCTCATGATCCTCGCCTGGCCGATCGAGGAGATCCTCCGCGGGCAGCAGGCGGTCTGGGCGATCCTCCCGCTCGACCTCTGCACCTTCAACCTGGTGGTGTCGACCCTCGCCCTGTTCGCGCCGCGCCAGCGGTTGTTCGAGTGCATGTTCTTCTGGAGCCTCGGCGCGTTCCTCGCGATGGTCACGCCGCCCATCACCCAGCAATTCCCGCACCCGCGCTTCATCGCCTTCTTCGCGCTTCACGCCCTCCTGGTCTGCTCGTGGGCGTTCCTGGTCGCCGGCGTGCGCATGCAGCTCGAGCGGCGCTCCTGGCTGCGCGTGTGGCTCACGACCAACCTCCTGGCCGTGCCGGTCGGCGTCATCGACGTCCTGTTCGACCGCAACTACTTCTTCCTGCGCGGCAAGCCGGACGGCGGCCCGACCATGCTCGATCTGTTCGGCGAGTGGCCGATGTACCTGATCGTCGCAGACCTGCTCATGGGGGCGCTCTTCTACCTCATGCAGCTCACCTGGACCTGGCGCACCTCGGCCGCCGCATCCGGACCGGATCGGGACGATCCCGAGCCGGTCGGCGCCTGAAGAGCCCGCGGTGCGCGGCGCACCGCGCCGCACAGGTGCGCCGAGCCGCGCAGGTGCGTGCGTATCGCGCCCACCTGCCAGGTCTCTATGATCGCGCCATGCGCAACCGCCACTCCAAATCGCTCGCCACCGCGATCCTCGCCTCGCTGGTCGCCTGCGCCGCCGCCTGCGGCGGCGACGACGGCATCGACTCGGACGAGGAGGCGCGGCGCGCCTACCTCGGACTGGACCTGTCGATCGAGAAGGCGCTCAACCTCGGCATCGACGGCTTCAACGCCGCCAGCAGCGCCAACATCCCGCTGCAGGCCTCGATCGGCGACGAGGCCGGCACCATCGAGGTGAGCGGTCAGGTGGACCAGGGCGCCTCCAGCAACAAGGAGATGCGCCTGTATGTGTCGCTGGTCGACTACACCGACGGCCCCTTCTTCGTCGACGAGGCGGCGGAGGAGGAGATCGAGATCATCTACAACACCGATCCGGCCGAGCTGCCGTACCTCCAGCTCAGCCTGCGCGACATTCCGGACGGCACCTTCAGCGGCACGCTGACCGGCGCCTACGAGATGCTGGGCGACATCGAGGGGACCGCCACCCTCGAGCTCTCCATGTCGGGCGACATCGAGGAGAGCGGCGCCGGCGGGATCCAGCGGGTGGTCGGCACCACCCAGGTGACCGGCGTGGCCCGCTCCGGGGACGGCACCTACGAGGTGAACATCATCCTGTGACCGGCGCGGCGCCGCCCGGGGCGACCCGCGGCGGCGCCGGCCCGCGCCCGCCGATCGGTCGGGCGCCCGGCGGTCAGCCTGCCGCCTTGCGGCGCTCGGCCAGCGGCACGTAGTCGCGCGCGGTCGGCCCGGTGTAGATCTGCCGCGGCCGGCCGATCTTGCGCTCCGGGTCCTCGTTCATCTCCTTCCAGTGGGCGATCCACCCGGGGATGCGGCCGAGCGCGAACATCACCGTGAACATGTCGACCGGGATGCCGATCGCCTTGTAGAGGATGCCGCTGTAGAAGTCGACGTTGGGGTAGAGGTTGCGCTCGACGAAGTAGGGATCCTTGAGCGCGATCTCCTCCAGGCGCTTGGCGATGTCGAGCAGCGGGTCCTGCACCTTGAGGTGCGGCAGGAGCTTGTCGGCCAGCTTCTTGAGGATCCGCGCCCGCGGGTCGTAGCTCTTGTAGACCCGGTGGCCGAAGCCCATCAGGCGAAGGCCGGACGACCGGTCCTTCACCTTCTCCATGTAGCTCCTGGTGTCGCCGCCGCCCTGCTGGATCTGCTGCAGCATCTCGATGACCGCCTGGTTGGCCCCGCCGTGCAGCGGCCCCCACAGCGCCAGCACGCCGGCCGAGGCCGCCGCGTACAGGTTGGCCTGGCTCGAGCCGACCAGCCGCACGGTCGAGGTGGAGCAGTTCTGCTCGTGATCGGCGTGCAGGATGAGCAGCTTGTTGAGCGCGTCCACCACCACCGGGTCCGGCTCGTAGGGCTCGGACGGCACCGCGAACATCATGTAGAGGAAGTTCGCGACGTAGGTGAGGTCGTTGCGCGGGTACATGATCGGGTGGCCGATCGACTTCTTGTAGCCGAACGCAGCGATGGTGCGGATCTTCGACAGCAGCCGGGTGTAGTGGATCTCCCGGTCGGATTTCGGATCGAGGCTGTCCGGGTAGTAGGCCGACAGCGCCACGATCATCGACGACAGGATGGCCATCGGATGGGCGGTGGACGGGAAGCCCTCATAGAAGTGCTTCATGTCCTCGTGGATGATGCTGTGCCGGGTGAGCAGCGTACGGAACCGCTCGAGCTCCGGCTCGGTCGGCAGCTCGCCGTAGATCAAGAGGTAGCTGGTCTCGACGAAGGTCGAGTGCTCGGCGAGCTGCTCGATCGGGATGCCCCGGTAGCGCAAGATCCCCTGTTCACCGTCCAGGTAGGTGATCGCGCTCTTGGTCGACCCGGTGTTCATGTAGCCGGAATCGAGCGTGATGTGGCCGGTGGTCGCCCGCAGCTTGCGGATGTCGATCGCCCGCTCCCCCTCCGACCCGACGACCACAGGCACCTCGTGCTCGTTCCCGTCCAGGATGATCTTGGCGGTCTGCCCCATGGCCGGGCACGATAACAGATCCGGTCCCCGGCGCACCGCGCGCGCCGTGGGTTAGCAACCTTCACGCGCGCCGGCAGTCAAATAGTTACTGCGCCACCGGACCAGCCCCTTGAATCTAGATGGGATGTCTCGCGCCGCGCTCGCGCTCCTCACCCTGTGCTCGGCCTGCTCGACCACGCTCCAGGGCGGCGCGGCGGCCGACGCGCCGCGGGTGGTCGGCGTGTCGATCGCCGGCAACCAGGGGGTGGACGACGACGACATCGCCGACGGCCTGGCCAACCGCGGCCCGGAGGGCATCTTCCGCAGGGTCTACCGCCGGCTCGACCGCCTCGCCCTGGTCCAGGACATCGCCCGCATCGAGTCCTACTACCAGCGGCGCGGCTACTTCTCCGCCCAGGTGCGGGCCGCCCGGGTCGAGCCGACCGACGGCGGGGTGCGGATCACCTTCGAGGTGGAGGAGGGGGAGCCGACCCGGATCACCGATCTCGTCATCGAGGGGCTGCCTCCGGAGCTGCGCGACGCCGACCCGCTGGCCGAGCGGTCGGCCCCGCTCCGGCGCGGCGAGGTCTACCGCCACCAGCAGTACCTCGAGCTCAAGGAGTGGATCGGCGCCTGGCTGGCCCACCGCGGCTACCCGCATGCGGAGGTCAGCGGCGAGGTGGCGGTCGACCGGGACGAGCGCACCGCCGCCATCGCCATCGCGGTCGACCGCGGGCCGAAGGCGAGGTTCGGCGCCACCGACGTGCGCGGCCTGGAGTACCTGCCGCGCAGCGCGGTGGACAATCGCCTCGCCTACGAGCCCGGCGAGGAGTTCGACCCGGCCAGGCTGGAGCTGACCCAGGGCCGCCTCTACCAGCTCGGCGCCTTCTCCGCGGTCCGCATGGACTACGCCGAGGAGGGGCGGCCGGAGGTGACCGACGTGCGCATCTCGGTCACCGAGGCCGAGCGGCACGAGATGCGCCTGGGCGCCGGCGTGCGGGTGGAGGGGGGCTTCCAGGCCAACGACCTGCAGGTCGAGCTGCGCGCCCGCGCCGACTACCTCATGCGGCGCTTCCTCCACCCGCTGGCCAACCTGCGCATCGACGCGCGCCCGGCCTGGCAGTTCCTGGTCGACGACAACCGCAGCGGCCCGGCCGGCGAGGCGACCGCCACCATCGAGCGCGCCGATCTGTTCCTGCCGCGCCTGCGCGGCTCGGTGATGCTTGGCTACGAGGCGGACGAGGTCGAGGCCTGGTCGCAGCGCGGGCCGGTCGGCCGGGTCTCCCTGTCCCGCCCGTTCATCCGCGACAAGATCCTGGTCGGCCTGTCCTACCGCTTCCGCCAGGTGCGCTTCTTCGAGATCGCCCCGGCCATCGACGAGGCGACCCAGCTCGCGATCGGCCTGGTCGATCCGTACCGGGTCGGCATGATCGAGGAGAGCGTCGCCCTCGACCTGCGCGATCACCCGATCGATCCCAGCCGCGGCTTCTACGCCCAGGTGGTGGCCGCCCAGGGCGCGCGCGCGCTCGGCGGCACCTCGAGCTTCACCCGCGCCACCGGCGAGGTGCGCGGCTACCTGCCGCTCGGCCGCCGCCTGGTGCTGGCCGCCCGCGCCCTGTACGGCCGCGCCCTGTCCGGCGACCTGCCGATCACCGAGCGGTTCTACGACGGCGGCGCCGCCGGTCACCGCGGCTTCGGCTATCGCGAGCTGTCGCCGACGGTGGACGACGAGGAGGGGGGCAGCGCGCCGATCGGCGGCGACGAGATGCTGCTCGGCAGCGGCGAAGTGCGGGTCGACGTCACCAAGATCAAGGGCTACCCGTTCGGCGTGGTCGGCTTCGTCGACGCCGGCGACGTGGTCGGCGAGGTCGGCGCGCTCGACCTCGGCAACCTGCACTACGCGGCCGGGGTCGGCCTGCGCTACGACCCGGTCATCGCGTTCCGGCTCGACGTCGGCTACCGGCTCAACCGCGCCGGGCCGGGTGAGCCGGAGGCGGGCAACCGGTTCGCCTTCCACTTCAGCCTCGGGCAGGCGTTCTGATGGGGCCGCGGCCGAGACCCTGGTGGCGCCGAGCCCTGCGCTGGCTGCTCATCGCCGGCGCGGTGCTGGGCGGCCTGGTGCTGGTCGCGGTCCTCCTCCTGCACACCGACTGGGCGCGCGAGCGGGTGCGCGTCAAGCTGGAGGCGGAGCTGCAGAAGCGCCTGCGCGGCGAGGTGTCGATCCGCGAGCTGTCCGGCGGCCTGCTCGGCGACGTCGTGCTGCACGACGTGGTGATCGCGGACCAGAGCGGGCAGCCGGCGGTCTCGGTCGAGCGGCTCGAGCTCGACTTCCGCCTGCTGCCGCTTCTCGGCGAGCACTTCCACGCCGACCGGCTGGCGATCGACGGCCTCGCGATCACCGCGCGGCGCGGTCCGGACGGCCGCTTCCGGCTGGCGGATCTGTGGATCCAGCAGCCGCCGTCCGACGAGGCGCCGTGGACCGCCACCCTCGAGGAGATCTCGGTCTCCCGCGGCGCGGTCGCCGTCGAGGTGGCTCCCGGTCACCTCGAGCGTGTCGACGACCTCGCGCTCGCCGCCGCGGTGCGGGTGTCCGGAGGCGGCGCCGCGATCGACCTCGAGCGCCTGTCGGCCCGCTGGCGCAGCCGCGCGCTGCCGCTCGCCGCCGAGGGCAGGGTGGTGCTCGGCGACGGCGGCGCGATCCGCGCCGAGCGGGTGGCGATCCGCGCCGGCCAGAGCGAGCTGGTGGTGCCGGTCGCCCGGCAGGGCCGCGAGGGGACCCGCGGGATGTTCCACGCCGAGCTGCGCGCCGAGACCGTGCGCGCCGTCGCCGGCGGATCGCCGCTCCTGGCCGACGTGACCGTGAGCGGCTTCTTCCACCGGGCCGGCGACGCGGCGCCGTGGCAGGTGGCGCTCTGCGGCGGCGGCGGCGGCGGATCGCTGGCGGTGGTCGGCGAGGTGCGCGCGCCGGGCGCCGCGCTGGCCGCCGAACCGGCGCCGGAGCCGCCCTCCCGCGCGGTCCTGTTCTGGGCCGGCGTCGACCCGGCGCGCCTGGTGCGCGGCGGGCCGGCCGGCGGCGTGGCCGGCTGGGCGACCGCCGATCTGTCCGGCCCGGATCTGGCCGCGCGCGGCCGGGTGATCGCGCGCGCGCGCGGCTCGCTGGGCGGCCAGGAGATCGACCGCGCCGAGATCGGCGCCGAGCTGGACGGCGGCCGCGTTCGCCTCGCCGCCGAGCTGGAATCCAGGGTGGCGGACGTCGTCGCCGCCGCGGCGATCGCGCTGCCGGCCGGGCCGGGCGCCTGGCGGCGGGCCACCATCGAGTCGTCCGAGGTCACCGCGCGCGTCGCCGACCTGGCCGCCGCCGAGCGCGCCCTCGGCCGCGAGCCGACCCTGGCCGGCGAGGCGACCGTGGTGGCGCGCCTCGCCGGACCGCTCCTCGCGCCGGCGGTCGACGCGCGCGTGACCAGCGGCAGCGTGCGGCGCGGCGACCTGCGCCTGTCCGGCGTGCGCGCGCAGGTCGACCTCACCGAGGTGGACGGCGGCCTGCGCGGCACCGCCCGGGCCAGCGTGCGCCAGGTGATCCAGGGCGGGCAGCGGCTGGGCGGCGGCACCATCACCGCGCGCTTCCCGGGCGGGCCGACCGGCACCGTCACCTTCGACCTCGGCGGCGGCGGCATCCCGCGCATCAAGGGGCGCGCGCGCGTGCGCCTGCTCGAGAGCAAGCAGGAGGTGCGCGGCGCCGCCCACCGCGCGCCGGCGCAGAGCGTGATCGCGCTGCCCTCGGTGACCCTGCCGCGCTCGCCCGCGGCTCCGGCTCCGGCGGCGCCGGCGTCGCCCCGCGCGGCGCCGCGCCCGCGCGCGCGCCCGGCCGGCCTCGCCATCAGCGGCGTCGAGATCGAGCTCGACGAGCTGGCGATCGACACCGGCCGGCTGGTCTGGCGCGCCGACGGCGGCAGCATCCGGGTCGCCGGCGGCGGCCGCGAGCTGTCGGGCGAGATCCACCTGCGCTCGCGCGCCGGCCGGGTGCGGGTCGAGGTCGACCTCACCCGCGCGCGCGGCGTCCTGCGCGGGCCGGTCGACTTCGACGCCGACCTGGCGCCGGGCGAGCTCCTCACCGCCTTCGGGATCGAGCAGTCGCTGGCCGGCCGGATCGCCGCGCGCGGCGAGCTGCGCCTGCCGGCCGGCCCGGGCTGGATCGAGGCGGAGGCGACCGGAGAGGGGCTCACCGCGGCCGCCGGGCTGGCGGTGAGAGGCCGGGTGCGCGCCGACATCGACCGGCGGCAGCTCACCGCCCGCGTCGAGGCCGCCGCCGGCCCGCTCGGCAGCGCGCGCGCCGAGCTCAGCGCGC
>Ga0079224_100014333_pt1 | contig 11071 bp, 9 predicted proteins | sample Stecom2015_FD_80414 | JGI IMG/M metagenome (GOLD analysis project Ga0079224, IMG submission 80414) | Agricultural soil microbial communities from Utah to study Nitrogen management - Steer compost 2015 | ecosystem: Environmental > Terrestrial > Soil > Agricultural land | place: USA: Utah...
CGGACGGACGGGCGGGATCCTCGGCCGGCTCCTACGACGTCGACAACGGCACGACCGTCGTGCTGTCGCCGGTCTACGACCTGACGCACGCGCACGTGGCGACGGTCACGTTCTGGCGGTGGTACGCCGAGTCGGTGCGCGACGACGCGTTCGAGGTCGCGGTCAGCAACGACGGCGGCGGGTCGTGGACGCCCCTCCTGGCCAGCGCCGAGCCGACCAACGGCTGGGTGCGGGAATCGCTCGAGATCCCGATCCCCCTGACCGCGCGGATGGTGTTCCGCTTCCACGCGCAGGACCTCAACGCGTCGCTCGTCGAGGCGCTGATCGACGACTTCGCGGTCGAGGCGGTGACCGCGGACGGCGCGATCACCCTCCAGTCTTCGGGACGGATCGGCACCGTGGCGCGCATCGGCCTCAACGGCAGGAACGGCGCGCTCGGCGTCCCCATGCTGGCGGCGGGTGCCGCCGACCTCCCGGTGCCGGGTGTGGCGGGCCGGCTGCTCCTCGCGCCCGACTCCCTCGTCTTCCTGCCTGCCGTGCAGTTCTCCACGCAGGGGTACGCCGGTGTGGATATCCCGATCCCGGGCGCGCCCGCACTGCGCGGCGGAACGCTTTACCTGCAGCAGCTCCACGTCGCCTCCCCCAATGACCTTGCGCTGGGCAACCGTCAGACGTTGACGCTGCGCTGAGCACGACCGCCGTGCGGCCGGCGCAGCGCGTCCCGGCAGGCCCGCGGGCGCATCCAGGGCCTTCCCAAGCCGCACACGGCAGCTAGACTGTCGTCTCCCTTCGACTTGTCGATCTGGCGCGCCCGGTCGCACCTGCGGCGCGCAATTCCGGTCCCCCACCGAACGATATCGAGGCGCCGCGGCCATGCCTGCGGCGCACACGCCGATGGCTCCTTCCACAACCAAGAAGAAGGCCGGTGCAACTCCGGCGCGCACCACCCCGGCCAAGCCGGCGAAGAAGCCGGCGGCCGCCAAGACTGCCCGTCCCGCCGCTCCCGCGGTCAAGGCGAGCGTGAAGCCTGCCGTGAAGGCGGCGAGCAAGCGGCCCGCTCCGGCGAGCGAGCGCACCTTCGTGCCGCAGCGTCCCATCGCCCGCGCGATGATGGCGTTCGACGAGGACGACGTGTTGCCGAGTGGCGGCAGCGGCGTCGGGATGGGCTTCGGCCGGTGCGGCGGCCGGATGCTCAGCAGCGAGGTGGAACGCAAGCTCTGCGACCTGCTCTCGCGCGAGGGCGTGGCGCACAGCCACAGCCCGCGTCACTTCGAGGTCCGGCTCCAGGACGACACCATGGCGGCGTACGCGCCGATGATCGTCGTGCGCGGCCGCGGCCGGGAGGGCAAGACGATCGTCATCGAGGCGCTCGACGAGATCGACCCGGGCCTGCTGGAGAAGGTGCGCGCGTTCCGCAAGCTGTACGGGCTCGAGTTCTACGTGAGCTTCGTGGCTTCCGAGGACGTGCTCGACCGCGTTCCGGTCGACGCTTACGACGAGTCGACCGACGTGCAGAACGCGGCGGCGCTCGTGAGCCGCCTGGCGGACTGAGGGCCGACGCCCCCGCGCTGCCGGCGACTCACGGCCGGCCGGCGCGGCGGAGTGCGTCCCGGCACGAATTCGCCGGCAGCTTGGACACGCGGCGGCGGTTCCGCTACCCTTCTGCGCCCGCTTTCGCCGCCGTGTCCGAGTTGCCTGCGCAAGCCCTGATCGATCTCGTTCGTTCCCGTCAGTTCGAAGAGCTCGAAAGCGCCTGGCAGCGCGCCGCGGAGGCCCCCGGACCGGTCGACGCCTATTGCGGCGTGGTCGAGGCGTTGTGCGACGCCGACATGGCGTCCCGCGCCCTGGGGCTCGCCGCGAACATGGTCGAGGCGCTCGCCAGGCTCGGCCGGGCGGGAGAAGCGCGCCGGCTCGCGGCGACCACCGTGCGCCGCGGCGCGCACAACGAGGCGATGGCGCGCCGCCTGCTGGAGCTGACCGAGCAGGTATTCGCCTCCGAGCCCTGGTACCCGCTGCTCAAGGAGCGGTCGCGGCTCGGCAGCAGCCTGTCTGCGGACACCTTCGAGGCGTTCGAGTCGCTGCTGCGCTACACCGCGGGCCACGTCGTCTACCACCGCGGCGGCTGGGGCGAGGGCGTGGTCGAGCGCATCGACCCCGAGCGCGGCGAGGTCGGCGTGCGGTTCGCGAGCGGGCGCACGATGGAGCTGCCGATCGACACCGTGCTCGACAGCTTCAAGCCGCTCGACCACGACGACCTGCGCACGATGCGCCTGGTGGCGCTCGACGAACTGCGCCGCCTGGCGGAGGAGAAGCCGTCGGAACTGATCCGCAAGGCCGCGAAGATGATGCGCGGCAGGATCACCAGCGCGCAGCTCAAGGACGCGCTGTCGCCGAGCATCGTGCCGACGAGCAAGTGGGCTTCCTTCTGGAAGCGCGCACGCGCCGAGGCGACCGTCGACCCCTGGTTGCAGATCGAGGGCAGCCAGACACGACCCACGTTCGTCTTGCGCAAGCAGCCGCTGAGCCTCACCGACGAGGCGAAGCGCGCGCTGAACTTCGCCGAGAACCTCGGCAGCGCGATGACGATCTGCCGGGAGCACCTCGCGCGCTGCGAAGACCCGGCCGCGCGCCAGGCCCTGCTCGACCTCGCCCAGGAACGCGTGGCCGCGGCGCTGCGCAACCGGCAGGGTGTGTCGCACGCGCACATCGTCGACGGCCTCCTCCTCCTGGAGGCGAACGGCCGCGAGCTGCCCGGCAGCCCCGCCGCGGGCGAGCTGCGCGCCCTCGTGTTCGACGAGAGCGGCGCATTCCATCCCGAGCGACTCGAACAACTGGTGGCCGGCGAGCAGGCGATCGGGCTCCTCGAGCAGGCGCTCGGGTCGGAATGGGCCGACCTCGCGATCACGCACTTCACGCGCTTCCCGAGCGGGTTGATGGAATCGCTGGTCACGCTGCTGGAGGAGCGCGGCCACGCACCCCGGCTGCTTCCGCTGTGGCAGCAGGTCGCGCCCTACCCGCGCCGCTACCCGGCGGTGACCTACCTGCTCGGGCGGCTCTACGCCGACGGCGTGTTCGACGGCCACGACGACAAGCCGTCCGAGATCGCGGTCGGCCGCGTGCTGCTGCACCTCGCCCGCGTGCTGAGCGCCGACAAGCGCGGCAACGCCGAGCTTGGCCGCCTGCTCGGCCGCGCGACCAGCCTGCTCGCCGGCAAGAAATCGTTCCTCGCCCGCGTGCTCGAGCACATCGACCGCGACAACATCCGCGAGTACGTCGGCATCGCCGAGCGCGGCGGCGAGGAGTTCCCGCAGGAGATCGGCCTGCTGCTCGCGCGCACCGTGGCGCGCCGCTTCCCCGACCTCAGCGAGGCGCCGAAGAAGCCGTTCTGGGAGGAAGACTACGTCTACGTCACCCAGCGCGGCCTGGCGCGGCAGCGCGAGGAGTACCGCAAGCTGGTCGACGAGAAGATCCCGGCCAACTCGCGCGCGATCGGGGCAGCAGCCTCGCTCGGCGACCTCAGCGAGAACAGCGAGTGGGAGTCGGCGATGGAGGAGCAGCGCAACCTCACCTCGCGCGCGCAGGAGATGGACACCGAGCTGCGCAAGGCGCGCCTGATCGAGGACCAGGACATCCCCTCGGACGTGGTCGCGCCGGGCACCCGGGTCACGTTCTCGACCCTCGACGGCGGCGAGCACCAGACATGGCGCGTGCTGGGCCCGTGGGACGCGGTCGAGGACGACATCGTCAGCTACCGCGCACCGCTGGCGAAGGATCTGCTCGGCAAGCACGTCGGCGACGAGGCGACGATCCAGGGGCCGACCGGCCCGAAGGTCGTCCGCATCGAGGCGATCGAGAAGCTGGTATAGCGGTCGACGGCCCGTTGATGAGGCTCGGGGCGGTCGTGGCGTCGCGAACGGATCGTCGCGCGTCGGCCTGGACCGACACCGATCCGCACGGCGTTCGCCGCCCTTGCCACCGCGTGGTGCTCGCGTGACGACCGCGCCGCGGACGGTGCACCTCCGCGCAGCGGACGGCACCCGCCTCGCGGCCGACGAGCTGCCCGGCGCCGAGCCCGCGTTCCTGTTCCTGCACGGTCTCGCCTCGAACCGGCTCGGCGAGAAGAGCTCGTCGCTGCTGGCGTGGGCGGAGCGCCGCGGGCTGCGCCTGCTGCGCCTCGACTTCCGCGGGCACGGCGAGTCGGAAGGCCGGCTCGCGGACCTCACGCTGTCCCGGGTGATCGAAGACGCCGAGGCCGGCCTCGACCACCTCGGCCGCGCGGTCGTGGTCGGATCCTCGCTCGGCGGTCTGGTCGGCGCGTGGCTCGCCGCGCGTCATCCCGACCGCGTGCTCGGCCTCGTGCTGCTCGCGCCGGCGTTCGGGTTCCTCGCGCGCATGGCGAAGCGGCCGCGCCGGCAGGGACGTGTGCTCGTCGAGAGCGCCTGGGTCCGCACCGAGCTGAACGACGCCGTGCTCGGCGACGCGCGCGCATGGCCGGAAGACGAGCTGCCGGGACGGATCCGGGCGCCGACGCTCGTCGTGCACGGCTCCGCCGACGACGTCGTCGCCGCCGACGACGTCGAGCGCGCGTTCGCGGCGCTGCGCGCGCCCAAGGAGCTGTGGATCGTGCCGGGCGGCGACCACCGGCTCACGGGCGCGATCGAGGACGTGTGGCCGCGCATGGAGCGGCTGCTCGCGGGCGTGCTGGGCGGGCAGGGCGAGGCGTGAACGGGAAGCGCCGTCGGCTGCGGTGACGGCGCGATCAGAATCGGGGCGTGGCCGCGTTCGGTTGCCGCGGTGCGTCCCGAGGGGAAGCCGTGACGTGCTCCTGTCGGCTGCCGGTGCTGGTCGACACGGGCACGGCGGGCGTCGCCGTCGTCCGCCAGGGCTCTGCCCGACGGGGCGGAGTCGACGTGCCGGCAGACGGTGGCGCGTCCGCGGTGGCCCGCGCCCGGGCCCGACACGCGCGCCGTCCCGCAAGGCGGCCACCACCGCGTCGCACATCGGTCGCGCGCGCTTGCGTGCGTCTCGCGACGACGTCGCCTCGGCGGGGCGATCGGCAGGTGCACGGCGAAGCCATCGACTCGGCGAACCTGCGCCGGGCGTCACGCGCATCGGCGATGGCCACGACCCGCGCCCCATGAAGTCCTTCCCCGCGCGCGAGGGGTTCCTCCTCTGCCCGGCGGTCTAATGCCCGCGATGGACGCGCTCGCCGGATTTCAGACACCCTGCCTGCTGGTCGACCTCGCCGCGGTGCGCGCCAACGTGGCCGCGATGCTGCGGATGCTCGACGGCGACGTGGCGCGCTGGCGACCGCACGTGAAGACGTGCAAGGTTCCCGAAGTCCTCGACGTGCTGCTCGCGGCCGGAGTCACGCACTTCAAGTGCGCGACGACCCGCGAAGCCGCGGTGCTGCTCGGACGGCAGAGCGCCGGCATCGACCTGCTGGTCGCGATGGCGCACCGCGGCGCGAACCTCGCGCGCGTCGCCACCCTCGCCGAGGCCTTCCCGGGACATCGCGTCGCATTGCTCACCGAGAGCCCGGAGCACGCCGCCGAAGTGCGCGCCGCGAGCGCGCGTCTCGGCCTGTTCGTCGACCTCGACCCGGACTGGGGCCGCAGCGGGATCCCGCTCGACGACCACGAGCGGATCGCGGCGACCGTGCGCGCCGCCGGCGACGCGCTGCGCGGGCTGCACTGCTACGAGGGCCACCTCCGCGCCGACGCGGCGACGCGCCGCGCGGCGTGCACCGCGCTCTACGGCCGGCTGCTCGACGTCGCCGACCGACTGGCCCTCGATCCTTCCCTGGAGCTGTGCACGAGCGGCACGCCCGCGTTCCCGTTCGCGCTCGAAGACCCGCGCCTGCGCGCGCGGCGACACCGCGTCGGTCCGGGCACGGTCGTGTACTGGGACACGACGAGCGCGAGCTACGGGATCGAGGGTTTCCGGCCGGCGGTCCACGTGCTGGCGACCGTGATCAGCAGTCCGCGGCCCGGACGCGTGACGTGCGACGCGGGCAGCAAGGCGCTCGACGCGGCGTGCGGCGACCCGTGCGCCGCGGTCGAGAGCGCGCCCCACCTCGTCGCGCGCACGCCGAGCGAGGAACACCTGCCGCTCGACTGCACGGGCACCGGACCCGCACCCCGCCCCGGTGACCGCCTGCGCCTCGTGCCGCGCCACGTGTGTCCGGCGGTCAACCTCGCCGACGAAGCGGTCCTGCTCGACGGCGAGCGCGTGCTCGGCGTCGTTCCGGTACGCGCGCGCGGTCACGAAGTGGACGGCACGCGCTGACCGGGGCGGCCGTGCGGCGCGGCGCGTCCCCCGCGCGTGCTGCGACCCCGGCACACGCCGGGCGGAGCGGATTGCAACGCGACCGCAGCGACAGAGAATGCCGCCCGTCGTGCCGTCGGTTTCCCAGCGAGTCCCACCGTCCCTCCAGCGCCGGGCCAACGAAGTCGAAGGATGGCTCGAGCTGCGCTGCCCGCACATCGCCCTGGAAAAGGTCGAACCGTTGCTGCGGGTCCCCGGAGCGCGCCCCGTGGCGCTCTACCTGCGCGTGCGCGCACTGGTCGACGCGGGCCGCTGCGCGGAGGCGCTGCGCGACATCGACGAACTGCGCACCATGCACCACGAGCCCGAGTGGCTCGACCTGACCGAGGCGTGGTGCTGCAAGCGCGTGGGCAGGATCGCGGACGCGGTCGCCTGCATGGAGCGCCTCGTGCGCCGCGACCCGAAGAGCGCGATCGGCTACTTCAACCTGGGGTGCTACCTCGCGCTGCTGGGCCACCACGACATGGCGATGCGCGCCCTGCGCCGCGCCTGCGCGCTGGACAGCGCGTTCCGCGGCGTGCCGCTCGACGACCCCGACCTCGACAGCGTGCGCGACCGGCGTGACTTCGCCGAGCTGCGGCACTGCGCACCGACCCGGTAAGGCGGCAGCGCGTGCGGGGTGTGGCGGCACTTCGACGAGGCTGCCACCCGGGACCGAAGGGAGCCGGTGCGACCGCCGGCTTGCATGGAGAGAACGACGCCGGGCGAGGGAACGGGCGCATCGGCTCGCGATCAGGAGGACCGCGATCCCTGCGCCGTTGTTTCGAGGCTCGCGCGCCTGCCGGTGGCGAGTCACGGGATCGCTTTCCAGCCAGCGCCTGGCAGAAGGCGTGCGCCGAGTGCGCAGCCTGTCCAGATCGGACCGCGGCGGAGCTTCGTCGCAGTGTCGCACCAGTGGAACGCACTGTGTCGGAGGGAGCACAGTCGTCCACCACAGCGCAGCCGCTCGCGGGTCCCGGCTTCAGGAGCTTCGGAATCGCGGCGACGACCCCAGGGGAGGAAGCGGCCTCACCTTCACGAACCTGCCTCGGAATGCTGCCGCCTTGCACTGGCACGCTCGCCTCTTGGCCCTGCCCTGCACGCCGCACAGGCACGCAAGCACGGGACGGGGGCTTGCGCCATGCCCGATTACGAGAGGCCGTGCCGCAGTCGGGTCAGGTGCGCCGCCTCAACCTCACGGCTTGCAGCTCTCACAGAACCCGCGCCACTCGCGCTCGGCCTGTTCGCGCGTCTGCCCGTAGCGCTCCTGGATGACGCCGGCCGCCTGGTCGATGTTGCCTTCCATCCGCTTGAGGTCGTCGTCGGTCAGCTTGCCCCACTGCTGCTTGACCTTGCCCTTGAACTGCTTCCAGTTGCCTTTGATCACGTCCAGGTTCATCGCTGGTCCTCTCGAGTCATGAAGGGAACACGGGCGCGCGTCACCGCGCGCACGCCGCCCGCGCGGATGGGCCGCGGGGCTCGCGACGAGGGGCAATGCGCATGCCGCCGACCGCGGGCGCTTTCCCCGCACCCGCTGCGAGCCGGGCGACCTCGACCACGGCAGGCGCGAGACCGCGCAGCCGTGCGCGGCACGGGTTGCACGGTCTGCACGCCAGCACTGCCGAACGCAAACCGACCGACGCCCGGGTGCCTGCTTCGCCGACCATCACACCGGCGACCGACCCGCAGACCCGCCGGCCGTGCTCAGCACCAGTCGGCACACGCATTGCACTGGACGACGGGCTCCCCCTTTCCTCCGATGGATCGCAGCTTTCCACCCCGGTGTTATCACTCCGGCCGCATCCGTGTGGATGTCCACGGCGCGACGGCTCGAGTGCACGTGTTCTCGCACTCTGGCGCCACCCTCCAGGCGAGTTGGCTCGTGCGCACGAGCGACGTGATGCTCGCCGATCCCGCGGGGCTGCTCGGCCCCGCGTTCGAGGACGCGCACGCAGATGCCGCGACCGTCCTGGCCGAACTCCGCTCGTCGGAGCGCCGGCGGTTCGCGTTGTCGGAAGCCGGCTAGCGTTCTTCGGCCACGGCGTTGTGCGCGGGCTTTCCGCGCCTTGCGTCTTCAGGTTGCCGTCGCTCGAGCGCCCTGCGGGCGGCTGTCCGGCCGGGGCAGTCGACCACTCCGACGCAGGGATCAGGATCCGAGCAGCTCCCCTGCGGCGCTCCTCCGGCGTGCCCACCCGGTAGACACCATCGGGTCGAAGGTGACGACGGATCCGCCGGGATGACGGCCCGAACAAGGTGGCGACTTGCTGCGCGAGCAGGCACGCGCGCAGCGCTCCCGGATTCGCCCGCCAGCGCGGCCTGACGCCGGCACCCGCCTGCTGATGGCGATCGCGAAACCGCAGAAGGGAAGCCGAGGATCGAGCGATGGCGCCGTTGCGGGTCGACGCAGTACGCCGGCACGGTCCGCCATCCGCCGCGCGGCCAGCTCGCGGCGCGCGATCTCCACGACGTGTGGGCTGCCCGAGCCGTCCTCCGGCGCCGAGTTGGTGAAGGCCGCGCTGGGCGCCGGAAGACGAGCTCGCCTGGCAGCGGTTCGCACAGCGCCACCGCGCCGAGATGAAGCGTCCGGCCGCGGCAAGGTTGAGCGCGGCGCCGACCGATTCTGCGCGCCCCCAGTCGGCTCCCGGCGCCGCGTCGCTCAGACCTTCTCGACGACGAGGATGTCCTGGTAGCTGACCCCGCCCTGCCGGCCGCACCATGCACCCGGCCACGATCCGACGAGGCGCCAGTTGCGGCGCGCGAGCTGGTCCTTCATCCACGCCTCGGGGAACCCGATCGACGCCTCGGGAACGTCGGGATCGACGACCATGGCCACGCCGAGCGGGTGCTGCAGCGGCTGCGAGCTCTTTCCGGCGGCAATGAGCGCGCGTGACTCCTCGTTCAGCAGGAAGCACGTGATCAGCACACGCCCGCCCTTGACCACGACGCGGCGCAGCTCGTCCAGGTAGCGCTCCACCTGGGAGGGCAGCATGTGCGTGAAGACCGACGTGAGGAACGCAAAGTCGACGCTCGCGTCCGCCTGGGGGAAGGTCACTTCGTCCGCCGCCATCACGCCGCGCGGGTTGTAGCGCGTGTTGAACACGTCGAGGTGCCGGAACGCGAAGTTGGGGAACTTCTTCCCCAGCGCCGACTGCGCCCACTCCACCGCGTCCCGCATGATGTCGAAGCCGTCGTACTTCCCGCGCGGCGACAGGTAGTAGGCGAGCGGATAGGCCATCCGGCCGACGCCGCAGCCCACGTCCAGCACCCGCGCGTCGCGCGTCAGTCCGCCGCGCGCGATGAAGTGCCCCAGGAACTCGTACGCGACGGCGAAGTGGCCGCCGATGGAGTTCACCGCGTCCGCGTCGGGCAGCGGCACGGACGGATTCACCAGGACGAACCGCGGCTGCCCGGCACGGTCGGCGCCGAAGCGCGGCGTGATCGACAGCAGGAAGTCGCCGCGCGGCAGCCCCTGCGCGAACTCGCGTCGGATCACGACCTCGAACCGACACTGGTCGCCCCCGATCAGGTCCGAAAGCACGCGCGCCACGTCGGCGCTGGAACCCCAGCGAACCGTTTGCTGGTCCCTCGGCACCGCCGTCGTCCCGACCGCGCACTCCAGCTCCGGTCGGCCCTCGCGTTCCGACAAGCCACTCCACATGACCGGCGCGACCCAGCCCAGGCACCCGAACTCCCCCCCGTCCACGAAGCCGGCGACATCGATGCACCCACGCGTCTCGACCAGTTTCGTCATGAAGGTTTTCCCTCTCGCCGCGGCGGATGCGGATGGCGGGAAAGCGTAGGAGTCCGGTCGCCGCGGTCAAGATCGGGTGCCGCTCGCTCGGGAGGTTCGTGCCTGCCGGGAGAGCGCCGGTTATCAACTCTCCTTGGGGATCGTCGGGAACACCCGGCCCTGGTGCAGACGCGCATCACGAAGTCGTGACAGCGAGTGACGATCGTCAACGCGCGACGATCCAGCGGGACACGCTCAAACTTCGCCCCTTTGGTGAGCACCCACCCCACGACGACCTCTGGCTTGTAACCACATAGGATCACCCCCATCTCCTCGCCCGGAGGCACGAGCTCGTGCTGTTCGACGAGGGCCTCCACTGTCTCGATCTCCGCCATTGCTGCTTCCAATTGATCGGAACCGAGTGCGCCGACGAACAACTTCCGCTTCGCCCTGACGTCAAGAAGCTTGCAGAATCGCATCGGCGTTCGTATCGACTTGGACTCCACTCGCACTCGACGCCAAGGAGGATGCTCCGGCAGTCTGAACGCAGCTCTTCCAGCCACATCTCGCTCACCGTGAGATCGAGGAGTGCCCCGGAAGAGCACTTTTCCGTTCCCCGGAACCCGCGCGCAGCCACCGTGCAATCGCCCCACGAAAGCGCCTGCTCACGCAGGTAGTCCTGCAAAGCGATAGTCTTTCCAGGAGCACCGGTTGGCATGCTCTCCAAGAAGTCGATGGCGCGTTGAACGGGATTCGGAGTTGATGCAGTCTGAACCATAAGGATCCAACGTAGGCGGGCTTCGACGCTCGCCAGCACGAGTTTGGAATCTCGCCGAATGCCGGTCCTCGCCTGCAGGATGGGTGGTTGCGCGGCTTGATCAACGAGCTCAACGGGAGCGCAATGCCCGAGGGGCCGCGCTGCGCGCGCACCGCTGTGCTCCTTCCGGACTCGCTTCGCGCGGTGCGGACGCTACGCGCCTGCACCGCAGCGCCGAGCCCTGCCGCGCCTTTCGCTGCCGCGCTGCGCGCGCACCG
>Ga0079224_100014334_pt1 | contig 11070 bp, 8 predicted proteins | sample Stecom2015_FD_80414 | JGI IMG/M metagenome (GOLD analysis project Ga0079224, IMG submission 80414) | Agricultural soil microbial communities from Utah to study Nitrogen management - Steer compost 2015 | ecosystem: Environmental > Terrestrial > Soil > Agricultural land | place: USA: Utah...
CGAGCACCTGCCCGGCGAACGCTTCATTGATCTCGACTAGGTCGATCGCGTTCAGGTCCACACCCGCCTGCGCGAGCGCGCGCGGCGTCGCATGCACCGGGCCGAGGCCCATGCGGTCCGGGGCGAGCCCGGCGTGCCCGAAGCCGCGCACGATCGCGAGCGGACGGAAGCCGAGGCGCTCGGCCCGGTCGCGCGCCATCAGCAGGAGCGCGGCAGCGCCGTCGGTGATCTGGCACGAGTTGCCGACGGTCACGTCGCCGTCGCGCCGGTCGAACACCGGCTTCAGCTTGGCGAGGGCGTCCGCACTCTGCCCGCGGCGGATGCCGTTGTCCTCGACCACCATCGCGTCGTGGCGCGGCGGCGCGTAGGGCGCGATCTCGGCGGCGAGCCGCCCCGCGGCGGTCGCGGCCGCGGCGCGCTGATGGCTGCGCAGAGCGAACGCGTCCTGTTCCTCGCGCGGCACGGCGAAGCGGCGCACGACGCGTTCGGCGGTCATCCCCATCGACAACCCGCACACCGGGTCGGTCAGCCCCTCCTGCAGAGCGACGCGCGGGCGCAGATGGCCCGGGCGGAACCCCGCGCCGGCGCGCGCGCGCTGCCACGCGGTCCTGGCCTTCGCGAGCCGCTCGAACACACGCTTCATCCCGTCGCTCATCAGCAGCGGGTAGCGCGACATCGACTCCGCGCCGCCGACGAGGAACACTTCGCCCGCGCCGGCGCGCAGGCGCAGCCACGCCTGCCAGATCGCTTCCATTCCCGACGCGCAGTTGCGCTGCACGGTGAGCGCGGGCACCGACTCCGGGACACCGGCGCGCAGCGCGGCGACCCGCGCGACGTTCGCCTCGCGCGCGTCGGGGCCGCCGCAGCCGAGGATCACCTCGTCGATCGCCGACGGCGCGATCCCGGTGCGATCGAGGATCTCACGGAACACGTGGGTCGCGAGGTCGGCGGCGGAGGCGTGCTGCAGCTCGGTGCCGGCGCGGCAGAACGGCGTGCGCCATCCGGCGACGATCGCGAGTTGTGGATGGGAGTTGCGCGGCATGGTGTCGGTCGCGACGGGGCGACGCCGGCGCGCCCGCGCCCTCCGGCCCGCACGAGCGGCCCGGTCGGGCTCAGGCGGCTCGCCCCGCCGACCGATCTATCGACAGCCGCAGGCAAGCGACTTTGCGCGCCACGGCGACCGAGTGAGAGACGTGCGCGGCGACTACCAGCAGGATCCCGGGGGGACCGAAGGGCACCGCAACGGCCACGGTGCCCCTCCGGCGCTCGCTGCGCCGGCCGCCGCGCTGGGCGCGGTGCGCGACCGCGCCCGGCCGCGCACGGTGCTCGTGCTCGGCGGCGGTGGGATGAAGGGCTTCGCCCACGTTGGCGTGATCCGCGCGCTCGAGCGCCTCGGCATCGTGCCGGACGAGGTCTACGGCACGAGCATGGGGGCGGTGATCGGCGGCCTCTACGCCAGCGGCCTGGACAGCTACGCGATCGAGCAGTCGCTCGCCGACCTCGACCTGCGCCGGTTCTTCCGGCTCAATCTGCTCAAGTTCCTGGTCAAGGGCTACCGGCACGCCTCGGTCTACAAGGGCCGCGCGTTCCACGACCTGCTGCGCGAGAAGATCCCGGCGCGCCGGTTCGCCGACCTGCAGATGCCGTTCGTGTGCAACGCGCTCTCTCTGACGTCGGGCGCGCTGCGCTACTTCGGCCTGCCCGGCACGCCGGAGATCCCGGTCGCCGACGCGATCTACGCGAGCAGCTGTCTGCCCGGCGTGTTCGAGCCGATCGCGATCGACGGCGACCATTACATCGACGGCGGCATGGCAGAGACCCTGCCGCTGAAGGCGGCCAAGGCGCGCAAGCCCGACCTGGTGATCGCGGTCGACCTGTCGCGCAAGAACCACCACAAGCCGACGCCGTACCGCGCGACGCTGCCCCACATCCTCTTCCAGACCTACGAGATCATGGGCAGCGTGCTCAACGAGCACAATCTGCACCGGCACGTCACCCAGGAGGTCGTGCTGCTGAAGCCGCACGTCGAGAACGTCAGCCTGCTCGAGGAGCCGGACCTCACCGAGGTCGTGCGCCTCGGCGAGCGCGAGGCGCTGGAGACGCTGACCACGCACGCGAACACGCGGCACCTGTGCGATCCGAAGGTCGCCCGGCTGGTCGAGCGCACGATCCACGCGCCGCGCGACTACGTCGCGCTGACCGTGGACATGAACGCATGCATCCACTGCGGCGTGTGCGCGATCACCTGCGCCACCCAGGGTTACGCCGACGTGCCGTTCGGCAACGTCGTGCGCAAGCTGCACAACTACGAGTGCACCAAGGACGGGGCGTGCGAGCGCAATTGCCCGACCCGGGCGATCCGGCTGGAGAACCTGTAGCCGTCCCGAGGTCCGGCACCGGCACGCCATGTGGATCGCCGCACCGTGGAAGCCGATGCGCGGCGGCCGGTTGGGATCGGCTTCGCGCGGATGGTGGTCGACGTCGAAAGCCCGCAACGCCGCGGCGCGTTCCCGCAGCATGAGAGCTTTCGCCTCGCGCACCTTCGTCGCGCAGCTCGCGCCCGCGCTCGGCGCCCAGATCTCGGTGGAGGTCCTGACTCTGGAGCCGTGGTCGGCGCGCGCCTTCACGTTCATGCGTTCGGTCGAGGACATGCTTCCGACCGGAACGGTGCTCGAGGACGGGCAGGAGGTGCGGGCCGAACTCGGTTCCGGCACCTGCTCGTCGTGGGCGCTCGCGCGCGCCACGTTCGCGTCCTCCGCAACCGAAGCGGACGCGACGCTCTTGCACTCCGCCTATGCAACCGCGGATTCGGCGTCGCGTTGCCAGTTCGGCAGGTCCAGCGAAGCACTGGCGTCCGCGATCCTCGTGCGGTTGTCTGCGCCGGCTGCGGTCCCGGGTCGGCTGCGGATCACGGTCGACGGCTCGGCGAGCGTGGTCAACGGGGGCACGGTCGTGATCCAGCAAAGCGTCGACATCGGCGCCGACGGCGTGCTCGAGATGTCGAACCAGTACGGCGGCGTCCGCCTCGAGCCGACGCTCGAGCTGCCGGTCACCTTGGGGCCGCAGCCGCTCGAAATCCGCCTGGTGGCGCGCGCCGCGGCGTCCGCTTCGAACTGGCAGACGGCGCGCGCCGACCTCACCCAGCGCGTGCACTTCCTCGCCGGCTCGTCTGCTTCGCAACGCATCCGCGAGGTTGGTCAGTCCTGCGGCGCGCAGCTTGGCGGCATGCTGCTCACGGACCTGGGGTTGTTGCAGCTCGACCTGCGCGTCGGCCAAGCACCGTCGACTCCCTGGTCGTTCCTCGTGTTCGGCACCCAGGCGGCCAACGTCCCGATCCCACCGACCGGCTGCGTGCTGCTGCAGGACATCGTCGCGACGCTGCCCGTCGCTCTGCAGAATGGCGCGGCTCGGGTCGTGCTTGCCACGCCGCGCGGCCCTTCCGGGCCGGTCGGCGACGTCCGCGTGCAGTTCCTCGCCGGGGTCCAGCAGGGGGCCGACGTGCACTGGCACATGAGCCAGGGGCTGTTCCTCACGCTGCCGTGAACGGCGCGCTGCGTCGTCGCGTCGGTCGCACGGCCGGCAGCGACACGCAGCCGCCGGCTGCGCTCTTGCGGCGCGCAGGGCCGTCGGGTCCGATCCGAAGCAGCTCGTCGAACCGGCAGCGCCCTTCACACGAGCACGGATCCGTCATGACCCATCCCGGTGAAACCTGCATCGTCGTCGGCGCCTCGAGCGGGATCGGTGCCGCGCTCGCGCGCCGCCTCGCGGCGGACGGCTGCAAAGTCGCTCTCCTCGCGCGTCGTGTCGAGCGCATCGAACAGCTCGCGCGCGAGATCGACCAGCGCGCCGGTCGACCGCTCGCCGTAGCGTTCGCGCACGACGTGCGCGACCACGACCGCGTCGACGCGGTCTTCGACGAGGTCGAGCAGCGCCTCGGCGACGCCGCCGCGATGTACTACGTCGCCGGCGTCATGCCGCAGGTCGGGCTCGAAGAGTACGACACGGCCAAGGATCTGGAGCAGTTCGCGGTCAACACGCTCGGCTCGATCGCGTGGTGCAACGCCGCGGCGCGCCGGTTCCAGGCGCGCGGACGCGGCTTCATCGTCGGCATCTCCAGCGTCGCGGCCGACCGCGGGCGCGCCAAACGCCCGGGCTATTGCGCGTCCAAGGCCGGCCAGGACGTCCATCTGGAGGCGCTGCGCAACCGGCTGTGGCGCAAGGGCGTGCAGGTGACGACCATCCGCCCGGGGTTCGTCGACACCGAGATGACCGCGGGACTCGCGCTCAAGGGCGCGATCTCCGCCGACCGCGCCGCCGACGCGATCGTCCGCGCGGTGCGCGCCGGCCGCGCGGTCGCCTACGTGCCGTTCAAGTGGCGCGTGATCATGGGCGTGGTGAAGAGCATGCCCTCGTCGATCTTCAAGCGGCTCGCGTTCCTGCAGTGACATGATGCTGGCCTGGCAGCGGGAGCGGGTGACCGGCTGGGGCATGGCCGTCGGCGGCGAGGCCGAGGTCATGCGCCCGACGACGCGCGAGCAGGTCGCCGAATGCCTGCGCGACGCGCAAGCCACGGGCAAGTCGATCGCCCTGCGCGGCTCGGGGTGCAGCTACGGCGACGCGTCGATGAACACCGGCGGGCGCGTGCTCGATCTGTCGCGCATGAACCGCATCCTGGACTTCGACGCGGAGCGCGGGCTCGCGCGGGTCGAGCCGGGGGTGACGATCCGCGATCTGTGGCGGCGCTCGATCCACGACGGCTTCTGGCCGGCGGTCGTGCCGGGGACGATGGCGGTCTCGATCGGCGGCGCGGCGAGCATGAACATCCACGGCAAGAACAACTTCGCCGCGGGCACGTTCGGCGAGCACATCGTCGAGTTCACCTTGCTGACGCCCTCGGGCGACCTGCTCACCTGCAGTCCGACGCAGAACGAGGAGGTGTACCGCGCCGCGATCGGCGGCTTCGGCATGCTCGGCTGCTTCCTCGAGCTGGTCGTCGAGCTGAAGCGGGTGCACTCCGGCCGCCTGCGGGTGACGGCGATCGCGAGCCGCGACCTCGACGCGGCGCTCGAGGCGATCGATGCGCACAAGTCGTTCGCCGACTATCTGGTCGGGTGGATCGACGTGCACGCGCGCGGGCGTGCGCTCGGCCGCGGCCTGCTGCACCGCGCCGACCAGCTCGAACCGGGCGAAGACCCCGAAGGCGAGCGCATGCTGCGTCCCGAGCTGCAGGACGTGCCGAGCCGCTTGTTCGGCATCGTGCCGAAGGGCTGGATCTGGCCGGGCATGTGGTGCGCGGTGAACGTCGGCGCGATCCCGTGGATCAATGCGGCGAAGTACCGCGCCGGCCTGCGCGAGGCGGCGCGCGCGCCGTACCTGCAAACGCACGGCGCGTTCCACTTCCTGCTGGATTACGTGCCGCGCTGGCACTGGGCGTTCCGGCCGGGCGGGCTGATCCAGTTCCAGCCGTTCGTCCCGGCTGCCGAGGCCTCGCGCGTGTTCCGCACGCTGTTCGAGATGTGCCACCGCGCGCGGCTCGTCCCGTACCTGGGAGTGCTCAAGCGCCACCGCCCCGACCCGTTCCTGATGACGCACGCGGTCGACGGGTTCTCGATGGCGATGGACTTCGCGGTCACCGCGGGCAACCGCGACGCGCTCTGGCGGCACACGCAGGCGATGGCCGAGGTCGTCCTGTCCGCGAACGGCCGCTTCTACTACGCCAAGGACGCGACGCTGCTCGACTCGTCCTTCCCGCGGATCCACGGAACCGACGCGGTGGCGCGCTTCCGCGCCCTCAAGGCGCGCCTCGACCCGCGCAACGTGCTGCAGACCGACCTCGCCCGGCGCCTCCGCGTCGTGTGACGCAGACGTGGCGGGGCGCAAGGCGGCGCGCGGGAAGGACTTGACCCCGCGGCTGTCGCCGCGCGCGGCAGATCCCCTTGCCGCCGGCCCTTGACCTGCGTCGGCGAAAGCGGCGATACGAGGGCATGCGCACCTTCGCCGCCGCCCTCGTCGCACCCGCGCTCGCGTCCTTCGTGCCGGCGCAGGATCCCGCCAACGAGCTGCCGAAGGACGAGGCGCCCGCGCCCGAGGTGATCCGCTACGACCTGGCCCGGCCGAAGCGTGCGTTCGACCTGCCGCCCGAGCTGCGCGAGGTATCCGCCGTGACCGCGGTGGACGAGCACACCGTCGCCTGCGTGCAGGACGAGCTGGGCATCCTGTGGTTCGTCGACCTCCGCGAGGGTCGCGTGCGGAGCACCGACCGCTTCGGCAGCAAGGGTGATTACGAGGGGCTGGCGCGCGACCACGATGGCTACTGGGTGCTGCGCAGCGACGGTCTGCTCGGCCGGCTCACGCCGGGTGCTCGGGGCTACGTGCTGTCGGACGCGTTCACGGTCGGCCTGCAGGGCAGCGACCTCGAAGGCCTGTGCTTCGACCCACGCACCGGCCATCTCCTCATCGCACCGAAGGATCTCGCCAAGGAGGTGCAGGAGGGCTTCCGCGAAGCGGGCGCCAAGCGCAAGGACGCGCGCGAGCAGCGCTTCGTGTTCGCCTTCGACGTCGAGCGCCGCGTGCTCCTGCCCGAGCCGGTCGTGCGTTTGACTGCCGGTCGGCTGCTCGACCAGGCCGCGGCGCGCGGCGAGCCCGTCCCGACCAAGCCCGACAAGAAGGGGCGCCCCAAGCCGGACCTCGAGCTGCGCTTCTCGGCGGTCGCCGTGCACCCGGAGACGGGCGACCTGTGGCTGCTGGCGGTCGACTCCCACGCGCTCGTCGCGGTCGATCGGGACGGCTCCCTGCGCAGCATGCACCTGCTCGACCCCGCCGACCTGCCGCAGCCCGAAGGCGTCACGTTCCTGCCCAACGGCGATCTGGTGGTCACCAGCGAGGGCGTCGAGGGACCCGGCCGGCTGCGGGTCTACGGGCGGAAATAAGACGGTGCGGACCGCGCGAGTCCTTGCTCCGGCAGACGCAAGGCCTTACCCTCCCCGCAATCGAAGGTGGCCATTACGGGCTCCTGTCCGCCGAGCTGTCGCGCGCCTCAACACCGCCGCGTCCTCGGTCGATACACGAACCGGAGCGGCCGCGCCGGCGGCACGTTGCCGCGGCCCGAGCCTCCTGATCCGCTCCGCAACAGATTGCAGTGACCAAAGCGTGACGTTCGCTTCCCTTGGGCTCAGTGAGCCCATCCTCGCCGGCATTCGTCGGGCCGGCTACGAGACCCCGACCGAAATCCAGGCCCGCGCGATCCCCACCATCCTCGCAGGCAAAGACCTGATCGCCCTGGGCGAGACCGGCAGCGGCAAGACCGCAGCCTTCGGCCTGCCGATCCTCGAACGCCTCGTCGGCGGCCCGCGCGGCCTGCGCGCCCTCATCCTCGTCCCGACGCGCGAACTGTGCGTACAGGTCGCCGAGAGCCTGCGCACCTACGCGTCCGCGACCGAACTCGCGATCTGCACCGCGTTCGGCGGCATCGACCTCTCCATCCAGCGCGCGGCGTTCAAGCGCGGCCTCGACGTGCTCGTTGCGTGCCCCGGGCGCCTGCTCGACCATCTGCAGCAAGGCAGCATCACGCTGGCCGAGGTCGGCACGGTGGTGCTCGACGAGGCCGACCGCATGCTCGACATGGGGTTTCTGCCGCAGATCCGCAGCATCTTCGTCCGCTGCCCGCAGCAACGGCAGAACCTGCTGTTCTCGGCGACCATGCCGAAGGACATCGAGGACCTGTGCGCCGACTTCCTGCCCGGTGCCGAGCGCGTGCAGATCGGTCGTCGCTCGCAGGCGGCGCGCACGATCAGCCACTCCTTCGCCCAGGTCGCCGGCGACGAAAAGGTGCGCCACCTGCGCGCCGTGCTCGAACGCGAGCGCGGGCGCGTGCTGATCTTCGTGCGCACGAAGACCCGCGCCGAGCAGCTCGGCAACGCGCTGAAGCGCAGCGGGCTGCCGGCCGACTCGATCCACGGCGACAAGGGCGCCGAGGAGCGCTACATCGCGTTGAAGGCGTTCGAGCGCGGCAAGGTGCGCTTCCTGGTCGCCACCGACGTCGCGGCGCGCGGGATCGACGTCAGCGACATCGGCCTGGTCATCAACTTCGACATGCCGCGCGCTCTCGAAGACTACGTGCACCGCGTCGGCCGCACCGGCCGCGCCGGCAACGTCGGCCGCGCGCTGTCGCTGGTCGCCCCGGCCGAGCGCTCGATCCTGGAGAGCGTGCGCCGCCACCTCGGCACGGTGGCGTCCGGCACCGGATCCGGGCAGATCCCGGCGCGGGACGATGCGCGCGCCGCGGACGGCGACGCCCCGCGCGCGCACGCGCGATCGCGACGCCGGCGGCGGCGTGGTCCGGCCGCGGCGTCCCGCCGATAGGCGATTCGGCTCTTCCTTTCCGACCGCCTCGATCGCGCGTGGACGAGCGTCGCTGCGTTGCGGTGCGTTCCACACGGCCTCACACGCGTCGTGCGCGCGCCCGTGAGCGCAGGCTTGAATCGTGCGGTGCGACGGTCGTAAACCGCGGCCTCGAAAACGAATGACCACCCTCTGGATCCTCAGCCTGCTGCTCATGGGCGTGAGCCTGTGGGCGTCGTTCGCGGTCAAGGGCACCTTCGCCAGGTACAACCGGACGCCGATCCGCTCCGGCATGTCGGGGGCGGAGGCCGCTGCGGCCATCCTGCGAGCGGCCGGCATCCATGACGTGGGGATCGTCGGCGTGCCGGGCATGCTCGCCGACCACTACGACCCGAACCGGCGGGTCGTCGGCCTCTCGCAGGAGGTGCTGCACGGGCGGACACCGGCCGCGGTGGCGGTCGCGGCGCACGAGGTCGGCCACGCGCTGCAGCACGCTCAGGCCTACGCGCCCATGCAGATCCGTGCGGGGCTGGTGCCGATCGCGAACTTCGCCAACGGCCTCGCCATGCCGTTGATCCTGCTCGGTCTGATCACCCACGCGACCGGGTTCCTCTGGCTCGGAATCATCGGGTTCTCGTTCGGCGTGCTGTTCCACGTCGTGACGCTGCCGGTCGAGTTCGACGCGTCGCGCCGCGCGATGCAGATCCTGGAGCGCTCCGGCATCGTCGCCCCCGACGAGATGCCAGGCGTGCGCAAGACGCTGTATGCCGCCGGCTTCACCTACCTCGCGGGCGCCCTGTTCGCCATCGTCGAGCTGCTGCGCCTGCTCGCGCTGGCTGGCGTGTTCGGCAACTCGGAGGAGTGACGCCGCGGCACCCGCAGGGTGCCGCTCTCGGGAGCGTGATCCCGGGGGGCTTCGACCCACGGGTCCGACCGGACCACGCCGCCGCCTGCGGTCGCCGGTTGGTAGGAGTCGCGTGAACGCGAGAGTGCCGACCTAGGCAGGTCCGGAGGACGCGACGCGAGCGCGTGCCGGTGCGCGGCTTGCTGGCGAGGCGCGGCGCGCGTCGCGCACGAGGGCCGCGGCGGCGTGAGTGGCGGTGAACAGAAACGCAGCGCGCGTTGCATGCGCGCACGCGGCGATGGCGGAGCAACGGAAGCCGGTGCTGCGGCGCGGCACACGGTCGTGCTCATCGCGCGTCGCGCGCGATGGCATCGCGCGGTCGGACTCTTGCAGCGCACGGCGCTGCCGCCGATGCCCCTCGTCGCGCGTCGGCGCGGCGCGCGGCCTGCGAAGTTCCTCGCCGGCCGCCACGGCGGCCTCGCTAGACTGGCCGTGCCTGGCAAAGGAAGCATCCCTGCGCATGCAGCAGCAACAGCAGCGAAGCCCCGCAGCGCCCCCGCGCCCGTCCTCGATCGAGGCAGCGGTCAGTCTGCTCGCCGACGCTGATCGCCGCATCTTCGACGCGTGCCGCCGCCAGCTCGTCGAGTGGGGGCCGCTCGCCCGGCCGAGCCTCGAGCGCGCCGCGAACGACCGCGACCCACGCCTGCGCGCACGCGCGCGCTTGGTCCTGCGATCGCTCGCGTTCGCCGACTGGCTCGCCTCCGTACGCGGCATCGCCCTCCGCCTGCGCCACGAGCAGGCCGCGCGCCCTCGGTGCAGCGTCCTGGAGGACGGCCTCGCCGTGCTCAGCGCGATCGCCGACCCCGGGCACGACAAGCGCGAGGCGATCACCGCGCGGCTCGACGCGCTCGCGTTGCGCGTCCGCGGCGCGATGCGGGTGCGCACCGCCGCGTCGGCGGCGCGCGCGCTCGCCGAGCTGCTCGCCCACGAGGAAGGCTATGCCGGCGACGCGAGCCGTTACTGGGACCTCGACACGCTCCTGTTCGACCGCATGCTGGTCCGCAAGAAGGGCATGCCGGTCAGTCTGAGCGCGCTGTACGTGCTCGTCGGCCGGCGCGTCGGCCTGCAGTTGAGCGGACTGCGCATGCCGGACCACTTCCTGGTGCGCGTGCACGGCACGCGCCCGGTGCTGCTCGATCCGTTCCACGGCGGACGCACGATCACCAAGGTTGATTGCATCCGCTACCTGCGCTCCGCAGGATACGCGCCCGAGACCTCCATGCTCGCCGAGGTCGACGACCGTGGCATCCTGCTCGCCTTCCTCTCCGACCTGCAGCGCGTCTTCGGCTACCGCGAAGATCGCGAAGTCTGCGAGATCCTGCAGGCGGCGCGCCGGGTGTTCTGCGCGTAGCGGCCCCGGGCCCGTGCGCGCCGCGGCGCTCGTGCTGCTCGCGGGCTGGTCGGCGGGCTGCACGGGCTTCATGCAGGCACCGCTGCCCGAGCACGCCGCGAGCTACGCGCGGAGGTGGCCGGTCGAAGAACTGTGCGTCGGCGCTGCCGAGGCGGACATCACGCCGACCGAGCCGCCATGGCTCGCCGGGTTCGACCTCGGCCGCCGTGCGACCGAGATCGGTGCGCCGCTCAAGGCGCGCGCGCTGGTGTTCGCCTTCGGGGCGCAGCGCGTCGCGATCGTCGGCATCGACAACCTCGGCCTGCAGCGCCAGGACGTCGACTGGATCAAGGGCGGCATCATCGGCATTCCGATCGGCAACGTGTTCCTCGCGGCGAGCCACACGCACGCCGGGCCGGACCTCGTCGGGATGTGGGGATGGTGGTTCGTCACCTCGGGCCGCGACCCCGCGTACCTCGCCCTGGTGCGGCGCCGC
>Ga0079224_100014335_pt1 | contig 11070 bp, 12 predicted proteins | sample Stecom2015_FD_80414 | JGI IMG/M metagenome (GOLD analysis project Ga0079224, IMG submission 80414) | Agricultural soil microbial communities from Utah to study Nitrogen management - Steer compost 2015 | ecosystem: Environmental > Terrestrial > Soil > Agricultural land | place: USA: Utah...
GGTCGTCGTGGACGAGGCCGAGGGACCGTGGGGACACGTCCTCGTGGACGAGGTGGTGATCGAGCGCGCGCCGTGAGGGCTCAGGGCGAGCCGATGGGCTCGAGGATGAACTCGAGATCCGTGTGGTCGCCGTCCGCTTCCACCTCGACGGGCATGGGCTCGGCGTTGCCCGGCCAGTAGCCGAGGAGATCCCGCTCGTCGAGCGCGCCGTCGCCGTTGCGATCGACGGTCGCGACCAGGTACCACGGGCCGGGCGGAACCGTCAGGCTGAAGGCGTAGCCGAGCGAGGCGTCGGTGGTGGTCCGGCCGCCGATCACGGTCCGCGTTCCGTCCATGCGGATCGCGAAGACCTGGGCTTCGCCGAGATCGGGGGGCTCCGCGCCCGGCGTCGTGATCGAGAGCGTCATGGTGTGGACGCCGTTTGGCGCCGTGACCTCGAGCACGGCCTCGTGCCGTCCCTCCTCGAGGCCGGTGCGGGAGACGGTGATCTCCACCGTGCGACCGGCGTTCGCGGGAATGGTGCCCGAGATGCGGGCGAGTTGGAGGTGGGAGGCCGCCGGGCCGCTGAGCTGGGCGAACCACGAGAGCGGCGCGTCGCCGGCGTTCACCAAAGGGATCGTCGCGGAGGCCCGCGGTCCGATGTCCAGGTGGGAGAGCGGCAGCTCGAGGCGTGGGGCCTTGCCGAATTCCTTGCGCGCGGCCTCGATCGCGGCGGCCGGCCGGACGAGACCGGAGCCGCAGCCCTCCGAGCAGCGGTAGGCCCCGTCGGCGGTCGCCCGGAGGATGATCTCGGCTTGATCCGGACCGAGCGTGGGAGCGACCGCCTTCATCAAGCCCACCAGGCCGGTGACGTGGGGCGCAGCCATCGAGGTTCCCTGCTGGTAGGCGTACCCGGGCTCGGTCCCGCTCGAGTAGAACCAGAGGCTCAAGATGCCGTCGGGAGCCTCGTCGCGGTCGAGGTCGTAGCGCAGATCGCCGCCCGGGGCCATCACGTCCACGGCCGAGCCCCAATTCGAGTAGTACGCGCGTTGCCCGCGCGGGTCGGTGGCGCCGACCACGATCACGCCGAGGTAGCCGCCGAAGGAGCCCAGGCGGGCATCGACGTTCTCGTTGCCGGCGGCCGCCACCAGGATGGCGCCCCGGGCTCGTGCGAGATCCACCATCTCCTGCTCGGCCTGCACGAGCTGCTCGCCGCCGAGGCTGAGATTGAGCACGTGCGCCGGCGTGGGATTGGGCGGGACGTTGGGCACCTCGCCGCCGGTGGCCCAATTGATGCCCGCGACCACGTCGAGCGTGGTGCCTCGGCCGCGGGTCCCGAGGACGCGGACCGGAAGGATGCGGGCCTGCCAGTCGATCCCCGGGATGCCGATCCCGTTGTTCGAATCGGCGCCGATCGTGCCGGCCACGTGCTGCCCGTGGCTCGCGCTCCATCCGCCGACGGGGGAGGGATCGGGATCGCGACCGTCCCCGTCGCCGGCGAGCCCGACGCTCGAGACGAAGTCGTAGCCGGGCAGGAGGCGGTGCAGGTCGTCGTGCTCCTTCACGCCGGTGTCGAGAACGGCGATGACCACGTCCGGCGAGCCGGTGGTCATGGCCCACGCCGACTCCAGGGCGAGCATGTGGTAGTGCCACATGCGGTCGTAGTGCTCGTCGTCGGGGATGGTGTAGGCCCTGCGGTAGTAATTGGGGTGGGCGTAGGCGAAGAGGCCGGACCCGTCCAGTCGGGCCGCCACATCGGCCGTCTCGGCCTCGTTCGGCACGCGATCGCCGTGGCGGAAGCGCAGGGAGAGGAGGTTCGGCGTGGCCCAATCCCCCGCCTCGAAGCGGTACGCGCGCAGGCCGGGGAGGCGCTCGAGGCGCGCGAGCGTCTCCTCGAGCGGGAAGCTAAGGCGCACGACGGCCTCGCCCGGCACGAAGGAGGGTTCGACGGGCTCGGGGCGGGGTGCGTCGGCAGGATCGTCGACAGGGAACTCGAGCGCGCGCTTCGCCTCCCCGATCGGCGTCACGGGCTGGACGGTCTCCTTGGCCAGCTCGATGAATTCTTCGGGGAGGACGCCTTCGATGCCGAGCGTGTCGGCGATGGGGTAGAGGCGGCCGGAGATCCGGCCCGGCCGGGGTGCTTCGGTCTTCTCGGGAGGCTCGCTGGAACATCCCCCCGCCGCCACCCCGAGCAGCGCGGCGGCGGCGAGGCCCCGCATCCAGTCCATCGACTTCATGTGCGTCTCGTCTCCCGGACGCGGTGCGTTCCCCGGGAAATCTGGCAGGCGATGCAGGGCTCGAACCTGCGACTTCCGGCTTCGAAGGCCGGCGCTCTATCCAGCTGAGCTAATCGCCCGCAGAACGGCCGATTCTTCTAGCGCCATGGGGGCCGGCGAGCAAGCGCTCACTCGAGGACGAGCTGCAAAGTACTCCCCACACGGACGTCGTCGGCCGAGGCGCGGGGATCGTCGGCCTGCTGGGTCGAGGCGTCGCCGTCGCGATCGAGGCGGGCTTCCACGTAGGCCGAGGTGGGGAAGGGCTGCCCCATCATGGTGTCGGCAGGACCGAGCCGGAGTTCCACCGGGAAGGAGGCGGCGAAAATCCGCTTGACGGCGGCGGGCGGCCCCGCGCGCACGCCCGCGGGGCGCGCGGTGACGAAGAGGACGCCGCCCTCGCCGATGCGCGCGCGCGCGTCCGAGGAGAGATCGATCCGGATGTGGAGCGATTCGCCTGCCGCCTCCGCCGACGGCGCCCGTGTCGGCGCGGGCTGCCGCGCGGGCGGCGGCGCGCCTTCTTCGAGACGGCGACGCGCCTCCGCGATCACCGGTTCGAGGACCTGGCGGCCGTCGGGGCGCTGGCGCAGCGCGGTCTCCCAGGATTCGAGGGCGGCGGCCCAATCGCCGAGTTCGAAGGAGACCAGGCCGCGGCGCACCCAGGCCTCGGTCAGCGAGGCGTCGCCCTCCAGGGCGCGGTCGAGGAGGTCGCGGGCGATCTCCCAATGCCCCATCGCCTCGCGCACGGTGGCTTCGTAGAGCAGGCGGCGCGGATGGTCGGGGTGGGTGGCGGCGAGGGCCTGGATGAAGGGCCAGGCGTCGACGTAGCGCTCGCGGGCGAGCAGGCCCTGGATCAGATCGAGCCGCGCCTCGACGCTCTCGGGTTCGCTCTCCACGCGCGCGATGAGGCCGACGAGTTCGGGGTCCGCGTCCAGGGCCATGGCGGCGCCCGCCATCGACAAAGCGGGCGGCGAGCGATCCTTGGAGAAGTGCAGCGCGAGCGCCACGAGCAGACCGAGGAAGGCGGCGGTGCCCAGGCCCCAGGCGAAGCCGCGCAGGGCGGAGGAGGCCGGGGCGGCGGGGACCGGCGCGGCGGGGGCCGCGCGCTCGGCGCGATCGATGGCGCGCAGCACGCGGGCGGCGCGCAGCTCGAGTGCGCGCCGCTCCGCCGCGACGGCCTCGGGATCGCCCTCGTCGAATTCGAGGGCGCGCAGGCGCTCGAGGAGGAGATCGCGCTCGGCGTACAGATCCCCGAGCGAGGTGGGCGGCGCCGCCTCGGTCGCGGGCGCACTCCGCCGACCGAGCAGAAGCAGCAGAAGGCCTCCCAGCAAAAGGCCCGCTCCGAGCACCGCGGCGACGAGCGTCCAGTCGGTCACGATCGTTCCTCTTCGGGGGGCACGCCGCCGGGCCAGCCGTAGGCGAGCTCGCGCACGCGCAGCACCCAGGGTTCGAGATCGTCGTCGTCCGCCGGTGCTGTCGTCGGCGGCGCCGCGACCTCCTCCGCTTCCGGCTCCTCCTCCCCACGACGGAGGTAGACGACGAGGATGCCGGCGCCGAGCAAGAGCAGGATGCCCGGGCCGATCCACACCAGGAGGTTGAGGCCCTCCGCCTTGGGCCGGAGCAGGACGAACTGCCCGTAGGCCGCCTCGAAGTAGGCGAGGACCTGGTCCTCCGTGAAGCCGAGGGCGAGGAGATCCTCCACCTCCCTGCGCATGTTCAGCGCGGTCGAGGAGGGGGAGTCGGCCACCGACGAGCCCTGGCAGGTCGGGCAGCGCAACAGCAGGGAGACCTCGTGGGTCTTGGCGGCGAGCGCTTCGCCCTCGAGCGGCGTTCCCTGCGGCGGTCCGACGAGGCGGACGACGAAGTCGCGATCGATGGGCTGGCCCGCGCAGGCCTCGCCTTCGGCGCAGGCGCCCGCCGCTTCGTCGGCGCGGGCGGCGAGGCCGAGCACGAGGACGAGGATCGAGAGGACCCCCAGGATCAGCCGCAGGATCCGCCGGCGGCGGAAGTGGTGCAGGGTGCCGCGCTTCATGGCGCCTCCGCGACGAGCAGTTGGGCGATGCGCGCTTCGAGTTCCTCCGCGGAGATCGGGCCCGTGAACTTGGAGACCACCGTCCCGTCGGCGCCGATGAAGAAGGTCTCGGGGATGCCGCCCACGCCGTAGGCGATGGCGGTCTTGCCGCCCACGTCGAGGAGCGCGGGATAGCCGCTCCCGTAGCGCTGCAAGAAGGCCGCGATGCGTTCGGGCTCGTCCTCGTAGACGATCCCGAGGAACTGCACGAGGTCGCCATAGCGCTGGGCGGCGCGGGTGAGGACGCCGTGCTCGCGCTTGCAGGGCTCGCACCACGTGGCCCAGAAGTTCACCACGACTGGCTTGCCGCGGAGCGCGGCGAGGGAGACGGGTTTGCCCTCGTCGTAGGTGCGCAGGGAGAAGGGCGGCGCCTGCCGACCCACCAGCGGGGAGCGCAACGCGCGGGGATCGTTGCCGAAGCTCTTGGCGAAGAGGAAGAGCAGCGGCAGGACGACGAGCAGGCCGCCGACCAGGATCCCTCGGTGCAACTTGCGCGCGGACTTCATGCCCCCACCTCCAACCGCGGGGTCGCCTCCTCTTCTTCCTTGCGCGGCAGGGTGCGGGCGGTCGAGGTGGCGAGGCGCCGCGAGGGCCAGAGGGCGAGCGCCGCGCCGAGCACGATCACGCCGGCGCCCAGCCAGATCCAAACGACCGCGGGATTGAGGAAGGCGCGCAGACCGATCGACTGGCCGTCGGGGGCCAGCCGCATCAGCGAGAGGTAGACGTCCTCGCGGAGCGTGCTGTGCACGGCGGGCGTGCCCACCGCCTCCCGCATGGTGCGGTACTGGTTGAGCCGCGGCTCCAGGGTGCCGAGCGTGCGCCCGCCCTCGTCGACGCGCACGCGCGCCACGGTGGAGATGCGGTGCGGCTCGCGCACCTCGTGCGCGCCCTCGAAGGTGAGGGTGTAGTCGCCCAGGCGCACGGCGCTGCCCTTCTCGAGCGTGACGTCGATGGTCTTGCGCCCGGCAGTGGAGATCCCGACCGCCATGAGGACGAGGACGACGCCGAGGTGGGCGACGTAGCTACCGAAGCGGCGGCGGCCCTTGCCGAGCAGGAGGCGGAACCCTTCCGCCGCGCTGCCGCCCCGCGCCTTGCGCAGAACGGGCAGGAGCATCTGCGCGGTGGTCACGTGGAGCGCGTAGCCCCCCGCCACGAGGGCGACGAGGAGCCAGCCGGAGCGCGCCCCGAGCAGAAGCCCGATGCCGAGCAAGAGCAGGCCGCTGGCCAGGGGCGGGAGGAGGGCGTCGCGGACCTGCCGCGGGCTCGCTTTGCCCCAGGGCAGGGCGGGGCCGATGCCCATGAGGAAGAGGAGGGCCACGCCGAGGGGCACGGCCATGCGGTTGAAGTAGGGCTCGCCCACGCTGATCTGCCGCCCCTGGACCGCCTCGACGATCAGCGGGAAGACCGTGCCGAGCAGCACGGTGAGCGTGAGCATGACGAAGAGGAGGTTGTTGACGAGGAAGGCCGCCTCGCGGCTCTTCGCGTCCTGGATCGCTCCCTCGGCTTCGAGCCGACCGATGCCCGCGGCGAGCAAGAAGATCGAGGCCAAAAGGCCGATGCCCAAAAAGACGAGGAAGGTGGGGCCGATGTCGCTCTGGGTGAAGGCGTGCACCGAGTTGAAGACCCCCGACCGCGTCATGAAGGTTCCGAGGATGGTGAGCAGGAAGGTCGCGAGGATCAGGGTGAGGGTCCAGCCCTTCAGGATGCCCTTGCGCTCGACCACCAGGATGGAATGCAGCGCCGCGGTGGCGGTGAGCCAGGGAAGGAGCGACGCGTTCTCCACCGGATCCCAGGCCCAGTAGCCACCCCAACCGAGCACCTCGTAGGCCCACCACCCGCCGAGCACGATGCCGATGGTGAGGAAGACCCACGACACCAGGAGCGAAACCCGCAGGGAGCGGAGCAGCTCGGGGCCGAGCTGGCCCGCCACGAGCCCGCCGCAGGCGAGGGCGAAGGGAACGGTCATGCCCACGTAGCCGAGGTAGAGCATCGGCGGGTGGAGGACCATGAGGATGTGGTTCTGCAAAAGCGCGTTCGGACCCGGCCCGTCCGCCGGCGGGTTCGGCACCTCGGCGAAGGGGTGCGCCGGGCCGGCGATGAGGAAGGCGAAGAAGACGCAGCAGGCCAGCAGGGACACGAGCATCCAGGGCGTGACCTCGGGATGGCGGTCGCGCGTCCACCACACCGCCCAGGCGACGTAGCCACCGAGCACGACCCCCCAGAAGAGGATGGAGCCCTCGAGCGCCGACCAGAGGCTGACGATGGTCACCCACGTCGGCGAGCTGCGCGAGCCCACCTGCGCCACGTACTGGATGGAGAAGTCGTGGGCGAGCAGCCCCGCCTCCATCGCCAGGTTCGCCCCGAGCATGCCGAGGGCGAAGACGTAGGCGAGGCGACGGGCCCACGCGAGGACGGCGGGATCTCGGCGCAGGGCGCCCGCGAACGCGAGCACCGTGCCGGCGCTCGCGGCGAGCAGGGAGAGCAGCACCAGGGATCTGCCGAGAAGTCCGATCATCGTGTGTCCGCCGCGGCGTCGGCGCTGCGGATCAGCGCCTCCACGTCGACCTCCTCGCCCTCGGTGGGAGCGCGGTACTCGTTTCCGTGCGAGACCATCAGCCGCTCGCTCTGGAAGTGGCCTTCGCGGGTCATCGTCCCCTCGACGATCACGCCGATGCCCTCGCGGAACATCTGCGGCGGAACACCGAGCGAGCGCACGGGAACGCGCTCCTTGCCGTCGGTGACCTCGAAGGCGAGGTGGGTGGTCTTCGGATCGTAGCGGACCGTGCCCTCCACCACCTTGCCGCCGAGGCGGATGGTGGCGCCGATGGCCTTGTCGCCCGCCTGGCGCAGCTCGGTGGGGCCCCAGTAGTACACGAGGTTCTCACCGAGGCCGCCGACGGCGATCAAGGCGAAGGCGGCGCCCGCCACCGCCAGGGCGACCACCGCGAAGATCCGCGTCTTCTTGGCCGAGGCGCTCATCGCTCGTCGCCCTCCTTCTCCGCGCGGCGCACCGCGATCGCGAGGCGGATGCCGTAGGCGGCGAGCACGGTGAAGGAGATCGCGTAGGCCGCCCAGACGAATTCCCAGCCGCCGCTGATGACTCCGCTCATCCCTCACCTCCCAGTGCGAGCGACGCAGCAGCGGGCGGGGGCGCGAGCTCCCGCGCGAGCCGTCGCCGCGCGAGCTGGCTGCGTAGACTGGAGAACGCCAACAGCAGGAGCAACATGCCGAAGGCGTTGATGCGCAGCGGGGTGACCATGACCGCATCCACCGTCTTGGGCGACGACTGGAGCTGGTGCAGGGAGTTCCACCACTGGACCGAGAAGTAGACGATCGGCACCGAGGCGTAGGCGACGATGGTCGCCACCGCGGACCAGACGGCGCGCCGGCGCGGATCGTCCACGAAGTGGCGCAGCGCGAGGATGCCCACGAAGGCCACGAGCATCACCGCGGTGGTGGTGAGGCGCGGATCCCAGTCCCACCACACGCCCCAGGTCGGCTTCGCCCAGATCGATCCCTGCACGCACAGAAGGAGCGAGAGCAGCACGCCGGTCTCCACGAAGGCTTCCAGGCGCGCGTCCCACGCCCAGTCGTTCTTCCAGAGGAAGGCGAGCGCGGAGAAAAAGGCGAAGGTCAAGGCGAGCATCGCGTTCCACGCGGTGGGGACGTGGATGTAGAGGATGCGGTAGACGTCGCCCATGTAGTGCTCGGGCGGCGCGACGAAGAGGCCGTTGGTGGTGCCGATCGCCAGGAGGCCGAGGGCGCCGGCGAGCGCGAGCCAGGCCCTCTTCACGGCCTTCGGAGAGTATGCGGGCAAGTGAGTGTCCATGCTCACTCCTCGATCACGTAACCAAAGAGAAGTCCGCAAAGGGGCCAGAAAATTCCGTTGCACGCCACGAGAAGGAGGGCCCAAGAAGCTGCTTGCCCCATCGGGTCCCCCAGGAGCAAGAGGGAACTTGCTCGCACCGAGGCGATGAGCACCGGAACCATCAGGGGAAAGAGGAGCAGGGGCAGCAGGACTTGTTGCGCGCGAACCTGCGCGGCGAGGCCGGCGTGCAGCGTTCCGGGCGCGGAGAGCGCGGCGGTTCCAAGCGCGAGCACGCCGAGCAAACGTCCGATGCCGGACAGTCCCGGATCGTAGAGCACGATCATCACCGGGACGAGGGCCGCGCCGACCACGAAGAGCTGCAGCCAGTTCGCGAGCGCCTTGCCGTAGAAGAGCGCCGCGGGATGGGCGCCGAGCAAGAGCAGACCCTCGAGTGCGCGCTGCTCGCGCTCCTGGCGGAAGCTCTCCGCCAACGAGAGCGTGGAGGCGAAGAGCAGCGACACCCAGAGAAATCCGCCCGAGAGTTGGCGGAGCGCGGTCGCGTTCGGCCCGACGGCGAAGCTGAGCAAGAGGAGGAGGGTGGAGCCGAAGACGATCACGGCCATCGCCTGCGCGCGCCCCCGCCAGCCCAAGAGCAGCTCCTTGCGCAACGCCGCGATCACCTGGTTCATCCCGCCATCCTTTCTCGGCGCTGACCCTCGAGGCGGGCGAAGGCGGCGGGAAGCTCGGCCGCGGATCCGGACCACACGGCTCGGCCCGACTCGAGCAGCAGGGCCCGGTCGCAGAGGCCGGCCAGGCGCTCGACCTGGTGCGAGGCCAGGACCACGGTCTTGCCCTGCGCGCGCAGCTGTCCGATCAGCGCGTCGATCCAGGCGAAACCGGGCGGGTCGATCTGGCCATAGGGCTCGTCCAGCAGCACGATGGGCGCGTCCTGGAGCAGGGCGCGCGCGATGGAGAGGCGCTTGCGCATCCCCGCCGAATAGCTCTGCACCGGATCGTCGCCCCGTTTCGCGAGGCCGACGCGATCGAGGAGGGGCTCGAGATCCGCGCGCCCGCTCGGCTTGTGCAGAAAGCGCGCGACGACCTGCAGGTTCTCCAGGCCGGTGAGCGTTTCGTAGAGGAAGGCGGCGTGGGCCACGAGCGCCGCGCGCCCCTTGCGCCGCTCGTCACCGAAGATGCGCAGCTCGCCCTGGTCGGGCCGCAGGCTCCCGGCGAGCAGGCGCAGGAGCGTGGACTTGCCCGATCCGTTGCGGCCCGCCACCACGAGCGCCCTGCCGGCTTCCACGCAGAGGTCGACGCCGGCCAGGGCCCAGCTCCGGCCGTAGCGCTTGGACAGGCCGCGGGCGTAGATGGCAAAGGAGTTCTCGCTCATCACCGATGCGCCGCCGAGGACTGACGTCTTCCATGCCCGCGAACGGGGCGGGCCGCAACCAAATTTCCGGCCTCCGGGCGTTGCCTCAGAGGAAATAGAGGCGGGCGGCGATCGATCCATGGGTTCCGAGCAACCACGGCGCGTCTTCGTCCCCCGGCCTTTCGTCGCGGACCTCGTCGATGGCGGAGAGCGCGCTCTTGCCGAGGCTCACGTAGAAGAATCCGACTTCGAGGCCGAGGCTGAATCGATCGGTGAGGAAGGCCTCGCCGCCGACGGCCCCTCCCAGCCAGAAGTCGACGGCCTTCACCTTGCCCGCCACCTCTTCGGTCGGCTCGCTCGGATCGGCGGTGGGCACGTCCCTGGCCACCTCCAGCGAGCGGGACTGCAGACCCACCTTCGGTCCGAGATAGAGGATCGTGCTCTTGCCGAGCGGCGTGGCCCACCCGATGCCGAGGAGGAGCCGGTAGATGTGGGTCTCGATCCGCGCCAGCTCGACCAGGTTGCCGAGCAGCGCATTGCCGGGAAGCGGAGAGCCGCTCTGCGCATACATGCCGAACTCGGCTTCGAGGCGCAGGTGCTCACCCAGATACACCGGGATTTGCAGGTTGCCGAGCGTGATGGGGCCGCTCGCGGTGGCGTCGTCGCCCAGGAGGACGACGGGGCGGCTCGCGAGGGAGACGCCGACGCCGATGCGGAAGGAGGGATACTCGACGCGCTCCGCTTCGGCCTCCTCCGCGGCGGCGACCTCGGCGAGGGCTCCGGGGGCGAAGGCGAGGGCGGCTGCGACCCAAACGAGGTACCGCATGGGGGGAGGCTCGCACGCCGCACGCCACCGGGCAAGAGCGCCGGCGGTCGGCGCGGGCCCGGCCGAAAGGCCCGTTGGACGAGCCGGCCCAAGGGGCGACGGGACCCAAGCAGCCACGAGGGCGCCTAGCAATCCCCGGCGCGATCGGCGCAGCGTCCGGCGCCGCGCTTGCGCAGGTACTGCTGGTGGTACTCCTCCGCCTCCCAGAAGGTGGTGGCGGGGACGATCTCGGTGACGATGGGCGCGCCGAAGCGGCCGGAGCGCTCGTGCCGCTCCTTGGAGGCCCGGGCGGCCGCCTCCTGCTCGGGAGAATGGAAGAAGATGGCAGAACGATATTGCGAGCCCACGTCCGGCCCCTGGCGGTTCGGCGTGGTCGGATCGTGGCAGCCCCAGAACACGCCCAGCAGCTCCTCGTAGCTGACGCGCTCCGGATCGTAGGTCACCTCCACCGCCTCGGCGTGCCCGGTGGTGTCGGTGCAGACCTGTTCGTAAGTGGGATTTTCCACGTGGCCGCCGATGAAGCCGACGCGCGTGGATATGACGCCCGGGGTGCAGCGGAAGGCCTCCTCCACGCCCCAGAAACATCCAGCGGCAAAGGTCGCGCGCTCGGTGGCCATGTCTACCTCCGTCGAATTCTAGGATAACGATCGGGTTTCGCCGTCTCCACCCGAGCGGGCCGCGCACGAAGGCGCGGGGTTGGTGCGCGCGCCCCGGCTTGCGCTATCGTGCGCGCCATGGAGCCGA
>Ga0079224_100014336_pt1 | contig 11069 bp, 9 predicted proteins | sample Stecom2015_FD_80414 | JGI IMG/M metagenome (GOLD analysis project Ga0079224, IMG submission 80414) | Agricultural soil microbial communities from Utah to study Nitrogen management - Steer compost 2015 | ecosystem: Environmental > Terrestrial > Soil > Agricultural land | place: USA: Utah...
CGGCGAGCAGGATGGCGCCGCGACCGAGGCGGAGTCGTGTCATGGTGCAGGCTCCAGTCACAGGGGAACATTGGCGGCGGTGGGCACCGCCCGAGAGGCATCGGGAGGAATAGCGAGCGGGAAGAGGTCCGGCAAGGGAATCGTGGGCGAGGGGGTGGACTAGGGTCGAGGCGGTGCCGCAGACGCATATGCGATGCGAGGGGCGCCCGGCAGAGCCGGGCGTCCCTCGGGTGTCCATCTTTCCGTGCATCACCGGCGAATCACGCCGCACACGATGCGATCGCCCGAATCGCCGGAGGGCTGGGAACGATAGTCGTCCCGACCCGCGTGGATGACGAGGGCGGAGCCGTCGGTGTCGAAGAGGGTGCCGACCTCGTCGGGCTGGAGCGTGACCGCGGTTGCGAGCTGTTCGATGCGCACGCGGCCGGATTCCGGGACGTGGAGGTTGGGGAGGTCGCCGGCGTGAGGGCCGCGCTCGACCAGGAAGCCGTGGTCGCGGCCGCGCGGGGCGTAGTGCGCGCCGGCGGACTCGAAGTCGGGCGGGTCGCACTTTCCGACCTCGTGGATGTGGTAGCCGTGGATGCCGGGCGGAAGGTCGGATACGTCGATCCGGATGAGCACTCCGTGGCCCGGCGTCTCCTGCAGCACGGCCTCGCCCACCTTGCGTCCGCGGGAATCGATCAGGTCGGCGCGGGCCGTGAGCGGTGTCTGCGCCTGGAGCTGCGCCGAGGTGACGAGGCCGAGGGCGGTGGCGAGCAGGGTGGTCCCTCGCATGGTTCCCTCCTGGGAGTTCGGGTCGACGGATGCGCCGCATCGCGCCGTGACCCGTCGTCTGCAATCTCCAAGCCTCGGCCTCCGGCTCGCGGTCGCGAAGTTCTCGTCGGTACCGGACTTGCACAATAAGGGAGTGGTCGGGGGTCCGGCGGCCGATCGGTTCCGGGCCAGGGACCATCGCGGTACGACGAGCGCCAACGAGTAAGGAGGACGAGATATGGCGGACGAGATGAATCGCATCGTGTCCCTGGACGACCTCGAGGACTTCGAGGTCGCCGAGGGTGAGCCGGACGTTCGCGGCTGGGAAGTCCTGTCGGCGGACGGCCAGAGGATCGGGGAGGTCGACCAGTTGCTGGTCGACACGACGGCGATGGAGGTCCGCTACCTGGACGTGGACCTGGAGAACGAGCTGATCGGGACGGACGAAGACAGGCACGCCCTGATCCCGATCGGATTCGCGCGCCTGGACGAGGACAACGATCAGGTCTTCGTGGACAATCTGAGGGCGGAGGACGTGGGACGGCTGCCCGCGTACGATCACGGCCCCATCACGCGCGACATCGAGGTGGAGGTCCGGCGAGCCTTCGAGCCGGGGTTCGTCGCCGAGAGCGAGGAGAAGTTCTACGAGCACGAACATTACACCGGGCCGCGGCGCGTGTCCGAGGGGCGCGAGGAGCGGATGTACCGCTCTGAAGAGGAGCTGGCCGTCGGGAAGCGGGAGGTCTCGGCGGGTGAGGTCGAGATCCACAAGGGCGTGGAGACGGAGCACGTGCGTCGGCCCGTTCAGTTGAGGCACGAAGAGGTGGAGGTCGAGCGGCGGCCCGTAAGCGACGGCGAGCATGGCCGGCAGGCCCGCTTCGAGGAGGAGGAGCTCCACATCCCGCTGACCGAAGAGGAGGCGGTGGTGGAGAAGCGGCCCGTCGCACGCGAGGAGCTGGTCGTGCGCAAGCGGCCGGTCGAGGAGACCGAAGAGGTCGAGGCGGACCTGCGTCGCGAGCGGATCGACGTGCGCACGCACGGCCGCGTCGAGGAGCGCGAGGAAGAGGAGGGGCGGGGCGGCCGCTGACCCGACGCTTCGGCATCGACGCGTCGAGGTCGACGGTCCGGGAGATCGGCGTCACGACGCCGATCTCCCGGTCGTATTCACCGCACTATTGCTGCTCGAGCTGCCGCTCGTTGGCCCACGCGAGGCTGCTCAGGTACAGCGACGCCAGGAGCGAAGGCTCGAGGCGCATGGCGTGGCAGCGCGCGAGGACCTCGTCCCACCTGCCCAGGTCGTAGGCCTCGACGAGGGCGAGCACGGGGCCGAGCGGTTCCGTGCGATCGAGGAGCGCGCTTCGAATGTCCCGCGACAGCCCCATCTCCTCGACCAGCTCGTGCATTGGGATCCCGAGCAGCACGTCGAAGATGGAGAAGAGGCCGGTGATGTAGAGCGAGTCCGCCGACGAGGCCAGCCCGAGGTGCGGAGCGAGGAGCTCGCAGAGGCGTGCACGGAGGAGAGCGGTGTGCACCATCTCGGTGTCCAGCTCGGACTCGGCGATGGTGGTCACCAGGAGGAGCGCGAGCCACCGGTACAGCATCTCACGGCCGAGGAGCCGGATGGCGTGACCGATGGACGCGATGCCTCGTCCTCCTACCGCCGCCGAGTTGACCATCCGCAGCAGCTTGTAGGAGAGCGACAGGTCGGTGCGGAACGCCTCCTCGATCTTCGAGTCGGTCACATCGTAGTCCCGGAGCTGCCGCATCAGTTGGAAGGTGCGCAGGTGGTCGATTGCGACGTCCTTGCGCACGAGCACCTCCGGCACACTGAACGCGTACCCCTGGAAGAGCTCGAAGCCGACCTCGAGGCACACGTCGCGGGTTTCGCGGTTCTCGACGTTCTCGGCGAGGAGTGCGACGCCGAAGGGTTGGAGGCGCCGGGCCAGGTCCTCGAGCGCGGCCGGCTCGGTCGATGCCACATCGATCCGCACGATGTCGCACCACTTGAGCAGCGGCGACTCTTCGGGCATGAGGCCTTGCCCTTCGATGGCCAGCCGGTATCCCATGCCGTGCAGGCGTCGGCACGCGGCGACGATGTCGGGATCTCCGGCGCAGTCGTGCGGGACCTCGGCGATGATGCGCCTGCGATCGAGGAGCTCGAGGGCGCCGCGGAGGAGCATGTCGTAGGTGACGGCGAGGTACGCCGGGTGACGCCCCGTGAGGTTGTCCAGGCCGATGCCGAGGACGGCGTCGACCACGAGCCGCTCGGGAGACTCTTCTGCTGTGGCCCTGTTCTCGGCTTGCCGGTGGAACAGCGCGAATCCGGCGATCCGTTCGGAGCGGTCGAAGATCGGCTGTCGGGACAGATAGACCTGCATGTGTACCAGTGTCGGCAGGAGGTGGCGATATCTTGAGCTTCGGGACGGTGCTGACCGCACCGTCGTACACGAGCATGTATGGGCACGGGCGCGGAGATGCAAGGGCGCCCGGCGGAAGGGCGAGCAGCAAGGCCTTCGGGCGCCGCGCCGTGCGCCCACGACCATTGCACGGGGGCGGCGGCGCCTCCACTTTGTCGCGCTCGTGCCCGGCGGCGACGACGCGATCGTCGCCGAGCGGGCGAGTCGCTCACAGCGAACCCTGGAATCCATGCTGTCGCAGGACCTGATCAACAAGATCGCCGAGGAGTTGTCGATCACGCCGCGCCAGGTGGCGGCGACTCTCGCTCTCTTCGAGGATGGCAACACGCTGCCTTTCATCGCGCGGTACCGGAAGGAGGTGACGGGCGGGCTCGACGAGGTGCAGCTCCGCGAGGTGCGGGACCGTGCGGAGTATCTCCGGGAGCTGGAGGAGCGTCGAGCGGCGATCCTGAAGTCGATCGAGGAGCAAGGAAAGCTGACGCCGGAGCTGGAGGCCCGGATCCGCGCGGCCGAGACGAAGCAGGCGCTCGAGGACCTCTACCTGCCCTACCGCCCGAAGCGGCGCACGAGGGCGACGATCGCGAAAGAGCGCGGGCTGGAGCCCCTCGCCGACCTGATCTGGGAAGGATCGGCCGACGATGCCGAGGTGCGGGCCGTGGCAGAGGCGTATGTGGATCCCGAGAAGGAGGTGCCGACGGTCGACGCCGCGCTGCAGGGTGCCCGGGACATCCTCGCCGAGCGAGTTTCGGAGGACGCCGAACTGCGCGGCTGGATCCGGGACCTGACCCGGCGCCAGGGGGTCATCCGCTCGACCGCGCTGTCGGGGAAGGAGAACGAGGTCTCCAAGTTCCAGGACTACTACGACCACCAGGAGAAGCTGACGGACATCCCGTCGCACCGGATGCTGGCGATCCGCCGCGGAGAGGCGGAAGGGTACCTGGCGTGGACGATCGAGGCGCCGGTCGACGAGATCCTGGCTGGTCTCGTGCGCCGCGTCGTCGAGCCGCGGCGGGCGCGTGAGCAGATGACGCTCGTCGTCGAAGACGCCTACAAGCGACTGATCGCGCCGTCGATCGAGGTCGAGCTGCGCGTCGAGCTGAAGAACAGGGCCGACGAGGAGGCGATCGCGATCTTCGGCAAGAACCTCGAGCAGCTCCTCCTCGCGCCGCCGGCGGGAGAGAAGATCGTGCTGGGGCTCGATCCCGGCTACCGCACCGGCGTCAAGGCCGCCGTCGTCTCGAGGACCGGCGCCGTCCTGGAGACGGCGACGCTGTACCTGCACGAGCCCGAGGACTTTGCGCGCGGGCTCGGGCGACTGGTCGAAAGGCACGGCGTGGAGCTGATCGGGATCGGGAACGGGACCGCGTCGAGGGAGACGGAGGCGGCGGTCAAGGCCGTGCTGCGCGACATGCCCGAGCCGCGCCCCATCGCCGTCACCGTGAACGAGGCAGGCGCGTCCGTGTACTCGGCGTCCGAGATCGCACGCGAGGAGCTGCCCGACCTCGATGTCTCGCTGCGCGGCGCGGTCTCGATCGCGCGTCGCCTGCAGGACCCGCTCGCCGAGCTGGTCAAGATCGATCCCAAGTCGATCGGCGTCGGGCAGTACCAGCACGACGTCAACCAGACCCAGCTCAAGCGACGCCTGGACGAGGTCGTCGAGAGCTGCGTCAACCGCGTCGGCGTCGAGGTGAACACCGCATCCGTCCCGCTCCTGTCTTACGTATCGGGGATCGGGCCGGCGCTTGCCCAGGCGATCGTGCGGGTACGCGACCAGCGCGGCGGATTCCGCTCGCGCCGGGAGCTGCTCGAGGTGCCGCGGCTGGGCGCCAAGGCCTTCGAGCAGGCGGCCGGCTTCCTTCGCATCCGGGGCGGAGACCACCCGCTGGACGCGAGCGCCGTCCACCCAGAGCGGTACGACCTGGTCGAGGCGATCGCCCGCGACCTCGGCGCCTCGGTGGGCGATCTCGTCGGGAACCCGGTGCTGATCGAACGGATCGAGCCCGAGCGGTACCTCTCCGAGCACGTCGGGCTGCCCACGCTGCACGACATCATCGAGGAGCTGAAGAAGCCCGGGCGCGACCCGCGCGAGTCTTTCGAGGCGCCCGCGTTCCGGGACGACGTCACGGAGATCAAGGACCTGAAGCCGGGCATGGTGCTCGAGGGCGTCGTCACGAACATCGTCGCCTTCGGGGCCTTCGTGGACATCGGAGTGCACCACGATGGCCTCGTGCACGTGTCCCAGCTCGCCGACCGGTTCGTCAAGGACCCGAACGAGGTCGTGCACGTCGGCCAGAAGGTCCGGGTCACGGTCCTCTCGGTCGACCTGGAGCGCAACCGGATCGCGCTGTCCATGAAGTCCAGGCCTGACATCGGCGGGGCGGCTACGGGCGCCGGGTCGAACGGCGAGGGGAAAGGCGATGGCCGCGGGGCCCGGCGCAAGCCGAAAGAGCCTGCCATCCCCAAGCCGGGCACGATCGCGCCGAACGGGATGCGGTTCCGGTGAGGGGTTGAGCCGCCGCGGGGTCGGCGACGAAGCGCTTCCAGCCCGGGGGCACCGACGAGGCGCGGCACCGCGCTTCCACGGTCGGGTCGGACGACGGCGAGGGTGAGATCGACGAGTCTCACCCTCGCTTTCTTGGTGCGTTCGAAGCCGGCGACCGGTTCCTGTCCGCCAACGGGGATTTCGCTCCACTCCGCCAGTTCTGTACGGGCGGGTTCACGCTGGCACGGCCGGTGCGCTGTGGCCGAGCGTAGGCAGCAGTACCCCTCGCGCGACTGGAGGTCTGATGAACGCGCGGCCCGCAGTACCCACCCCGGCTGGTGACGACCCTCGACTCCGTTCCGCGAACGATCGATTCAAAGCTGGTTCACGGCGAAGGAACGCGGCGGCGATCGCCCTGGCCGTTGCGGTGCACGCCCTGATCATGGCGTTCGGGCCGGAGTGGCGCGTGGAGGATCTGAAGGAGGGACGGGCGGTTCCGGCCGAGTTCCGGGCGGTCAACCTGGTGCCGGAGGTGGAGATGCCGGCGGCTCCGGGTCGGATCGCGCCGCCGCCGCTCCCCGTGGTGAACCGGGTCGCGCTGAACGAGGACGTCGTCATCGAGCCCGAGGCGCTGGACTTCGGGCGGCTCGACGCGCCCGCCTTGCCGGAGCCACCGCCGATTCCCGAGGAGGCGGACGAAGAACTCGAAGCGTACGCGCATTTCATGCCCTACATGGTGCGCCCGGAGCTGAAGAACCGCGCCCAGATCCAGCGGGAGCTCGAACGGCGCTATCCGGAGGTGTTGCGTCAGGAGAACGTCGAAGGAGCCGTCGTCGTGCTGTTCTGGATCGATGAGTTCGGCAAGGTGCAGAAGTACGAGATCCGGCAGTCGAGCGGGAGCAAGGCGCTGGACGCCGCCGTCGAGAGCGTGATCGACATGATGGAATTCCGGCCGGCGATCGACCACGGGAGGCCGGTGCGCGTGATCGTGGCGCTGCCGATCCGGTTCCAGATCCGGTGAGGCGAGACGGCCGACTCGCTGGACCCGCAGGCGGGCGTGGGTACCGCGCGAGGTCGGCCGTCTCGCCATCCACCTCTCCCCCGCCTTGCGATTTGCGCCCTTTGCCGCGGTTGCTCGCATCGCCTTCAGTTGCCCCTTCCGTTGCCCCTTCCGCGGGCCCCTCCGCCCGCATCACCCGGCCGGCGCTCGCGGTTGCTGGCCTCGACGAGCAAACCTCGCCGCCGGCCGCCGCGCCGCATGTTTCCGCGCTCACTGCGCCGCGCACCCACCGCTCTGGCACGCCGCCTGCCGTTCCGGCCCGGCATCGCGGCGGGTCCGCCGATCCAACGGCTCTTACCTCGAGGAATCGCCATGACCCAGGTCACAACGGAAGGAATACGGCTGCCGTCGGAGCGGAGCGAATCGGCGGTTCGGGTGCTGACGCCGGAGGCGCTGGCGTTCGTAGCCGAGTTGCAGCGACGGTTCGGCGCTCGACGTCGGGAGTTGCTGGAGTGGCGGGCGACGCGGCAGGCAGCGCTGGATGCCGGCGAGCGTCCGGACTTCCTGCCGGAGACGGAAGAGATCAGGCGCGCCGAGTGGACCGTAGCGCCGGCGCCGCCGGACCTCGAAGACCGGCGGGTGGAGATCACGGGGCCGGTCGACCGGAAGATGATGATCAACGCGCTCAACTCGGGAGCGCGGGTCTTCATGGCGGATTTCGAGGACGCGCTCTCGCCGACGTGGCGCAACGTCGTCGAGGGGCAGGCGAACCTGCAGGACGCGGTCCGCCGCACGCTGACGTACACCAGCCCGGACGGGAAGGAGTACCGGCTCGCGGACCGGACCGCGACGCTGGTCGTGCGGCCCCGGGGGTGGCACCTGGCGGAGAAGAACGTGGAGGTCGACGGCGAGCCGATCTCGGCGAGCCTCTTCGACTTCGGTCTCTACTTCTTCCACAACGCGCACGAGCTGATCGCCAGAGGCTCGGGGCCGTACTTCTACCTGCCCAAACTGGAGAACCACCTGGAAGCGCGGCTCTGGAACGACGTCTTCGTCTTCGCCCAGGAGGCGCTCGGGATCCCGAGGGGGACGATCCGGGCGACGGTCCTGATCGAGACGATCCTGGCCGCGTTCGAGATGGAGGAGATCCTCTACGAGCTGCGCGAGCACGCGGCGGGCCTGAACGCCGGCCGGTGGGACTACATCTTCAGCGTCATCAAGAAGTTCCGGGCGCATCCGTCGTTCATGCTGCCCGACCGGAGCGCGGTCACGATGCGGGTCCCGTTCATGCGGGCCTACACGGAGCTGCTGGTCCGGACGTGCCACAAGCGTGGCGCGCACGCGATCGGCGGGATGGCGGCGTACATCCCGAACCGTCGGGATCCGCAGGCCAACGAGTACGCGCTGGCGCAGGTCCGCGAGGACAAGGTCCGGGAGGCCGGCGACGGCTTCGACGGAACGTGGGTCGCGCACCCCGACCTGGTCCCCGTCGCCCTCGAGGTCTTCGACGAGGTGCTGGGAGACCGGCCGCACCAGAAGCACCGGCTCCGTGAGGACGTACGCGTCGGCGCCGAGGATCTGCTGGACGTGCGCGTGCCGGGCGGGCGGGTCACGTTCGATGGCGTCGTCAACAACATCCGGGTCGCGCTCGAGTACATCGCCGCCTGGCTCGACGGGCGCGGCGCCGTGTCGATCCGGAACCTCATGGAAGATGCGGCGACCGCGGAGATCGCCCGCGCCCAGCTCTGGCAGTGGCGCCAGCACGGCGCCGTGCTGGACGACGGCCGGCCATTCGACGGGGATCGGTATCGATCGTTGCGAGAACGCGAGTTGCAGCAGCTCCTCGCGGAGCGCGGAGCCGACGCGGCGCGGCTCCAGGAGGCGGCGAACCTGCTGGATGAGCTGGTCCTCTCGGACGAGTTCATCGGCTTCTTCACCATTCCCGCATACCGGATCCTTCCCTAGGCCACGGAGGGACGAGTGCAGACAAACGATACGCAGGAGACGACGAGAGCCCGGCCGGGCCGCGGGCTGGCGGGCGAACAGGGCGAGAGCGGTCGGGGCGACGGGGAGCCGCCTGCGGCCCGGCCGGACCCCGCGCTCGAGATCGCGGAGCTGGAACGCCGTTGGGCGACACTTGGGCGCTGGGCCGGGGTCAAGCGCGATTACGACGCGGGCGACGTGGTCCGCCTGCGCGGCTCCATTCGGGTCGAGCACACGCTCGCGCGGCGCGGAGCCGAACGTCTCTGGGCCCGGCTCCAGAGCGGCGAAGCGGTGCGGACCTTCGGGGCATTGACCGGCGCCCAGGCGGTGCAGATGGTCCGGGCGGGGCTGGAGGCGATCTACGTGAGCGGGTGGCAGGTCGCGGCGGACGCCAACCTGGCCTGGCACACCTACCCTGACCAGAGCCTGTATCCGTCGAACAGCGTCCCGGCGCTCGTGCGTCGGCTGAACAACGCGCTCCTACGCGCCGATCAGATCGAGTGGGCCGAGGGCCACACCGTGAGCCGGGACTGGCTCGTGCCGATCGTCGCCGATGCGGAGGCGGGCTTCGGAGGGCCGATCCACGCCTTCGAGCTCATGAAGGCGATGATCGAAGCCGGGGCCGCCGCCGTCCACTTCGAGGATCAGCTCACCGCCGAGAAGAAGTGCGGCCACATGGGAGGCAAGGTCCTCGTCCCGACGGGGCAGTTCATCCGCACGCTGAACGCCGCGCGCCTCGCGGCCGACGTTCTCGACGTCCCGACGCTCATCATCGCCCGCACGGATGCACTCTCGGCGACGCTCCTCACGAGCGATGTCGACGAGCGCGACCGGGAGTACCTGACGGGGGAGCGCACGCCGGAGGGTTACTACCGCGTGCGGGGCGGGCTCGACGTCGCCATCCGGCGCTCGCTGGCATACGCGCCCTACGCCGACCTGCTCTGGTTCGAGACGTCGACGCCGGACCTCGAGCAGGCGCGGCGCTTCGCCGAGGCGATCCACGCCCACTACCCCGGCAAGCCTCTCGCCTACAACTGCTCGCCCTCCTTCAACTGGAAGCGCAACCTCGATGAAGACGCGATCGCCCGGTTCCAGCGCGAGATCGAAGCGATGGGGTATCTCTTCCAGTTCATCACCCTGGCCGGCTGGCACCTCGTCAACCTCCACACCTTCGAGCTGGCGCAACGGTACAGGGAAGAGGCGATGCCGGCATACGTCGCCCTTCAGGAGCGGGAGTTCGCCCGGGAAGCCGATGGCTACTCGGCCGTCCGGCACCAGCGCGAGGCCGGGGCCGGTTACTTCGATCGCATCCTGCTGGCCGTGAGCGGGGGCGAGGTGGCGACGGCGGCGCTCCGGGGCTCGACGGAGGCGGAGCAGTTCGTGGCGGCCACGCCGCCGCCGGCTGCCTCCTCACCGCAGCCCGCCCCACCGCCCACCGCCCCGCCACCTCCCACCCCGCCCCGGGTGTCAGGTGTCGGGTATCAGGTGTCAGGGCCGGACGGGGGACTGGCGGCGGATTGAGGCGCAGACCGGGCGGACGATTCGAGCTCGGCACGAAACCCGAAGCGCGCGGGCGGGAACCCTGGGGCGCCGGCCCGGCGGGTACCCCAGGGCGTCGGCCGGGCGGGCGTCTCAGGGCGTGAGCACCGGGACGCCCGCCCGTGCATCATTCCACCACGACTACACCCCGCATGTTGTGGGGGTGGAGCGTGCAGGTGTACGGGTAGCGGCCCGGCTCGTCGAAAGTGAGACGGAGGGAGTCGCCGGGGCGGACCACGTGCACCTGCGCACCGTCCAGATCCAACCTCACCGAGTGCGTGAAGTCGTCCGTGTTGCGCCACGTCACCGTGGTGCCGGCCGTGACCCGTATGGCCACCGGCTCGAAGCGATAGTGGCGCGGCATCTCGACGACGTTGGTCGCGGCGGGCGCCGCGTCGACGTCGGCACCGTCGCCTCCGTCGTCACGGTGCCCGGCACCGCACCCCGCGGCGCCGAGGAGCAGCGCCGCGAGGGCGACTCGCACCGACATCAGGACACCCCGGCCGTCGCGCGGGCCGACAGCTTCCCGGTCGCCACGCGTCGGCCCACCGCCGTGAAGAGCAGCACCACCGCCGCGGCGTCCAGCACCTCCGCCAGCGTGTGGGCGAAGAGGATCACCGTCCAGTCCAGGTGATACGTCAGGTAGAGCAGCTCGGCCAGCGCGTAGAGCCAGAACGGCATGGCCATGTCCGCGCCGTACGCCTTGGCGGCCCTGGTCGCGAGGAACACGCCGAGGGCCAGCAGCGTGACGTGGACGACCATGAAGACGACGGGCGGGAACACGTTGATGAAGGCACCGATGGGCATGGGTCCCTCCTCCGTGTAGCGGCTCGTGCCGCTGTGGGTGGTGCGGCTCCCGCGGCGGGGTGCGCCGTGGCCGGCGCGTCGCGGGAGC
>Ga0079224_100014337_pt1 | contig 11068 bp, 5 predicted proteins | sample Stecom2015_FD_80414 | JGI IMG/M metagenome (GOLD analysis project Ga0079224, IMG submission 80414) | Agricultural soil microbial communities from Utah to study Nitrogen management - Steer compost 2015 | ecosystem: Environmental > Terrestrial > Soil > Agricultural land | place: USA: Utah...
CCCATATCAAATACAAATATTTCTCCATTTTTTCCTATTATCCCTGCTTCTAATACTAATTGAACAGCCTCGGATATTGTCATGAAGTAACGTGTAATATCTTTATGAGTAACAGTTAATGGTCCTCCTTTTTCAATTTGTTTGCGAAATCTAGGTATGACGGAACCATTTGATCCTAACACGTTTCCAAATCTCGTTGTGACAAATTGCGTGGTATTATCATTTTGATAATTGGATTTTTGGTGGTCATTTAGTGCTTGTACATAAATCTCAGCAATACGTTTGCTAGCACCCATAATGTTAGTAGGATTTACAGCTTTGTCTGTAGATATCATTACAAATTTTTCCACGTTAAATTCAAGTGATAAATCAGCTAGATTTTTGGTTCCCTTAATGTTGGTGTTAACTGCCTCGTAGGGATTGTTTTCCATTAATGGTACATGTTTATACGCTGCAGCATGAAAAACTATTTCAGGTCTAGTAAGTTCAAATAGCTTTCGCATCCTATAACTGTTTTTAATATCTGCAACCGCTACTTCTAATGGAATTGCTACTTCGGCATCTTTTAATTCTAGTTCTACTTCATATAGTGGAGATTCAGCAATATCACAAAGGATTATTTTAGATGGCTCAAAGTCTACAACTTGTTTAACTATTTCAGAACCTATAGAACCTGCAGCGCCAGTTATTAAAACTCTTTTGTTCTTTAAATATTTTTGAATAGAAGTGAAATCTATCTCAATTTGTTCTCTTTGCAATAAATCTTCAATTCGAAGTTGTCTAATATCTCGAACGTTTAAAGAGGCATTTTGAATCCAATCTTCAGCTGGAGGTATTGTAATTATTTTTATGTGGTGTCTTAATGCTAAATCTACCAATAAAGATTTAGGCTTTATATTGAGTTCACTATTCGTTAGAATAATTTTTAAATCTGAATAATTAGATTTTAATTTTCTTAATTCTAAAAAATGATAAACCTTCTTTTGTTCTATAAATTTTCGAGTCATTGATTTCTGAGGATCAATAAAGCCGATAATTTTGTAAGATTCTTGAGATAAGTTTTCTAATGCATGCTTTATCATTACAGAGTTTTGATCAGAGCCATAAATTAAGACAGGAGTATCATTTTCTTTATTTTCTTTTTTGTAAAATGAGATAAACAATCCCTTTACCAATATTCTGGAAAATATAAAAATGCTACAGGAAATAAAAAAAGAAAAAACTAAAGCAAGTAAAGCTTTACTAGAATCTAAAATTTCAAATTGAATAAATAAATAAAATAAAATAAGGGTGCTGATATGACCTAATAGGTTGGTTTTTATTATTCGTATAAAATCTGCCGAATTTGAATAACGCAAAAGACCAGTATGTAAATGAAATATTATATACCACGCCAAATTACAGGCCAAAAAACTACCTATTAGAAATGGAGAATATAAGTTATAAAATGTTGTACTTTTAAATTCACTGAAAAGTAATATTGCTATAAGGAATGATACTAAATATATAATAGCATCGATAAATAATATTATCCATCTTGGTAAGGCTCGATCTTTAAAAAGAAGTTGAATCATTTATTGGTTTGTTTTCTAGATATTATGTCGTTATGTTGCGATAGTTCTGTAAAGATAATATATTTTTTACTTATTCGTTTGATTGTTTCTTTAATGGGAGTGAAATTATATTCTTTTAACATGTTTAATACTTTTTTATTGGAATAATAGTATTTTGATTGGGCAGTTCTTGCAGTTTCTTTGGTGATCGTTGGCTCTTTTTTAGTAATATTCGAAACAAGACTGCTCCAACGCCATATAATATTAGTCATCCATTTCTGCGCAAATTTATGTGGAGGCCTTTTATCAAAAGCTATAGCAATCCAAGTAAATATATCTTTAAAAGAATAATTACCTTCACATAAAACGAATCGCTCACCGCTTATTGTGGACTGGGAAAGCAAATAGGCAATTTCTATAACGTCTTTTATATCTACCCATGCATTGATTCCTTCAGTATACCATGCAAATTCGTTATAAATTATTGGAATCAGCTTTCCAGAACTATTTTCCCAATGATCTTCTCCTAATATCAAAGAGGGATTTAAAATTACTGCTGGCAAACCTTCGGCTATTCCTCGCCATACTTCTAATTCTGATCTATATTTACTAATTGCATAATTAGAATTATCTTTACTGTCTGTCCAGTGTGATTTTTCATCAATAATGGTATTTGATTCCTTGTTTCTACCCAAAGCAGCTACTGAACTAAAATGTATGAATTTTTTTAAATTGGGCTTTTCTAAACTTGCATTAACAAGATTTCTTGTAATTAGGGTGTTTTTTTGTATTAATAAATTGCCTTTCTTTTTGTCAAAACTAACAATAGCAGCACAATGAAAAATATAATTCACATCCTGCGTGATCTCCTCTAGATTTAAAACATCTGTAAAGTCCACTTTCTTCCAAGTTATTCTTTCATGGAGAAATTTGGGCTGGGTGGAATGATAGCATGCAATAAATTTCCATGTTGGCGCAGTTTTATGTAAATAGCGTAATAGATGATCTCCAACAAAGCCAGAAGCTCCAGTAATTAAAACTTTCATGCCTATATTGATACTTGGAACTGTTTTAAGAATCGCATATCGTTTTGAGAATATAATCGCAGATCGTCTATGCTGTATTTTATTTGCGTGATGCGTTCAATACCCATGCCAAAGGCAAATCCGCTATACTCCTCAGGGTCTATTTCGAAATTTTTTAACACATTTGGGTGGACCATTCCGCAACCTAAAATTTCTACCCAGCCCGTATGTTTGCATAAACTACAACCCGATCCTTTACATACCGTACAACTTATATCCATTTCTGCACTCGGTTCTGTAAATGGAAAATAAGAAGGTCTAAAGCGTACTTTAATGTTGTCGTCAAATAGTTCTTGAACAAAAACATATAAGCTTTGTTTTAGTTGAGCAAAAGAGACATTTTTATCAACATAAAGGCCTTCTATTTGATGAAAAAAACAATGAGCCCGTGCGCTAATGGTTTCATTTCTATAAACTCTCCCAGGGCATAGTATTCTAATGGGCAACTCGCCTTTAGACAGCATTCTTGCTTGAACAGAGGATGTATGTGTTCTTAGCAACCAATCAGGATTCTGATGTATGTAGAATGTGTCTTGCATGTCACGAGCAGTATGGTTTATTCCCATGTTTAAAGAGGTAAAGTTGTGCCAATCATCCTCAATCTCTGGACCTTCAGCAACATGAAATCCTAATCCTTCAAAAATGCGAATGATCTCATTTTCAACTATACGTAAAGGATGCTTAGCGCCAATCGAATTACCTAAACTAGGTAATGTAACATCATAAGTGCTCGTGCTGTTTTCTTTTTTCGATAACTGCTCTTGAAGCTTATTATAATGTGTTTCAATTTGCTTTTTAACCGTATTTAATATAAGACCTGCTTCTTTTTTGTCAGAGGGAGCAATGTCTTTCATAAAGCCGAAAATTTTTCGTACTTCTCCTTTGCTTCCTAAAAAATAAATTCTAAATTGCTCTAACTCAGCTGTATTTGTTACAATATATGATACGCTTTCTTTTATTAAATTATTAGCCGTTTCTTGTAGTTGCTCTATCTCCATATTTTTATTTTCTGATACAAAGATACAGTTTAAATCAGTTTTTAAACAAAATATATTAATGTTAAAAATTGTTGGTTGATTATAATACGTTCTGATTTAATTGAAAAAATTAAATATTATACTTATTATAAAGCAGGAATGATAATAAAAACATGAAAGTTTTTAATATTCTATAGAGATTCTCTTAAAATTATTTGTTTGCAACTATTTTATTTTTTAATTTTAGCCGATATGTCAATGAAATTTAATCTTATGAAAAAAGTTTTACTCGGTACGGTTTTGGCAGGAGCAGCTTTATCCTTTGCTAATGCTCAGATTAGTCAAGGAGGAGCACCCACCTCTTTTAGCACAATTAATGATAAAGAGATAAAGCAATTAGTGGTATCTGAATACGATATTGAACGCTGGAGAATTGAAGAAGAAGAATATGAAAAGAATGCATCTGCAAGACCATATATGGTTGCGAAAACAGTTGCACAAATAATATCTTTAGAAAATGGAGACTTTGTATATAATAGAGATGGGAGTATAACATGGAAAATGGAGTTATATGTACCCAATGCTAAAGCGTTAGATGTTCATTTCAAAGATTTGGAAATTCCAAAAGGAGTACGCTTATTTGCATATGGGAGCACTAAAAAACAAATAATGGGTGCATACGACTATACAAGTAATGTGCCAGCTAACTTTATATTAGGTCAAATTGTTGGAGAAAGATACTTTATTGAACTTGAATTTGATCATGCTGATTTGATAGAAAAGTTGAATTTTGATATTCAAGAAATTAGTATTTATTATAGAGGCTTTGAAGAAGAGGCAAAAGCTTATGGTTTAAATGAAGGTTGGTTTGACTTATATGCTGATAGCTCAAGCCCATGTAATATTGATGCTAACTGTAACGTAACTCTTGATGGCTGGGAAACTAGTCAGTTTCAAAATGCTAAAAATGCAACTGCTCGAATAGTTATTTCAGGAGGAGGTGGAATGGGTTTATGTTCAGGTACTATGGTGAATGCTACTAGTAATAATGTGAATGAATGCAGTTCTTTATTTTTAACTGCTAGCCATTGTGATGGTTCGAACAGTCGTGATGATGAATACTTTGCGAATTGGCGATTTTATTTTAATTACCAACATACAGAGTGTGAAGGTACTCAGCTTGAGCAACATAAATTAGTGCAGGGAGCAAAGTTTTTGTCTAGATCTAATTACCCGTCAGGAGTTGGAAATTCTAGTTCTACTAATCCTGGACTTGTTCAAGACTTCTTAGCTTTGGAAATTACGGGAGATATGCCAGCTAGTTACGGTATAACTAGAGTGGGTTGGAACCGTAATATGGATATAGCCGATATTAATCAAGATTTTGATAGTGAGGAGCATGAGGTTTTTGTTGGCTTCCACCACCCTGGAGGTAATCCTAAAAAGCAATCATGGGCTAATCTAATTTATGGTAATGGAACTTTTAACCAAATGACGGAACCTGCTACACACTGGAGTATGAACTTTGTAAAAGGTTGTACAGAAGGAGGTTCTTCAGGTAGTGGTCTTTTTGATTATAAAGGAAGAATTGTTGGCTTTTTATCTGGTGGTTCAGGAAATACAAATGCTTTATATTCGAAATTATCTTATGGTTGGGAAAATACTTGGGAACAAGGGAAATTTCCTCCTCATACAGGGGCAGTAAGTCGTTTAAAAGAATGGTTTGATCCTGCAGAAACCGGCTATTTGACTTATTATGGAACTGAAGCTGATTGTCATTACTTAAATGTAGAAGAAATTAATATTGATAATGCTTTTTCTTTATACCCTAATCCAGTGAATAATCAAAATAAACTAAACGTTTCTTTTAATTTGCCAGAAAATGCAAAGGTTAAATTAACTATTGTAGATATTTTAGGAAAAGAATTGCAATCTAGAGAAATAAATGCACATGCGCATGGTAAGTTAGAACTTGATATTACTAGCTATAAAGCAGGCATATACTTCTTGACTCTAGAATCCAGTGGTAAAAAATCCACTAAAAAATTTGTTATAAACTAATTCCTTATATTTAAAAGTGAATTGTAAAAGAAATTATTTAATTTGGACAATTCACTTTTTTGTATAATCTTTGAAATGTTATTAAGGAAACTTAAATATAAAACCACAAAAATAAATTGTTAAATTAAATTGTACAGAATGAGAAAAGTGTTACTTAGTGTGTGTAGCTTAGTTTTAAGTGCACATTTACTTTTTGCTCAGTCAGGTCCAATTACAGGAGTTGTCAAAGACTCTAATAATGAACCTATACCTGGCGTAGCTGTAAAAGTAAAAAATACAAATATAGTAGCTGTTACTGACGATAATGGTAATTTTACTATTAATTTACCTGAAGGGGGCAGTAAAGTGCTTCAATTCCAAGGAATTGGTTTGGCAGAAACAGAATATTCCGTAGGGAATAAAACTTCTGGAATAGAAATCTCCATGTCAACAAAGGTTAGAGAGCTTTCAGGAGTAAATATTTATGGTCGTGATTTAGAAAGTGACGGCTCTCCTGTAGCTGAATATAAAGTAACTGCTGAACAAATGTCAAAACGTCCAGTTACTAATATAGCGCGAGTATTAGATGCTGCTCCAGGAATTGTAATAACAGGAGAAGGTGGGCAACCTGGAAATACACCCGAAATGCACGTTCGTGGGTTTGGGTCTTTATCTGCAAGTTCTGCACCGTTAATCGTTATTGATGGATCTATTTACAATGGATCTTTATCAAGTTTAAATACTAATGATTATGAGAGTGTATCATTATTAAAAGATGCTACAGCTTCTGCTTTATATGGATCTCGAGGTGCGAATGGTGTTATTTTACTTACCTCAAAAAGAGGGGTTAAAAGTGATAAGCCTAATATTAACTTTGACGCTCAAGTAGGATTCGTAAATAGAATGCTTCCTGAAATGGAAACAGTTGATCAAGCAGAATACTTAGAATTAGCATATCAAGCACATAAACGTCAATTAGTTTCAGGGGGGTCACACAGTGCCGATAATCCTTTAACTGATGCGCAAATAAATCAAATGTTTAATAGCTTATTAGGAGGATATAATCCTTATAAAGCCGATCCTAAAGATATTTTTGATGAGAATGGGAGAGTTAAAGATGGCCTAGAATTAAGATATACCGATAGATGGATGGATGAGATATCTAGAACTGGCTTCCGTCAACAGTATAACGTATCTATTTCGAATGGTGACGATAAAAGTGATTATTACTTTTCTTTGGGTTATAATAGTGACGAGGGGATCATTCAATACTCAAGTTTTGACCGTATTACAACCAAATTGAATTTAAATTCTAGAGTTACGGATTGGTTGAGAACTGGAGTAAATCTTACTGGTAATTTCCAAGAACAAAGAAACTTTACTAGTCAATCCAATGCATACATTAATCCGTTCTTTTCTGCACAAACTATAGGTCCAATTTACCCTGTATATCGATATGATAACAACGGTGATCCTATTTTAGATCCTACTACTGGGGAACACTTATTTGACTTCGGAGATAATCCAGACGAAGGACAATTAAGACCTTTTGGGGCTAATACAAATGTATTAGCATCTTTAAAATATGACGACAGGCACAACAATCGTTATACTTTACGTGGAGTAACATATTTAGAAGCTACTATTTTAAAGGACTTCATTGCTAGAGTTGATTACTCTTTAGATTATATTAACTATACTAGTTCTAATTACCAGAACTCAAAATTTGGAGATGGTAAGCCTGTAGCTGGTAGAATATCAAAATCTTTAGCAACGCAAACTTCTCATATTTTTAGACAAATGCTTTCTTGGAAACCATCCTTTGGAGTATTTGGTTTAGGTGAGCATAGTTTATCTGCGACTGTTGCTCACGAAAGTAGTTTTGATAATATCAAAAATACTAACTTTTCAAGAACAGGTTTTGTTAACGAAACTTTCCGTGAAGGTGATGCTGCTGCAATTAATGAAAGATCTGGATCCAGTATAGACGAATTAGCTATTGAATCTTTCCTAGGTGTTTTAGACTATAATTACCAGCAGAAATACTTTGTTAACGCTAGTCTTAGAAGAGATGGTACCTCTAGATTTTCTGAAGCTGCTCGTTGGGGTAACTTCTGGTCTGTAGGTGCATCTTGGGATATAGCTAAAGAAAACTTTATGAAAAGACCAACAGATAAATGGTTGGATGCTTTACGTTTAAAGTTAAGCTACGGTATTATGGGTAATGAAAACCTTGGTGCAGATTACTATGCATGGGTGCCTAATTACTTCTATGCTGCAAATGGTACTACGCCAGGTTTATTATTCAACTCTTGGGGTAACCCGAATTTACGTTGGGAAAGTCAATATATGCTGAATGTAGGAATTGAGGTTGCTGCTTTAAGTCGTTTCGTTGCTGCTATCGATTTATATGATAAAGGTTCTAATGACTTATTATATGTTAGACCTTATGCACCATCTACTGGTATTGGTGGTATCAGAGATAACGTTGGAGCTTTAAGTAATAAAGGTATAGAAGTTGCTTTGACTGGATATATAGTTGAAAGTGATCAATCTGACGGTTTCCGTTATAATGCACAATTAAACTTATCTAAAAACTGGAATAAAGTAACAAAGATGCAAAATACCGATCCAAATGATCCTAATAAAGGAGATACTATTATTGGTGGTATTGATATTATGACTAAAGGACTTGCAGTTGGAACCTTTTTCCTTCCAGAATATGCGGGCGTTGATCCAGCTAATGGTGATGAATTGTGGTATTTAAATGACGGAACAACTACAAATGATTATGCAACTGCTAGTTTAATAGAAAATAGAAAGGTAATGGGATCTCCTTTTAGAGATTTAGAAGGGGCAATGATTAATAACTTCTCTTATAAAAACTTTGATCTCTCTTTCCAATTTAACTTTGGTTTAGGTGGTAAATATTATGATAATTTTTATCAATCCTTAATGCAGCCAGGTAACATTCAGTCTGGAAGAACTTTCCATAAAGACATGATGGATGCATGGGCGTACAATAATCGTGAAGGGTCTTTGCCAAGAGTTGATAACTCAAATGCGAATATTGGAAGCCATTCAGATCGTTGGTTAATTACAGCAAGTTTCTTAAAACTTCAAAATATTAACTTTGGTTATACAGTGCCTTCTAGACACTTAAACTCTTTAAAACTGAGTAGTTTAAGAATTTATGTAGCTGCAGATAACGTTTGGTTATTAGCTGGTAGAAAAGGAGTTGATATTCAGCAAGATTTCTTTGGGGTTTCATCAATGCATTACTTCCCTTATAGATCTGTTATGTTTGGAATCAACTTAGGCTTATAAAAATTTAAATGTAATTAAAATATTATAAAATGAGTTTAATAAAAAAAGGATTAATTGCTTCAGCCTTGGGTTTAACCCTTGGTTTAGGAGCATGTAAAAAAGACTTCCTAGATAGAGTTCCTAGTGACCAGGTTGTAATTGATTCTGTATTCAATAATATCGACGGAGCTAGAGCTGCTATTCAAGGATTAAATAGATCAATGTATCGTATTCCAAATGATGGAAGAGAAGAAACATTTGGTCAAAAAGGGATTGATTTAATGCTGGATTTAATGGGTGATGACATTGCGCTTTCGGGAACTGGAGCAGGTTGGCATGTGGAAGTGGCAAGATATACACCTATGATAAGTGGTGGCGCTCCTTTAAGCTATATGTGGACCTTTAATTATGGTATAATTAATAACGCCAATAGAATTTTATTTCATGTTGACGAAATAAAAGATGGTACAGAAGAAGAAAAAGCAATTATTAAAGCTCAAGCTAAAACATATAGAGCTTATGCATACTTTGCCTTAGTACAACACTATCAATTTCCTTATGTTCGACATAGAAATGAACCAGGTGTTCCTATTTATACTGAACCAACTCGTGAAGGGAAAGCTAGAAGTACTGTTGAGGAAGTATATAAATTGATTATAGATGATTTGAAAGATGCTGAAGAGCTATTCGATTTCGCTGGTTATGACCCAAGGTCTCATATCTCGGATATTAATAAATCTGTTACTCAAGGTCTTTTAGCTAGGGTTTATTTGACTAAATATGACTTTACGAATGCTGCGGATTATGCGAGAAAAGCTAGACAGGGATATAATTTAATGACTAAAGCACAATTGACTGGTGGATTTAATTTATCCAATGGTGAATGGATGTGGGGATCTAGCTTAAACGATGAGCAATCAACTCCATATAAATCATTCTTAAGCCATATGGATTATGATGCACAAGGTTATGCAGCTCTAGGTATGCAAAAATTAATAAATAGATTTATTTGGAGATCTACTCCGGAAACATCCTGGGGTGAAAATGATATAAGAAGAGAATGGTTTTATGCTTCTAGAGAAGGCTCCAAAGCTGCTTTATCACAGAAAAAGTTTAGAGTAAGAACAAAAGGTTCTAGCGCTACGGATTTAAGTTATATGAGAGCTTCAGAAATGTATTTAATAGAAGCAGAAGCAGAAGCAATATTAGGAAATGAACCGCTTGCAAGACAAGTACTACAAGAATTAATCGAAATTAGAAATTCAGATTACGATGTTGATCTTGCTGCTGCTGATCAAATAGAATTGATTAAAGAGATTCATTTACAACGTAGAATTGAACTTTGGGGCGAAGGCTTAAGATTCTTAGATATTAAGCGCCAACTTTATTATGGTCCTATTTTAAATGGATTAGGAGGTCTTGTAGTATATACAGAAAATGAATTGGGTTCTCATAGAGAATTAGCTGGTGGAAGTTCTTTAGCTTTCTATCCAAATGCTACTGTTGCACCATTCATAAGTGGAATTGTTAATCCTTTATTTAGATCAAGAATTCCTGGATCTGAAATAGAAACAAATCCTAATATGGAACAAAATCTGTAGGTATAAGATTTGAATATCTTAAAATTTAAACGCTACTAGTAATTTTACTAGTAGCGTTTTTATATAAGTCGGTTATAATTTTTTTCATTAAAGAATAAAATATAAAAGGAAAAAAGAGATTATACGGATTTGGAATATTCGTGATAGCGTGTTGCAGTTGAAAACCATAAAACAAAAGTTTTCCCTGAGAAGATATGTTTATCAATCCAAAAACATAAAATTTCCCTCTTTAGTTGTTCTTATATAATTGCAAAATTAATTTTCCTATGGGTTTTAATTATTGATGATATACTAAATGTTCTTAAATGTATTTTCTCATAAAATTGATTGTCAGTTTTAGCTAGAAGGATTTATAATTTTGAATTCTTAAGAATTTTCAATTTAGATACTGTCCCAAAAAGTGTGTAAAACGCATAATTGTTATCTTTGATTTATTAAACAAAAAAAATCAAGAAATATGCATTTTACACAGTCACAATTTACTGAAATTATTGAAAATATCATAA
>Ga0079224_100014338_pt1 | contig 11068 bp, 9 predicted proteins | sample Stecom2015_FD_80414 | JGI IMG/M metagenome (GOLD analysis project Ga0079224, IMG submission 80414) | Agricultural soil microbial communities from Utah to study Nitrogen management - Steer compost 2015 | ecosystem: Environmental > Terrestrial > Soil > Agricultural land | place: USA: Utah...
GATGCCACCCGATTGGCCCTGGATCATTTTGACCAAAAAGGGCAGCCCTTTTTCCTGATGGTGGAGGGCTCCTACATCGATTGGGGAGGGCATGCCGAGAATGCCGAAATGGTGATTTCCGAGGTTTTGGATTTTGATAGGACCCTGGGGGTCGCACTCGATTATATCGAAAAGAACCCGAACACCCTTTTGGTGGTGACCGCCGATCACGAGACCGGGGGCATGAGCATCGGGAAATACTATGAAGAGGATAAGGCTACGGGCAAGAAGACCGAAGTCCCCGAGAAGGCGGCCATTTATTTCAATACCGACCAGCATACCGGGGAACTGATCCCCGTATTTGCTGCCGGAAAGGGGGCCGAACATTTCCAGGGCATCTACCAGAACAATGAGATATACCACAAAATGTTCAAGGCCTTGGACAAAAAGCCATAAGACCATGGGAAATTGTATGCGATCATTATTCATAGTTGCCGCCCTTTTGTTGGGCCCGGCCTTATGGGCCCAGGGACCCTACAAGGTCCATTCCCATAACGATTACGCCCAACAGGTCCCCTTTTGGTTGGCCTATAGCGGGGGAGCGGCATCTATCGAGGTGGATCTCTTTTATGAAAGGGACAGTCTATTTGTCACCCATGAAAAAGCGGAGATCCAGGCGGGTAAGACCTTGGAAAAACTCTACCTGGATCCCTTGGACGGCCTTCAGAAAAGCGGGGCCTTGCGGGAGATCCAACTGCTGATCGATCTTAAATCGGAAGCCTATGCCACCTTGGACCCATTGGTCACGGCCCTGAGGGGATATCCCAACCTGCTCCAGGGCAAGATGGTGAAATTCATCATCTCCGGGAGCCGTCCCGTCCCCGGTGATTATGGAAAGTATCCCGAATTCATCCAGTTCGACCACCAGAATCTGGGGGACCTGGACCAGATCGATCTGGCGAAGGTCGCCCTGGTGAGTGTCAACTTTAAGGATTTTACGGTATGGAATGGCTACGGCAGGATGGTGGAAGCCGAACGCAGGGCCGTGGAGGCCGCCATTCAAAAAGCCAAGGCCAGTGGGAAGCCCTTCCGTTTCTGGGCCTCCCCGGATACCAAGACAGCCTGGGCCCGTCTGGCACAGTTGGGGGTGGACTTTATCAACACGGACCGTCCGGCCAGGGCCAAGGCCTATCTGGACCTTCTGGACAAAAACACCTTTACTTTGGAAAGCCCGCAAGAAACCTACCGGCCAAAATTCGCCCATAAGTCCAAGTCCAGACCCAAGAACGTCATCCTGATGATCGGGGACGGCAACGGTCTTGCGCAGATCAGTGCGACCATGATCGCCAACAGAGGGAAACTCACCCTGGGACACCTACGGAACCTAGGGCTGATCAATACCTCCTCCGCGGACGATCTGATCACTGATTCGGCCGCCGCGGGCACAGCCTTGGCCACAGGGATCAAGACCAACAACCGGGCCATAGGCCAGGGTCCCGGGGGCCAGGACCTCCATACCCTGGTCGAGGCGTTGGGCACCCAGGGCTTCAACACGGCCATTGTCACCACCGATGCCATCTTCGGGGCGACCCCGGCCTCCTTCTTTGCCAATAGGACAGAACGGGATGACACCCCCGGCCTTGTCGCCGACCTGGTGGACAGCGGCCTTGATTTTTTTATTGCCGGCGGGAAGGGCCAAGAGGAAAAGATCAAGGGGACCTTTGTCACCAAGACCCTGGACGGGCTGGGGGACCTGGACCAAAGAACGGCCGTCTATCTGGGGGAAGAAAAGGCCCCCTCCATGGAACGGGGAAGGGGAGATGCCCTGCCCCAAGGGGTCAAAAAGGCCCTGGAGGTCCTGGGTTCCGATAAGGCCCCCTTCCTATTAGTGGTGGAGGCTGCCCAGATCGACAATGGGGGACATGCCAACAACACTTCCGGAATCATAAGGGAAATGCTCGATTTCGATAGGGCCATTGCCGAGGCACTGAAGTTTGCGGATGCCGATGGGAACACCCTGGTGGTGATCACGGCCGACCACGAGACATCGGGTTTTGGCATCGTGGGCGGAGATCGCGCCCAAGGTACGGTCCAAGGGGACTTTCTCACCGTGGACCACAGTGCGATCATGGTACCATTGTTCGCCTATGGCCCACAGGCCGAGTCCTTCAACGGCATCTATGAGAACACCGCTGTATTTTCAAAAATATTGGAAGCCTTGAAAATTCGCTAAAAACAGCATTTTTGGCAGGCCCGTCAAATAGGAATTTACCATATTCTTTTTTAACGGGCCTTTTATTTCCAATTTATCAAAGTTTTGTTATAGTATCATGGAATGTACCGGTAATAATTCCTCGACTGGGTAGAAATTCCCCATATCGCATTTTTGCAAACATGTTTATTAACAGTCTTATAGGGTTGGTAATCATGGGTGTGTGTGTTATAGGGGCAATTTTATTTCCTTGGGCATAGCTTTTGCTCAAACGTTTTCGATTAAATTTGCGGATATGATCATGTGCCGATACGCCACGAGGAATGACCTTCGAACGTTTTATCGGTCCCTGTACATAAGAATAATGTCAAAAACTGCGTTATGACCATGGAAGAATTTAGGGCGGGATTCAAAGGGAGCCTGTGCTCCACCTGCATTTTTTTGCCCAGTTGTAATTTGACCACCGATAAATACACTATTTCCTCATGTAGCGAATACAAACATGAACTGGAAGGGAAAAAGAAAATATCTTTGTTCCAACGGACCCAGGTGTCCGGACCCCAAAAAAACAAAATATTGAACAATTGTTATTAAAAATAAATATATGGTAACCAAGTCACCAGAGAAAAAAACACCCGTGAAACAGGGCATGTTGGAGAATGTTATGAGACAATACGGCCATGCGGCCGATATCATAGGATTGAACCCCAATATCCGCAAGATCCTGGAAGTGACCAACAACGAGATTTTGGTTCACTTTCCCGTGCGCATGGACAATGGGGAGGTGGAGATTTTTACGGGATACAGGGTACAGCACAACAATGCCCTGGGACCCTATAAGGGGGGATTGCGCTATCACCCCACTGTGGACATCGACGCGGCCAGGGCCCTGGCCATGTGGATGACCTGGAAGACATCCCTTGCCGGTCTGCCCTATGGCGGTGCCAAAGGGGGCATCCAGATCGACCCGGCAAACTACTCCCTGGCCGAACTCGAACGGATCACCCGTAGGTTCACCTACGCCCTTGGGGACAATATCGGGCCAGAACTGGACATCCCCGCGCCGGACGTGAACACCAATTCCCAGACCATGGCCTGGATCCTGGATACCTATATGTCCACCAAATCCCCTGCCGAGCGGTCCACCAATACACATGTGGTCACCGGAAAACCCATTGGGGCCGGAGGTTCCCAGGGTAGGGACAGGGCCACGGGCTATGGGGTCTTTTTGAATATCAAGTTTTGGGCAGAGGCCAAGGGCATCGGCCTGAAGGACAAAAAGTTTATCGTCCAGGGTTTTGGAAACGTAGGGTATTGGACCTCTTATTTTCTGGCCCAGGAAGGGGCACTGCTCGTGGCCGTACAGGATGCCTTTGGGACCCTGCACAATGAAAATGGCATCGATGTGGAAAATCTTTTGGAGTATTCCAAGGCCAACAAAGGCAGTATCCAAGGCTTTTCCGGGGCGGACCCCCTGGACAATGGGGACTTTTTCGCCCTGGACTGTGACATCTGTATCCCCGCCGCCCTTGGCAACCAGATCACCGTGGACAATGCCCACGACATCAAGGCTTCCCTGATTGCCGAAGGGGCCAATGGTCCCACGGATGTGGCCGCGGAACCCATATTACTGGAAAGGGGCGTGGAGATTATCCCGGATATCCTCTGCAATTCCGGGGGGGTGATCGGCAGTTACTATGAGTGGATCCAAAACCGCAGTGGGGAAATTTGGCAGCTGGAGGAAGTGATGACCAAATTGGAGAAAAAATTGAGGGAATCCTTTACCAGGGTCGTGGAGACCGCCAAGAAACGGGACGTGGACTATCGTACCGCCGCCTTTATCATCGCCATAAAACGTCTGGAGGATGCCTATGTTCAACGGGGAATTTTCCCATAATATACAATGATCATGAAACATGGAAACCTGGTAATAGAGAAAGGGGAGTTTGTCCTTATCAAACGATTGGTGAACATTTCAGGCTACTATGCGGACACGACCCAACGGGATTCCATCCAGAAACTGGCCGGGGAACTGGAACAGGCCCTGATCCGGTCCGAGGAGGAAATGCCCAAGGACGTGGTCCGTTTCAACAGCTGGATCACGATCGGTACCCCAAAGGGTTGGCATAAAAAGTTCCAATTGGTCATGCCCAAGGAGAGCGATGTGAAGACCAATAAAATTTCTGTTTTGGCACCCATGGGGCTGGCCGTATTCGGCTATGCCCAAGGGGACGATGTGACCTGGAACTTCCCCACTGGGGAACAAAAACTGACCATCCTAGAGGTGGAGCAGGCCGAAACCCCCATCAACATTGACCAATTATTATGATACCCCTGAATTTCAGTGCCCATGAGGCCGATCCGTACATCATGTGGAAAAAAGATGGCCTGGAAGTGGACCAATGGACCGAGAGCCTGGGCTTCATTGCCGAGGAACTCATGGTATTGATCGGCTTGGCGGACCGTTATATCAAGGATACCGACATCAAGGCGCGGCTGCTGGAAAAACAACGGGGAAACACGTTTATCACCGGGGAACTCTTTCGCTATGAAAACACGATGAAGAACGCCCTGGAATGTGAGGACCTTGCTTGTGATACCTATTACCTGGACAACCACGAACAACAGCGTGTGCAGTATCTTGACCATTTAAAGGGCTATAGGCAACTGAAAATGGAACTGTATTCCAAATTGTTGCGGACGGGGAAGGATTGACCCATAACTTAAACCTATTGAAAAAACCAAGTCTGGCGTTGAACGGGCTTGGTTTTTTTAATGGGTGGAGGTAAAGCCACAAAGGATAATCCCTGGCGTAAAGGGACCCGTGGTTTGCCCCTTATTCTTTATTTTTGCCGGAAGATCGAATCGATTGAACCCTTGAGCATATGAAACGTTGGATTTACGATCGTCTCCTGGAAACGGGGATGGAGGAACATGTGGCGACGAATTTAAATTTGGCCATTTTATTGGTGGCTGCCCTACTTATGGCCTTTATCCTGGATTGGGTACTTTGGAAGGTGCTGAGGTTCATGACGATCCGGTTGGCCAGAAAGACCAGGAACAATTTTGACAACTTTCTGGTTTCCCACAAGGTCCCCTTGGCGGTGGCCCATCTGTTTCCACTGATGTTTTTACTCTCGGTATTTCCCAATGTGTTCATGGACTTTCCCTATTGGGGGAAATTGGCCTGGAAACCCGTGGCAATATTGCTTGTGCTGCAGATATTGAACGTATTCCAAAAATTCTTCAGGGGCGTTAAGGATTATTTGAGGACCAAGTCCAAGTTCAGGGACAAACCCTTGGACAGTTATATCCAGGTATTCATGATCATAGCCTGGATCATGGGGATACTGACCTTGTTCGTAATTGTCACCGGGACCTCCGTCGGCTCGTTTTTGACCACCATTGGAGCGGCTTCCGCTATCATCATGCTGGTCTTTCGGGACACCATATTGGGTTTTGTGGCCAGTATTCAGGTCAGCGCCAACGATATGGTCCGTATCGGGGATTGGATCACCATGGACAAATATGGAGCCGATGGGGACGTGATCGAGATCAGCCTGGCCACGGTAAAGGTGCAGAACTTTGACAAGACCATCACAACGATCCCAACCTATGCCCTGATATCCGATTCCTTCAAAAACTGGAGCGGCATGGAAAAATCAGGGGGCAGACGGATAAAACGGTCCCTGGTAATCCGACAGAAAAGCATTCGGTTCCTGACCCCCGAGGATATAGAGGCCTTGAAAAAGGTACAACTGATCAATGCCTACATCGATCAGCGCAGTGGACAGATCGATAGCTACAATTCCCAGCAAGGGATCAACAAGGAGTTGCTGCTCAATGGGAGAAACCTGACCAATTTTGGGGTCTTCCGTAAATATGTCACCAGCTATCTGGAAAACCATTCGGCCCTGAACAAGGAAATGACCTTGATGGTACGGCAATTGCAACCGACAGCACAGGGCATTCCTCTGGAGATCTATGCCTTCAGCGCCGACAAACGCTGGCAAAACTACGAATACGTCATGGCGGATATATTCGACCATCTCTTGGCGGCCCTGCCATATTTCGATCTGGAAATCTTTGAGCTGCCGGTCTCCCTGGAAGTCAAGGGGTAAAGGCACGCAGGGGAAGGGACGTAATTATTCACCCATTGTCAAAAGACCCAGAAAAAGTGTCCAAGGATTTGAATCCCAATTATTTAAATTCGGATCTTTGGGCATCGACCAGAACAGGGTCATCTTAGAACCTCAGTCGCAAATGGCCGAGTTGGCCAAGAGACTTGATGCTTTTGAAAAGGCGAACTCCCTCTATATCGAGAAAGTCTGCAAGTTTGGCTATTTCTCCCATAATGAACTTGTCGGGATGGTTCAGGTTGACCAAATACCTGCCATAATTTATACCAAGTGATTTCGTAATTCGGGCCGCAATCAACGATACAGGATAACTAAGCCTAGTAGGCGGTCATTGAACTTATTGAAAGAAAAAAATAACGAATAAAACGACCTGAGGTTCCAGTTTAAAGTACAACAGTTTCAAATAGATGCAGAGAAGGCTGTGGTAGATTGTTTTGAAGGGCAGCCATTGAAGTAAAACCGTTTTACATTGAAGCGACGTAAAGCCAAGAAATAGCCCAGTTCAAATTTGCCTCCTCCTGTCATACCGCACTTTCCAATACCGATTTCAAGCAATTGGGGAAAAACAACATTCCAATCCCTAATCTCCTTGGAGTATTCACGAATTTCTCAGTTGGGATTTAAAAGTCTTAGGAGGAAGAGGTCCTTTCTTTTTTACCATCCATCAATTTAAACGTGCCATTGGTCAATCCCCAGTTCAAAAATAATTGTTTTCAGGATAGATTTACCCGGTTCAACCATTCAAAAATACAAAGTTATGAAAAAGTCAGGATGTATTTATGCTCTCGTTGCCATGACCATACTCGGCTGTGGCAAAGACGAGGGGGATCTGGTACCAATACCGACCAAAATCGGGATCTTTATGGTAGGTCATGCGAACAAACAAACGGCCCAAGTGGCACAAATTGTGGAAAACGGGATCCTTCAGGACTTAAGTTCTGGAGAGAAAAACGCCTATGCATGGGGAGTTGCCGTTTCGGGCCCTGATGTATACGTTGTGGGCAACCAAAGCAATGGTACGACCATGGTGGCCAAACTTTGGAAAAACGGAATATCACAAGATCTTTCAGACGGCATTAACAGTGCTATGGCCAAGGGGGTAACTCTTTCCGGAAAAGACGTATATATCACAGGGGCAAGCCAGAACCCCGAGGATGATAACTATAGTGCTACCCTATGGAAAAACGGTATCCCGAAAAACCTTACGGACGGTAGTTTTGATGCCAATGCACAAAACATAGCCATTTTTCAAAACGATGTGTACATAGTGGGCAGGGAACGCAATGGCAATGGTGCCATTGTGGCCAAATTCTGGAAAAACGGTTTGGTCCAAGAACTATCGGACGGAACAAACAACGCAATTGCCATCGATATTGCCATCGATGAAGCAAATGCCGATGTGTATATCGTTGGATACGAACGGATTGGCGGCGTATGGTTGGCGCAACTTTGGAAAAACGGTGAAGCAAAACCCCTGACAGACGGAAGTCAGGACGCCTGGGCCACAGCGATAAGTCTTAAAGCCGAGCATATTTATGTAGCTGGTTATGAAGAAAACGATCAAGGGGTCATGGTTGCCAAACTGTGGGTAAATGGCGTGGGACAAAACCTTTCAGATGGTGTTACCCCTGCCTTTGCCCAAGATGTGGCCATTTTGGGAAGCGATGTATATGTCGCAGGCTATACAACCACGGAAGTCAGTACCGATACAGCGGTCCTTTGGAAAAATGGAGAAGTGGAATACACAGGACCAGCCAAAACGATAGTGACATCAATGGCCACAGTGGAATAAGCCTTATGTTTTTGATTTGACCCTTTCGGACCCTTGGAGATCCCAGGCCTTTTGGGTAGTTTTTTTGTTTCCCCGTCCATCATCTAAAAGCTACCATTGATCAATCTTGACCATGTACACTTTTGGCCGCATTATAAGTTTGCCCCTTTAATCAAATAAAAATTGTACAGTTATGAAAAATCAAACAGAAATATATGCACCTATGGTTATGACGGTCATCAGCTGGGCAGCATAGACGAAATCCCCTTGTGCGATACGGCAATTAAAAAGGATTATGCAACGACCCGGTACACATAATATTTTCAGCAATAAACGTTTTGAGGAAATTTTATTGCACTTTTTGGTTTCCACCTTAAAAATGGAAAACGAGGATGAAATGCTTTGGGATGTCGCAAAAAATTGTATATCCCAATTAAACTTTGTGGATTGTGTTATTTATATAATGGATTCCCAACGGGGCGTACTGGTGCAAAAAGCGGCCTATGGACCAAAAAACCCCAGGGACCGCATTATTGATAAACCAATAGAAATTCCAATTGGAAAAGGCATAACAGGCCACGTGGCAAAAACCGGGATACCTGAAATTGTTGCCGACACCTCCAGGGACCCGCGGTACATTACGGACGACCGGGCAAGGTTATCGGAAATCACTGTGCCCATTTTATTGGACCAACAAGTTTTGGGCATTATTGATTGCGAACATCCCAGGGCCCATTTTTTTACCAAACAGCATATGCGTCTGTTGATCGGAATTGCCAACCTATGCGCCGTGAGCATTCAAAACCTGAGAAACAACCACAACATTAAGGAAGAGCAGAAAAAAAGGTTTTTTCTCCAAGAAGAATTTTTGGACTTAAGAATAAGCGCATTGAGCAATCAACTGAACCCGCATTTTGTGTTCAACGCCTTAAATGCCATTCAGCATTTTATCCTTTCGGATAAGAAAATCACGGCTTTGCGCTACCTGACCACTTTTAGTCGATTGGTGAGGTTTTATCTCGCCCATTTAGGAGAAGATACCGTTACCCTGGACAGGGAAACGGCTATGTTAAACCATTATTTGACCCTGCAGCATTTACGGTACCAAGGCAAGTTCAGTTTTGAAATAACCCCCTTGAAGGAAGGACATTCAACAATTATGGTGCCGGCTTTTGTCCTACAGCCATTGCTTGAAAACCTAATTGAAAATACAGTAAATGTGGATGGCAAGGGCTTTAAATTGAACATAAACATTAACCCAGGATCGGATAGGGTCTTGATAAATATTATAGCCGGTGGTTACTTCAACATTAAGGACAATCTGCAAAACAACAGAAAGTATAGGGCACAAATGCTTAAATGGCAAGACCAAATACGGTTGATGAACCAAATAAAGGGTTATAACATAAAAAAGGAGGCTGTGCTCAAGGAAGACCATAATACAATCCTGATAGCCCTGCCCAATTTAAAGACAAGAACAACTTGACATTTTCCATTCATTTAAATAATTAAACATTAAACTATGAAAACACAAAAATTGAATTTTGTAAAATTGGCCTTTTTTGCTTTATTGGGCCTAGGATTGACCTTAACCTCCTGCTCCGGCGAAGATGGCCACGACGGGATCAATGGGGAAATGGGACCACAAGGTGCCGATGGAAAGGACGGTAACGCAAATGTCATCGCCTCGGACTGGTTCAAGTTCGACTGGTACGGTGGCACCCCTACCCTTAGCGAGATGCGTATTTTAGTACCTGAAGTAACCCAAATAGTCGAGAATGGGGGTATGGTATTGATGTATCTGAAAATAGCCCTAGGAAACGGCAATTCCGCAGTTCACTCCTTGCCCTTTGATACCGGTAACGATATCGTGTTCAAATACATTACGATCAATGCGCCAAGCCAGGATATCGTTGGTGTTTTTGTAAGATTGGAAGATCCGGGGGCCACAGGTATTTATCTGGAAGTACAAAACAATCCTGATTATTCCCTACGCTATGTACTGGTACCGGCCATAGTGGCCACCGCCTATGATCTTGAAAACATCGGTATTCCCGAAACCTTTCAGGAGGCTTCCGTTCTTTTTGGATTGGATGAGTGACACCTTAGGATCAAATATCAATTAAATTGTCAGTTGGGGTGCGGTCAACAACCAAAAGGTCTGAAAGGGATCCACTGGGTTTCGACCGCACCCGACCTGGCATATAAAAAGAAATCAAAAAAAAATTACGAACCAGAATCCATGGGCGTCCTGTTCCTGTGCGCCCATACCCTGGTTTTGTGGCTTTGATATTGACTTTGGGCCCTGGACCGCTCGGCCCTCTACTTTTGTATCCGACACTTTGATTTATGTGTCAACTTTCACAATGAATTGCCTGAGGCTTTACGGCTTAGACCATAAAATAAATGCCTAAAACAAGAAATTATCGAAAGTGTAAGGTCTATCTTCATATCTTTCTAGGGTATATGAAACCAAAACCAACCATATATTTTCTACTTACTTTATTATGCTTGTTCCTGTCCTCGACCATACATGCACAACTCACCCACCCTGTGCCATTCCGATTGTATAAAACCACACAGGACACCATTACGATCGACGAACTGGGCAGCCTGCCATTTCAGGACAAAATGCTATTCACCAAAACAGATCCCCGTGATATATACTGGGGCAAACTGGATTTCACAAAATACGCTTCCTTACTTTCGTCCAATCCCTGGATTTTACAAATTGGTTACCTTAACAAAGCTGAAATATTTTATAGGGACAAATCCGGTATACAATCCCAAATTTTAGGCTCCTTTCAACTTAATAGGGACTTTACTGGGCAGTTTCCTTTCAACAAAAATAATTTGATCGATGGGCGATACCTATATCTTAAGTTTTCCAACAGCACCAGTCGATCCTCCTTAATAAGAAAAACAATTTCTTTTTATCCTGAAGTACTTAGCGGGTATTTAAAAGAA
>Ga0079224_100014339_pt1 | contig 11068 bp, 9 predicted proteins | sample Stecom2015_FD_80414 | JGI IMG/M metagenome (GOLD analysis project Ga0079224, IMG submission 80414) | Agricultural soil microbial communities from Utah to study Nitrogen management - Steer compost 2015 | ecosystem: Environmental > Terrestrial > Soil > Agricultural land | place: USA: Utah...
ACCACCTCGCGGGACCGCTCGACCAGGGCGCCGCCGGCCTGCTGCGGCGCCTCCACGTCGACGATGTTCCCCTCCGAGCGGAGAAAGACGCGCGCGTGCATGCGCCGGCGCAGCTCGTTCCAGCGGTCCGGGTCTGCGGCGATGCCGGGCAGAGCGCGGACGTCGTCGATGCCGAGGTCGAGCCCGCCCATCAGGGGCGACTATAACGGACCGCGCAGGCCGGCGCGACTGCGGCCGCGGCGGCGACGTGGCCGGCCGGCACCGCGATCGGCGCGAGCGAGAGCGGCGCGGCGAGCGCCGGGTGGCGCGCGGCGAGGAGCGCCGGCGGCCGGCGCGGGTCGACCGAGACGTCGAAGGAGTCGAGCGGCAGGCCGAGGCCGGTGCCGACCGCCTTCACGATCGCCTCCTTCGCGGTCCAGGCGTGGAAGAAGCCGCGCAGCCGCAGGTCCGGCGGCAGCGCGGCGAGATCGCCCAGCTCCCGCCGCGACAGGGGCACGCCCGGATCGCCGGCGTACCGCGGATCGAGCTGCTCGACGTCGACGCCGATCGCCGCGCCGCGGGCGAGCGCGACCAGGACCACGTCGCCGGCGTGCGAGACGTTGACCTCGAGCGCGCCGCCCGCGACCACCGGCTTGCCGCTCTCGCTGGCCGCCAGCGGCACGTCGCGCGGCGGCAGGCCGAGCGCGCGGCCGACCTCCTGGCGCAGGGTGGCGCGGCCGAGCAGGAAGCGGGCGCGGTCCTCCTCGCGGCGGAAGCGCAGCCGCCGCGCCGCCTCGTCCGGCGTGATCGCCGCGAGGAGCTCCTCGCGCCGCGCCGCCTCGCCGGCCAGCGCGAGCACCCGGACGCGGATCTCGACCACCGCGGTCTCGTCGCCCGCCGGCACGATCAGAAGAGCAGGCGCAGGCCGGCGGTCAGCGCGTAGACCAGCGATTCGTCGACCCGGTAGCGGTGTCCGACCAGATCGATGAGCGGGACGTGCAGCGGGTTGACCTCCTCGGTGCCCGGGTCGACCACGTCGCCGGGGTCGTCGCCGTCCACGCCGGCGTCGGCGAAGGTGATGAGGTGCGCCTGGTCCCAGGTGAGCTGGAAGTCGAGGGCGAGGCGGACGCGGCGGCCGAGCCGCGCGTCCACCCCGGCGCGGCCGCCGAGGCTCAGGTAGTTCTCGACGTTGGTGACGCCCGGGTGCGACACGGTCTGCCGGCCGACCGCGGTCGGATCGGCGTCGAGCGCGAGCACGCCGCCGGACGCGCCGTGGCCGGCGTAGGCGAACACCTCCCACATCTCGCTGTAGGCGCGGCCCTCGAAGTGCGCCTCGAGCAGCCCCTCGAGGCGGAGGCCGATCCGCTCGTCCTCCGACCCGCTCTCCCACGCGATCGCCTCGAACCCGGCGCGGCCGCCGGCCCGCTGCTGCGGCGAGACCTGCTCGGCGCCGAACGGCTGCGGCAGATCGTCGAGCGGGGCGCCGTCCTTGGCGCCGAGCGCCGCCTGCCACCAGACCTCGAAGAACGGCTCCGCCCAGCCGAGCCGGCGCGCCATCGAGGTGGCGACGCGCAGCTCGTAGAGGCCGCTGCCGACCCCGTCGGAGCGGTCCGGGTCCGCGCGGTCCAGGCGCATGGTGCGGCCGACCGGCAGGCGCATCTCGGCGGCGATCTTCCAGGTCGGCTTGGTCTCGTCGCGCTCCTGGTTCATCGGCGCCCACACCAGCCCGAGGTGGAGCTGATCGAGGCCGACCCGGTCGACCCCGCGGAAGATGGTCGCGTCTCCCGGCGAGAAGCCGCCGTCCGGATCGCCGGCGTCGAACCCGGTCGCCGGCAGGATGCCGTCGGCCACCGTGGTCGAGTTGCTGGCGTCCACGCAGGTCGCCCGGCCGGGGTCGCCGGCGAAGGTGCAGTCGTCGGCTCGCTGGTCGAACTCGAGCGAGCGGCTGTCCTGCAAGACGACCGGCAGCGCGGCGGTGACGGCGAGATCGGTGAACACGCCGAGCTCGAGGCGCGGCACCAGCTCGTGGCGCGAGCCCTTGAACACGAGGTCCTTGACCAGCGGGATCGGGCCGTCCGGATCGGCGCCGGGCAGGCCGACCAGCTCGCGCTTGATGGCGGCGCGGTGCGCCGAGTAGACGTAGTCGAGGCTGACGTGCAGGTCGAGCTTGTCGCCGGTGTCGAGCGCGCTGGCGACCTCGCTCTCCGGCCCGGCCGCCGCCGCCCCAGGCAGCGCCAGCGACGCCAGCCAAAGCGCCGCGGCGGTGGCCCGCGGCGTCAAGCCCCCGCCTCGCGATCGCGCAGGCCGAACTCCTTCATCTTCATCTGCAGGCTCTTGCGGCTGATCTTGAGCAGCTTGGCCGCCTGGGTGACGTTGCCGCCGGTCTCGTCGAGCGCGCGCGAGATGAGCTCGCGCTCGACCCGGCTGGTCTCGGCCCGGACCATCTCCTTGAGCGAGCCGGTGCCCGCCTCGCGCGCCTCGGCCGCCGCCGCCGGGACCTCGACCTGGCCGGACGGCGTCCGCGGGCGCGCGTGCGGCTCGCCGCCCGCCTGCAGCTCGGCCGGCAGATCGCCGAGCTCGATGGTGTCCCCGCCGCAGAACAGGATGGTCCGCTCGAGCACGTTCTCGAGCTCGCGGATGTTGCCCGGCCAGCGGTAGGTCCGCAGGACCCCCATGGCGTCGTCGGAGATGCCGCGCACCTTCTTCTTCAGCCGCTCGTTGAACTTGTTGATGATGTGGTGGACCAGCAGCGGCACGTCGTCGGCGCGATCGCGCAGCGGCGGGATGTCGAGCGGGACCACGTTGAGCCGGTAGTACAGGTCCTCGCGGAAGTTGCCCTCGCGGGTCTCCTTCTCCAGGTCGCGGTTGGTCGCGGTGATGAGGCGGACGTCCACCTTGAGGGTCTTGATGCCGCCGACCCGCTCGAACTCCGACTCCTGGATGGCGCGCAGCAGCTTGACCTGCATCTCGAGCGGGATCTCGCCGATCTCGTCGAGGAACAGGGTGCCGCCGTCGGCCAGCTCGAAGCGGCCCGGCTTGGCGCTGGTCGCGCCGGTGAAGGCGCCCTTCTCGTAGCCGAACAGCTCCGACTCCATGAGCGTCTTGGGGATCGCCGCGCAGTTGATCTTGATGAACGGGCCGTCCTTGCGGCTGGAGTGCTCGTGCAGCGCCTTGGCGACCAGCTCCTTGCCGGTGCCGGACTCGCCGGTGATGAGCACGGTGGACGGGGTGTCGGCCACCTTGGCGATGACGTCGAAGATGGCGTGCATGGCCGGGCTGTCGCCGACCAGGCCGAAGCGGCCGCGCGGCCCGGTCGCCTCGCCGGACACGTGGGCGCGGGCCTCCTGATCGCCGAGCCGGGCCTGGGCCACCGCCTTGTTGACGATGTGGCGGATCTGGTCCTGCTCGAACGGCTTCTCGATGTAGTCGAAGGCGCCGGCCTTGACCGCGGCGACCGCGTTGTCGACCGTGCCGAACGCGGTGATCATGATGACCGGCACGTTCGGGTGCTGGACCGAGGCGTGGCGCAGGACCTCCATGCCGTCCACCCGCGGCATCTTGAGGTCGGTGATGACGACATCGACCGGCTCGGCGAGCAGCTCGATCGCCTCGGCGCCGTCCGCGGCCTGGACCACCTCGAAGCCCTCGCGGCGGAGGATCGCGGTCAGCACGCGGCGCAGGTTCGGCTCGTCGTCGGCGACGAGGATGCGGGCGGCATTCGCCATCGCTCGATGCTCACTCTACCTCAAGCGCCGCCCTTGTCGCCCGCGGCGGCGGCGGTCTGGACCCCGGCCGCGGCGGGCTCGGCCGGCCCGGTCGCCCCGCCGTCGTCGGCGGCGGCTCTGGCCGCCTGGGCGGGGGCCTCTTCGCGCGAAGGTGCGCGAAATCCAGTCAGTTTCTGGGTGGTGGCGGCGTGCGGGTCGTCCTCCCGCGACGGCAGGGACGGGCCGAGCGCCGGCAGGAACACCGAGAAGGTGGATCCCTTGCCGGGGCTGGAGCGGACCGCGATGGTGCCGCTGTGCTGGGTGACGATGCGCTGGGAGATCGCCAGGCCGAGCCCGGTGCCGCGCACCTTGGTGGTGTAGAAGGGGATGAACAGGTTCTTCAGCTTGTCGCGCGGGATGCCGACGCCGGAGTCGCGGAAGCGGATCTCGGCGAACGATCCGTAGCCGAGCCGCGAGCGGCGCCGCCGGCTGGTGACGATCTCGAGGGTGCCGCCCGCCTCCATCGCCTGGATCGCGTTGAGGCCGAGGTTGAGGAACACCTGGCGGAGCTGCTCGGCGTCGCCCGCCACCGGCGGCAGGAGCTCGTCGAGGCGGACGTCGATGCGAACCCGCGAGGCGGCCTCGTAGGTCTCGATGAGCTGCACGGTCTTGCGGACCACCTCGTTGACGTCGACCTCGCCCTGCTGCGACGGGTCGCTGCGCGAGGGCCGGGCGTAGTCGAGGAACTGGCTGAGGACGTTGTTCAGCCGGTTGACCTCCTCCACGATGATGTGGAGGAACTCGGCCGACTCGGCGGTGAGCTCGACCGGCTTGCCGTCCGGCCCGACCAGGAGCTGGGCGGCCCCCTTGATGGCGCCGAGCGGGTTGCGGATCTCGTGGGCCAGGCCGGCGGCCATCTCGCCGATCGCGGCCAGGCGATCGCGCTCCTTGACCCGCTCGTACACCTGGGTCTTCTCGATGGTGGCGGCGACCTGGGTGGCCAGCCGGCGGAAGACGTCGATGTCGTCGAGGTCGAACCCCTCGACCCGCTCGTCGCGCAGGGCGATCATGCCGAGCAGCCAGGCGCCCTGCTCGGTCTCGGCGTTGCCGAACACCGGCACCACCAGCGAGGCGTGCATCGCCTCCATGGTCTGGGCGACGTCGTCGAGCGCCTCGGCCTGGGCGCGGGTGTCCGGATCCGATGTGCGCCCGGCGGTGGCGGCGCGGTCGCGCTGGATGGTCTCGAGGTCGAGGTAGCCGGCGCGCAGGCGCTCGAGGAAGCGGCGGTGGGTGCCGGCGTCGAGCCGCTCGAGCGGGCGGGTCGGGCCGTAGTGACCGGCCAGGTCGTGGCCGGTGCCCTCCGAGTCGAGCAGGTAGATCGACGCGTGGGTGAGGCGGCGCGACTCCTCCACCGCCGTCATGATCCGGCGGACCATGTCGCTGACGTCGACCGACGCCTGCAGGTCGCGGCGGACGTCGTCGATGCGGCCGCGCAGCTCGCTCTGCTGGCGGACCAGCCAGCGGTTGATGGTGTTCTCCAGCCGGCTGCGGACCGGCTCGAACAGGATGAGGATGACGAACGAGGCGACCACCGCGTTGAGCAGGAACAGGCCCTCTTGCCCGCCGCCGACCCAGGCGAGCAGCAGGCCGTAGGTGGCCCACAGGAGCACGACCAGGGTGCCGAGCACGACCATCTTGCCGACCAGCTCGTGGACGTCGAGCAGGCGGAAGCGGAACAGGGTCTGCGACAGGAAGTAGAGGTAGAGGATCGAGAGGACGTTGCCGAGGGTCGGCCAGGCGACGCCGAAGCGGTCGAGCGAGTCGGTCATCGCCAGGGTGATGGCGACCAGGCCGCCCAGCATGAGGTAGCGGATGCGGGTGCGGGCGACCCGCCCGGCGGTGTGGCGGTACTGCAGGTACAGCTCGTAGACGCAGCGGTACAGGCTGCCGTAGACGTAGGCGGCGAACGGCACCTGGAACATGAGCCGGTTGTGCACCGGGCCGAACACCGCCGAGTAGAGCAGCGCCAGGTAGGCGGCGATGGTCCACACCAGCGAGACGCGCGGCGGCCGCCTGACGCCGCCGATCGACGGCTCGGCGAGGAACTCGCGGAAGAAGCGGAGCGCGACCGGCGGGATGGTGGCGGCCGGCCACAGGGCGAGCCACTCGACCAGCGGCTCACGGGTCGCCATCGCGATGAAGTTGCAAAGGTGCCAGGCCGACACCATGAAGGTGAAGGCGGCGAACGAGGTGTAGGTGCGGCGCGTCCGGTCGCGCAGGAGCACCGAGGCGCCGATCGCGAGGATCACGAGCGACGCCAGGAGCGATGAGATCGCGAGGACGTTCACGCCTGCTACGAGGCTAAGGGAGCGCGCTGGCCACCGCAACCGCGGCGTCGGCTCGCCGGCGCGAGGGGGGCTCGCGACGGCCCGGGCGCGCGGGGCGATCTCCGCGCGAGGGCGCGGCCGCGTCGTGCCGCGCGCGAGAGGCGACACGCGCCGGTGCGCCGCGCGCCGGGCGCGCGGAACGTGATAGCTTCACGGGTCGATGCCGATCGTGGTCGCGATGGCCAGCGGCAAGGGCGGCACGGGGACGTCGCTCCTGGCCGGCAACATGAGCCTGCTCCTGGCGACCCTGGGCAAGAAGGTCGTCGCGGTGGACGCCTCGCCGGGCGGCGCCGGGCTGCACGGCTGGCTCGGCATCGGCGAGCCGCGCCGCGCCCTGTGCGACGCGCTGGCGCCGGGCGGCCCGCACCTGTCCGAGCTGGTGATGGCGACCGCGATCCCGGGGCTCGGCCTGGTGCCGGGCGAGACCGGGGACGGCTGGCGCGGCGCGCTCGACGAGCGGGGCGCGGCGACCCTGGCCGCCCAGCTCCGCGAGCTCGACGCCGAGGTGGCGGTGGTCGACCTGCCGACCGGCTGCTCCGACTTCGCGGTCGATCTGTTCATGGCGGCGGACAGCGGCGTCCTGGTCATGGTGCCGGAGCCGTGCTCGGTCGAGCGCGGCTACCGCTTCCTGCGCGCGGCGTTCGCCCGGCGGCTGCGCCGCGCCGGCCGCGCCGATCTCCTGGCCGGCGACGGGCTGCCGATGCCGCTCGACGTCTTCGAGCGGGCGCCGGAGGTCCTGCCGGAGATGACGGCGCTGCGCGCGGCGGTGGTGCTCAACTGCGTCCGCTCCAAGTCGGACACCGATCTCGGGCGCGGCATCGCCACCGCCGGCGGGCGGCGGCTCGGCCTGGCGCTGCGCTACGTCGGCCACGTGGACTACGACGACGCCGTGTGGGTGTCCCTGCGGCGGCGGCGCGCGCTCCTGGTCGAGCACCCGGAGTCGCGCGCCTCCAAGTGCATCGAGAAGGTGCTCCGGCGCGTCTTGCAGCGCGACGGCGAGTACGCGATCGGCGCGCGCGCGGCGGATCCTTCCCGGCCGGAGAGCCACTACGAGATCCTCGAGATCGAGCCGACCGCCAGCGACGAGGACATCCGGCGCGCCCACCGGCGGGTGCGGCAGCTCTACGGCCGCGACTCGGTCGCGGTGAGCGGGCTGTGGAGCCGCGAGGCGCTCGACGCGCTCCAGCGCCGGTTCGACGAGGCGTACGCGATCCTGATGGATCCGGCGCGGCGCAAGGCCTACGACCAGGAGCTGTTTCCGGAGGGCGTGCCGATGGTGCGGCCGCCGGCGGCGCGGCGGCGCGACACCCTGGCGCCGCCGCGGCGGCCGCCGCCGGCGCTGGCGCCGGACGTCGACCTCAGCGGCGCGATCATGAAGGAGGTGCGCGAGGCGCTCGGCATCGAGCTGCGCGAGATCAGCGAGCGCACCAAGATCGGCACCACCTACCTCGGCGCCATCGAGGAGGAGGCGTTCGATCGCCTGCCGGCGCCGGTCTACGTGCGCGGCTTCCTGGTCGAGTACGCCAAGATGCTCGGCCTCGACGTCACCCGCGTCCTCGACACCTACTACCAGCGCTTCCTCGCCTCCCGCACCCGCGTCGAGGACCAGGCGTGAGCGGCGTGAGGAATCGGTGAGGAGCCGGTGAGCCGGCTTTGTGCGGGGCCGCTGCACCCGGGCGCGGCTTGACCGGGGGCGCGCGCTGCCCATACCATCCGATCGATGGCCACACTCATCGACAGCGCCAAGCGCGCGCGGCAGCTCGCGCGCGCCATCGCGTCGGACCTCACCCTGTACCACGAGGCGAAGATCCTCGACGGCATCGCCAACGACTCCCTGTTCGAGGTGATGAGCGAGGAGATCGAGGAGGGCCGCGAGCTGTTCAAGAGCCGCGTGACGCCGGAGATCTACGCCCAGAACATCTACGAGCGGGCCCTGGTCGACGTCCTGGTGAAGTCCAAGGGCCACGTCAAGTCGAAGATCTGGTAGCGGCGGTCCGGGCCTGGTGACGCACCCCCGGGTCTGGTAGCGAGAGCGCGTGGCCGAGCCGCGGCGCTTCACGGTGGGGGAGGGCGAGTCGCGCCGGCTCGACCAGTTCCTCGCCGACGAGCTCGCCGCCGGCGAGCAGCCACTCAGCCGCTCGCAGGTCCGCCGGCTGATCGACCAGGGCGACGTCCTGGTCAACGGCGAGCGGGTCAAGGCCGGCGCGCGGCTGCGCGGCGGCGACGAAATCGAGGTGACGATCGCCCCGCCGGCGCCGGCCCGGGCGGAGGCGCAGGAGATGGACCTCGTGGTGCTCCACGAGGACCGCCACCTGATCGTCATCGACAAGCCGCCCGGGCTGGTGGTGCACCCGGCGCCGGGCCACCCGGACCGCACGCTGGTCAACGCGCTCCTGGCCCGCTGCCGCGATCTGTCCGGCGTCGGCGGCGAGCTGCGCCCCGGCATCGTCCACCGGCTCGACAAGAACACATCCGGCGTGATGGTGGCGACCAAGGACGACGCCACCCACGCGGCGCTGGCGGCGCGGTTCAAGGACAAGGATCTGCGGCGCGAGTACCTGGCGGTGGTGGCGCCGCCCATGCGCGAGCGAGCCGGCGTGCTGGACACCCTCTACGGCCGCCACCCGGTCCACCGCAAGCGGTTCTCCTCGAAGGTCGCCCGCGGCAAGCGCGCGGTCACCCGCTTCCAGGTGGTGGAGGATCTCGGCGGCGTGGCGCAGCTCGTCCGCTGCCGCCTCGAGACCGGGCGCACCCACCAGATCCGCGTCCACTTCGCCGACGCGGGCCACGCGCTTCTGGGCGATCCGACCTACGGGCGGCGGCCGCGCGCGCCCGAGCTGGCGGCGCTCGCCGACCAGCTCGGCCGGCAGGCGCTCCACGCCGCGGTGCTCGAGTTCGAGCACCCGGCCACCGGCGAGCTCCTGCGGTTCGAGTCGCCGCCGCCGCCCGACATGCAGCGCCTGATCGACGCGCTGCGGGCGCTGCCCGGCTGAGCGCCTGCGCCCGCGCGAGTTGCCGCGGCGGCGCCGGCGCGGTACACCGGCAGCATGGTCGCCCAGGGGGAGATCCGCCTCGTCCGATCGCCGCTCATTCCGGACGACCTGTTCCTGCACGGCTTCCCGGAGCGGACCGGCGGCGTGTCGAGCGGCGCGCGCGCCTCGCTCAACCTCGGCGTGAGGTGGGGCGACGACCCGGACCACGTGGAGGAGAACCGCCGGCTGCTCGCGCGCCACGCCGGCTACCCGCCGGAGGCGCTGGTCGCGACCCGGCACGTGCACGGCACCCGCGTCTGGCGGGTCGGCGAGCCGCTGCCGGATCCGGCCGAGTTCGACGGCCTGGTGTGCGATCGCCCCGGCCCGGTCCTGGGCGCGTTCGCCGCCGACTGCATCCCGATCGTCTTCGCCGATCCGGTCGCGCGGGTATGCGGCGCCGCCCACGCCGGCTGGCGCGGCACGGTCGCCGGCGTGGCGCCCAACGTGGTCGCGCGGATGATCGAGGCCGGCGCCTCGGCCGGCGAGATCCGGGTCGCGCTCGGCCCGTCGATCGGCCCGTGCTGCTTCGAGGTCGGGCCGGAGGTGGTCGACGCGTTCTCGCGCGCGCTGCCCGGGGTGGAGGGGATCGCGGTGGACGGCCCGCGCAAGCAGCACGTCGATCTGCGCCGCGCCACCCGCGCGCTGCTCGAGCGCGCCGGCGTCAAGCCGGAGCACATCGACGACCGCCCCCCCTGCACCCGCTGCGAGCCGGACCGCTTCTTCTCCTACAGAAGGGACGGCAAGGGCGGCGGCGTGCACATGGGCTTCATCGGCATCCGGGGCTAGGAAGCCCGGGCGGCCGGCCACCGGTGTGGCCGGTGCCGCGGCGGCCCCTGCGCGCTCGCGCGCTTGCGGCGCGCCAGGCGTGGCCTGCCGCTTGCTGAAGACCCGGCCGTGATCCGCTCGGTGCGCGCGCTGACCGTGCTGATCGCCGCGCTGGTCCTGGCCGGCGCGGCGCCGGACGCGGCGCGCGCGCAGCGGGCCAGGGCGGCGCGCGGCCAGGCCAGGACGGCGGCCAGCGCGCGCGCGAGCGCGAAGGCGAAGGCGTCGCCGGCGGCGAAGCAGAAGGCGTACTACGCCTCCCGCGCCGGCCGGGCCGCCGCCGCCCGCAAGTTCGCCCGGGTCGCGCGGTTCCAGGAGAAGGTGCCCGCCATGCGCCGGGAGGTGTCGGCGCGGCTCGCCCGACCGCGCGCCGACCGCGACACCGCGGTCGCCGCCATCGTCCGGCTGATGGACGTCGCCTACCTGCGGGTCGGCTCCGAGCGCAACGCGCTGCGCGAGGAGAAGGCGAGCTTCGGGGCGGCGTCGCTGCGCAAGGAGCACGTGTCGGTGCGGGGCGACCGCGTCCGGCTGACCTTCCGCGGCAAGAGCGGCGTCGCCTGGCGCAAGGAGATCGTCGACCGCGACCTGGCGCGCGCCATCCGCACCTTCAAGAAGCTGCCGGGCGAGCGGCTGTTCCAGGCCGATCTCGGCGGCGGGCGCCTGGTCCCGGTGACCGAGCGCCACGTGCGCAGCTTCTTGTCCGACTACGGCGCGCTGCCGAAGGACTTCCGCACGCTCCACGCCAACCGCCTGTTCCGCGAGGCGATCGCGCAGCAGCCGGCGCCGAAGAGCCCGGCCGACGTCGAGCGCAACATCCAGCAGGCGATCGCGAGCGGCGCGCGCGAGCTCAACCACACGCCGGCGATCTACCAGCGCGCCTACCTCGACCCGGCGCTGCCGGCGGAGTACCGCGCCAGCGGCCAGGCCGGCCGCGGTCCTCCCGCCCGGAGCGCGGCCCGGGAGCGCCGCTCGGGCGGGCGGGCCAGCTCGGCGCGCGGGGGCGCCGCGAAGTAGCGCGGCCAGCGCGAGGTAGGTCGCCGCGCGGCGGCGCGACGGCGCCTCAGCGGTACGGGCCGTCCTTCTCGCCCGACAGGAGCGCCACCAGATCGCCGTCCACCGGGATGCCGTCGAGGTCGAGCGTGTA
>Ga0079224_100014340_pt1 | contig 11067 bp, 9 predicted proteins | sample Stecom2015_FD_80414 | JGI IMG/M metagenome (GOLD analysis project Ga0079224, IMG submission 80414) | Agricultural soil microbial communities from Utah to study Nitrogen management - Steer compost 2015 | ecosystem: Environmental > Terrestrial > Soil > Agricultural land | place: USA: Utah...
AGGCCGCCGCAGCCGCAGCTGCGGACGTGGGGGTCCTGATCGACCAGCTCGGCACCGCCGCGGTGACGATCGGGTGCTCCCCGGTGCAGGGTGCGGCCATCGCTGACCGCGTCGAACGCGCTGCCCGGGCCGCCCGCAAGGCCGGAGACCCGCGCACCCTGCGCCAACTACGGGCCGCGGTCGCCGTATCGCTACTGCTGCACGGCACTCTGAGCTGTGATCTACCCGAAGATCCCAACCTAGTCAGCGTCGAGCAGTCCGCGCAGCTGACGAAGATCCTGCACGGCATGCCCACCGCCGAACTCGACGTCATCGTCCCCCTCACCACGCTCCTGGGACGCCCGGGCACCGCTCCGGGGGGCGATCGCACCACCTGCACCTGTCAGTGCTCTTGCGCGGCCGGACGCAGCGGGAGTTCACCTTTGGGATCCGCGGTCACGGGTGAGGTGTGCCCAGACGCTGAACCCGCCGACCCAATCGACATGGAACACCCCGGCGGTTCGCCGCCGAGACTCGGCGTAGGTGAGGTCATCGGACGGCACTCGCTGTTTCTGACACCGCCGGAAGTGCGGGCGTTGGCCTTGACGCCGGGCTCCACGCTCTACCGGTTGCTGACCGACCCGAGCACCGGCCGGTGTGTGGACCGCTCGATCCAGGCATACCGGTTCGACAAACCAATGCGAGAGCAGCTCATTGCCGCCGACGTGTTCTGCCGGGCCCCCGGCTGCCTGCGCCCGGCGTCGCGGTCCCAGCTCGATCACGTCCAGGAGTACGGCACGCCCGGGGGGCACACCTGCGAAGCCAACGGGCAGGCCGCGTGCGAACCGCACCACGACCAGAAGACCAAGAAGGCGTGGGATGCGGTCATCGACGCCAACCGTGACGTCACCTGGACCACCTTGCTCGGCCGGGTCTACCGGACCAAGGCGCACGACTACAACCAGTACACCAGGCTCCTCACCGCCGCCACGGCCGCCATCGACGAAGCCATCGGTGAAGGCGTCGACCCATCCACCGCTGTCGACGCTGCGATCTACCAGGCCCTGTCTTACCGGCCACCGCAGGGCACCCTGGAGGCCGACGACGACAGCCTCGACTGGGACTCCCCATTTGCCGGATGGGACCAAGTCATCCTCACCCACACCGACAACCACGGGCAGCGCCGCTACCGGCCTGACCCGGACACGGCTCAGACCGAGGCGTCCCGGCACGACGCGACCGTCGATCGCCAGGACGATGGAGCCCGCGACGCACAAGACGAAGCCCGCGATGGAGAGGACACCGGACCCGCCAGCCCGTGGAACGAGGACCCGGACGCGACGCCGCCCTTCTGAAGCAAAGCTGTCAGTGGTGGTGCATCGCCTTGCGGGACAGTCGGTTACCGAGAGCCTGCGCCAGCTGCACCAGAACGATGATGACGATCACGGTCACCCACACCACGCCGAAGTTCCACCGTTTGTAGCCGTAGTCCAGCGCGAATGCCCCCAGGCCACCGCCATCCAGAGTCCCGGCGAGCGCGGACATGTCGACAACGGCGATGCAGACGAAGGTGTAACCCAGGATCAACGGGCCCAGCGCCTCCGGCACCAGCAGTGTGGTGATGATGCGCCACCGGGACGCACCCGTGGCGCGGGCAGCCTCGATGACTCCGCGGTCGATCGCCACCAGGTTCTGCTCAACGATCCGAGAGACACCGAACGTCGCCGCGACCGACATCGGGACGATCATCGCGGTGCTGCCCAGGCGGGTCCCGACGAGCGCCACGGTCATCGGGGCCACCGCGAACAGCAGGATCAGGAACGGGATCGGTCGGAAGATGTTGACCACCAGGTTGACGATCGCAAAGACCCACTTGTTCTGCACCAACCCGCCGTGGCGGGTGATGTACAGCCCCGTGCCGACCGCGAGACCGAGAACACCACCGATGACGAGGGTCGCGGAGACCATGTAAAGCGTCTGCCCCGTGGCCTCGATCAGCTTCGAGCCGTGCTCGCTCCACTCGAACCCTTCGTTCATCAGGCGACCTCCTCGATCTCCGTGACCCCGCGCAGGTCAGCGACCACCTCGTCCACGGCCGCGGCCGGGCCGCTCAGCTCCAGGGTGAGCGAGCCGAAAGACCGCGACTGCAGGGTGCCGATGCCGCCATAGACGATCTCAAAGCTGACGTCCTTGGCGCCTGCACCAGCCAGCACAGCGCCCAGACGCGAGCCATCGCGGATCGTTGCCGTGACGATCCGGCCGGGGTGGGTCGATCGGATCCGCGCCAGGTCATCACCCCTCGGCTGGTCGTGGATGACGGTGGACACGAACTTGCGGCCGACGTCTGACCGCGGGTTCGTGAAGGTCTCGAAGACCGTCCCCATCTCAGCGACCTTCCCGTTCTCGAGGATCGCGACACGGTCAGCGATGGCACGGACGATCTCCAGCTCGTGAGTGATGACCACCACCGTGACACCGATCTCCCTGTTGACCTGCTTGAGGAGGCGCAGGACGTCCTGGGTCGTTTCGGGGTCCAGGGCGCTCGTGGACTCATCGGCGAGCAGGATCTTGGGCCGCGCAGCCAGCGCTCGCGCGATCCCGACGCGCTGCTTCTGTCCTCCCGAGAGCTGGTCCGGGTAGGAGTGGGCTCGGTCGAGGAGACCCACGAAGTCGAGAAGCTCCGCCACCCGGGCCTCGCGCTCTGCTCTCGGCCACCCGGCGACCTTCAGAGGGAAGGCGACATTGCCCGCGACCGTCCGCGACCGGAAGAGGTTGAACTGCTGGAAGATCATGCCCACGTCGCGGCGCTTGCGCTCCATCTGCGACTCGGACATCGTCACCACGTCCTGGCCGTCGACGATCAGCTCGCCCGACGTGACGCGCTCCAGACCGTTGATCAGCCGCACGAGAGTGCTCTTGCCCGCCCCTGAGTAGCCGATGACGGCGAAGATCTCGCCCTCCTCGACGGAAAAGCTCACGTGGTCCACTGCCGTCACCGTGCTGCGGCGTCCGCTGAACACCTTGGTGACATCGCGGAACTCGATGATCGAGGACACGGTCCTTCCTTTCTGATGAGCCGGCCTATGACGACACGACCTTCGGCGTCTGGGGCCGGTTTGGGCGGCTCTCGCCTCGAGTCGCTGTGGTGCGGCGGTGCTAAACACGGGCGGGACGGGCCGCTTCGACCCGCCCCGCCTGGTGATGCCACGGTGCACAGTCCGAGCATCCTCGCAAGCGTCAGTGGCTCGCCTGCAGGTTTGCCTCTACGTCGTCAAGCACGCCGTGCAGTCGCTCGGCGTCGTAGCCCTCGACGATGACCGCGGTGCCACCCGAGGACTTGACAACTGACTCGAGCACCTCGGGCTCGTGGTAGAGCTCGACGATCTTGAGGTAGGTCTCGTTGTCCACGTCACCCGGACGCGCGGCGAAGATGTTGATGTAGGGCTGCGCACCGGTCGACTCCGGGTCGTCGGCGTAGAGGTAGCCATCGAGGTCGAAGCCGGCATCGGTGGCGAAGTTGTTGTTGGTGATCACACCGGCAACGTCGGCGTCCTTGATCAGACCGGCCGTCTGGCTCGCCTCGACGGGACGGACTACGACGGTGGAGGCCTCCTCGTCGACGTCGTCGGGAGTGGGCGACTTCGGGTCTCCGGTGAAGGTGATCAGACCAGCCCCCTCGAGTACGAACAGCGCCCGAGCCTGGTTCGTGGCGTCGTTCGGGATCGCGACCTGGTCACCCTTGACGAACTCATCCAGCGACGAGTACTTCTCGGAGTAGAGCGGGAGCGGCACGACAATCGTGGACCCGATCGGGCGCAGGTCGTCGCCGGTGTTGTTGTTGTGGTCAGCGAGATACAGCAGGTGCTGGAACGAGTTGAGGTCGATCTCCCCCTCGGCCAGCGCCGGGTTGGGCAGCGTGTACTCGCTGAAGTTGACCATCTCCAGCGTGATGCCCTCCTCGGCTGCCTTCTCGGTCAGGATCTGCCAGTGGGGCTGCGACGCCTCGGTCGTACCGATGCGGATGACGTCAGCCTCCTCGTCGCTACCGAGGAGTGCCCATCCCCCGGCAACGAGGGCGGCAGCGAAGACGAGACCGCCGGCAATCAGCGGGGTCGCGCTGCGCTTGGGCTTCACGGGAAGGACGGGGGCGGCGGGTTCGGTGGTGCGGTCGGACATGGCGGGGCTACCTCTCAGGGCGGGGATGACGTGTGTCCAGCTCGGAGCACGCCGGGTGGGCAGCGAAAGCTGCTGTGAACGCCGCGACGACGCTGGCGCGGCATGAGGATGTGGGGACCTCAGACGGTCACGTGAGACCTCTGGGCAGGTGGTGCGGTGTGGCTGCGCTACGCAGGCTCCGCTGCGTCAGGAGCAGAAGCGGACCCTCGTGCGGGAGGACATCGCGCGACACATCGTCCCGGAGCACATGACGTGGCACATGTCGCGGCGCCCAGACGGACGAGCCGGGACAGTGCACACAGCGTGGCTGCTCATGGGATCTCCAACGTGATGGGGCTTGTGGCCGCTCAGGATGAGGCGGTCCGGCCGGCTCAGGACTGCCCGGCTGCACTCATTAGAAATGGTTGTCCTGACATCTGTCAAATGTCATAGACCGAAGAACCTCCGCCCCTATGGCGAGGCATGACGAGGCCCTCCGCAGGTTCTGCGTTGTTATCGGGGCGACAGCGGCGCTATCTGCGAGATGCCGAACTCTCTCCGCAAGACCCGGCGGGCTGCGTGCACTCCCGCCATGCCGTGGACCCCCGGCCCCGGAGGCGTCGACTGTGAGCAGAGATACACCCCTGGGGCCACGGCATACGGATCCAGACGGGCTGTCGGCCGGGCCACCATCCGCCACATGCTGACCAACCCTCCGGCAATGTCACCAGCCGGGTAGGCCGCGTTGTGCTCCGCCATCTCCGAGGCTGGCGTCACCAGGCAACCGACGACGAGGTCACGGAAGCCCGGAGCGAACCGTTCGAGCTGCCGCTCGACAGCCTCGCGGACGTCCAGCGTCGACCCCGCCGGCACGTGCGCATACGTCCAGACCGGTCGCAGCCCGCCGTTGCCCAGGCGTGAGGCGTCGTGCTGGGCAGGGTCGCTGACCAGCACGACGGGACGCTCCGCGTGGCGACCCGCGGCGACCTGAGCCTCTGCGTCCCGCATGTCCGCCAGCGTCCCCGCAACGTGCACGGTGCCTGCCCGAGCGAGCTCCGCCTCAGCCCACGGGACCGGGCCGCTGAGCACATAGTCGAGCTTGCACACTCCCCCACCCAGCGGCAGCCGACGCAGCCGTGAGCGGTAGGGCTCGGCCAGCAGCTCCGCCGCCACCCTGGCGTGCGTGTCGAGAAGATGCACGCGTGCCGGCGGCAGGTCCTTCGGGGTCCGCACGGGGTGGTCGGTGATGATGCGGCCGCCATACCTCTCGAGGTCGTCGACCAGCGCACGGGTGATCTGCCCGATGCCGCCACGCACCAGCGGCCATCCCTGGACGCTGTGCGCGAGGGCCCCGAGATAGCTGGCGGTGCCGGCTGCAGCTAACGAGGGCAAGGCCGAGATCGTGTGCGCCGAGACGCCCCCGATGAGACTGCGCGCCTCTTCGGTCGACCAGTAGGAATCGCCCCACGAGCGAGCCAGCAGGGCGGTGCTCACCCCGAAGGCCCCGGCAGCGCGCGCGAGGCGCAGGGGGTGCCCCTGGGGAACGGATCTCTTGTCCGACAGGGAGATCGCGGCAACCTCTGACGCGTATGCCGTCAGCGGACCCAGCAGGCGTCGCCACCGGTGACCGTCCGTGCCGAGACGGTCGACCGTTCGGTCGAGGTCGCGGTAGGCGACGCCGGCACGGCCACCGTCCAGGGGCTGCCCGTAGGAGACCTCCGGGGTGATGAGCTCCACGCCCCTGGCCGCCAGGTCGAACTCGGCGAAGAACGGCGAGGTCGGTGCAGCCGCCGGAATCGCAGCGCAGACGTCGCGCAGCAGCCCCGCCGTCTCCTCGACCTCGGGCGTCGCAAGGGGAAGCGTCCGAACGCCACCTCCGGGCGTGGACTGGCCCTCGAGGACCGTGACCTCCAGCCCTGCGCGCGCCAGGACGACGGCAGCGGCCAGACCGTTCGGCCCAGACCCGACGATCACGACATCAGCGCGTTCCGCGGTCACCTCTGCAGCCTAGCCACCGCAGCAATCTCAAGACTCTCGTGTTCCCGCTGGTGGGAGCGCGGAGGAGTCCGCCACATCTCCGGCGAGGCGATCGACGTCGGCGCCGAGGGTGCAGACTGGCTGGCCGTCGAGGGCTGGCGATACGGTCCCTTCCGCCGCTACGCCAACCAGTGGTGGCACTTCGAGCTGCTGACGGAGCCGTCGACGCGATGCCCCGGGCTGTTGTCGCACGCGGGTGCGGGAGTCACGCTAGGGCCATGACTCGGCTCGGAGGTGTGCTTGACCTACCCACACGTGACCGGGCCTGACCCGTCAGCTGTGCCGCGGGTTGACCTCCTCAGCCCCCTGAGGGGCCGGTGCCTTCGGCTCCGGATTGGCGTCCACCCCAGCCTCCTTGCGCTGCTGCGGCGTGATCGGTGCCGGCGCCTCGGTCAGCGGGTCGAAGCCGCCACCGGACTTCGGGAACGCGATGACGTCGCGGATCGAGTCGGTCCCGGCCAGCAGCGCCACGATGCGGTCCCAGCCGAAGGCAATGCCGCCGTGGGGCGGGGCGCCGAACTTGAACGCCTCCAGGAGGAAGCCGAACTTCTCCTCCGCCTCGTCCGCGGACAGCCCCATGATGGCGAAGACCCGCTCCTGCACGTCGCGGCGGTGGATACGGATCGAGCCGCCGCCGATCTCGTTGCCGTTGCAAACGAGGTCGTAGGCGTAGGCCAACACGGCACCCGGGTCCTCCTCCATCGAGTCCAGGAACTGCTCCTGGGGAGCGGTGAAGGCGTGGTGGACCGCGGTCCAGGCGCCGCCGCCGACGGCCACGTCACCGGAGGCGACCGCCTCGCTGGTCGGCTCGAACAGCGGCGCGTCCACCACCCACAGCAGCGACCAGGCCGACTCGTCGATCAGGCCACCGCGATGACCGATCTCCAGACGTGCTGCACCGAGCAGCGCGCGCGACGGCTTCGTGGCGCCGGCGGCGAAGAACACCGCGTCACCGGGAGAGGCCCCGACGTGGGCGGCCAGCCCCTCGCGCTCCGCGTCGGACAGGTTCTTGGCGACCGGACCACCCAGAGTGCCGTCCTCGGCGACCGTGACATAGGCCAGGCCCTTCGCGCCGCGCTGCTTGGCCCACTCCTGCCACGCGTCGAACTGGCGCCGCGGCTGGTCGGCGCCGCCCGGCATGACGACCGCGCCGACATACTCCGCCTGGAAGACCCGGAAAGGGGTTTCCGCGAAGTAGTCGGTGCACTCCACCAGCTCGTTGCCGAAGCGCAGGTCCGGCTTGTCGGTGCCGAAGCGCGCCATCGCCTCCGCGTAGGTCATCCGCGGGAAGGGGGTGGGCAGGTCGACGCCGATGGTCTGCCAGACAGCCTTGGCGACCGCCTCGCCGAGCTCGATGACGTCGTCCTGGTCCACGAAGCTGAGCTCGATGTCGAGCTGGGTGAACTCCGGCTGCCGGTCGGCACGGAAGTCCTCGTCCCGGTAGCAGCGGGCGATCTGGTAGTAGCGCTCCATGCCCGCCACCATCAACAGCTGCTTGAAGAGCTGCGGGCTCTGCGGGAGGGCGTACCAGCTGCCCGGCTGCAGCCGCGCGGGCACCAGGAAGTCGCGGGCGCCCTCCGGCGTGGACCGGGTCAGCGTCGGGGTCTCGATCTCTACGAAGTCGCGCTCGGCCAGCAGGTTGCGCGCCGCGGCGTTGACCTTGCTCCGCAGCCGCAGGTTTTGTCCAGCCGCGTTGGCGCCTGGACGCCGCAGGTCCAGGTAACGGTGGCGCAGCCGCGCCTCCTCACCGACGTTGACCCGCTCGTCGATCTGGAACGGCAGCGGCTCCGACTCGGAGAGCACCTGCAGGTCGGCGGCGACGACCTCGATCTCACCCGTGGGCAGGTCGGGGTTGACGTTGCCGTCCGGGCGCGTGCGGACCTGGCCGGTCACCGTGATGACGTACTCGCTGCGCAGCTCGTGCGCGCCGCCCTCGGCGAGCACCTCGTCGCGGACAACGACCTGGACGACACCCGAGGAGTCCCGCAGGTCCAGGAACGCGACTCCGCCGTGATCACGCCGGCGGGCCACCCAGCCGGCCAGCGTGACGGTCTCGTTCGCGTGCTCGGCTCGGAGCGAGCCGGCCTGGTGCGTGCGCAGCACAGTTCTTCCTTCGGGTTGGTGACGGGTTCGCCGGCCGGAGGCCAGCAGCCACCCAGTCTACGTAGTTCTCGCCCTGGGCCCGACCGGTTTGGTCGCGGTGCAACCTTCCGAGTGTGACGGACGTGTGGAGGTATGTGCCACGGTGAGGAAGCGTGGTGATGACGCCACCACGCGGAGGAGGACCATGAGCACGGCGGCAGCGCAACAGGACTTCGAGGAGTTCTATCGCGCCACGGCACCGCGGGTGGTCCATCTGGTCTACGCGACCACCGGGGACATGACCATCGCCCAGGACAGCACCCAGGAGGCGTTCGCCAGGGCGTGGCAGCGCTGGGCGACGATCAGCGAGTATGACGAGCCGCTCGCCTGGGTGCGTACGGTCGCCCGGCGGGTGGCGATCTCGGCGTGGCGCAGGGAGCAGGCCCGGGACCGTGCCTACGTCAGGCACGGGGCCGTGGCACCGACCGACGGACCGGGTCTGGACCGGGTCGCCGTGCTGGCGGCGCTGCAGACACTCAGCGAGCCGATCCGCGAGTCGGTCGCGCTGCACTACATCGCGGACATGCCCGTCGAGCAGATCGCCCGGGAGACCGGGGCTGCCGTCGGCACCGTCAAGTCCCACCTCCACCGCGGGCGACGCCAGCTCGCAGAGGCGCTTGAGATCAAGGAGAACGACCATGCCTGAGGAGCAGGAGTTCCAGGACTGGACCAAGGACCAGGACGCCCGGCTGCGCGCCGCTCTGGGCTCGCTCCGCCACGACGTCGACGCTGCCGGGATCCCCGACGTCCGTTTCGTGATGCGTCGCGCATCCCGTCAGCGCCACCGTGCGATCGCCGGGATTGCCGCCGGTGCGGCAGCCGTACTCGGACTGTCGTGGTTCGGCTTCCAGGCACTGGACGACGCCCCCAGCACCGCGCCGGCCGACAACAGCACCGTGACCACCGAACGCGACCAGGAGGCCACCACGGAGCAGCCGCCGGACGAGGTGTCAGAGGACAGCACCGAGGCCGCACCCGTCGACCGCGTAGACCTGTTCACGTCTGAGGCATCGATCCCGGACCTGTCTCTGTTCGTCCCACCCGCCCTCTGGTCCTCTGACGTGTTCACCGGTGGTTCGCCCACCGAGTCGGCGCTGGGCGAGGTCGAGGGCACCACGTTGTTCGACTGCGACCCCGACGATGTGATGTGGGGCGGTCCCGACGAAGGCACCTTCGGCATCATGGGGATCTGGTCAGACGGTTCAGCCTTCGGGACGCAGCGGGTCCGGGTGCTCGACACCGTCGAGGCGGCGTCAGGCTACGTGGACGACGTCAACGCCGCGCTGTCCGACTGCGAGGCGCCCCCCGAGGCGGACAACATCATCCTCGACGTGCAGCCGCTGGAGCTGTCCGGCGCCTACCGGATCAGGACCGAGTTTGCCGACGGTACGGAGCCGATGACCGACTTCGTCTACGTCGTGCAGCACGACGGCACGCCCGAGGCGGTCTCGACGTTCCGGCTGGTCGACTGGTCCAGGGAGGCGACCGACGCCCAGGCGGCCGCGGAGCTCGAGCGGCTCGGCCGCCTGGCGACCGACCACTGAGGTCCCGGAGGGCTACTCGTCGGGGAGCGGGTCGTCCCCACGGGACGCGGCAATCGCCACGAGGCGACGGAGGACGCCCTCATCGATCTCCTCCAGGCGCTTGACGTAGACGCAGCCGGCCCCCTCGGTGTAGGCACCCAGCTCGGTCAGGAGTGCCGCACCCTCCGGGAGGTCCTTCAACCCGTAGAAGGTGAGGGCCGGCCGGCGGGGTGAGAACCCGACCTTGGGCCAGTCCCCCTGCCTGCGCGGGTCGGTGGGTGAGACGTAGTGATAGCTCCCGTAGCCCACGATCGACGGACCCCAGAGCACCGGCTCCTCCCCGGTCACCTCACGCATGATGGCCGCCACGCGGTGGGCCTCGGCGGCGCGCCGTGCGGGCTGCGCCGCATCGAGAAAGGCGTCGACGTCGGCGTCGGTGGGCTGGGTCCTGGGCGTCGTCACGGCTTCACACTACGTCGCGCAGCGGGCTCAACGCAGGTCGCGCAGACGCGGATGCGCCGGCCACGGCTCGTCCGCAGGTCGCAGGGACTGCCACTGTCGCTCCCGAGCCACGTGGGCGCTGAGCAGGCCTATGGCCACGGTCGCGTTGCGGATCCGGCCGGCGAGCACCGCGTCGACCGCCACACCTAGGTCGACCCAGCCGGTCGGCATACCGAGCTCCTCGTGCTCCCGGGCGAAGGCCTCGTGGGCGGGAACGTCGGCGAGGTCACGCGCCAGGAAGACGCGCAGGGCCTCACTGAGTCCGCCTGGTGAGGAGACGTAGTCGGCCAGCAGGTCCCAGCGCCCCGCCGTCAGGTCGGCCTCCTCGACCAGCTCCCGCGCCGCGGCCTCCCGTGGCGACTCGCCGTCGGCGTCCAGCAAACCCGCGGGCAGCTCCCACTCGAAGGTGCCGACCGGGTGCCGGTACTGCTTGATGAGCAGCACCTCCGGTCCTCCCCTGTCCTCGCGCAGCGCGAGCACGGCCACAGCACCGGGATGGTCGACATACTCGCGGACGACGGTGCCGCCGTCCCCGAGGTCCACGGTGTCGCGCCGCACGTCCCACACCCTGCCGCGCAGGGCGAGCTCGGACTCACTGACCGGACGGGGATCCACCTCGTCGACCAGGTCGACACCGCTCAGCCGCGGCGCCCCGAGCGACATCAGCCGGCGTGCGTGCGCTCGACCTCGACCAGGCGCTGGCTGCGCTGGACGTCGAGGGCGGCGGCGA
>Ga0079224_100014342_pt1 | contig 11067 bp, 11 predicted proteins | sample Stecom2015_FD_80414 | JGI IMG/M metagenome (GOLD analysis project Ga0079224, IMG submission 80414) | Agricultural soil microbial communities from Utah to study Nitrogen management - Steer compost 2015 | ecosystem: Environmental > Terrestrial > Soil > Agricultural land | place: USA: Utah...
CGCCTGGTCGGCGACATCCTGCACGGGCTCGGCAAGGCGCACGCGGTGCGCGCGCTGGCCATCCGCGAGGGCCTGAACCTCAAGCGCTGCGCGGCCTACTCCGACAGTCACAACGACGTGCCGATGCTCTCGCTGGTCGGCACCCCGGTGGCCATCAATCCCGACGCCGACCTGCGCGAGGTCGCCAAGAACCGGGGCTGGGAGATCCGCGACTTCCGCACCGGCCGCAAGGCCGCCAAGATCGGCGTGCCGACCGCGTTGGCGCTGGGCGCGGCGGGCGGCGCGGTGGCGGCGGCCATCACCCGCCGCCGCGACCACATCTGAGTCGCCGCTACCCGGTGAACGGATTGCGCCGCTTGGTCAGCAGCTTGTAGAGGGTGTGCTGGATCGTTTCGCGCACCTGGTCGGTGACCTCGAACATGGTCATCGGGTCCTCGGCGTCGGAGGGGTCGTAGCCGGTGGTCGGGATCGGCTCGCCGAACTCGATGTACCACTTCGACGGCAGCGGCACCGCGCCGAGCACGCCCAGGTGCGGGAAGGTCGGGGTGACCGGGAAGTAGGGCAGGCCGAGCAGGCGCGCCAGCGGCTTGAGATCGGCCAGCTTGGGATAGATCTCCTCGGAGCCGACGATCGAGCACGGGATGATCGGCACGCCGGTGCGCACCGCGGCGGCCACGAAGCCGCCGCGGCCGAAGCGCTGGAGCTTGTAGCGGTCGGCGTAGCTCTTGCCGACGCCCTTGAACCCCTCGGGGAACACGCCGGTCAGCTCGCCGGAACGCAGCAGCCGCTCGGCGTCCTCCCGGCAGGCCAGGGTGTGGCCTGCCTTGCGCGCGAGCACGCCGAGCATCGGCATCTCGAAGATGAGATCGGCGGCAAGCAGCCGCAGCGCGCGCCGGGCCGGGTGGTTGTCGTGCACGGCCAGCTGCAACATCAGCCCGTCGACCGGGACGGTGCCCGCGTGGTTGGCCACGATCAGCGCGCCGCCCTCGGCGGGGATGTTGCCGATGCCCTCGACCTGCACCCGGAACCAGTGCTCCGACAGCGGGCGCAGAGTGGGCAGGATGACGTTCTCCAGCAGGTGGGCGTCGAACCCGAACTCGTCGATCGGGTAGTCGCCCGCCACCCGCCGCCGGGCGAACTCGGCGGCTCCACTGATCCGCTTGGCCAGGCCATCGCGCACCAGCTCGCCCACCGACTGCGGTGCGGGCGGCTCGGCGGCGCCGAGCCGCTCGGTCAGTGAGGTGACGACCTCGCCCCGGCCGCCCGCGGGTGTGCGGGGCCAGCGCCGGGCCGCGAGCCGCGGCCTGGCCTCGGTGGTCGCCTCACGCAGGTGGATGATCTTCGCGACGTCGTTCATGTATGTGCTCCCGTACCGGCCCCGACGAGGCCGAGCAGTTTCTGTTCTGCGGCATCGATCCAGCGGGGATCGATGACGGGCCGCAACGCTGCGCCCCCGATGAAGTCGTCGAACGCCTGCACCGTCGTCCACTGCGGCTCGAACCCGAGTTCGGCGCGCATGCGGGTCGTGTCCAGACCACATCCGAAATGGAAATAGTCGAGTTGTTCGGCGCTGAAGTCACGCATGACGTTCTCCATCAGCGCCTTGCCCGCGGTGCGGAACAGCGCGAACGGCAACGGCAGTTCCAGTCTGCCCGTTCGCCGTACCGCCTGCGAGAGCATGAGCGCGCCGTCGCCGGCGATGTTGAAGGTGCCGCCGCGCCCGGCGCGGGTGGCGTGGGCGAGCGCGCCGACCGCGTCCTGCTCGTGCAGCAGTTGCAGGCGCGCGTCGCGGCCGAGCACGGTGGGCGTCAGCGGCCAGCGCAGGTACTGCACGCCCCGGCGGGCCAGCCTCGGCCCGACCGTCGGCGCCAACCGCAGGATGGCGGTGGCGATATCGGGGCGGCGACGCGCCATGCTCCGCACGAAACCCTCGATTTCGATGCAATCGCGGGCGAACCATCCGCTCGGAGGTTTACGCGCGCTCATTTCCTCGGTGAATTTCGCCGGATCCTTCGGGCTGCATCCGTAGACCGCCGAACTCGAGCGAACGACCACCCGGCGAATCGAAGGAGTTTTCTGGCAGACCGCGAACAACTGCATCGCGCCGAGGACGTTGAGATCTTTCATGACCGCGCGACCACCCGGCGACGGCGGACGGGACAGCACCGCGGTGTGCACCACAGTGTCCACCTCGTTTCCTCCGATCACCTTTCGGATCAGTGGATTGCGGATATCGGCGCGAACGAATTCGGCGCGGCCCATACGGCGCTGGGACTCGCGGGTCGGGGTGACGGTGTCCACGGCGATGATACGTTCCACCGACTCGTCCGCGGCGAGTTCGGCGACGACATTGCCCCCGAAAAATCGGCCCGCGCCGGTGACCAGCACGACCTTGGGAGTGTGTCCGTCTCTCGCCTCGGAACCCATTGCCGAATCCCACCTGCCTGGCCGTCGATACGGCATTCGCGTCAAGATGACCGCATCAAGAGTAGCCGCGCCGCACCACCGTTGCCGAGAGTATTAACCAGCTCCTAACGATGACTTCAGTCACCCGAAACACCGTCCGGTTTCAAACCGAATTATTTCAAAAAAGTGAGGCCCGTCACCGAGCCGGTGACGGGCCTCACTCGCGATCGCGCAGGCTCACTTGCCGAGTTTGCGCCGCTGAACACGCGTGCGGCGAAGCAGCTTGCGGTGCTTCTTCTTCGACATGCGCTTGCGGCGCTTCTTGATCACAGAACCCATAGGGTGTCCTCGCGTTCTCTCTCTCGGCGCGCACGCCGTGGCGTACGCCTAGCTTGTTTCGGCATCCGGGCCGCCGGCGGCCACCGGACACCACGAACTGGCGCCACAGGCAGGCGGACACGAACCGAGGATTCATCCTACCGGTCGCCCGGGCGGGCCCCCGCCGGGGGATCCTCGATCACGGCCGTGGCCGACCGGCACGACGCCGGAGCACGAGCCTCAACCGGCGTCGAAGTACGACGTCTCCAAGTAGTCGTGGACGGCTTTGGCATGGACGCGGAACGAACGGCCGACCCGCACCGCGGGCAACTCGCCCGAATGCACCAATCGGTAGACCGTCATCTTCGAAACCCGCATCAGATTCGCCACCTCGGCGACGGTCAGAAATTGCGTTCCGCCGCCGAGAACGGACTGCCCCGGCGTACCGGGACCGTTCTGTGCGCGGGAGCCACCGCGACCGCCGGTCGAGCCCGGCGTTCCGGGTGAGGATCCCGAACTGTTTCCAGACATCTTGTCAGACATCATTGCACCATCGACCTCCGGCACGTCCGCGCCGCCGGCTTCCCCACCGGCGGAACAGACACGCACGTGCTCCTTGAAGCTTAGCGGGACCAGTGGGATTACTGCGACGGGTGTGAGAAATAAGCCCTTTACGCCGGTTCGATGACAACGCGGCTACAACTTCGTCACAACGCCGCTTCGTCACTACGCGGCGAACACCGCGCTCGCCCGACCGATCTCACGTGTCACATATCCCCGGCTACCCGCCCGCGGCCACATGTCACACGCGAAATGTCGCCGACTTTCGGCGGCACCGCCGCCGCGGCAGCGACCCGGCCGCCCGGGGCGCGGCACGGGACGCGGGTCTGCCGCGGCGACCCGATCACTCCGACGAGGCGCCCTGTTCGACCGAACGCTGCTTGGCCGCGTGCAGCGCCTCCAGGAATGCCGAGCGTACTCCCGCTCGCTCCAGTTCGCGAAGGGCGGCGGCGGTGGTCCCGGCGGGCGAGGTGACCGCGGCGCGCAATTCGACAGCGCTCTGCTCGGCCTCGTCCAGCAACGCCGCCGAGCCGACCATGGTCTGCACGACCAGCTGGGTGGACACATCGCGGGTCAGGCCGAGGCCGACGCCCGCGTCGATCATCGCCTCGACGACGAGGAAGAAATAGGCGGGCCCGGAGCCGGACACCGCGGTCACCGCGTCCATCTGCGATTCCGGCACGGTGACCACCTTGCCGACGCTGGCGAGCACCTCGCCGACCAGCTCCAGTTGCTCGGGTTTGGCGTAGCGGCCGGGCGCCATCACGCTCATGCCCTGCCCGACCAGCATCGGGGTGTTCGGCATGACCCGCACGACCGGGAACCCGGCGGGCATCTTGGCCTCCAGCCGGGCGGTCGGCACGCCCGCGGCGAGCGAGACCAGCACCTGGTCGCGCCCGCCCACATTGAGCTCGGCCTTGCCCAGCTGCACCAGCACGCCGTCCACATCGCCCGGCTTGACCGCGATCACCAGCAGGTCGGCGCCCACCGCGCCATCGGTGATCTCCCCGGTCACCCTGACCCCGAACCGGCTCGCGATCACCTCGGCCCGGTCGGCGTGCGTCTCGACGACGACCAGATCCTTGGCCAGCCGGCCGGACTCCAGCAGTCCGGCGATCAACGCCTCACCGATCCGGCCGCCACCGATCACCGCAATTCTCGTCATGGCACTAAAGGCTAGCCGCGGGCAGGAGTCGTCAGCGTTGCTGGGGGAGCAGGGCGAGCTGCCTGCTCTGCGCGACCACCGCGCCGGTGCTGTCGAGCACGAGCTGGTCGCAGTCGAACATGCGCTCGCCGATTTCGTGGGTGGTGGCGACCACGCGCAGCCAGCCGGGGGCGGGCCTGCGTCGCAGATAGGTGGTCATCTGCACGGTGGGCGCCCAGCCGAAGTGGCCGAGGTTCATCGGCACCGGCGGGCTGATGTCGGCGGCCATCATGGCGAAGTAGGCGGCCACCTCGGGATCGCTGCGATCGCCCTCGAAGGGGCGGATCCACAGTCGCAGCCGGGGCAGCCCGGTCCCGCCGGTGAGGAACGGCGCCCAGCTGCCGTCCATGGCCAGGTCCGCGCCCGCGGAGACGTTGACGACCTTGCCGAGCGGGCTGTCCTCGTAGCCGACCGCGTCCCGCGACGGCTCGGCGGGCATGTCGTGGTGGACCTGGCCGGCGGCGTCGCCCGCGACGGCGGCGGAGGGAAAGATCGGCGCCGCGTCGTCGAGGTGACCGAAGGTCAGCGCGCTGCGCACGCGCGGCTTGCCGCCCTGGGTGAGGGTCACGTCGACCAGGCAGATCTGGCGGCCCACCTTGCGGGTGCGCACCTCGTACTCCACCTCGCCCGGCTCGGGCGCGCCGAGGAAGTCGGAGCTGACCGCGATCGGCGACATGGCCGCACGCTCGGGGTCGCTCTCGCGCAGCCAGGCGGTGGCCGCCGCGGCGCTGCCCGCGACCATGGTGCCGCCGTGCACCTTGGGGCCGACGGTCCAGGTGTCGGCGATGACGCCGCGATAGGTCGCGGCGTCATCGGTCCCGGAGTCGTGATCGATCCGGCGCACCGCGCAGACGTCGCTGAACGGCGCGCGGTGTGCGGCCGCGCGCCCGCCGCTCGCGGTCGCCGTGCCGTCGGAGAGGTCCGTGGTCATGAGGCACTCCTTCGTCCGCCCCGGCGCGCAGCCGCCCGGGGACGAGGTTCGTACAGCGTACAACGCACGGTAGCGGACCGTATTTCGAGACATTGTTCTGGGGGTGTCCGAAAACCGGGGCGGGCGGCGGTGATACGGCGGGCCGACCCGTCAGTCCGCGCCCGCGCGCGCCGACGACGGCCGCGGCGAGGGCACCGGCCCGAGATGCTCGCGAGCGAACGCCAGGGTGCGCGCGAGCATGGCCGAGCGATCGGCGGTGCCGCGCGCGTTCTGGGTGTTGATCTCGGCGACCGCGTGCCCGCTGAAGCCGGAGGCCACCAGGTAGGCGCACACCTCGGCGCACGGCTGGCCGCCCTCGCCGGGAACCAGGTGCTCGTCGTGCGCCGCGCCCCTGCCGTCGGCCAGGTGCAGGTGCGCGAGATTCGGGCCCATGCGCGCGGCCAGGGCCATGGCGTCGGCGCCGGCCGTGGCGGTGTGCGAGAGATCGAGGGTGTAGTGCCCGAAGCCGGTGTCGGTGGGATCGTAGGACGGGCTGAAGGCGGTCAGACCCCAGCCGGGACCGCCACGGCGCGCCAGCCGCTGGGCCGCCTTCTCTCCCCGGCCGAACAGCGAGTCGGCGCGCATCGGGAACATGTTCTCCACCGCGACCACCACATCGCCCGTCTCCTCCAGCTCGGCCACCTGCTCGGCGAAGCCCTCGGCGTAGCGGCGTTGCCAGCGGAACGGCGGATGCACCACAACGGTCGACGCGCCGAGCGCCTCGGCGGTGCGCACGCTGCGCTCCAGCTTGGCCACCGGGTCGGCGCCCCACACCCGCTGCGAGATCAGCAGGCAGGGCGCGTGCACGGCCAGCACCGGCACCCCGTAGCGGCGGGCGTAACCGCGCACGGTGGTCACCGACTGGCTGGCCGCCTCCGCCCAGACCATCAGCTCCACGCCGTCGTAGCCGAGTTCGGCGGCGTAGCGGAAGGCCGCCTCGGTGTTCTCCGGGTAGACCGAGGCGGTCGACAGGCCGACGCGGATCGCCCGCCGCTCCCCCGCGCCCGTCTCGTTCTCCGGCGCGCCGGTGACCGGCACGGCGGTCCGCGCTCCGCCCTGCCCCGACTGGTCGGTCTGCTCCTGGTGCCCCACAACCACCGCTTTCCCGAATCCGTGCCCGTAGCCGGTGTCCGTGCCCGCTGCCTGTCGATCCCCGCGATCGGTCCCGGTCAGTTCGTACTGAGCATGAACGCCAACGGTCCGAGCGTGACGAAGATGCCGACCACGACCGCGATGACGGTGCTCAGGATGTCGTCGGTGCGGCGCAGGATGCGCACCAGCGCCACCAGGCCGAGGATGACGATCATGGCCAGGGTCAGCGCGACCCACGGCAGCATCTCCCACATCCGCTCGAAGCCCTTGAACATCAGCATGCCCGCGACCGCGGCGCCCGTGCTCTGCGCGCCGAGGATCATCCACTGCCTGCGATTGGCGTCGGCGTCCTGATCGCGTTGCCCGCCTGCCGCGCGTGCGCCCGATGCCGTGCCGCTCGCCCGCTTCGCGCCGACCAGGGCGGCGGCGCCCGCCAGCCCCTTGACGCCGGACAGCCGAGGCGGCTTGACCGCCGCCATGCGCGAGGCCAGCCCGGACACCGCCCGCTTGCCCTTGCCGCCCTTGCCGCCCCGGCCGCGCCGCGCGGGCTCGTCGTCGTAGTCGACGGGCTCGAGATCGTCGCCGGTGTAGTCGTCGTAGTCGTAACCGCCGGGACGGTGCTCGCCGGTGTCGTCGAACTCCGGCCCGAATTCGCCTGTGCCGTAGTCACCGTCGTACTCGGCGTCGTAGTCGTCGCCGAAACCGTCGTGGCCGAATCCGTCCCGGCCGTATCCCTCGCCGCCGAAACCGTCACCGCCGTACTCCTCGCCGCCGAAACCGTCGCGACCGGGCGGCCCGGCGAAGCCGGGCGCGGGCGGGCCCATGATCGGACGCTGTTGCTCGCGTCCGGTGCGGCGGGCGGCGTCGGCCCGCTCCGCGCCCTCGCGCAGCAGATCTCCCGCGACGGTCTGCCCGGACAACAGTTGCTGATCCTGGCCGGCCAGACTCCACGCCTGGGTGGGCAACGCGCCGGAGTCGGGGCCGGCCTCACCCGGTGGTGGCGGTCCGGCGGGCGCTTGCCGCTCCTGGCCGCGCTTGCGCGCCGACCACGCGGGCAGGCCCCCGCGACCGCGAGCGGGCGGCCCGGCGGCCTCGTCCTGTTCCGGGCGCGGCGGCATCGGCGAGAGCGGACGCTGTTGTCCCTGACCGAAATCCGGGGGCGGCGGCGCCCAGCCCGCCGGTTGCGGGTCCGGCCCCTCGGCCGGGGCGATAGGTGCCGGATAGACCTCGGTGACCTCGGCCGCGCGCCGGCGGTCGGCGCGGCTGAGCCTGCCGCTGTCGGGACCGCCGCTCGACGGTGCGGCGGGCGAGATGGTGGGAGCCTGCGGCGGGACACCGGCGGCCGGCGGGCCCGGCGGGGCGAAACCCGCGGGCGCGGCCGGTGGTTCGGGACTCGGCGGTTCCGGGGCGGGCGGGGAGAAGGACGGCGGAGGCGCGAAGGCCGAGGGCGTCACGCCGGATGCGGGGGCCACCCCCGCGGTCGGGCGGCCGACGATGACGGTGGCGTTCTCGTCCGGGTCGAGCTTGCGCCTGCGCCCGCCGCGACCGGACGATTCCGGGGCAGGCGCGGCCTCCGGCGCCGGCGCGGCGGCAGGGGGTTCGGCGGCCGGTTCGTCCTCGTCGGGCACCGAATGCGCGCCGCCGTCGCGGATCACCGGCAGGTCGCCGGTCAACTCGGCCACCGAGATGCCCCGGCTGCCGCGCCGTCGCCTGCCACCGCCGGACGGCGCCTGCTTGCCGTTCCTGGCCAGCAGCTCCGCCACCGACAGCTGCTTGGAATCCTCGCTCATCACGACACCGTTTCGATCGGACCCGATTTCGCGCCGTCACTCTCGGACAGTGGCACCGTGTTGATCGTCGCGCCGGGCACCGCGACCACCGGCCCACCGTTCGGATCGGTATCCAGTTTGCGCAGGATCAGCCCCTCGCGCATCGCCCACGGACAGATTTCGATGCTGTCCAGCGACAACGCCCGCATACTCGCCTCCGCGACCAGCGCCCCAGCCACGAGCTGTTGCGACCGATCCGCACTCACGCCTTCCAATTCCGCCCGGTCCGAGGCCGTCATCCTGGAGATGAACGCGATCAACTGACGCAGGCCTGAACTGGTCAGTGTACGTCGCACCCGCGGGCCCGCGCCCGACGGAGCCGCGCCGGTCAGCCTGGCCAGGGAACGGAAGGTCTTGGAGGTGCCGACGGCCAGGTCGGGCTGGCCCGCGGCCTTGATCTGTTTGGCGGGCACCACCAGCTCGGCGTCGAGCCAGTCGCGCAGCACCGCGACCCGGCGTTTGCCGGGCGGATCCTCGCGCAGCCACTGCCTGGTGAGCCTGCCCGCGCCCAGTTGCAGCGACAGCGCCACATCGGGGTCCTCGTCGCCGCCGATGGTCAGTTCCAGCGAGCCGCCGCCGATGTCGATATTGAGGATGCGTCCGGCGCTCCAGCCGTACCAGCGGCGCACCGCGAGGAAGGTCAGCCTGGCCTCGTCCTCGCCGCTGAGGATCTGCAGCTGCACGCCGGTCTGCTCGCGGACCCGCTCCAGCACGTCCTCGGAGTTGGTCGCGTCGCGCAGCGCCGAGGTGGCGAAGGGCATGAGCTCCTGGCACTGCGAGGTCTCGGCGATGCTGGCGAACTCGGCCACCGTGTCGATCAGCCGCCGGGCCCCCGACTCGGTCAGGCAGCCGTCGTCGTCCATGTTCTCCGACAGCCGCAGTGTGGCTTTCGTCGAACTCATCGGCATGGGGTGGCCACCGCGATGCGCGTCCACGACGAGCAGGTGGACGGTATTGCTTCCGACGTCGAGTACCCCTAGGCGCACAAGAACACGGTACTGGGTCGACCAGCTGTTACGTGCGGCCGAGGGGACTGTTAGCGTCACTGTCCGTGACGGTGAGCGCAGCGGCGGACAACCCGAACAGGCCACATCCGGCAAACAAGATCACCCCGGCTCCCGAGGTCGATCTCGACTTCCCGCGCGAGTGGATCGAGTTCGTCGATCCGAACGACGACGAGCACCTGATCGCGGCGGATCTGACCTGGTTGCTGTCCCGGTGGACCTGCGTCTTCGGCACTCCGGCCTGCCAGGGCATCCTCTCCGACCGGCCCGACGACGGCTGCTGCTCGCACGGCGCCTTCCTGACCGACAAGGACGACCGGCAACGCCTCCGCGACGCTGTGAAAATGCTCACACCGCAGGACTGGCAACTGATGGGCGAAGCCCGCAACGAGAAGGGCCGGATCACCAGGAAGGGCTATCTCGAGCTCGACGAACTCGACGACGAGCCCGCCCTGCGCACCCGCCGCCACGACGGCGCCTGCATCTTCCTCAACCGCCCGGATTTCGAGGGCGGACCGGGCTGCGCGTTGCACACCATGGCGTTGCGGCGCGGTCTGCCGCCGCACACGGTCAAACCGGACGTCTGCTGGCAGCTGCCCATCCGCCGCACCTACGAGTACGTCGACCGCCCCGACGGCGTGCGGATCCTGCGCACCATCGTCAGCGAGTACGACCGCCGCGGCTGGGGTCCCGGCGGCGTCGATCTGTCCTGGTACTGCTCGGGCTCGCCGGACGCGCACGTCGGCGCCCGCCCGGTCTGGCAGAGCTACGCCCCCGAACTCACCGAATTGCTCGGCGAGGCGGCCTACGAGGAACTGGCCAGGCACTGCCGCAGGCGTGAGGGGCTCGGGCTGATCGCGGTGCACCCGGCCACCGCCCGCGCGGCCGGATACGCCGCCGCGCGCGAGGCCGGCGTCGACACGACCGATCCCGGAGCGTTCCGCGCCGACGAGATCCGCCCCGACGAGATCGACTCGGAAGGGATCGACCCCGAGAAGATCGGTCCCGACGAGTACGCCGACGAGCTGGTCATCGAGGTCGACGTCGACCTCCGCTGATCCGAACCCCGGCGATCGGATGTGATATACGACACATCGCCTTCGGCATCACCGACCCCGAATTCCACGCCCCGGAAACGCGGACCCCGAATTTCCGCCGGCCGGAATTTCGCTCAGCCTGAGTCGGAGATATCGCCGCAGATCGCGGCCATTTCCGCACCCCCGCGTACCGGAACGCGGCGTGACATGCCGTTACATGTCCTCCATGAGGAAAGTCCTGACCATCACAGCGATCGCCGCGGGCGCCGCGCTGGCCGCCGCCGGTGCCGCGCACGCCGAGCCCGCCGCCGACCCCGACCAGTACTCGGATGTCACCGCCGCGTTCGTGGACGGACTCGGCCCGGGCGCGCTCGAGGCCGGAAACGAGGGCAAGCAGCTGATCGTGAGCCCGTACGGCACCTCGCGCACCATCGCCTGCCGCGGCGACGGCGACACGGTCGCCTACTACGACTGCAAGCAGGAGGACGATCTCGGCTGGATCGACCTGCGCCCCACCGAGGTGCCGGGCCTGGGCCCGGCCTGGGTCTACCTGCCCTGAGGCAGACGCGGGCCGCCCTGAGGCAGACGCGGGCCGCGACACTGGCGTGCTCCCCGGCAGCGGGAGGACCGGGAGGACCGGGAGGAC
>Ga0079224_100014343_pt1 | contig 11066 bp, 7 predicted proteins | sample Stecom2015_FD_80414 | JGI IMG/M metagenome (GOLD analysis project Ga0079224, IMG submission 80414) | Agricultural soil microbial communities from Utah to study Nitrogen management - Steer compost 2015 | ecosystem: Environmental > Terrestrial > Soil > Agricultural land | place: USA: Utah...
TCCAGCGTGCGCTGAAGTATCCGGTTTACCTTTATTAAAATTTCCTTAGGGCTTTCAATTGTCTGTGCTAATGATTCAAAAATACCTTTTATCTCAGCCATTATAAATGCGGCAGATATTCCTTTGCCTGAAACATCTGCAATTACAAAGCCAAGTTTATTTTTATCTATATTGAAAAAATCATAGTAATCACCGCCAACTTCAAAAGCAGGAATGAAGACAGAAGTAATACTTAGTTCATCAAATTCAGGATTTTTGGCGGGAAGAATTTTTCTCTGAATTTCTCTTGCAACATCAAGTTCTTTTTCAAGACGTTCCTTCTCAATTGATTCTTCAAGAAGGCGCGAGTTTTCTATTGCAACGGAAGCATAATCAGAAAAAGTATTTAAGGCTGATTTATCTTCATCATCAAAAATGAAATCACCTTTTTTTGCCGCAATCAGATATCCTTTTATTTCGTTATGCGTTCTTATTGGAGCTGCAGCAGCACTGCTGTACGGCTCATTCAGCTTTCCGCTTTCAGTTGATTTTAATTTGATTGTAACTGTCTCAGTAGTTTTGGCAGGGTTTTTTTCATTAATCAGTATTCCTGTAATTATATCTGCATCAAGATATCCGATATTCTTATTGGCGAGTGTTTTTAATTTCCCATCTTCATTCCAGACAATCCATGATGCATCCGCATTTGTTACTTTTATTGCAATATCTGTTACGGTTTCTGAAAGTTCATTAAAATCAAGTACCTGCGTAATCAGCGTGCTGAAATATTGAAGCGATGAAACTTCCTGCGCCTTCCTGTCAAATGCTTCAGCGGTTGGAATGTGGAACAAAGTGGTAAAGAAAAGTACACCAAAGTAAATCGCTCCGTAAATCATCATCAAATTAAAAAACTGGTTTAACGATGTTGAGAATCCATTCAATACCTGGCTGTGAATATTTTCTTCACCGCTGTTAATTAGATTAAGAATGAACAATACAGAAATTACAACAGAGAGAACAAGCAGTGATAGTTTTTCTTTCTTAACAATAAAAGCGATCCATGAAATGCGTATGGAATTAATTATTATTAAGAGAATTGAAATGATAAATAATGATGTGTTTATAAATGATAATTCGGGAGAATTAACAAGCAGTGATGAAAAAGAAGTGAGAATGAAAAACACAATCATTGTGTTGAAATAGGTATTAACATCACGCTTTTGCTTGAGAAAATAAAATTCCTTAAAAGCTAAAAATATGTATAAAGCAGAGCTTAATATTATGAATGAATAACCAAATGAGAGAATATTAAAAAATAATCCCGGATCCTTTACGCGTTCGGGTATATTATCAAAAAAACTAAGGATGAGCGTATCTGAAAATGCAATTAAAAAAAAGATAACTGCATTCAGAATTCCTACATTCATTACAAGAGAAAAGGGATTTAATTTTTTTGATTGGGTAAAATCAATCAGATAAAAGATGAAGAACACTGCCATGAAAAACATCAGCAGTTCATTTAAAATCTGGTAAATGATGGAATCAGCAGAAGCAAAGAAAAGTTTAAAGAAGAAAAATATTATCACCAATCCGGAAAGGATCTGCAATTTTATATTATTTCTTAAACCGGTTAAGGTGAATCTCATCTGTTTTTTAAACTGTTGTTATCAGTGATCAAATTACGGCAAAATTGATTTTTTGTAAAGCCAAGTTGTATGAGCGGAAAATTTATAGGATGATTATTAGATTAAGCAATTGGCGGACGGATTAACGAATTGATGAACCGGTAATTTTTTTTTGTTCAAAAAATTCCCTAAAGAAATTAAAATTAATATTCCAATACTCTATCACTCCCCAATTCCATTATACCCTTACTCCATCACTCCCTATTCCACAATTCCATCAAATCTCAATACTCTTCTTCGTATGCACTTTAACTGAATCCTGCCTCAACTCCTTTCTTAAATCCTTTCTCAGATTTTCCATTTCACGCCTGAACTGTTTCATTTCTTCTTCCAGTTTTTTCATCTGAATCCGGAATTCTTTATTCTGCAGGGAATGGAGCGAATCACTGAAATTAACATCAAAGCCTGAAACAAGTGAATCAATATCAATTCTGAAATTACCGTTAAAATTATAGTTCTGCAGAAGTGAATCAACTCTCTTAGGCATATATTGAGCCATTGAATCTAAACCCGGAATACTAAAATTGAAATGGTATGAATTCAATGAATCCATTTTAACACTTACTTCCCTCGTTACACCTTTCGGAACTGTAATATTAATTGACTGCATGTATTTTGCTGCTGTTTCAATATTGGCGGCAATTTCATCAAAATCAGGCAGTACTATTTCAGGAATTTTAACTCTTGTTAATTCAATCCGGTAATTATTTGAATCAACATTTACTTTAAATTTGCGGTTAAAGGAGGTGTCCTTGTGTATCTTTGGAATATTTGAAAGCGATACAACAAGATTATGCCTTAATTCTTCCTGTGCTTTTTTAAGCTGATCATCAGCCGATTTCATTTGATCTTTCATCTCCTGAATCTGCTGACGAAGCAGCTGCTTGTTGAAGACATATTCTTCCGTAAAAATGGAATCAGGAGTAACGAAGATAAATTCTTCCGGTTGAATTGATTTTACTTCATTAACAATTGTGCGTACATTTTTTTCATTATAAAGCGGAAGTTTTACAGGAATAAGTTTTTCAAATTCATCCTTGTTTATTTCCTTTGCCCATGCAATTATATCTGCAGCAATAGCCTTGTTATAATTCCATAAATTAGGATTTATGGCAAGCGTGTTTTTATCGTTTACAAGAAGCTGTGCTCCTAATTCATCTTTGTAGGAATCAAGAATTGAATCCATCTCAAGTTTCTGTGCGGAATTCAATTTCATAGCTTTTGCAAAATTTTCATAACTCCCTTCCTCCGGCAAAAATCCGGAAGTGTTTATCTCAAAAAATTCCTCACCCTCATTTGAATAACCAAGATGCAGATATTTTTGTTCTTCATTATCAAGAGGAAGTTTATTATAAAAAGCAAAATTGAAGATGTCTTCATTTGTAAGATCAGCAGCAAATAAAAGTGGTTTTAAATTTTCAGAATAAAATCCGGCAAGATTCGTTTTCTGTTCCTCAACAATTTCATCAATTACTCCCGGATTATACTTTAAGAATATCATAAGAAATACAGCAAGCGCACCAAAAGCTGCGGCAGGAAACCACTTCTTTAGTTTTGCACCTGTTGAGCTTTCACTGTTCAATCTTGCCATCAGCCTGCTTTCAAAATACGGGTCTTCCGGCGGCAGCACAGCACTTGTTCGCGTTAAACTTTTCAGCTTTTGCAGTTTCTCCAGTTCCTGCTGAAGTACAGGAGAAATTTTCAGCTTCTGTTCAACTTCAATTAATTCTTTTCCTTCAAGCTCACCATCAGCATAAGCTGAAAGGAGTTCAAGGTCTCTTGATTCTGTATTTGTATCTTTAAGTTTTTTCTCTCTCATTTCATCAGCTCCTGTTCGAAGGGTTTTAAGATATTTCTTAATCCCTCACGCGCTCTGAATATGCGCGATTTAACAGTTCCAATTTCACAATCCATTGCTTCGGCAATTTCCTGGTAGCTTAATCCTTCAATATCTTTAAGAGTTAACGGAATTCTCAGTTTATCCGGCAGTTTTTTTATAGCTTCTCTAACGATTCGTGCTATATCAGAATTTTCAACATCGGGAGTATAGCCCAAATCCGCTTCTGAATCTTTTATTGGTGAAAAGATATTTCTGATCTTTACCTTTCTTAAATGATCCCTGCATTTATTAATAGTAATTCTGTATAACCATGTGGTAAACTGAGATTCAAATCTGAAATTTTTTAAATTCTTATAAACTGTTATAAAAACATCCTGCGCAACATCATCTGCAGCATCACTTGCATTAAGATTTAAGTAGATGATACTGCGCACCTTTTCCTTATGTCTTACTACCAGGGTTTTGAAGGCAGATTCATCACCATCAATGAACCTGTTAATGAGCGAAAAATCATCATCCAGATTTAGAATTTTAGGAACCTGCAAGTTTAATTTCTTTTTTTTGAAAATCATTTTTTAGACGCAATGCTGAAAGGATTGTTCCGTTAGCAGCTTTATAATTTGCATGAAACGGCACTGCAATTTAATGAAAATTAGGATTGTTAAAAGTACGTTATTACAGCTTAACATTTAATTTGCACATTCTTGCAAAAAATACGTGTTCTAAGTAAATTGAATGAAAAATTTAACGGAGTTATTCATGAAGATTAAAATCAATGAACGATATGAAGCTGTTGTCATTGAACTTAAGGGGAATGTTATGGGAGGCGATGACACAAAAGAATTTAACGAAACACTCCACAAGCTGATAGATGAGGGAAAGAAGAATGTGATTATAGATCTTGCTGATGTTAAATTTATGAATAGTTCCGGTCTCGGTATGCTTATAGGCGGCTTAACAACAATGAAAAAAGAAAACGGTCAGCTTAAACTTGCCCGCGTAACAGATAAAATTGAAAGCCTTTTAATTATAACAAAACTGATTACAATTTTTGAGTTTTATGAAACTGTTGATGAGGCTGTTGCAAGTTTTTCTAAATAAATTTTTTTATAAAAGAGATTTTATTTATAAAACTCCGGATATTTGATTCGGAGTTTTTATTTTGTTTAAAGGAATAAAAAATGAGCGTTACTGTTTTAGTAGGAAGCCAATGGGGAGATGAAGGCAAGGGGAAAATAGTTGATATCCTCTCTGAAAATTTCGATATAGTTACACGCTACCAGGGCGGCGCTAATGCCGGGCATACAGTTGAAATAGAAAATAATAAGTATATACTTCATTTAATTCCCTCGGGTATTTTAAGAGAAAATGTTATTTGTGTAATCGGCAACGGCGTTGTAATTGATCCTACTGCTTTGCTTGAAGAAATATCCCTCCTTGAAAGCCATGGAATTAAAGTAGACGGCAGATTGTTTATAAGTCATAATGCTCATCTTATAATGCCGTATCATAAACTGCTTGACAGTATTCATGAAAGCGGTGAAAATAAGATAGGCACAACCGGAAGAGGAATTGGCCCCTGTTATATTGATAAGTTTGCGCGTAAAGGTATCCGCATTGTTGATCTGCTGAACAGATCAGTGCTTGAAAAGAAAATAAGAGAAAATTTAATTGAGAAAAATAACCTGCTTGAGAAAGTCTATGATCATAAAACTCTTGATGTTGAAGAGATAATAAAACAATACCAGGAGTTTGATAAAACAATAGATAAATATGTAAAAGATGTTCCGGCATTTTTAAATAACGCTATTGATGAAGGTAAATCAATTTTGCTTGAAGGCGCCCAGGGTACACTTCTGGATGTGGATCATGGGACATATCCCTTTGTAACTTCATCAAGTCCCTCTTCAGGCGGCGCATGCACCGGAACAGGAATCCCGCCTACAAAAATAAACCGTGTATACGGTATTGTAAAAGCATACACAACACGCGTTGGAAATGGTCCCTTCCCAACAGAACTGCTCGATGAAACTGGTGAGAAACTCAGACAAGTTGGCGCTGAATTCGGAGCTACTACAGGCCGCCCCCGCAGATGCGGCTGGTTCGATGCATTTCTCCTTAAATATTCTGCAATGATAAACGGCATTACAGATGCTGCAATTACTAAGCTTGATGTTCTCAGCAGTTTTGATGAAATAAAAGTCTGCATTGGTTACGAACTTAACGGTAAAAGTTAAAGTCATTCCCGAGCAATGTAGACAGGCTTGAAAAAATTACCCCGGTATATGAAACAATTCCCGGCTGGAAAGAGGATATATCAAACTGTACTTCTTATTCTGAGCTTCCTGAAAATACAAAGCAGTATCTTAACTTTTTATCAGCACAAACCGGTCTTAATCTTGATATTATTTCTGTTGGACCGAAGAGAAAGCAGACATTTTTTGTTAGAGAAATGGCAGAGTAGAACCCGTAAAATCCGCTCTTCAATTTTACACCGTTTGATTTGTTAAAATTTTCTATTTTATCTGCCATTAAATGCTTCTTTATTTCGGGCTTTATATTTATCGGGATTTTGCTTAATGAAAATGTCCGGCGGACCTTCTTCAATAAACATTAAAATTTTTCTGCTGATTGTTGCTGTTCTTATTGCCGGCGGAACTCTTTACTACACTCAAACCCTCGTTCAAAAACTCCAGGAAAAAGAAAGACAGATAGTTGAACTTTATGCAAAGGGAATAGAATACCTTGCAAATACATCTTCAATTGATGTTGATATTACATTTCTTTTTGAGAATATAATTAAGCCCATTGATTTCCCGATGATAATTACGGATGAGAATAACCAGATTAACTTTGCGCAAAAATCTGATGTGAGAAATATTCACTTTGATTCTACATTTACTGAAGATCAAATTGAGATTTATCTAAATGAAAAAGTTGCTGAAATGGATGCTCTTCATCCGCCGATTGTTGTTACTTACCAGGATACCCTGATTCTTCAGAAAATTCATTACGGTGATTCAGAACTCATTCAGCAGTTGAAGTTTTATCCTTACCTGCAGATAATTATTGCTACGCTTTTTATAATAATCGGCTACGTTGGATTCAGCAGTATTAAGAAGAATGAACAAAGCAATATCTGGGTTGGAATGGCAAAAGAAACTGCACATCAATTCGGAACTCCTATTTCAAGTCTTATGGGCTGGCTTGAAATGCTAAAACTAAATTACCGGAATCCCGATAAAGTAATTGATATAGCTGATGAAATTAGTAACGATGTTGAAAAGCTGAACCGTATTACCTACCGTTTCTCAAAGATCGGGGCTAATCCCGAATTTAAAGAATACGTAGTTTATGATGAGATATTAAAAGTAAAGGAATATTTTGAGCGGAGACTTCCTCAAACAGGAAAAACTGTAGAGTTAAATATCAGCGGTGATAAAAATGCATCAGCAGAATTAAACTCGGAACTCTTTGGATGGGTGATTGAAAACCTGATTAAGAATTCGCTTGATGCAATTGAACATAAATCCGGGAAAATTGATATCACTATAAAAAATCTCCGTTCAAAGGTTGAAATTGATTTAAGTGATAACGGAAAAGGAATAGATTTAAAAAGAAGAAAGGATGTATTCAGACCCGGATACAGTACAAAAAGAAGAGGCTGGGGTTTGGGATTAAGTCTCTCAAAAAGGATTATTTCCGGTTATCATAAAGGGAAAATATTTGTTAAAAGTTCTGTTCCCGGTGAAGGCACAACTTTTAAGATTATCCTTCCAAAATCCTAAAATCATTTTCAGATCATCATTAAACCTGTAAATGATCGGAAAATTTCTTAACTCATCTCAAGCATTCTCTCAAGCGGCTTTATAGCTTTTGCAATCAAATCATCGCTTAAATTAATTTCCGGTGATTTGTTCTTCATACAGAGATATAATTTTTCAACCGTATTCAATTTCATGAACGGGCATTCATTACAATTGCAGTTGCTTTCCGGCGGTGCCGGAATAAAATTCTTTTGCGGCGCAAGTTTCTGCATTTGATAAATTATTCCCGGTTCTGTTGCAACAATATATTCAGTAGAATTATCTTCCTGAACAAAATTTAACAGCTTACTTGTTGAACCGATAAAATCGGCTTTATTTAAAACTATTTCTTCACATTCAGGATGAGCAATTAATTTTGCTTCCAGATGCTCAAGCTTCAGTTCAAGTATTTTTCTTTCGCTAAATGTTTCATGCACAATGCATGAGCCATCCCAAAGCAGCATTTCCCTTCCCGTTTTTTTCATCAGGTATCTGCCAAGATTTCTATCAGGAGAAAATAAAATCGGCTGGTCTTTTGGTATCTGGTTAATAATCTTTTCAGCATTACTTGAAGTACAAATAATATCACTTAATGCTTTTACTTCAGCCGTACAATTAATATAGGTTATTGCAAGATGATCCGGATGTTTTTCTCTAAAGGCTTTGAATAATGGTGCCGGGCAGCTTTCAGCAAGTGAGCATCCGGCTTCAAGATCAGGCAGCAGTACAAGTTTATTTGGATTAAGCATTTTTGCCGTTTCGGCCATAAAATGAACACCGGCAAAAACAATTACATCAGCCGTGGTTGATTTTGCTCTTCTTGCAAGTTCAAGACTATCGCCAATAAAATCCGCCAGATCCTGTATTTCCGATTCCTGGTAATAATGAGCAAGTATTACAGCGTTAAGTTCTTTTTTAAGTTTTAATATTTCTTCTTTCAGATCAACTTCTACATCTACATTTAGATCAAACATTTTATTTACCTTTTAGTTCTCATTTTAATATAGTTAGAGTTCATTTTCTTATTATGAGATGGTTCACATCTCTCAAAAGCTTTTTCTTTTAATTAAAATACATCTTTCATAATGGCATGGCAATTGCAAAATCTTATCTGAAAATAGTTTTAAGCATAATACTCCCCTCATATAACACCTATTAACTGCCTCTGATAAAGAGGCAGTTCCTTTTTAAAACGGTAATCATTTCTAAAATAAATCATCAATTAGGTAAATTTTACTTATGAGAATTAAACACTATTTCTTTTCCGCATAAAATCTCAACATTTTTTATGGCATAATCATTGTATAATTAAACCTGAAAATAGTTTTAAGCATATACCCTCCCTTTTGACACTCTTAAATGCCGGACAAGCCCTCAAGTCCGGCATTTCCTTTTTAAACTATTGAAGCAGAATCATTTTTCTTGTAAGCACAGAGGCACCGCTGCGCAGTTCATAAAAATATATGCCGCTTGATAATTTTCTATCTCCATTATTACTATTAAACTCAACTTCATAATTTCCTGCAGGTTTAAATTCATTTACAAGCTGCGCAACTTCTTCACCAAGCAGATCATAAATTTTTAAAGTTACTAACTGCAGAACACCATTTTCAGATGCAGGAATTTCAAAAGAGATTCGTGTAGACGGGTTAAACGGATTAGGATAATTCTGATGAAGTTTAAAACCATTAACTGTAATTTCATCTTCTACTGAAGTAACAATTATTGAAGCCTCCGCAGGAGCGCTTTCATTATATCCTTTATCGTAAGCTGTAACAGCAAAATAGGTATTCTCTGCCAGAATAGAAGATAAAGTGATTTGTGCCGTTGTATCATTCACAATTCTGAACTTAACCATTTTCTTTACATCATTAATATCAACCGGTGAAGAATTATCCATATAAACATTGTAATATATTGCTGTATCACCATCAGCCGCAGGAAGCGGTTTATTCCACGTTAACGTGTATGTAAGAGAATCTTCAGTGCTGATTGTTAAACTTTCAGGCGCATTTGGTTTTACATCATCCTTCCATGGCATGGGAGGAATGTTTGCAGGATATTTATATTGATTCTCCTTTAGCAGGTTATATAGATTTTTTTGATTGCTGCTGACACTTGCTGTTCTGTATAATGATTGCCCGTTTGCCCCATAAACACGTGATGAATCAATCTGTGCTAAAATTTCTGATGCGGGCCAGTTGCCGTCTGAAGCGCCCATTCTGTAAACAGCTATGCCGGGATAAATGTGCCTTCCGTTTGAATTTGCAACCCAGTTCATTGCAAGTGAATCAAAACGCGGGCAGGAATTAATATCCCAGTAAATCTGCGGAGCCATGTAATCATGAATCCTGGCAAGAACCCAGCGGCGGGAATCCTGATATGTGTTTGAATAACTATCCCAGCCCGACTGGCATTGAGATAAATCCTGATAAATTCCTATCGGAGCGCTGCCAACCTTCAGCATTGGTTTTACATTCTTAACAGAATCATACAGAGCTGAAACAAACTGCGTGATATTATTTCTACGCCAGTTTGCTTTGCTGACTCCATTTCCGTACTGCTGGTATGTGCTTTCATCAAGAAAATCAGGATTAGGATATCTTATAAAATCAAAATGAATTCCATCAATATTATATTTTCTTATCAATTCCATTGCAAGATTAAGCAGATAGGTTTTTGTTTCAGGAATTCCGGGATCCATCCACCATTCATTATCATATAATTTGCAAAGTTCAGGATGTTTCAAAACTATGTGCTGCGGAGTTGTATTAGGCGGCATTCCTGTTCCGTAAACTTTATAAACATTCCACCAGGCATGAACTTCAATGCCGCGTTTATGGGCTTCATCAAGTACAAACTGAAGCGGATCATAACCCGGATTACCACCCAAGTTTCCGGTAAGAGCTTTGCTCCAGGGTTCAATTTCACTTGGATAAAGAAGATCACCTCTTGCTCTAACCTGAAGCATTATTGTGTTAAAATTTGCTGCTTTCAATTTGTCTAAAAGATCAATCATAGATGAGCGCTGCTGTGCTGCATTCGAAAATGCTGCCGGCCAATCAAGATTATAAACAGTAGTTACCCAAACTGCCCTTACCTCCTCTTTTGGTTGTGAAAAAGTACAAGCACTGAAAAGAAGAACGAACAATAACAATTTTCTGAACATCAGATCTCCGGTTATTAGCTTAATATTTCTTTTGTTTTGCTTAATGAATAAAGAACATCATTTTTATCTGCTTCAACATCAATAAGTATGCTGCCTGTATCTGCAGGAAGAACAAATTTTATTTTTCCTTCCCTGTTTTTCTTATCAGATAACATAACAGAATAAGCGTTCTCATTGTTTAATGATTTAATTCTTCCGCTTAATTTAATTTTTAACGGAAGCTCTATAAATTCATTCAGTTTTTTTTTGGTAAGAATGCCGGTTTTCTCAGCTAAAAATAATGCTGAAATTATTCCTGCAATTACAGCTTCACCATGTTTTATTTTGAAATTTAAATCCGTTTCAAAGGCATGAGCGAATGTGTGTCCGAGATTTAAAATTTTGCGCAGGCTTCCTTCTTTTTCATCCTGTGAAACTACTCCTGCTTTTATCTTAACAGATTTAAGAACTATTTCTTCAAGAATTTTTAAATCATCTTCATAAATTTTTAACACGTTCTTTTTAACATAGCTGTAAAATTTTTTTTCTGAAAGGAAGGCATACTTAATTATCTCACCTATTCCTGAAGTGATTTCACTGTCTGGTAA
>Ga0079224_100014344_pt1 | contig 11066 bp, 11 predicted proteins | sample Stecom2015_FD_80414 | JGI IMG/M metagenome (GOLD analysis project Ga0079224, IMG submission 80414) | Agricultural soil microbial communities from Utah to study Nitrogen management - Steer compost 2015 | ecosystem: Environmental > Terrestrial > Soil > Agricultural land | place: USA: Utah...
AGGCGATAGTTATACTTGAACATGTCCTGCCAGAGCTTGCCGCCCCCGGCACTGGCGGTCAGTGCACCATCGACGGCACCCGATTGCAGCGCAGGGGCCACCTCGGGCGTACCCATCGTCACCGGCACGCCGTTATAGCGCTGCACGATGTCGGCCTGCTCCGGCGAAGTCACACGGATCTTCTGGCCCGAGACGTCGGCCGTGCTCTCGATCTTCTTGGCCGAATAGAACGACTGGTGCGCGTACAGGTAGCGGCCCAGCACGATCACGCCCTGCTCCTCGAACTCCTTGTTCATGTAGGGCTCGAGAACCTTTACCGCAGTTTCGTATTCCTCGGGGGTGTGCAGCAGCATGGGCAGGCGCAGGATGCCCGGAATGGTGACATTACCCAGAAAGAAGCCATCGTCGGCGAACTGGATCGTGCCATTGCCCACGGCTTGGGTGATGTTGGACGCCTGAATCGGCAGGGAGCCGCCCAGTCGCACCCGGAACTTGATCTCGCCCTCGCTCACTTCTTCGATCGCATTCAGAATCTTGCGAAAGTTCTGAACGTTCGCCATGCTGTCGGACGGACCGTAGTTATAGGCTGTCCAGGTTGCAGCGGCGGCGGGCGTCGCCAACAGGGTGGCCGCCACCAACGCAGCGGCCATGCACGTGCTTTTCATCTTTGTCTCCTCGACGACCGGAAACGCAAGCGCCCCACATGGTGCACGGCGGGCGTCGCTCAGACGCCAGACGCCTCAGGGCAACCGGTTACCGGTTCTTTAATTATGAGCGTACAAAGTATGATAGGCGCACTGGCAGCCGCGAAAAAGTGATATTTTTTCGCCTCAACAATTGAACAAAACGAATGTTAATGCAGTACCTTAGGGTGCGCCGCTCAGTCTTCCCGCTCGAAGCGGTCGAGATCGAAGTAGCGCGACGTACCCGAGGCGGGTTCGGCCCTTTTCTTCTGCGGTTCCGCAGCGAGGCGCCCCTCACGCTGGGCCTGAGTGCGATCGGCCAGCCGGTCGAGTTCATCTGCCAGCTGGGTATGACGACGTTCCCGCGCCCAGTCGGATGCCGTGAGCTTCTGCAGGTTGACGGCTGTGGCGTCGGCACCGGCGTCGAGCAGCAGCTGGACGGTTTCACGATTGCCGGAGTACGCCGCCATCATCAAAGGTGTCGTGCCGTCGGGCGCCGGCGCGTTGACGATTGCCCCAACGTCGAGCAGCATGCGTGCGGTCTCGGTCTGACCCTTTGAAGCCGCATAATGCAGGGGCGTCCAGCCCAGCTTGTTGACCTGGGCGCCACGCGCGATCAGGTCGTGCGCCCGCTCCGTTTCACCCAGCAGCGCAAGGTACATCAAGGCCGTCTCGCCATGCTTGTTCTGCTGTTCGATATCGATGCGCCGGTGCGCCAGCAGAGCGTCGTACACCTTCCACGAGTCGCTGCGAATCGCCAGCATCAGACTGGGAAGGCCTTCGGGGTCGACTTCGTTGGGGTCGGCACCGCGCGCCAGGTTATGGCGCACGTCGGACACACGATCGTTGACGATATCGTTCCACCACGTTGCGGGTGGCGCCGCATGCACCGAGGCACACAGCACCAGGGCGCCCAGGCCCGTGGCGACTGCAGCGTGCAGGCGCGAGCGTCTTGTATGGAGGGAAAGCATGGCACGACGTTCGGTTGACATGACTGGCCTCAGGTAGACACGGCCGTGGCGGCCTTGCTGAACAACTTGAAAAAATTGGCGGTGGTGTGCGCCTCGACCTCCTCCAGCGCAATGCCCCGCAGATCGGCAATTTTTTGCGCCACATGCGGCACTTTGGATGGATCGTTGCGCTTGCCGCGAAACGGAACCGGCGCAAGATACGGTGCGTCGGTCTCGATCAGCATGCGCTCCAGCGGCACACGGCATGCCACCTCCTGCAAGGCAGTGGCATTGCGAAACGTGACGATGCCCGAAAACGAAATGTAGAAGCCCAATTCCATGGCCGCCTGCGCAACGTCCCAGGTTTCGGTAAAGCAGTGCATCACCCCGCCGGCGGCATCGGCCCCTTCTTGCGCCATGATATCGAGCGTGTCGCGTGCGGCCGAGCGGGTATGGATGATGAGCGGCAGGCCGCATTGGCGGCTGGCCCGGATATGCACCCGAAAGCGTTCGCGCTGCCAGTCGAACGGTTCGCTGCCCCGGTAATAATCGAGCCCCGTTTCCCCGATCGCCACGATTTTCGGGTCGGCGGCGGCCTGCACCAGGTCTTCGACCGTGGGCTCTTCGGTGTCAGGGTAATCGGGATGTACCCCGACCGAAGCAAAGAGGTTGTCGTAGGGTGCCACGAGCTCACGAATACGCGCCCATTCGGGTTTGCTTACCGCCACGACCAGTGCATGGCTGACGCGGTTGCGCGCCATATCGTCGAGGATCTGCGGCACGTCCGGGGCGAGCTCTGGAAAGTCGAGATGGCAGTGTGAATCAACAAACATGATATTCCGTAGTTTATGCGCTGCGGCGCGCGGGGCGCGAACCCAGCGCCAGCGCGCAGCGCTGCAGCACGCTGTGGATGAAGAGTCGGGGGCTCAGCGGATGCCCGGCCACGGCACGTTGCTGGCCCAGCCATTTGGCCGTGTCTGAAAGCACCGCAGGGTTGGTGCGACCGGCGAGCGTCGCCAGGGTTGTGGCCTGAGAGGGAAAATAGCGTGGCGGCATACCGGCGGCGTTCAGCGACAGATCGACAAATGCACGTTGCAGGCCGTCGAGCCAAATGGCGGGCTCGATGCGTTCGAGCGCATCGGCGGTCGCAGCGAGGGCATCGGCAGCGGCATCGGGGCCCGGCCGGGTCACGCCACCCAGAAAACCCTGCAGCCATGCCGGGCACGGCGATTCGCCCGAGCGGGCCAGCTCGAGTGCCCGTACCGGTGCACCGCCGGCCACCGAAAGCCAGTCGGCAGGTTCCTCGATGCCCTGTTCCCGCAGCCACTGCGCGGCAACCTGGGGTTCGGGCACCGGCAATGGCAGGCGTCGGCAGCGCGACACGATCGTGGGCAGCAGCTGATCGGGCGTATCGGTGACCAGCAGAAAGACGGTATGGGGCGGGGGCTCTTCGAGAACCTTCAGCAGCGCATTGGCGGCAATGAGGTTCATGGCGTGCGCCGGGTAGAGGACTGCGACGCGCCAGCCCCCCCGATGCGTGGCCGTACCGAACCAGCCTGAAAGACTGCGTATCTGTTCGACCCGAATCTCGCGCGACGGTGTCTTCCTGGCCGCGCTCTCCGACTCTTCACCGCCCTCGCCTTCTTCCAGCGCCACGGCTTCGGGCCGCACACGTCGCAGATCGGGATGGTTGCCGCCCGCCACCCAGCGACATGCCTGGCAGGTGTTGCAGGCGAGCCCGTCGCGCGGCTGCTCGCACAGCAACGACGCCGCCGCGGCGAGCGCAAAACGGCGCTTGCCGATACCGGCCAGGCCATGAATGAGCCATGCATGGGCAAAACGCTGCGGAGCATGCAGCCAGCGCGATGCGAAGGCCGTCTGCCAGGGCAGGAATTGCTGCACCCCCGCGGTCATGAGACCACGCCCCTTTTGTCGGGCCCCTGTGACAGCACCATGCGCGCGATGAGCGGCTCGACCAGGTCGATCGCATCCTGTGCGATGGCCTGCGGCGTGCGGTCGGCCTCGAGCACCTTGAATCGACGGGGATGCCGGGCAGCCTGCGCCAGGAATCCTTCGCGTGCGCGCTGCAGAAATGCAAGTTGCTCCGCTTCGAGCCGGTCGAGCCCGGTGCCGCGACGCTGTACGCGTCGCAGACCGACTGCCGGGTCGAGGTCGAGGATGATGTACAGATCGGGACGGAAGCCGCCAAGCGCCAGATCGTTGATCTGTTCGACAAGTTCCAGATCGATTCCGCGCGCGTAATGCTGGAAGCTGATCGTGGCGGAATCGAAGCGGTCGCATAGCACGACCTGACCGGCTTGCAGCGCAGGAAGAATTTTTTCACGCAGATGCTGGGCACGGGAGGCACCGAACAGCATCAGTTCGGTCAGGTCGCACATCTCGGGCGTATCGGGACTCAGAAGTACCTCGCGGATTTTTTCGCCGATGGGCGTGCCACCCGGTTCGCGCGTGACGACCACGTCGAGCCCGCGCTCGAGCAGATACGCGCGCAGCGTGTTGATGAGCGTGGTCTTGCCCGCGCCGTTGCTGCCGTCGCATACCAGCATGAAACCCCGCGGGCGGCCCGACTTCGGCAAGGGGTGCGAAATCGCTGTCATTGCTTCCTGCCCAGAATGTACTTGGCCACGGCCCGGTTGTGTTCGCGCAAAGTGCTCGAAAACTGGCTGCTGCCATCGCCCCGGGCAACGAAGTAATAGTATTTGTGCATTTCGGGATGCAGGGCCGCATGCAGGGCCGCCCTGCCCGGGCTGGCGATAGGGGTGGGAGGCAGCCCTCCGCGCGTATAGGTATTCCAGGGTGTGTCGGTTTCGAGGTCGCGCTTGCGTATGCGCCCCTGGTAGCGCTCGCCCATGCCATAAATGACGGTGGGGTCGGTCTGCAGCAGCATGCCGCGGCGCAAGCGATTCACGAAGACCCCCGCAACACGCGCCCGATCCTCGCCCAGGCCGGTTTCCTTTTCGACGATCGACGCCAGTATCAGAGCCTCGTAAGAATTCGCAAGCGGCAGATCCGGTGCACGCGACGCCCAGGCCTGTTCCAGCAAGGATCGCTGGGCACGATACGCAAGCTGCAGCACCTCGAAATCAGTGGTTCCGGGTACGAATACGTAGGTATCAGGCAGGAACAGTCCTTCCGGACTGGGGAATTCGCTGGCACCGAGCCGCTGCAGGAGCTCTTCATCGGTAACACCCTCGAGTGTCTGGCGCACGTGTGGTGATTCGCGCAACGCCTGCCGGATCCGCTGATAGGTCCACCCTTCCACAAGGGTGAGCCGCGCCTGAACCATCTCGCCGCGCGCCATGCGTTCGAGCAGCCGTTGTGGCGTGTCGCCCCGTTGCGCTTCGTATGCGCCGGCCTTGATCTGCTTGTCGAGCCCACTCACGCGCGCCAGAACGGTGAGGCCATCAGCGTTGACCTGGATGCCGGCCGCGTTCATGGCGCGGGCAATGGCCCTGACCCCGCTGCCCGGCTCGACCACGTACTGAACACGCTCGGCGTTCATGTCGACTGCGGCCTGTACCCAGTGCCATGCATAACCCGCCGCAGCGGCCAGCACCAGCACGGTCGTGGCCAGCATTAACAGGATAAAGGCTTTGAATTTTCTCATGTTCTCGTATTTTAGCGGGCATGGGCCTGACGCACTCCCGCTGTCTCGCGCGGCAAAGCCCGTTATCATAAACGTCAGGCTTCGCCCTGTGTTCTGTCACTTCCCATAGGCATATGACCCGAATCATGCATTTTCTTGCACCCCTTGACGATCTGGCCGTCATTCGCATCGAAGGCGCCGATGCGGCAACCTTTCTGCACTCGCAACTCAGCAACGATATTGCCACCATGGGGCCGGCCGACGCCCGCCTGGCCGCATACTGCAACCCCAAGGGCCGCATGCTGGGTTCGCTGATCGTCTGGGGCGAAAATGAAGACGCCGACAGCCCGCTCATGGCGCTGGCGAAAGCCGACATTCTCGAACCCCTGCTCAAGCGTCTGCGCATGTTCGTACTGCGTGCCAAGGTGCGGTTCGAGATCACCGGGCTCAAGGTCTGGGGTGCCAATCTGCCCGCGCCAGCAGGCGAACCCTGGACCGTGCAGCGCGATCACGGCGTCACGCGCATTTCGGCGCCGGCGGCCCCGGGCGGCCCGGCACGCTGGTGGGTGATTGCCGACGAAGGGCTTGACGCCACAACACTGGCCGGCACGCCCGACATTCCCCGTAACGATGCGGCGACCTGGCGTGCGCAGGACATCGAAGCCGGCCTGGGCTGGGTCGAGCTCAGGAATATCGAACTGTTCATTCCGCAGAGTCTCGCCTACGATCTGATCGGCGGTGTGAACTTCACCAAGGGCTGCTACCCGGGGCAGGAGGTGGTGGCTCGCGCCCACTACCGCGGCACCGTCAAGCGGCGCCCCATGCCCGGGTTGTGCCATGTGGCAGGCGACGCCCGCCTCGAAGCGGGGGCAGATATTTTCAATGCGACACGTCCGGGTGCGCCGGCCGGGCGCATCATCAACGCGGTGGCCGGCCCCGCTGCCACGAACGGCGAACACCCTTGGCATCTGCTTATGGAAGTGAACCTGGGCGACCTCGAACAGGCCGAATACCGCGCCTTTTCAGCCGATGGGCCCGCCATACAGCTGCTGAGGCCGCCCTACCCGCTCGAAGCGGGTTGAGCGGCACAGGGATTCAACCCAGATTTTCAAGCGGGTGGTCGCTTCCAAGCGGCCACGGTGCCTCGAAGTAGCGTTCAACCCAGGCCGCCGTGGCTTCGTCGAGCGTGGCGGGATTCCAGCGCGGGTTACGGTCTTTGTCGATCAGCAGCGCGCGGATCCCCTCCTGCAGGTCGCCCTGCACCCCCGCATGCAGCGACGCGATGTATTCCTGGCGGAACACGTCGGCCAGCGACATCAGCCGGGCACGTTCGAGCAGGGTGAACGACAGGCGTGCCGACCCGGGTGACCCGGCCAGGAACGTGGCGGCCGCCTTTTGCATCCAGGGATCGGCGTGATCGGCAAACCCCGCAATGGCCTGGCATACCGCATGGAAATCGTGCCCGTCGCAGGCGCGCCGGATTTCGCGGTAGTGGCGTTCGAGGGGGCCGGGTTCGTTCAGCTGCAGGGCAAAGCCCTGCAGCAGCCGGTCGAGCTCGATTGCGTTTTCGCGTGCGTCATCGTGCCATGTTGCGGCCTGTACCGCAGCCATGAATTCCGGCCAGCGGGCCGATTCGACCGCGTGGTCGGCCAGCCCAAGAAAGTGGCAGTCGGACGCCCCCAGTTGAGCACCGGTGAACGCGAGGAAACGGCCGGTGCCGCCGGGCAGCCGTGACAGCATCCAGGTGCCGCCCACATCGGGAAACAAGCCGATGGTGATTTCAGGCATCGCGAAACGGGTGGTTTCGCTGACCACGCGATGGCTCGCGCCCATCATGAGCCCCACACCGCCACCCATGACGATGCCGTTGCCCCACACCACGATCGGCTTGGGGTAATCGTGGATCAGGTAATCGAGGCGGTACTCGATTTCGAAGAACCGGCGCGTATAGGCGTTGTCCCACGCGTGACCGGTCTCGTTGTTCAGGATGGAGTCGTAGATGCCGTGCAGGTCGCCGCCCGCGCAAAACGCCTTTTCGCCAGCGCCGTCGAGAATCACGAACGCTATGGACGGGTCGTTCGCCCACGCCACGAGCTTGTCGTGCAAGACCTCGCACATGGGCAAGGTGAGACCGTTCAGCGTACGCGGGCGGTTCAGTGTCGCCCGCCCCACCTGCAGACGCCCCGTGCTGATGACCTCGAACAGCACAACATCAGCATCATCCTTCATCATCTTATGTCGACTCCTTTGTCTATGATCTGGCGCGCAATGATGACGCGCATAATCTCGTTGGTTCCTTCCAGAATCTGGTGCACGCGTGTGTCGCGCACCAGCCGCTCGAGCGGGTAATCCTTGAGATATCCGTAACCGCCGTGCAGCTGCTGGGCATCCAGGCAGACTTGAAAGCCCAGGTCGGTGGCCAGCCGCTTGGCCATGGCGCAGTAGACGCTGGCCTGAGGGTGACCGGTATCGAGCATGCTGGCAGCCAACCGGACCATCTGCCGCGACGCCACGATATGCGTGAGCATGTCGGCCAGCTTGAACTGCAGTGCCTGAAACGCGGTGAGTGGTTGCGAAAACTGCTTGCGATCCTGCATGTAGGTGCGAGCCGCATCGTAGGCGCCCTGCGCCGCTCCCACCGAGCAGGTGGCGATGTTGATGCGGCCGCCATCGAGCCCTTTCATGGCAAACACGAAACCCTGCCCCTCTTCACCCAGGCGATTTTCCTCGGGTACCTCGACGTTTTCGAACGTGATGGGGCGGGTGGACTGGCTGTTCCAGCCCATTTTTTCTTCTTTGCGGCCATAGGTGATGCCCGGCGTGTCGGCCGGCACGGCGAACGCCGAAACGCCCCGCGGGCCGGCTTCGCCCGTTCGGGCCATGACGATCAGCAGGTCGGTGTCGCCGCCGCCCGAAATGAACGCCTTTGAACCATTCAGCACGTAGCCTGCCCCGCGGCATTCGGCGCGGGTCTGCAGCGAGCCAGCGTCTGAGCCGGCGCCGGGTTCGGTGAGGCAGTACGAGGCCAGCTTCTGACCGGTTGCGAGCGCTTCACCCCATTCGCGGCATACGCGTTCGGTGCCCCATGTGCCGAGCATCCAGACGGCCATGTTGTGTATGGTGAGAAAGGCCGCAGTGGAGGGATCGAACGCGGCCATTTCTTCGAACACCAGCGTGGCGTCGAGCCGGGGCAGCCCGAGCCCGCCCACGGATTCGGGCGCGTACATGGCGCAGAAGCCGAGTTCGCCGGCACGTTGAAAGGCCTCGCGCGGAAAGATGGCTTCGGCGTCCCAGCGTGCGGCGTTGGGCGCCAGTTCACCTTCGGCGAATTCACGCGCGGCCTGGGCAAAGGCAAGCTGTTCGTCTGTCAGACGAAAATCCATGATTGTGTCTCCTTTTGTTCTTTGCGCGCGCCGCAGCTTAAAGCATAGTACACGGCGCGGGCGCGGGGTGTCTGACGCAACCTTACCGCGCTGCCATCGGCCGTGTTGTCAATTTCATGACAATGTATCACCCCCGGCGCGTCGCACCGGCCATGCGCTGCCGATGCAGTGCCCGCCTGCGGCGCGACTCCATGGGGTCGAATACGAGCGGCCGGTACACCTCGACCCGATCGCCATCGCGCAGCACATGATCGCGCGGGCACACCCTGCCGAACACGCCTGCAGGCGCCGGCGGGTCGGCCAGCTGCGGAAACTGCTCGAACAGACCGCTTGCGTCGAGCGCGTGCGCGAGCGTGGCACCGTGAGGCAGGTCGACGATGCGTCGCCATACCGCATCCGGCCAGGCGAAGATGACTTCGACCCGCAGGATCGCCGGGTCATTCGCCATACACTGCCTGTGCCCGCTGCGTGAAGGAATCGATGAAACTGGTGGCAATGCGGTTGAAAATGGGGCCCACCACGGCTTCCAGTGCGCGGCTGGAAAACGCGTACCGCATGGTGTAGACCACCTTGCAGGCGTCTTCGGCCAGCTCGATGAATTCCCACGTGCCCGTCAGTTCGGAAAACGGGCCGTCGATCAGGCTTATTTTGATGAGCCGCGGGTAATCGTGTTCGTTGCGCGTGGTGAAGGTTTGCTTGATGCCGGCAATGCTGATGGTGACCGATGCCTCCATGCCCGATTCATCATGACGATGCACCTGCGTGCCCCCGCACCAGGGCATGAATTCCGGGTAGCGCCCGACGTCGGCCACCAGATCGAACATCTGCTTGCTGCTGTATGGGACAAGAACGGAGCGCTGTACAGTGTGCATCGATACGGGTTCGGATAGAATGGAATGTTCTGATTTTAGCGTCTGCAAAAAGATACGTTCATGATCATTGTCGAGAACCGCAAAGCCAAACACGACTATTTCATTGAAGAGCGGTTCGAGGCCGGGCTGGTGCTCGAAGGCTGGGAAGTCAAGGCAATACGTGCCGGCCACGTCCAGCTCAAGGAAAGCTACATCATCGTTCGCGACGGGGAAATTTTCATCATCGGCATGCACATCAGCCCGCTGCCCACCGCGTCGACCCATGTGCGCCCCGAAGCCACCCGTACGCGCAAGCTGCTGCTGCGGGCCGAAGAAATCAAGAAGCTCATCGGCAAGACCGAGCAGCGCGGCTATGCGCTGGTACCGCTCAACCTGCATTACCGCAACGGCCGAATCAAACTGGATTTCGGCCTGGGCCGCGGCAAGAAGCTGCACGACAAGCGCGACACCGCCCGCGAAAAAGACTGGGCCCGCGAACGCGAACGCCTGCTCAAACACGACACGCGCAATACGCGCCGCGACTGAGCGTCGTCAAGCAAGCACCGGGCCGCGCGCTGCGGCCGGTACTTATTCGCTTAGCTGGATATTTGCATGAAGGAATGTCCGCGCCCCGGCACACGGCCGCGGCGCGGTGCATGGCATTACGCCTGGGCGAGGCGCTGCCAGGTATCGACGACGGTGTCGGGGTTCAGCGACATCGAAAGAATGCCCTCGTCTCGCAGCCAGAGCGCGAGGTCGAGGTGATCGCTGGGCCCCTGGCCGCAGATGCCCACATACTTCCCGGCCTTGAGGCAGGCCTTGATGGCACGGCTCAGCATGAACTGCACGGCGGGGTCGCGTTCGTCGAAGTCTGCTGCCAGCAGTTCCATGCCGGAATCGCGGTCGAGACCCAGAGTGAGCTGGGTCATGTCGTTCGAGCCGATGGAAAAACCGTCGAAGAACTCCAGGAACTCTTCCGCAAGGATGGCGTTGGAAGGCACTTCGCACATCATGATGAGGCGCAGACCGTTTTCGCCACGCACCAGCCCATTGGCGGCCAGCAGGTCGACCACGCGGCGGGCCTGATCAAGCGTGCGCACGAACGGCACCATGATTTCGACGTTGGTGAGGCCCATTTCGTCGCGCACTTTCTTGAGCGCCTCGCATTCCATACGGAAGCACTCGGCAAAGTCGTCGGAAATGTAGCGTGACGCGCCCCGGAAACCCAACATGGGGTTCTCTTCCTCGGGTTCGTAACGCGAACCGCCAATCAGCTTGCGATACTCGTTCGACTTGAAGTCGGACAGGCGCACGATGACGGGCTTGGGGTAAAACGCCGCCCCCAGGGTGGCGACGCCTTCGGCAAGCTTTTCGACGAAGAACGCACGCGGACTGGCGTAGCCGCGCGCGGCCGATTCGACGGCGCTCTTGAGCTCGGTATCGACATTGGGGTAGTCGAGCACGGCCTTGGGATGAACGGCAATGTTGTTGTTGATGATGAATTCGAGCCGTGCAAGCCCGACGCCGTCGTTGGGGATCTGTGCGAAGTCGAAGGCGAGCTGGGGATTGCCCACGTTCATCATGACCTTGAG
>Ga0079224_100014345_pt1 | contig 11066 bp, 9 predicted proteins | sample Stecom2015_FD_80414 | JGI IMG/M metagenome (GOLD analysis project Ga0079224, IMG submission 80414) | Agricultural soil microbial communities from Utah to study Nitrogen management - Steer compost 2015 | ecosystem: Environmental > Terrestrial > Soil > Agricultural land | place: USA: Utah...
AGGTCGCCCGCAAGACGGGCTCCTACAACAGCCGCGCCACCCCGCCCTGTAGGAGCCGGCCTCGCCGGCGACCGCGGCGCGGCGTGACGCCCAGGACACCGTGACGCGCGGGAGGTCGCCCGCAAGACGGGCTCCTACAACAGCCGCGCCACCCCGCCCTGTAGGAGCCGGTCTTGCCGGCGACCGCGGCGCGGCATGACACCCAGGGCACCGTGACGCGCAGGAGGTCGCCGGCAAGACCGGCTCCTACACGACGAGGGAACATCGACATGCCGACGGCGCGGACGGGCTAGTTGGCCGCGATGCCCGCGTTGAACAGCCACGGCTGCGCCGCCTTGTGGCGCGCCTCGAACGCCACGATCGCGTCCTTCTCCTGCAGGGTCAGGCCGATATCGTCCAGGCCGTTGAACAGGCAGTGCTTGCGGAAGGCGTCGATCTGGAAACGGTATTGCACCCCGTCCGGGCGGGTGACCGTCTGGGTCGCCAGGTCCACCGTCAGCGCGTAGCCCTCGGTGGCCTCGCACTGCGCGAACAGCGCATCGACCTCGCCCGCCTCCAGCACGATCGGCAGCAGACCGTTCTTGAAACTGTTGTTGAAGAAGATGTCGGCGAAGCTGGGCGCGATGATCGCGCGGAAGCCGTATTCCTCCAGCGCCCACGGCGCATGCTCGCGCGAGGAGCCGCAACCGAAGTTCTCGCGCGCCAGCAGCACGCTGGCACCGGCGTAACGCGGGAAATTGAGCACGAAGTCGTGGTTGAGCGGACGGTTGGAGCTGTCCTGCCCGGGCTCGCCCACGTCCAGGTAGCGCCACTCGTCGAACAGGTTGGGGCCGAAGCCCGTGCGCTTGATCGACTTCAGGAACTGCTTGGGGATGATCTGGTCGGTGTCGACGTTGGCACGATCCAGCGGAGCGACCAGGCCGGTATGGGTGGTGAAGGCTTTCATCGTCGGATCTTCCTCAGGCTTCCGCCAGTTCGCGTACATCGACAAAATGGCCGGCCACCGCCGCTGCCGCGGCCATCGCCGGGCTCACCAGGTGGGTGCGGCCACCGGCGCCCTGGCGGCCCTCGAAATTGCGGTTGGAGGTGGACGCGCAATGCTCGCCGCTGCCCAGCTTGTCCGGGTTCATCGCCAGGCACATCGAGCAGCCCGGCTCGCGCCACTCGAAGCCGGCTTCGATGAACACCTTGTCCAGGCCCTCGGCCTCGGCCTGTGCCTTGACCAGGCCCGAGCCGGGCACCACCAGCGCCTGCTTGATGCTCGACGCCACCTTGCGCCCGCGCGCCACCGCAGCGGCCGCACGCAGGTCCTCGATGCGCGAGTTGGTGCACGAGCCGATGAACACGCGATCCAGGCGGATCGCGGTGATCGGCTGGTTGGGCTGCAGCCCCATGTACTTGAGTGCGCGCAGGATCGAATCCTTCTTCACCGGGTCGGCCTCCCGATCCGGGTCGGGCACGTTCTGGTCCACGGCCAGCACCATTTCCGGCGAGGTGCCCCAGCTGACCTGCGGCTTGATGTCCTGCGCGCGCAGTTCGACCACGGTGTCGAACACGGCATCGGGGTCGGAGACCAGCGTCTCCCACACCGCCACCGCCTTGTCCCAGTCCGCGCCCTTCGGCGCGAACGGGCGGCCCTTCACGTAGTCGATGGTCTTCTCATCCACCGCCACCATGCCCACCCGCGCGCCGGCCTCGATGGCCATGTTGCAGATGGTCATGCGGCCTTCGATGGACAGCTCGCGAATCGCGCTGCCGGCAAACTCCAGCGCATGGCCGTTGCCGCCGGCCGTGCCGATGTGGCCGATGATCGCCAGCACGATGTCCTTGGCGGACACGCCCCGGCCCAGGGTGCCTTCCACCCGCACCTGCATGTTCTTCATCTTCTTGGCCACCAGGCACTGGGTGGCCAGCACGTGTTCGACCTCGGAGGTGCCGATGCCGTGCGCCAGCGCGCCGAATGCGCCATGCGTGGACGTGTGCGAATCACCGCAGACCACGGTCATGCCCGGTAGGGTCGCGCCCTGCTCGGGGCCGACCACGTGGACGATGCCCTGGCGCACGTCGTCCATCTTGAATTCCAGGATGCCGAAGTCCTCGCAGTTCTCGCCCAGGGTCTGCACCTGCAGGCGCGAGACCGGATCGGCAATGGCCATCAGCCCGCCTGCGCGCTCGGCGCGGGTGGTGGGCACGTTGTGGTCGGGGGTGGCGATGTTGGCGCCCACCCGCCACGGCGTGCGCCCGGCCAGGCGCAGGCCCTCGAACGCCTGCGGCGAGGTGACCTCGTGGAGGATGTGGCGGTCGATGTAGATCAGCGAGGAACCGTCGTCGCGACGGGTCACTTCGTGCATCTCCCACAGCTTGTCGTACAGGGTCTTGCCGGCCATGCGTGCCTCGGTGGTGTCTGGCGGTGGCGGGCAACGGCCCGCCGGCTGGAGGTTCATCCTGCCGGCTTGCCATTGATAACTCAAATGGATATTTTTTATCCATTCCATTCCAATTGGGAATGCACATGGACTGGCCCAATCTGGCCGCCTTCGTGGCGGTGGCCGACCATGGCGGCTTCTCGGCCGCCGCCGAGCACCTGCACCTGACCCAGCCCGCGGTAAGCAAGCGCATCGCGCTGCTGGAAGACGCGCTGCAGGCGCGGCTGTTCGACCGCCTGGGCCGGCAGGTGGTGCTGACCGAGGCCGGGCGCCTGCTGCTGCCGCGCGCGCGGCAGATCCTGGCCGAGGGCGAGGCGGCGCGGCGCGCACTGGCCGACCTGGGCCAGCACATCGGCGGCCGGCTGAGCGTGGCCACCAGCCACCACGTCGGCCTGCACCGGCTGCCCAACCTGCTGCGCCGGTTTACCGCGGCGCACCCGCGCGTGGCGCTGGACATCCGCTTCATGGATTCGGAGCAGGCCTATGCCCAGGTGCTGGCTGGCGAGGTGGAACTGGCAGTCACCACCCTGGGCCCGACCGAGCCGCCGCTGCACTCGACCGGCGTGTGGCACGACCCACTGCAGTTCGCGGTGGCGCCCGACCACCCGCTGGCGCGGATGCGGGCCACGACCCTGGCCGACATTGCCGCGCACCCGGCGGTACTGCCGGACCCCGGCACCTTCACCCACCGCATCGTGGCCCAGACCTTCGCCCGGCAGGGGCTGTCGCTGCAGTTGCGGATGACCACCAACTACATGGAGACGATCAAGATGATGGTCTCGGTGGGCCTGGCCTGGAGCGCGCTGCCGCAGACGATGGTGGACGCGCAGGTGCAGGTGCTGGCGGTGCCGGGCGTGCAGTTGTCACGCCAGCTCGGATACGTGGTGCATGGCGGCCGCACCCTGTCGCGCGCGGCGCAGGCGCTGATCGGATTGCTGCAGGACGATTCGGCGGGCGGACCGCGAAAACTCCGCGCATGATGCGCGGCCGCGGCGTTGCTCGCCCGCAAGACGGGCTCCTACAATCACACCCTCGACGTTCCCGTGTGTAGGAGCCGGTCTCGCCGGCGACCGCGGCGCGGTGTGTCGTGTGGGACGTTGTGGCGTACCTGAGGTCGCCCGCAAGACGGGCTCCTACAGGGCTTCCTCTGGCTTGACCCGGAACCAGGCCGCGTACAGCGCGGGCAGGAACAGCAGGGTCAGCGCCGTGGCCACCACCAGGCCGCCCATGATCGCCACCGCCATCGAGCCGTAGAACGCACTGCGCGACAGCGGGATCATCGCCAGCACCGCCGTCAGTGCGGTCAGCACGATGGGGCGGAACCGGCGCACGGTTGCATCGACGATGGCGTGCCAGCGGTCGTGCCCGGCGCCGATGTCCTGCTCGATCTGGTCGACCAGGATCACCGAGTTGCGCATCACCATGCCGGCCAGTGCAATCGTGCCCAGCAACGCGACGAAGCCGAACGGCATGCGGAACAGCAGCAGGAACCAGCAGGCACCGATCAGCCCCAGCGGCGCGGTCACCAGCACCAGCAGCGTGCGCGAGAAGCTGCGCAGCTGCAGCATCAGCAAGGTGGTGACCACGATCAGGAACAGCGGCATGCCGGCCTTGATCGAATCCTGCCCGCGCGCCGAGTCCTCCACCGAGCCGCCGACCTGCAGCCGGTAGCCCTGCGGCAACTGCGCGCGCAGTGCATCCAGGGTCGGGTCGATCTGCGCGGTCACCGCGGCCGGCAACAGTTCGTCGCTGATGTCGGCGCGCACGGTCACCGTGGGCAGGCGATCGCGGTGCCAGATGATGCCGTCCTCGAATACGTGCCGCAGCCGTGCCACCTGCGACAGCGGCACGTTGCCGCCATCGCCGGTGGGAATGGCCAGGCTGTCGAGCATCTCCAGCTGCGCGCGGTCGCCCTCGCCGCCGCGCAGCATGATGCCGACCAGCTCGTTGCCCTCGCGGTAGGTGCTGGCCGAGTAGCCGGACAGCTGCGCCGACAGGAACTGCGCCAGTTGCGCGCTGCTCACGCCCAGCGCGCGGGCGCGATCCTGGTCCACCTCCAGGCGCACCACCTTGCTGGGCTCATCCCAGTCCAGGTTGACGTTGGTGGTGTGCGGATTGGCGCGCACCCGCTCGGCCACCTGGCGGGCGATCGCACGCACCTGGCCGACGTGCTCGCCGGACACCCGGAACTGCACCGGGTAGCCCACCGGCGGGCCGTTCTCCAGCCGGGTCACGCGCATCTGCAGTTCGGGGAAGCGCGGCACCACGTCTTCCAGCAACCAGTGGCGCAGGTCCTCGCGCGCCTGCAGGTCGCTGGCCAGCACCACGAACTGGCTGAAGTTGGTCGCCGGCAGTTGCTGGTCCAGCGGCAGGTAGAAGCGCGGCGAGCCGGTGCCGATGTACGCCACGTAGTTGGCCACGCCTTCGCGTCCCTGCAGCAGTTCCTCCAGCTTCCGGGCCTGGGCCTCGGTGGCGCGCAGCGATGCACCTTCGGCCAGCTCCATGTCCAGCATCAGTTCCGGACGGGTGGAGTCGGGGAAGAACTGCTGCGGCACGAATCGGAACAGCAGCAGCGACAGCACGAACAGCGCGGCGGTGGCGCCGATCACCCACCAGCGCCGGTGCAGGCATGCATCCAGCAGGCGCCGGAAGCGGCGGTAGAACGCGGTCTGGTAAGGGTCGTGGTGGTGGCCCTCGGCCGGGACCGGAGCCGGGGCAAGCACGAAGGCGTACTGCGGCCAGCGGTCGGCCTGGCGCTCGCGCCACGCACGCCGGCGCGCGGCCAGGCTGCCGGGACGCGGCGGCTTCGGGTGCGCCAGGTCCGGCAGCATCCTGTCGCCCAGCCACGGGATGAACAGCACCGCGACGATCCACGACACCAGCAAGGCGATGGTCACCACCTGGAACAGCGAGCGGGTGTACTCGCCGGTGCTGGACGCCGCCGTGGCGATGGGCAGGAACCCGGCGGCGGTGATCAGGGTGCCGGTGAGCATCGGGAACGCAGTGGACTCCCAGGCGAAACTGGCCGCACGCAGGCGGTCGAAGCCCTGCTCCATCTTGATCGCCATCATCTCCACCGCGATGATCGCGTCGTCCACCATCAGGCCCAGCGCCAGCACCAGCGCGCCCAGCGAGATCTTGTGCAGGCCGATGCCGAACCAGTACATGGTCGCGAAGGTCATCGCCAGCACCAGCGGGATGGACACCGCTACCACCAGGCCGGTGCGCAGGCCCAGCGAGAAGAAGCTGACCAGCAGCACGATGGTCACCGCCTCGGACAACACCCGCACGAACTCGCCCACCGAATCGCGCACCGCCTGCGGCTGGTCGGAGACCTTGCGCAGCTCCATGCCCGCCGGCAGCGTGCCCTGCAGGCGCGCGAACGCATCCTCCAGCGCGTCGCCCAGGCGCAGGATGTGGCCGCCATCGCGCATGGCCACGGCGATGCCGATGGCGTCCTGGCCCATGAAGCGCATGCGCGGCGCCGCCGGGTCGGAGAAACCGCGGTGCACGCGCGCCACGTCGGCCAGGCGGATGGTGCGCCCGCCGGCACGCACCGGGAACGCGGCGATCTCCTCCACGCTGCGGAACGGCCCGTCCACGCGCAACTGCACGCGCTCGGTGCCGGTCTCGTAGAAGCCGGCCGGCAGCACCGCGTTCTGCCCTTCCAGCGCCTGCTGCACCGCCTGCAACGGAATGCCCAGGGTGGCCAGCCGGGTGTTGTCGATCTCGATCCAGATCTTCTCGTCCTGCAGGCCCAGCAGGTCGACCTTGCCCACGTCGGCCACCTGCTGCAGCTCAAGCTGGATGCGGTCGGCGTAGTCCTTGAGGATGGCGTAGTCGAAGCCGGGCCCGGTCAGGGCGTAGATGTTGCCGAAGGTGTCGCCGAACTCGTCGTTGAAGAACGGGCCGACCACGCCCTGTGGCAGGGTTGCCTGGATGTCGCCGACCTTCTTGCGGATCTGGTACCACAGCTCGGGCACCTGGCTGGAGGGCATCGAGTCGGTGGCCATGAAGATCACCTGCGACTCGCCCGGGCGCGAGTAGCTGCGCACGAACTCGTAGCGGCCGGTGTTCATCACCGCCTTCTCGATCCGCTCGGTCACCTGCAGCGAGACTTCCTCGGCGGTGGCGCCCGGCCACAGCGTGTGCACCACCATCGCCTTGAACGTGAAGGGAGGGTCCTCGCTCTGGCCCAGGCGCAGGTACGACCACGCGCCGATCAGGGCCACGGCGACCATCGCGTACAGCACCAGGCCGCGATTGTTGAGCGCCCACTCCGACAGGTTGAAGCGGCGCATGGCTCAGCGCCCGTCCGCTGCGGACGGCTTTGCGGCCTGCGCTGCGGCCTGCGCTGCGGCCGGCGCCACCGGCCGGTTGTCCCGGTCCACCGGCAGCACCGGCTGGCCCTCCCGCAACAGGTGCCCGCCGGCAGCCACCACCCAGTCTTCCGGACCCAGCGCGCCATCGATGGCGACGCTGTCGCTGCCGTAGTCGTGTACCCGTACCGGCACCTGCACCGTGGTGCCCGCACGCACCACCCATACCGCCGCGCTGTCCTGCTCGCCACGCTGCAATGCCGCCAGCGGCACGCGCAGGGCCGCGCCGTCGCGGGCCGCCTGCAGGTACACGCGCGCGCTCTGGCCGAGGCTGGCGCGTCCGGCGGCGGCCTCGTCCAGCGCCACCCGCGCCGCGTAGCTGCGGGTGTGCGGGTCGGCCGCTGCGGCGATCTCGCGGATCTGCCCGGGAAGCATGCGCCCGGGGTCGTTCCACAGTTCGATCATGGCCTTGTCGCCCACCGCGTGGGCGCCGATGCCGGCCTCCGGCAGGGCGATGGCAACCTCGCGCCCGCCATCGGCGGCCAGGACGAACACGGTCTGCCCGGCCGCCACCACCTGTCCGGCTTCCACCGCGCGCGAGGCAATCACCCCGTCATGCGGCGCGCGCAGGTCGGTGTAGGCGGCCTGGTTGCTGGCCACGTCGCGTTGCGCACGCGCCGCGCGCGCCTGCCCGGCCGCCGCTTCGTAGGCGGCCTGCTGCGCCTCGAAGGCCGAGCGGCTGACCAGTTGCTGGTCGACCAGTGCGCGATAGCGCTCCAGTTCGCCCTTGGCCCGCGCCAGCTCGGCGTCCGCCGCCGCTGCCTGGGCCTGTGCGGCCTGCGCCTGCAGCGCCTGGTCGCCGGGATCCAGTTCGGCCAGGACCTGGCCGCTGGCCACCCGGGCGCCGGCATCCACGTGCCGGCGCACCAGCTTGCCGCCCACCCGGAACGCCAGCGGGCTCTCCTGGCGCGCGTGCACCTCGCCGGGGAAGGCCATGCCCGCGGCGGCTCCGGCCGCCTGCGGCTGCACCACCCACACCGGGCGCGATACGGGCGTGGCGGCCGGCTCGCCGCTGCAACCGGCCAGCACCGCCATGATCGCCCCGATCATCACCAAGACCGCACCGCTCGTGCCGTATCCCTGCTTCATCGCGTGCGTCCCGGAGTCCATGGATGGAGGATAGTGAACCGGGCGGTATGGTATAAATAGAAAACCACGTAGTCTAGTATTACTGCATGACCCGCGACACGCCCCCTGCCAGAGCGCCCGCAGCGCCGCCCCGCCCGGCCGGACCGGGCCGCCCCAAGGACCTGGCCAAACGCGCCTCGATCCTGGACGCGGCCAAGCGCCTGTTCGTCGAACTGGGCTACCAGGGCGTGAGCATGGACCAGATCGCCGCCGCCGCCGGGGTCTCCAAGCTCACCGTGTACAGCCACTTCGGCGACAAGGAGACCCTGTTCTCGGCCGCGATCGCGGCCAAGTGCCGCGAGGTCCTGCCCGACGACCTGTTCGTGCGCCCGCCGGAAGGCCCGCTGCGCGAGCAGTTGCGGGCCATCGGGCACGCCTTCTTCCAGCTGATCACCAGCGAGGAGGCGATCCGCATGCACCGCATGATGAGCACCCCGGACAGCGCCGAATACGAGCTGCGCGAGCTGTTCTGGGATGCCGGCCCGCGCCGCATCCAGGAGGTGTTTGCCGGCTTCCTGCAGACCCGCGTGGATGCCGGCCAGCTGCGCATCGACGACGTGCCGCTGGCCGCCTCGCAGTTCTTCAGCCTGCTCAAGGGCGAGCTGCATCCGATGCTGATCTGTGGCCTGTGCCCGGGCCACAGCACCGAAGAGGTGTCCCGCCACATCGACGCCACCACCGAGTTCTTCCTGCGTGCGTATGCCACCTGAGGCACCCGATGCATGACCCGGGCGAGGGTCCCGGTGACTTCCGGCACTGCGAGCCGGGCGCGCCGGCGGCGATCCTGTACGGGCCGGGTTGCACCGGCCCGGTAGTAGAATGCCCGGCCTCCCGCGCCAGATTCGAGCAGCCATGACAATCGATTACGCCCGTGCCCGTGAATTGATGGTGGAACAGCAGGTCCGTCCCTGGGACGTGCTGGACATGACCGTGCTGGACACGATCGGCCGGCTGCCGCGCGAGGCCTTCGTGCCCGCGGCGCACCGGTCGCTGGCCTATGCCGACGTCGAGCTGCCGCTTGGCCATGGCGCCAGGATGATGAAGCCGGTGGTCGAAGGCCGCACCCTGCAGGCGCTCAAGCTGCTGCCTGGCGACAGCGTCCTGGAGATCGGCACCGGCAGCGGCTACATGGCCGCCTGCCTGGGCGCACTGGCGCGCGAGGTGGTCAGCGTGGAACTGGTGCCCGAGCTGGCCGCCGCCGCGCGCGAGCGCCTGGATGCCGCCGGCCTGGGCAGCAACGTGCGCATCGAGGTGGCCGACGCGCTGCAGTACACGCCCTCGCGCCAGTTCGACGCGGTCTGCGTGACCGGCGCGGTGGCCCAGGTGCCGGAGCGCTTCCTGCAGTGGCTGCGCCCGGATGGCCGCCTGTTCGTGGTCCGCGGCCAGGCACCGGTGATGGAGGCCGTGCTGCTGCGCGCCGCCGACCAGGTCAACGCCGCGCCTGTTGAATCGTTGTTTGAAACCGAACTGGACTACCTGCAGGGCGCCAGCCCCGCGCCGCAGTTCCTGTTCTGAAGGCCACGCCACGCGGCGCGGCCACCCTTCACGTGCAATCCCCACGCAGGCCCATGATGCGATCCGGGCCACAGACAAGATAAGGAAGCCGCTGATGATCCGCCGTTCCCTCGCCCTGGCCCTGGCGGCCGCCCTGGCCTCGGCATCCGCGCAGGCCACCGACCTGCTGCAGACCTATGAAATGGCGCGCAACGGTGACCCGCAGCTGGCCATCGCCGAGTCCAACAGCCTCTACACCCGCGAAGGCCAGGTGCAGGCGCGCGCGGCGCTGCTGCCGCAGCTGTCCGGCGACGCCAGCCTGCGCCGCAGCCGCAGCGAGCTGGACGGCCTGGCCGGCACCCGTACCAGTACCGCCCGCAGCTATGGCCTGAACGCGACCCAGACCCTGTTCAACTGGGGCCAGTTCTCCAACCTGCGTGCGCAGCGCTCGCTTGGCGAAGCCGCCGGCCACACCCTGGACGCCGCCAACGACGACCTGATGGTGCGCACCGCCGCGGCCTACTTCGACGTGCTGGTGGCGATAGAGTCACTGGCCGCGGCCGAGACCAACGAGGCCGCCGGCCGGCGCCAGTTCGACTACGCCGACAAGCGCCTGGAAGTGGGCCTGGCACCGATCACCGACGTGCACGAGGCCCGCGCCCAGTTCGACGAGGCCCGCGCCAACACCATCCTGGCGCGCAATGCGCTGGCCGACGCCTACCAGGCGCTGGCCGAGCTGACCGGCCAGCCGGTGGACGACCTGCGCGCGCTTCCGGACGATTTCCGCCCCGAACTGCCGGCCCTGCGCGAGGACGCCGATGCGTGGGTCGCCGCGGCGGTCGAGCGCAACCCGCTGCTGCAGGCCAGCAAGCTGCAGGCCGGCGCGGCCGACGCCAGCGTCCAGACCGCGCGCAGCGGCCACTACCCGACCCTGTCGCTGGGCGCCGGCTGGGGCAAGGATGCGGCGTGGGGCGACACCGTGGCCACCGGCGCCGGCACCCGCGGCGACAGCACCGGCTCGAGCATCGGCCTGACCCTGAGCGTGCCGATCTTCTCCGGCGGTGCCACCCAGTCCCGCGTGCGCCAGGCCATCGCCCAGCGCGACATTGCCCAGGACCAGTTCGAGCAGCAGCGTCGCGCGGTGGTGCGCAACACCCGCAACATCTACCAGGCGCTGGTGGCCGGCGTGAGCGAGGTCGAAGCGCGCCGCCTGGCGGTGGTCTCGGCGCAGAGCGCCTATGACGCCTCGCAGGTGGGCCTGGAAGTGGGCACGCGCACGGTGCTGGACGTGGTCCAGAACCAGCGCACGCTGTTCACCGCGCAGGTCGGTTACGCGCGCTCCAAGTACAACTTCCTGCTCAACCGGCTGCTGCTGGCGCAAGCCACCGGCGAGCTGGACATCGAGCAGATGCGCGAGGTCAACCGCCTGCTCACCGTGGAGGCCGAAGCGCGCCTGTCGCCGGAGCAGACCACGCAGTAATCCCAGGATGCCGGCGGCGTGACGCGCGGCTACGGCGCGGTGGACGCGGGTGCGTCCACCGATGCCGGCAGGTCGTCGCCGATCAGCTCCAGGGTCCTGCGCAAGGTGCCGCGGTTGCGTTCCAGCAACGCACTGCCGGCGGCGGCCATCGCCTGGCGC
>Ga0079224_100014347_pt1 | contig 11065 bp, 11 predicted proteins | sample Stecom2015_FD_80414 | JGI IMG/M metagenome (GOLD analysis project Ga0079224, IMG submission 80414) | Agricultural soil microbial communities from Utah to study Nitrogen management - Steer compost 2015 | ecosystem: Environmental > Terrestrial > Soil > Agricultural land | place: USA: Utah...
CGAGGACGCCGACCGCATCGTGAAGTCGCTGGGCGACTACGTCTTCCCGCATCTGGACCAGAACCTGATCGACCGTCAGCAGCGCACCATCGACGTCATCGACGCCGCCGGGCATCTGCCTCGCAAGATCCAGGCCTCCGACGGCTTCGATCTGCGCTTCGACGCACTGATCACCGAAGCGGTCACCGAGTCCGGCGCCGCGTTCGAGCCGAAGGAGAAGTAATGGCGACCTTGGAAGCGGCCGGCGTCCTGCGCCGGTTCGGGGGGACCGGCGCCACCGCGGAGGGCACGAAGGCTCCCGGGCGTCCCCGGCGCAAGCTCGGTCCGGGCAAGCAGATCCCGTTCGGTTTCGCAGTCGGCCCCGGCCTGCTCGTCGCGGTCTGGGTGCTCGGCTCCGCGGCCGGCGCGATCGACCCGGAGACGTTGCCCGCGCCGTGGACGGTGCTGCAGACCGCGGGCGATCTGATCGCCGACGGCCGGTTGCAGTCGAATCTGCTGACCTCCCTGCATCGGGCCGTGATCGGCCTGGTGCTCGGCGTCGCGATCGGCGTGGCGCTGGCCCTGGTCGCCGGCCTGAGCAGGCTCGGTGAGGCGATCATCGACGGGCCGGTGCAGATCAAGCGCGCCATCCCGACGCTGGCGCTGATCCCGCTGTTCATCGTGTGGTTCGGCATCGGCGAGGAGATGAAGATCATCGTCATCACGCTCAGCGTGCTGGTGCCTGTCTACATCAACACCCACGCCTACCTGCGCAGTGTCGACTCCCGGTATGTGGAACTGGCGGAGACGGTGCGGCTGTCGCGCACCGCCTTCGTGCGCAGGATCGCGCTGCCGGGCGCGCTGCCAGGATTCTTCATCGGCCTGCGGCTGGCGGTGACCATCTCGTGGCTGGCGCTGGTCGTGGTCGAACAGGTCAACGCCACAAGCGGTATCGGCTACCTGATGACTCAGGCGCGGACCTACGGCCAGATCGACGTGATCGTCGTCGGCCTGGTGATCTACGGCCTGCTCGGCCTGTTCGGTGACGTCGCGGTGCGTGCGGTGGAAAGGAAGGCACTGTCATGGCGACAGACACTCGGGGACTGAACGTGGTCGGGGCCCGCGGGCTGAGCCGCGGGTTCGGCGATCGCACCGTCCTGCGTGAGATCGATCTGGAGATCGCCCGCGGCGAGTTCGTCGCGCTGCTCGGCCGCTCCGGCTCCGGCAAGAGCACGCTGCTGCGGGCGCTGGCCGAACTCGACGACAACGTGACCGGTTCGGGCGAGCTGCACGTGCCCGCCGAGCGCGCGGTGGTGTTCCAGGACTCGCGCCTGCTGCCGTGGACCCGGGTGCTCGACAACGTGATCCTCGGCCTGGACGGCAAGGACGCGGCCGAGCGCGGCAAGGCGGCGCTGGCGGAGGTCGGGCTGGCCGGGCGGGAGCAGGCCTGGCCGCGGGAGCTGTCCGGCGGCGAACAGCAGCGCGTGGCGCTGGCCAGATCGCTGGTCCGGGAGCCGAAGCTGCTGCTGGCCGACGAGCCGTTCGGCGCGCTCGACGCGCTGACCAGAATCAGGATGCACGTCCTGCTGCAGGACCTGTGCGCCAAGCACAAGCCGGCGGTGCTGCTGGTGACCCACGACGTCGACGAGGCCGTGGTGCTGGCCGACCGTGTGCTCGTCCTGGACGAGGGTGTGATCTCCACCGATCTGCGCATCGAGGTGCCGCGCCCGCGCCGCCACAGCGATCCCGAATTCATCCGTGCCCGTGAGGTTCTGCTCAACGCCCTCGGCGTGGACATCGAACCCGGCGCGACCGCAGTGCTCGAGAAGGAAAAGAAGGCATCATGAGCGAGCAGCCACGTCAGCTGAGCCTGAACGCGTTCATCTACCCCGCAGGCCATCACGAGGCGGCCTGGCGGCATCCCACGGGCAGCCCCGAGCGCATCTACGACATCACCTACTACCAGGAGATCGCGCGCACCGCCGAGGCCGCCAAACTGGACGCGGTGTTCTTCGCCGACGGCCCGGCCCTGCGGTCCAACGTCAGGTACAACGCAGCCTCCGGGCTGGAGCCGATCACCCTGCTGACCGCGATCGCCGCGGCCACCAGCCACATCGGCCTGATCGGCACCGCCTCGACCACCTATTACGAGCCCTACAACCTGGCGCGGCTGTTCGCCGGCCTCGACCACCTCTCCGGTGGCCGGGCGGGCTGGAACATCGTGACCACGGGCACCGATCTCGCGGCCGCCAACTTCGGCCTCGAGTCGCACCCGGTGCACGCCGAACGGTACGCGCGGGCCCGGGAATTCGTGGACGCGGTGGTGGCGCTGTGGGACAGCTGGGAAGACGACGCCATCGTGCTCGACAAGGAACGGGGGATCTACGCCGACACCGACAAGATCCACCCGATCGACTTCGAGGGCGAGTACCTGCGCGTGCGCGGGCCGCTGAACTCCGCGCGCACCCCGCAGGGGCACCCGGTGCTGGTGCAGGCCGGCGCCTCCAACGAGGGGCGCGCGTTCGCGGGCAGGTATGCCGAGGCCATCTTCACCGCGCACCAGCGGCTGGCCGACGCGCAGGCGTTCTACGCCGACATCAAGAAGCGGGCCGCCGATTTCGGGCGCGATCCCCGCCACGTGAAGATCCTGCCCGGCATCAGCCCGTTCATCGGCGACACCGAGGCCGAGGCAAAGCAGCTCGAGCGCGAGTTCAACGAGCTGACGGTGCCGGAGTACGGGCTGAGCCAGCTGGCCGGCATCGCCGGTCGCGATCTGCGGCACCTGGATCTGGACGAAACGGTGCCGGCGGAGTTGTTCGCCGACGCCGGCGACGTGACCGACAACAACCGCAGCCGCCCGCAGGTCGTCGCGGGCATCGTGCAGCGGGAGAACCCGACCCTGCGGCAGTTGCTGCACCGCCTGGCGGGGGCGCGCGGGCACCGCGTGTTCGTCGGCACGCCGGAGCAGGTGGCCGACACCATCGAGGAATGGTTCACCCAGGGCGCGGCGGACGGCTTCAACGTCATGCCGCCGTACTACCCGGGCGGTCTGGAGGTGTTCGCCGAGAAGGTGGTGCCGATCCTGCGGGAGCGCGGGCTGTTCCGCACCGAGTACACCGGTACCACGCTGCGTGACCATTTCGGTCTGCCGCGGCCGGAGAGCCGGTTCGCGCGCACGCCCGCGCTGGTGGGCTGATCGGGCCGACGACGAGCAGGTCGGCACGGCAACAGACCGGTCCGCGCCCAGGTGTGCGGGCCGGCCGTTCGCCGTGCGGGGAGGGTGCCCCCGACGCGATGGCCGGGGGAAGCGGGGGCTGGGAGCGGGGGTGCCGCCTGGCTAGCGTGAGCGCCGCTGCCTCGGGGCAGCGGACAGTTCGGGACATCGTGCCCGAAACGCACCGATCCGAAGGACTTTTCGATGAAACGATCACTGGTCGTCGCTGCCGCGGCCGGAGCGGGTGCGCTGCTGTCGGTCGCGCCCGCGTCCGCGCAGACCGGCGTCTTCCCGGCCGTCGAGCAGGCCGCTCCTGTGGTGGCGTGCTACGAGTTCCCCATCGGCGCGCCCGGTGGCTGCGACTTCTTCCAGAACGTCCTGCAACTGCTGTCCATCGGCTCGTCGAGTCTGAGCGCGGGCACGCAGGCCTCCTGAGCCGCCTGCTCCGGCGAACGACCCGGTGACCCGCCTCGACGCGGGTGGCCGGGTCGTTCTGCTGTGTCCGGCCGGTCGCTGGGATCATCCGGTGGCCGGGATGTTGCTGGACACCTGTCTTGATCCGGGTCGGTCAATTCGAATCAGCCTGTCGGCAATGGTGTTCGACCGAGATCGTTCGTTGCTCTAATGCTGGACATGTCAGCAAACCGCACCGTGGCCGGTCGCCGTCGTGGCCGTCCGACGACCGTCGTCGTTCCCGTCTCCGCCCCGACGGTCCTCCCGGGTGGTGGCGCTGCGGCCCTCGGGCTCGCGGCATGAGCATCGACGAGGTGGCCGCGCCGCGGCCAACGGTCGAGCGGGTGAAGTTGAGCAGCCTCACCTGGTCGGTCTTCGCGCCGATGGTGCTCTACGGGGCGGGCGCGGGTGCGGCCGCGCCCATGTACGCGCTGCGGGCGCTCGAGCTCGGCGCCTCGGTCGGCGCGGCGGGGCTGGTCGTGGCGCTGAGCGGGCTCGGCATGGTGCTGACCGACCTGCCCGCCGGGCGGATCGTCGCCAGGATCGGCGAGCGCGGGGCGATCGGGCTCGGCACCGCGCTCGGACTCGCGGGGACGCTGGCCGCCATCGGCGCGCCGAATCTGCTCGTGCTGGCGGTGGGCATGCTGCTCACCGGCGCGTCCGGCGCGGTGTGGGGGCTGGCGCGGCAGACCTACATCGCCGGGGTGGTGCCGCCGCAGGAGCGGGGGCGGGCGCTGTCGTTGCTGGCGGGCGCGCATCGGCTCGGGTTCTTCGCAGGCCCGTTCGTCGGTGCGGCGCTCGTGCACGCGATGGGGCCCAACGGCGCGCTGTGGATGCAGGGCGCGACCACCGCGCTGGCGGGTCTGGCCATGATCGCGGTGCGCGACGTCAGCCGGGGCGGTGCGAAGACGCACACCCTGACCTCGGTGGTGCTCGAGAACCGCAGGGTGCTCGGCACTCTGGGGTCGGCGGCGCTGCTCACCGGCGCGGCGCGGGCGGCCAGGCAGTCGCTGCTGCCGCTGTGGGCCGCCCACATCGGCCTGAGTCCGGTGGCAACGAGCCTGATCTTCGGCATCTCCGGGGCGGTGGACGTGCTGCTGTCCTATCCGTCGGGGGTGTTCATGGACCGGTTCGGTCGCCGCGCGACCGGGGTGCCGTCCATGGTGTGCTTCGGTCTCGGCTACGCCATGCTGCCCTTCACCCACAGCGCGGTCACGGCCGGCATCGCGGCGGGACTGCTCGGTCTGGCCAACGGCATCAGCAACGGACTGATCATGACCGTCGGCGCCGATGTCGCGCCGCCGGGCAAGCAGGCGGAATTCCTCGGCGCCTGGCGGCTCACCCACGACATCGGCATGTTCTCCGGGCCGCTGGCCATCGGCGCGATCAGCGCCCTGACGGTGCTCGGCGCGGCGTCGATCGCGTTGGCGGTGGCCTCGGCGGCGGGGGCGGTGGCGATGTACCGGTGGTTCCCGGTCGGGCCGGGGGCGAAGACGCCGGGCAGGTGAGTGCGTGAACTCCGCGGCTCAGCCGTGGGGTTCACCTGTTCCCGGGGTCAGCGGGCCCGGCTGCCGAGCATCTGCCGCACGCCCGCGACGAACAGTTGCAGGCCGAAGTCGAAACGCGCGGTGGCGTCGGTGGTTTCGGCGAACGGCGCGGCGTCGGGGCCGGAGTCGTCGGCGGGGGCGGTCTCGGGGAGGGCACCGACGGCGTCCATCTGCATGCGGGCCTGCTCGTCGACGGTCTGGCCGAGCACGTAGTACAGCAGGGTGTAGGCGGCCAGGTCGGCTTCCTGGCGCGGCATGCCCGCCCGGATGGCCGCGCCGGCGAAACGCTCGCGGCCCTTGCTGGTGGTCAGGCGGGAGGCGTAGGTGGCCGAGACCAGCTCCGCGCCGTCGCGATAGGCGAGCAGACAGTCGCGCAGCCGGTGCGCCAGTTCGGTGATCTGGCCCGCCCAGTCCTCGGCGGTCACCGGTTCGGCCATGGGCGCGAGAATCCGGTCGGCCACCGCGCCGAGCAGGGCCTGCTTGTTGGGGAAGTGCCAGTAGAGGGCCCCGGGCTGCACGTGGAGTGAACCTGCCAGCCTGCGCATGGTCAGGTCGGCCAGGCCGTATTCGTCGAGGATGGCGATCGCGCCCTCGACCACGTCCGCTCTGTGCAGCTGCACTCGCTCGTCACCTTCCCGCCCGCTCGGCCCCGTCGTCTTCTCCGCCTCGCCCACCTCGGCGGGGTCTCGACGCTACCCGGTGCGAACCCGCCGCCACGCCCGCCGGGTCGGCGGGTGCTTTGACTCACACCTGTCCCTACCTTAACCTGAACGCCGTTCAAGATTGCTTGAACACCGTTCAAGTACGGCGGTCACCTCAGTCGAGGCAGCCGCCACGCCGACGATCTGTCCCGCCGGAAGGGAAAACGCCGTGACCCAGGCACCCGTTCAGACCGACATCCTCGAGATCGCGCGCGAGCAGGTGCTCGGGCGCGGCGAGGGGCTGACCCAGGAACAGACCCTCGCGGTGCTGCGGTTGGGCGACGACCGGCTGGAGGAGCTGCTCGCGCTGGCCCACGAGGTGCGCATGCGCTGGTGCGGTCCCGAGGTCGAGGTGGAGGGCATCATCAGCCTCAAGACCGGCGGCTGCCCCGAGGACTGCCACTTCTGCTCGCAGTCCGGCCTGTTCCAGTCGCCGGTGCGCGCCGCCTGGCTCGACATCCCCAGCCTGGTGGAGGCCGCCAAGCAGACCGCCAAGACCGGCGCCACCGAGTTCTGCATCGTCGCCGCCGTGCGCGGGCCGGACGCGCGGCTGATGGCGCAGGTCGCGGCGGGCGTCGAGGCCATCCGCAACGAGGTCGACATCCAGGTCGCCTGCTCGCTGGGCATGCTCACCCAGGAACAGGTCGACCAGCTGGCCGCCATGGGCGTGCACCGCTACAACCACAACCTCGAGACCGCCAGGTCGCACTTCCCGAACGTGGTCACCACGCACACCTGGGAGGAGCGCTGGGACACCCTGCGCATGGTCCGCGAGGCGGGCATGGAGGTGTGCTGTGGCGGCATCCTCGGCATGGGCGAGACCCTGGAGCAGCGCGCCGAATTCGCCGCCCAGTTGGCCGAACTCGAACCCGACGAAGTGCCGCTGAACTTCCTCAATCCGCGCCCGGGCACCCCCTTCGGCGACCTCGAGGTGCTGTCCGCCGCCGAAGCGCTCACGGCTGTGGCGGCCTTCCGGCTCGCGCTGCCGCGCACCATCCTGCGCTTCGCGGGCGGCCGCGAGATCACCCTCGGCGACCTCGGCGCCAAGCAGGGCATCCTCGGCGGCATCAACGCCGTCATCGTCGGCAACTACCTGACCACGCTCGGCAGGCCCGCCGAGGCCGACCTCGACCTGCTCGGCGAGCTGAAGATGCCGATCAAAGCGCTCAACGAAACCCTCTGAGGCGAGCGCGGCGCGATGGGTAGGGTCTTGGACATGGACGAGCGCTACAACCCGTTCACCGGCCGGCCGATCGTGCCCGGTGCCGACGACAGCGTGCCCGCGGCGGCGGCCCTCGGCCTGGAGCCGCCGCGCTACTGCGAGTCGTGCGGCAGGCGCATGGTCGTGCAGGTGAGCCCCGACGGCTGGTGGGCCGAGTGCTCCCGGCACGGCGTGCTCGACTCCGCGAGCCTGGAACGCCGCTGATGGCCGCAGGCGGTGGGTTGCGCGCGCCGGGAGTGCGCGCGGAGGCCTCGGCGGGACTGTGGGTGGTCGCGGCGGTGGTCGCGGTGAGCCTGGCGGCGGGCGCGCTGTGGGGGGTGACCGCCCCCACCGAACAACTGTTGGTGACCCAGCCGGGGCGCGGCTCGGCGCTGCTGGGGGAGAGCCTGCACCAGTTCGACGCGGTCGCGATGTTCGTCTGCTTCGGCGCGGTGACCGGCTTGCTCGCCGCGGTCGCGGTGTGGCGGCTGCTGCGGCCGGTGCGCGGGCCGCTGGTGCTGATCGGCTTGCTCGCCGGCTCGCTGATCGGCGCCTACGCGATGGCGTGGAGCGGGGAGACGGTCGCCGAGCTGCTGCACCCGCGAGCCGACGACCCGGCCGTCGGGACGATCGTCACGCTGCCCACCGGGATCGGCACCGGTCTGGCGCTGGTGGTGCAGCCGCTGGTCGCCGCCCTGGTGGTGCTGTTCTTCGTCGCGCTGAGCACCTCCGACGATCTGGGCACCGGCTACATCAGCTCGCTCGGCCGCACGGCGCCGACGCCGCAGTGGAGCGCGGTCCCCGCCTTCGATTCGCCGGGGGCGGTGGGCGATCAGCAGCCCCTCCCGCAGCCCCGGCCCGGCCAGGAGGCCGAGCGAGCCCGCTGACCGGATCAGCCGCGCCTGTCCGCGGCGACCTCGGCGACCCGGTCACGCAGGGCCTCGTTCTGCCTTCGCATGAGTGGTTCGTTGGCCGCGAGCAGGGGGGCGAGCGGACGCGCGAGCAGACCGCTGTAGGTGTCGCGGTGATGTACCACGGTCGTGTCCGCGTCCACCGCCTCCAGGCGGAATTCGTGCAGGCCGCTGAGGATCCGGGGATGCAGCAGTACGGCATCCCAGCGCAGCAGGCCGTACTCGTAGGCCACCACCGTCGGGCGTGCGGTGACCGCTCGTCCCGTCGGGCCGAGAATGCGGACAGTGAGCCGGGCGCCGGACTCCGGCCTGCCGCGCACCTGCTCGATGACCGGACTCCACCGCGGGTACGCGGCGAAATCGGTCAGCACGGACCAGACCTCGGCGCTCGGGGCCGCGATCACGATCTGCGTGGCCAGGGTGTTCGGCATCCGCGTCAACGGGTGACCTCCTGCCGCTCGGTGAGCCGCGCCGGTAGTGCGAACTCGACATGTTCCTCGGCGGTGCGCAGCGTTTCGACGCGCGTATAACCGTGTGCGGCCAGGGCGGTCAGCAACTCTTCGACCAGTTCCTCCGGCGCGCTCGCGCCCGCGCTGACTCCGATGGTGCCCGCGGAGCCCAGCCAGTCCGGTCGCAGATGACCGGCGTCGGGCACCAGGTGGGCCGTGACCCCGCGGGCGGCGGCCACCTCGACCATGCGGATCGAGTTGCTCGAATTCGCCGATCCGACCACGAGGACGAGATCGGTGCGCTCGGCCAGGGCGGCCACCGCCCGCTGTCTGTTCTCGCTGGCGTAGCAGATGTCGCCGGCGGGAGCGGTCGCGGTGTCCGGGAACCGGGCCCGGAGCACGCCGGTGATCGCCTCGGTGTCGGTGATCGACAGGGTGGTCTGGGTCAGGATCGCGACCGGAGTGGCGGGATCCAGATCGAGTCGCTCGGCCGCACGCAGGTCCTCGACCACGATGGTCTGCGCGGGCGCCTCGCCGTAGGTGCCCTCCACCTCCTCGTGTCCGGCGTGACCGACCAGCAGCAGTGTGCGTCCTTCCCTGGCGAAGCGCCGAGCCTCCTGATGCACCTTCGCCACCAGCGGGCAGGTCGCATCGATGACGTCGAGGCGGCGCTCCCGGGCGGCGGCGCGGACGGTGGGGGACACCCCGTGCGCGGAGAAGACACACAGGGCGCCTTCCGGCACTTCCTGTTCGGAGTCGACGAAGACGACACCGCGTGCCTGTAATTCGGAGACCACGCGATGGTTGTGGACGATCTCCTTGCGGACGTAGACCGGTGGTCCCGCCTGCTCGAGCGCCTGCTCGACGATGGCGATCGCCCGGCGCACACCCGCGCAGAATCCGCGCGGGTCGGCCAGCAGCACGGTGCGCTCGTCGGAGGGGCCGGGCCTGCTGCCGGTCGAGGTGGTGCCTGCGGTCATGATCTTCCCTTCGGGACGATGGGGCGACGGCACGGTCATTCCGATGCCCGGCCGGAGACGACGGCCTCCAGTTGTCCGGCGTCGATCGGGCCGAGCAGGGTGCGGATGGGGACGGCACGGCCGAAGGTGGCTTTGATCTTGGCGCGCAGTTCGACGGCCAGCAGTGAGTCCAGTCCGAGCGAACGGAGCTTGGGGGCTCGGCGCACCAGCGAGACGTCGGTGATCCTGAGTGTCTCCATGATCAGCGCCTCCACCTCGCTCGTGCGTTCGGCGGTCGAGGCGGTGGCTGCCGGCGCCGCGTCGTGCGGTGACGGTCCTGGCGCGGGCTCGTGCAGCTCCCGCAGCAGCGCGTCGCGGGCCAGCGAGGGATAGCGCGCCGTGACGCTCGCCCAGTCGGCCGGATAACAGACCGGCATGTCGTGTCCGTACTCGCCGAGCACGTGCCACAGGAAGCCGAGCCCGTCCTGCACGTCGATCTGCTCGACCCCGTCGGGCGCGAACTCCCGGTCCGAGTCGAGGTCGCGTAGCATGCCGGGCCCGGACCAGAAACCCCAGCGCACACCGGCCGAGCGCACGTCGGCCGCCGCGGCCAGCACCCCTTCCATCGCGGCGTTGGCCGCCCCGTAGTGGGCGAACTGCGGGGAGGGCAGCACCGCCGAGGCCGAGGAGTAGGCGACGAGCATCCGGGCGTCGCAGCGCCGGGCGAGCTCCAGCAGGTGCCGGGTGCCGTCGACCTTCGGCCCGAGTACCCGCACCCAGTCCGCGTGGGTGAGTTCGGTGAGTGGTCCCGCCGACAACCTGCCCGCAAGCTGGAACAGATGGGTCTCGGTCGCGCGGAGCTCGGCGAGCCGGTTCGCGATCGTCTCGACCGACGCGGGATCGGCGATGTCGCACCGGAGGTAATGGATCTCGGGGTGCTCGCCCAGATCGTCGGTCTGCGGATGCGTACGAGTGCCGACGAGCACGACCCGGGAGAACGACCGGCCGAGCAGGTCGCGCGCGAGCTGCCTGCCCAGACCACCCGCCCCGCCGACGACCACCGCGACACGGCGGCCGGCATCGGTCGGGGCGGTGGCTCGCCGGTGCGGCGGGTGAATCGCCGCGTCCTCGTCCAGGCGGGCTGTCGCGTGGGGGGACAGTGCCCGCGGCCAGGTGACCGGGTCCGCCCGCGTCGGTTCCGTGGTGTCCGCCTCCGCCCTCAGCAGGTCGGGCAGCGCCCGCACCGCGTCGTAACCCTCGGGCAGCCGCTTGCTCCCGATGCCGCGCGGCCCGAACTCGGGGTCGCGCCACACCACGGCGAGTTCGGCCCTCCGGTCCGCCCGCGCGCGGACCAGCGCCGACCACGCCGCGCCGCGTCGCGCACGTGGCGCGGCGGGAGCGCGAGTGGCCGACAGCCGTGCCGCCCGGAAGAGCCCGCCCGTGTCGCGACGGAGGCGGTGCTCACCGCGTCCGGCGAGTTCGAGCACCGAGGGAAGCGCCCCCAGCGGACCTGTCCCCGCGACGGCGATGCCGACGACCTGGAGGGCGGGGAACTCGTAGGGCAGGGCGCCTGCCAGTGAGAACGCGAACGAGGCGGCAGCGGAGCGGAATTCGTCTCCCCTGGTCTCGGAGAGCGTGGCCTCGGAGAACG
>Ga0079224_100014348_pt1 | contig 11065 bp, 8 predicted proteins | sample Stecom2015_FD_80414 | JGI IMG/M metagenome (GOLD analysis project Ga0079224, IMG submission 80414) | Agricultural soil microbial communities from Utah to study Nitrogen management - Steer compost 2015 | ecosystem: Environmental > Terrestrial > Soil > Agricultural land | place: USA: Utah...
CCGCCGACGACGCCATCCGCTCCCGCGCCCTGCACGTGCTCTCCGGCGGCGGGCTCGCGCTGGTCTTCTTCTGCATCTCGGTGCAGACCGTGGCCGCCCATCCGCTCGACTCGGCGGTCGCGACGGTCATCGGCGTCATATCCACGCTCGCCGTCTTCGTGGCGGCGGCGGTGGGCTGGTTGGTCGCGACTGCCCCGTGGCAGCAGCCGGCCGCCGTGCCCGCCACCGCCGGGTCGGCGACATGACACGGGAGATGATCATCGAGGTTGACCCGGGCAGCCCGACCCCGCCGTACGAGCAGATCCGCAGCCAGATCGCCGCGATGATCTCCAGCGGGGTGCTCCCGGCCGGGACCCAACTGCCGCCGATCCGGCAGCTCGCCGCCGACCTGGGGCTCGCCGCTAACACGGTGGCGCGGGCCTACCGCGAACTCGAGGCAGCCGGGCTTGCGCACAGCCGAGTACGCCACGGCACGGTCGTCACGGCAGGCCACGCCGAACTGTCCAGTGTGGAGATAGGGCAGCGCCTGCAGGAGGCCGCTCGGTCGTACGCCACGACCGCGCACCACCTCGGGGTGGAACCTGCCGCTGCCCTCGAAGCGGTCCGTACGGCCCTGGACAACCTGGTAACCGCTGAGTCTACGGATAGTGACCATTGAGGAATGCACGTCCTGCGGTGCACCATGGGTTATGTCCCGCATCGAGCTTCGGGATATCAGGAAGGTCTACCCGACCGGTGTCGTCGCGGTGGACGGGGTGAGCCTGACCGTCGACGACGGTGAAACCCTCGCGCTGCTCGGCCCTACCGGATGTGGCAAATCCACGATTCTCAGGATGATCGCCGGGCTGGAGCAGCCGACCGCTGGCGAGCTCCGGTTCGACGGCGAGACCGTCGACAAGGTGCCCGTCCGGGAGCGGACGGTCGCGATGGTGTTCCAGGACTACGCGCTCTACCCCCACCTGACCGTCGCGGAGAACATCGCCTTCCCGCTGGCCACCATGGACGAACGCCGGCGGGCGGACCGGATCGCCGAGGTGAGCGAGATGCTCGGCATCGCGGGGGTGCTGCACCGACTCCCCGCTCAGCTCTCCGGCGGGCAACGCCAGCGGGTCGCGATGGCACGCGCCATCGTGCGCCCGCCGCGGGCGCTGCTGCTGGACCAGCCACTGGCGAACCTCGACGCCAGCGGACGGGATGCGGTCCGCGGGGACATCGCGCGACTGGTCCGCGACCTGGGTGTCGCGACGATCTACGTCACGCACGACCACACGGAGGCGCTCACCGTCGGCGACCGGGTGGCGGTGATGCGCCGTGGCCGGCTCGAACAGGTCGGGACGCCGGCGGCCATCTACTCCGATCCGCAGCGGATCTTCGTCGCCGCGTTCGTCGGCAGCCCTCGCATGAACCTCCTTCAGGCGGCCGTCTACGCCGAGCCCGAGGTCCGGGCCATTATCGACCTCGGTACGCAGACCCTCGACGTCCCCTGGCACGATCCGCGCGCCCGCGCCCTGGCCAAGCACCACACCGCCCGCATCACCGTGGGCGTCCGGCCGGACGCGCTCACGGCGGTGACCGACGGGTCGGCCCGCGAATCGACCGACCACAGCGGCGACGGCACGCTGCACGGCGTCGTCCGGTCGGTGGAGCTGCGCGGCCACGACGCCCTGGTGCATCTCGAGACCGGCTGCGCACCAACGCCGCATGACATCTCGCAGCTGGAGCTCCCTGACGCACCCGGCGAGCTCGCCGATGCGGTGAGCGAGCCGGTGCCGCGCGTCGCGATGCGGCAACGCCTTCGCCTGCGGATCCCTCGGCAGCGACCAAGCAACGCGATGCGCTACGCGTTCCAACCGTCGTACGATCCGCAGCGCGCGTCCGCACGGTCGGCGCAGGGAGACCTGGCGGTCCGGCTCCCAGCGGCGAACGCGCCCCGTCCCGGCGAGACCCTCGCACTCCGGGTCGATCTGGAACGGATCTATCTGTTCGACGGCGCGGGCGAGCGCATCCGCTTGCCGAAGCGGGACACGGTGTCAGTCGCCGGGCCGACCTGACCGCGGCGCGGCTAGCGGGGGCGGTCTGGAGGAGGGGCATATGCGGTACGTGGGTGTGGTCATTGGCCTGGTGGCGGTTCTGATCGGAATCGTGTGGACGTTGCAGGGGCTCAACGTCCTTGGCGGAAGCGCCATGTCCGGCGACTCGACGTGGGCGATCGTCGGACCCATCGTCGCCGTGGTCGGCATGCTCGTCGTCCTCTTCGCGCTGCGCCGCCGGGACACGTAGCCGGCCGCACGCGAAGACACTCACCGGCGCGACGGGCGGCCCCACGGCCGGTCCGGCGAGGCGGTCACAGCTCCCGCCAGTCGTCGCTGCCGGCGAGCAGGTCTCGCACCCGGTCGAGGGCATCGTCCTCCTGCTCGAACTCCGACCAGGAGCTGCGCCCCTCCGCACCCCCGACGCGATGCTCGACCATCCACCGGCCGCCGTCCTCGTACAGGATCACGTCGTGACGGGCGATTCTTCCCCATCGCCCGTTCCAGTAGTGCTGCCGCTTCTCCATGACCCTAAGTCGAACACACGTACGACCATCAATCCCAACCGGGTCCCCTTCCGCGCACACGTCGCACCTGCCCGGTTATGACTGGATAGTCTTATCGCCGGGGCACATCCGCCGATTGGGGGCCGAGGCGTGGCGGACGGTCGGGATACGTTTGTTGTCGTCGCCAACCGCTTGCCGGTTGACGAGGTCATCACCGAGTCCGGCCGCGAGTGGCGTCGCAGCCCGGGCGGGCTGGTCACGGCTTTGCACCCCATCCTCGCCGCCCATCGGGGCCACTGGGTCGGTTGGGCCGGCTCGACCGGCCCGGCACCGAAACCCTTCGAGCTGGACGGGATCCACCTGCATCCGGTGCCGCTCTCGGAGCAGGAGTTCGCCGACTACTACGAGGGCCAGTCCAATGCGACAATCTGGCCGCTCTACCACGACGCGGTGGAGACGCCGGTGTTTCACCGGCATTGGCGCGACGCCTACCGGGAGGTCAACCGGCGCTTCGCCGAGGCTACCGACCGGGTGGCGCCGGCGGGCGCGTCGGTCTGGGTGCAGGACTACCAGCTACAGCTGGTGCCCGCGATGCTGCGCGAGCGCCGCCCCGACCTCCGCATTGGCTTCTTCCTGCACATCCCGTTCCCGCCGGTAGAGCTGTTTATGCAGCTGCCCCAGCGTGAAGAGATCATCCGTGGTCTCCTCGGCGCGGACCTGGTGGGCTTCCAGAGCCCGCTCGCGGCCAACAACTTCCTGCACCTCGCCCACCATCTCCTCGGGGCGCGCCGCCGTGGCGCCACCGTGGAGAAGGACGGGCGCACGGTCCGGGCCGGCGCGTTCCCGGTCTCCATCGACATTGAGGAGCTGGAGACGCTCGCCGCCGACCCGGCGGTGCGAAACCGGGCGGCGGAGATCCGCTCCGAGCTCGGCGAGCCCAAGACCCTGATCCTCGGCGTGGACCGGCTCGACTACACCAAGGGCATCCAACAACGGCTCCAGGCCTACCACGAGCTGCTCATCGATGGCCGGCTGACCACGCCCGAGACGGTGCTCGTCCAGGTCGCCACCCCCAGCCGGGAGCGGGTCGAGCACTACGCTCGGCTCCGGGAGAACGTCGAGCGGGAGGTCGGCCGCATCAACGGCGAGTTCGGCCGGGTGGGCGCGCCGGCGGTGCACTATCTGCACCAGTCGTACGAACGCTCAGAGCTCGCGGCGCTGTACTTGGCCGCCGACGTCATGGCGGTGACGCCGCTGCGCGACGGCATGAACCTCGTCGCCAAGGAGTACGTCGCGGCCCGGGCCGACCTCGGCGGCGCCCTCGTGCTCTCCGAGTTCGCTGGGGCGGCGCGGGAGCTGCGGCAGGCGTACATGTGCAACCCGCACGACATCGACAGCATCAAGGACGCCATCATGCGTGCCATCGAGGCCGACCCGTCGGAGTCCGCCAAACGCATGAACGCGATGCGCCGCTACCTGCGCGCGCACGGCGGACGGCATTGGGCGGCCGAGTTCCTCTCGGCGCTCGAAGCCGCGCCGAGCCAACCCGAGGAGCCAGCCGGTCGCGGAACCACCCGCGCCGAGCAGGGCGAGCCGAGCCCCGCACCGGCCCCCGCGGGAGCAGGCGGATGAGCTTCACGCCGACAGCGGGCATCCGCCCCGGGGATCTCGACCCCGAGCTTCGCCAGGCGGTGGCCCGCATCGCCCGGGTGCCGCACCTGCTCGTCGCCTGCGACTACGACGGCACCATCGCCCCGCTGGTCGACGAGCCGACCCACGCCGTGCCGCTGCCGGAGGCGGTGGCGGCGATCCGCACCCTCGCGGTGCTGCCACAGACGGTCGTCGCAGTGATCTCGGGGCGGTCCCTGCGAGACCTCGCCGCGATCTCCCGGCTCCCGAGCGAGGTACGCCTGGTCGGCAGCCACGGCTCGGAGTTCGACGTCGGCTTCGTGGAACGGATCTCGCCCGAGGTCGCCGACCTGCGCACCCGGATCGGCCAAGAGATCTCAGCCATCACCCGCGGGCGGCCCGGGATCCGGTTGGAGCAGAAGCCGGCGAGCGTGGCGGTGCACACTCGCGCGGCGCCGCGCGAGGTCGCCGACGAGGTGATGGAGGCCCTGCGCAGCGGGCCGGCGACGTGGCCGGGTGTCTTCACGACGGTGGTGCGCGATGTCATCGAGCTGTCGGTCGTCGCCACCGACAAGGGGCAGGCGGTCGACGAGCTGCGCATCCAGAACGCGGCGAGCGCGGTCATCTTCCTCGGCGACGACGCGACCGACGAGAACGCGTTTGCCCTGCTGCAGGGCCCGGACCTCGGCATCAAGGTGGGAGCCGCGGACGAGACCCAGGCGACGTACACGGTGCCAGATCCGGACACCGCAGTGCGCGTGCTCGAGTGGCTGGCCGAGTCCCGCCGGCGCTGGCTCTATGGCGAGCGCGCGGTCCCGATCGAACGGCACACGCTGCTCTCCAACGGGCGCAGCCTGGCCCTCATCACGCCAGCGGGCAAGGTCGCCTGGCTGTGCCACCCGCGACCGGACTCGCCAGCGACCTTCGCCGCGCTGCTCGGCGACGACTCGGCCGGGTACTTCTCGGTCGCGCCGGCCCGCGGCGGTCGCATGGGCGAGCCGATGCCGCTTGGCCAGCGCTACCGGCACGGCACCATGACGGTGCAGACGCGCTGGTCCGGTCTCACCGTCACCGATTCGCTCCAAGGCGAGGAGCCGCAGAGCACGCTGGTACGGGTGCTCACCGGCCACATCCCGGTGCGGCTGAGCTTCGCCCCGCGCTCGGAGTTCGGGCAGGTCCCGACCCGGCTCAAGCGGGAGGGCAACGAGCTGCGGGTGTTCGGGTCCAACGACCCGATGCGGCTCGTCGGCCCGAACATCGACTGGGAGATCGTCGAGGACGGGGCTCACCACACCGCACACGCCACTGTGGACCTCGCGGCCCACGGCGGCACCGTCGCGCTCGAGCTACATCTCGGCGCCGACGAGGAGCCAGGCCCGCCCGCGCCGCCGCCCGACCCGGCCGAGGTAATCGCCCGCCAGGCCGAGAACGAGAACGAGTGGCGCGAGTGGTCGCAGCGGCTGCGCCTGCCCACCCGGGCGCGCGACCTTGTGCTGCGCAGCGCGTTGACGCTACGGGCGCTCTGCTATCGGCCGACCGGCGCCATCATCGCCGCCGGCACGTCGTCGCTGCCCGAGGAGATGGGCGGCGTGCGGAACTGGGACTACCGGTACTGCTGGCTGCGCGACGCCGCCATGAGCGCGCAGGCGTTGGTCAAGCTCGGCTCCGGCGCCGAGGCGGAGGCCCTGCTCGCCTGGACCCGGCGGGTCATCGAGTCAACCGCCGGCCACCCGGAGCGACTCCACCCACTGTACAGTGTGGACGGTTTTGAGCTGGGCGCGGAGGCCGTGATCGAGACGCTGCCCGGATACTCGGGATCCCGTCCGGTACGCGTCGGCAACGCGGCCAACCGGCAGGTCCAGCTCGACGTGTTCGGCCCCATCGCCGACCTCATCGCCCACTACGCGGACCTGCGCGGCTCCCTCGACGAGTGGCACCTCGAGCTGATGGAGAACATGGTTGCCGCCGTCTCCCGCCGGTGGCACGAGCCCGACCACGGGATCTGGGAGGCTCGCATTCCACCGCGGCACCACGTCTACTCGAAGGTGATGGGCTGGCTCACCGTGGACCGTGCCCTCCGGGTGAGCGAACGGTACGGCGGAACGGTCGACCCGGAGTGGGTGGCCCTCCGCGAAAAGATCGCCGAGGAGGTGCTGAACCGCGGCTGGCACCCGGAGGTAGGTGCCTTCACGGTGGCGTACGGCGATCCCGAGATGGACGCCTCGTCGCTGTGGATCGGGCTGGCGGGCCTGCTCCCCGACGACGACCCGCGGTTCCTCGCGACAGTGCTCGCCATCGAGGCGGAGTTGCGCAGCGGCCCGATCGTGTACCGCTACCGCTGGGACGACGGCCTGCCCGGCCAGGAAGGCGGGTTCCACCTGTGCAGCGCGTGGCTGATCGAGGCGTACCTGCGCACGGGTCGCCGGGCCGACGCGGAGGAGCTCTTCGAGCAGATGGTCTCCTGTGCCGGGCCCACCGGACTGCTGCCGGAGGAGTACGACCCGCTCACCGAACGCGGGCTGGGCAACCACCCGCAGGCGTACAGCCACCTGGGCCTGATCAACTGCGCCCTCCTCCTCGACACCTAGGGATTGATCACCTCCCCCTCTGAGCGCCGATCATGAACTGCAGGTCATGATCAGCGCCCAGAAAGCGCTTTCCCTTCATGATCACCGGGATCTTGGAGGGAACTGTTGAACAGTTTCGGGGTCAGCAACGGAGCGGTGGGGCGTCAGCGCCAGGTGTCGTTGAGGGTGAGGGTGCAGCCGGAGCCGGTGTTCACGACTCGGTTGCCACCGGACTCCCACCAGACGGTTGAGCCCTGCTTCTTGACGTACTTGTACTCAACGGTGGTGTTGGCCGGCAGGGTCACCTCGCCCCGCCACACCGGATAGGTGGCCGCGGAGAGCGCGACGCCGCCGGAGGTGTTCCAATTGGACAGTTCCGGCCGGTTGCCGAGGACGAAGACGTCCTGCCCCCAGATCGTGGTCGCGTTCACCGCGAACGTGACGGTCACCTGCTGGCAGGACGAGCCCGGCCCGTGCCACGTCTCGCTCCACGTGACCGCGCATGCCGATGGCGTGGTGCGCGACCGGTTCGGGTCGTACTCCCACGTCACCGCGCCGGACGCAGTGGTGCGGATGTACTTGTACTCGATGGCGGTGTCCGGCGGCAGGTTCACCGTCGCCCGCCACGCACCACCGGAGAGCGTCAGCGGCACCGCGGCCGCGGTGTTCCAGTTCGCCAGCGCGGGATGGTTGCCGACAAGCCGGATGCTCTCGCCGGCCGCGGTCGGCGCACTGACCTCGAAGGTCGCCGCGACCGTGGCGCAACCGGTCGGCGGCGGACTGGTCGTAGCGGCACTGGTGCGGGCATTGACGTGCAGGGCGAGCATGCCGTTCGCCGGCACGGTCGCGGTGAACTGACCCGATCCGTTCACCGTCACCGTGGGACCCGAGCAGGTGCCGGCGGTGAAGTCGCCGTTGGCGATGTCGCAGTACGTGCCGGCGGGCAGCGATGAGGAGAAGGTACGGGTGAGCGACCCGCTGGACCGGTTGAAGCTCACATAGCCCGCGGATCCCCGGCCGAACGCGATCTGGTTGCCGCCGTTGCTCCACCAGTCGGTCACCGGAGTCCCGGCGACGGTGTTGTGGAACCCGACCATGTTCGCCACCACGCGGCGCCGGTGCTCGCACTCCCAGCCGGAGCCGCAGGTGACCTGATGGGTGATCCCGTTGGCTGAGGCCGGCGGCCCCGCCTCGGGATTGCTGAAGGTAAAGCTGCTCATGAGCTTGGGAGTGCCGTACGGGAAGGCGAGGTTGAACGCCTGGGCGAGCGCGTGGGTCTGTCCGTCCTTATAGGTCAGCCGCGCCCGACCGTTGCGCTGGGTGTCGTGGTTGTCGATGAAGGTCACGGCGTCGCCGCTGGCCAGCGCCATCTGGCTGGGAAGGTTGTTGAGGTTGGCCAGGTTGCCGTCGCGGAAGGCGTTGCCCACGACATCGCCGTAGCGAAACTCGGTGACGTCGCCGATGCCCGCGTATTCACCAGGCGGGAAGGCGGAGTCCTCGATGACCTCGCTGAAGATGTACGGCGAGCCGTTCAATCCGCCCAGGATCGCTTGCAGGTCGGTGACCGGCATGTGCTTGGCGGCATCGATGCGGAACCCGTCCACGCCGAGACTGATCAGGTCGTTGAGGTACGCGGTCAGCTTGCCTCGCACGTACGAGGACTCCGTCGCGAGGTCCGACAGGTCGACGAGCTCGCAGTTCTGGACCTCCCAGCGGTCGCCCCAGTTCACGATGTCGTCGTTGCCGTTGCGTCCACAGTGGTGGAAGTCGTTGTGGCCGTACGGGACCGCGGGATACCCGTACTGCGAGTAGCTCGAGCCGGCACTACCGGCGCCGGTGGATGCACCCCCGGCCATATGGTTGACGACGGCGTCGACGTAGATCTTGACGCCGGCGTTGTGGCAGGTCTGCACCATGGCGGCGACGGCTGCCCGGTCACCGCGGCGGCTCACGAGCTGGTAGCTCACCGGCTGGTAGTCCTGCCACCACGGATAACCGTGGCCGGGCAGGACGACGTGCTCCTGCGGTGGTGAGACCTGGACCGCGCCGAACCCCTTGGGGCCGAGCACGTTGGTGCACTCCGACGCGATCGAGGCCCACGGCCATTGGAAGAGATGGACGATCACGTCGTGGGGACCCGGATTCGCGTCCGCCTTGGCATCGGCGGCGGGGGCGGATCGCAGCATCGGGATAAGGACGGCCGATCCGGCGAGCAGTGCGGCGGCGGCGGTGATGAGTCGTCGATGGCGCATGAGGACCCCTCGGAGGCGAGACCTGAAAACTCTTGCGCAAGCCCCGTGAAAGATTCGTGAAAGTTACAACATCCTTGCGGACATGTAAAGAGGCGCATGGATTGGAGCGCACGAATGGGCAGGTGGGCGCGACGGAAGGGTCAAGCGGGATCGACGTTCAGACGCCGCCGTTCAGGGGCGCAGGCGGGCTGGCGCAAGCCGTTGCGGGTCCAAGCCCTCAGCGGCGATGTCGGGCGGCGTGGGTGTCCCGAGCACGGTCGCCGCCGCCAGGCGGGCCATGGCCGGTGCCGTCTGCATCCCGTAGCCACCCTGTCCCGCCAGCCAGAAGAAGCCGGGGCAGGCGGGGTCCTCCCCCACGACCGGGTTCCGGTCCGGCGCGAAGGTTCGCAGCCCGGCCCAGGACGTACGGACGTGCCGCAGACCGAGCGTCGTCGCCTCGTTGGCCCGTTCGATGGCGAGCGCGACGTCCTCGGGTTCCGGACGGGCGTCGCCAGGCTCGGTGGGGGTCTCGTCGGCGGGCGAGAGCAGGAGGGCGTCGCCCTCGGGACGGAAGTAGAAGCGTTCGCCGAGGTCGCAGACGAGCGGCCAGTCCCGGCTGACCTCGGCAGAGACGATCGCGACGGTCCTGCGCAGCGGGCGCAATCCGACCGGCTCGACCCCGCATCGCACGGCGACCTGGTCGGCCCAGGCGCCGGCGGCGTTGACCACGGCGTCGGCGCGGATCTCACCAGCGGCGGTGTGCAGCACCCAACCCTTGCCGTCGGGTTTCCCGCTCATGAGTGCCGCGCGGGTCTGGAGGACGGCGCCAGCGGCGAGCGCCCGGCGGCGGTAGTGCTGGAACAGCCCGGCGACGTCAAGATCCTGTGCGCCAGGCTCGATCGCGGCGCCGGCGGCCCAGCCGGGCCGGATCACTGGGCAGAGGCGGCGCACCTCCGCGTCCGTGGCTGGGCGCAGTAGCGGCTCCGCCTCGAGCAGGGCGGACAGCTCCTCGGCCTCTGACGGCGCGGCGAGCCAGATCAGCGGCCGCGGACTGAGCAGGCTCGTCTCGGCGGCAGCGTCGCCGGTTCCGGCAAGCACCGGGCGCGAGGCGCGGGTCAGCGCCCGGATCTCCGGGCTCCCGTACGACTCGAGGAAGGCGGCGGCCGACCGGCCGCTGGAGTGGTACGCGAGCTGATCCTCCTGCTCCAACAGGACGACCCGTACGCCGGCGCTGGCCAGCTCCGCCGCGACCGAGATGCCCGCGATCCCACCGCCGATGACCGCCACGTCCACGGCCCCCAGTATGCAAGGGCCCCTTACTAACGTTTAATGCGGTAAAAGGGCCCCTTCCTAACACACGCCCCAACACGCGCCCAACGCACGCGTGGCGACCGGCGGAGCTGGCGCGATGCGGTATACGTGGGCCATGGAGATCTCGGCCGGCGTCGTGGCGGCGATGCCCCTGCATGCCATCACCGAGCGGTACGGCGAGGCCGGCCTGCGCCTGCGGTTTGCCGTCGAAGTGGACAACCTCGACACGTTGTCGCCGGCGGACCGCGCCAAGCTGCAGGATGCGCTGAGCCTCGCCGATCAACTGCACGCCGGCGACCGCCGTACGCGCGAGCCGTACCTCAACCACCTGTTGCGAAGCGCGATCCGCGTGTGCACCTACTACCGGATCCACGACGCCGACGTGCTCGCCGCGACGCTCCTGCACGACTCGGTGGAGGACCACGCCCCGGAACTCGCCGGGCGCCCGCCGGGAGAGGCGACGGATGCCGACCGGCAGGCGGCGCTGGCCGCGCTCGCGGCGCGGTTCGGCAAGCGCGTGGCCGAGATGGTCGCGGCGGTGACCAATCCGCTGCCGGAGCCGGGGCGCGACCGCCTCGAGCAGTACCGCACCCACGTCGCCGAGAGCCTGAGCCGCCATCCGTGGGCCCGCGTCATCAAGGCCTCGGACTTCACCGACAACGGCGTCGGACTGATCTACACCGACCAAGGCAGCCAGGGCCGCCTGGCGACGAAGTACCGCCCGCTCGTACCGGTGCTGCGGGAGCTGATCGCCCGTCCGGACACCCCGTTGGACGACGACGTCAAGGAGC
>Ga0079224_100014349_pt1 | contig 11065 bp, 11 predicted proteins | sample Stecom2015_FD_80414 | JGI IMG/M metagenome (GOLD analysis project Ga0079224, IMG submission 80414) | Agricultural soil microbial communities from Utah to study Nitrogen management - Steer compost 2015 | ecosystem: Environmental > Terrestrial > Soil > Agricultural land | place: USA: Utah...
ACCTAGAATGTTTAAACAGAATATAGGTAGGAAGTTTCTTGGAAAGGAATTTGATCCTGCACTCAACTACATCGGATATACAGTAGGTGCTTATAAATCAGCCTATCAAGAATATAGGGATTCGGTCACATCCGCTACACAGCTTTTACATGCCAAACCCTTGCGTAAGGAGTTACCCGTCATTGTCATAAGTTCAAAAAATCAACCTGAAAATTGGAGGAGAAACCAGGTTTTATTAACCCATTTAACCGATAATACTGAACATATTGAAACAGATACGGGACATTCCGTTCACCTTGAGAAACCTGAGATTGTAATAGATTGCATTCACAAACTAGTCCAAGATTCGTTATAACTAAACCGATTTTTAAAAGTAAAAGAAGGATTCGAGTTTTATAGGTCTCGAGTCTTAGGAGAAAATATAATTAAGGTCTAATAACGAAATAGTATTCTTGTTTTAATATGGAAATATAAGGAGTTTAATGGAAATAACGTCTATATTGAAAAAAATATTGAGAATTTGTCTTCAAAATAATGATGAAAGTTAAAGGGTGATAAGATGAAAACGCTTTGGTTCTTTTGGTGGGTCGCTAACTTATTTTGGGCTGTTGTTTTTGTAATTGGAACAGCATTCGTTTGGCTTAGGGAAGTTGATGGGGCAGGTGCTGTTCAAACACCTGAATTAAAATTCATAGCATTTATTGTTTTACTTATAGCCTTCATCATACCAGCATCCATTCAAGGTGTATGGCTAATGGTTAACTTGAAAATGAGCAGAAATAAGAAAGCAAAAATACAGCAGGTTTAAAAAAGTTATGTACGACCTATTGTAACAGGCATAAACAAACATTAATTTGGCGCTTTTCTTTCATGAGAAAGCGCCTTTGTTTCTATTAAAAAAACAACTTAAATAGCTGTTCAGTTATTCATAATTATATCTATAATTTAAAATTTTCTAAAAAAAGACCTTGAAATATAAAATGGAATTCATTATACTAAATGACAAAGATAACCAACTAGTTTATTTATATTTGAAACCGATTACATTTTGTGTGCTTTAAATGTAGTAGTTTAATAGTTTACTAACATGATTATACAGGAATGATGAGGAGTAATAACATGGCCAAAATGAGTGATGTTGCAAAATTAGCAAACGTATCAAAAGCGACTGTTTCAAGGGTGTTACGAAATCCAGAGACAGTGAAAGAACAAACGAGACAAAAAGTGCTTATTGCAATTGAAAAACTAAACTATCAACCGAATTTACTTGCCAGACAATTTCGTAGAACAGAAACAAAAACGGTGCTTGTTGTTGTTCCAACTATTATCAATAATGTGTTTCCTCAAATGATTGGAGGAATCGATTTCGAAGCAACGAAGCAGGGGTATAAAGTGCTTTTAGGCAACACCAATAAAAACCCTCATAAAACAGAAATCTTTATAAATGAGTTAAAGCAAAAACAAGTGGACGGAATGATTCTATTAACCATACCCCTCGATGAAAAGGTAATTACCGAGGTGGCTGCAAACTATCCTGTTGTTCTGACATCAGATTATAATGATGGATTTAATATTCCGACTGTATCAATTGATAATATTAGTAGTGGACGAGAAGCGACGGAACATCTTATTAAACTAGGGCATACAAGGATTGCTCATATTTCTGGACCACTTGAAATATCAATCAGTAGAGATCGATTAAAAGGGTATCGCCAAGCATTGCTTCAGCATGAATTGGAATTAGATAGTTTGTTAGTACAAGAAGGAGACAACTCTTTTGAATCAGGCTACAATCAGATGCAAAAGTTGTTAGCTATCGATTATCCGCCAACTGCTGTGTTTGCAGCTAACGATCTAATGGCAATGGGGGTGGTAAAAGCTGCGAAAGCACAAGGTCTTAAAGTACCTGAAGATATTGCGGTTGTAGGTTTTGATAATATCATGTTTTCAGATATTTTTGAGCCTGCTTTGACGACAATCGAACAACCATTTTTTGAAATGGGGAAACGGTCAATGGAGTTATTACTCCAACAAATTAATGGAGAAAAGATAACCAAAATTAAGCATGTGTTAAGTACGAAATTGACAATAAGAGATTCATGTGGGTTTAAAAAGGCATCTTTTTAGCAAAGGATGCTGCATCTGATGTAATCGGTTTCAATCAAATCCTGTAAATTTCCATTAATAATCGCATTTAACGCTATTTTATAGCGGAAAAATGAAACCGGTTTCAAATTCTTTAAGGAGGTGAAAACAGCGAATCATGTACATAAAACGAAAAAATGAAAAATGATCTTAAAGGAGTGAGTTGAAGAATGAACATTCCAATTGGACTACAAATGTATACACTACGAAATGAATGCAAAGCTGATTTTTTAGGGACTTTAGAAAAAGTCGCAGACCTTGGGTATCAAGGAGTTGAATTTGCTGGGTATTATGGACTTTCTGAGACGGAATTAAAAAAGGCTTTGGATCAACTTGGATTAAAGGTTACATCAAGCCATATACCTCTTTCCTCATTAGAAGATAACTTAAGTAAGATTATCACCTACGAACAAGCAATAGGAAACGATAAAATTGTATGTCCTTTCCTTCCTCCAGAACGACGCAACGAAGAAGATTATCTACAACTGATCAAAAGCTTAAATCATATTGGCCAAGAGTGTCATAAAGAAGGCATTACATTCTGTTATCACAATCATGATTTTGAATTAGAGCTTCTTTCAAATGGACGTACTGCACTTGAAACCATACTTGAAGAAACAAATCCTGAATGGGTAAAAGTAGAGCTTGATATTTACTGGTTAACAAAAGTTGGAGAAGATCCAGTCCAGTGGTTACAACGGTATAAAGGAAGAACACCTCTTGTCCACTTAAAGGATATGACTACTGACGATGAACAATTTTTCGCTGAATTAGGAACAGGTGGAGTAGACCTAGAAGGGGTACTAAAGCAAGGACCAGATTCAAATGTGGAGTGGTTCATTGTTGAACAAGATCAAACAAGGATCTCCCCACTTGAAAGTATTGAAATCAGCCTAAATTATTTGAAAAAGCAATCTGCTCTAGCGTAACAAAATTTCGTAAGTTTGAGGTAGTTAAGGTAGACACTTACTTTCTTATTCGATAAACAGGAGGGAAAAGAATGAAAAAGTTGTTTCCTATATTAACAATTTTATCTGTTTTATTATTAGCTGCATGTGGTCTAGGTGGGAGTAGTGATACAACAAGCAATGAATCAGCGAACGAGGCCGAGGACAGCAAAAGTAATGAAGGTAAGAAAGTGTTAGAATTCTGGCATATTGATCCAGGTGAGAAAGAAAAGGTATATGAAGAAGCTGTTGCTAGATTTGAAGAAAAACATCCTGATGTAGAAGTGAAAGTACTTCGAATTCCGAATGATGCGTTTAAACAAAAGCTCTCTGTGGCTATGTCAGGTAATGAAGCCCCTGATGTCTTTAGCAACTGGGGTGGTGGCTGGTTAAAGAACTTTGTTGACCAAGGAAAAGTGTTAGATATTACAGAGGCGACTGATAAGTCTCATTTTAATGATCTTGCCCTTGCCAATACAACTTTTGATGATAAAGTGTATGGTCTGCCTTTAGGTTTATCCATTGATGTTGTGTTTTACAATAAAGAAATCTTTGAAAAGTACGGATTAACAGCTCCTAAAACGTATGATGAGTGGTTAACTGTCATTGATACATTAAAAGAAAATGGGATTATCCCGATTGCATTGGCAAATCAAACAAAATGGCCAGGGGCTTACCTGTTCATGAACTTTGCGAGTCGTATTGCAGGACCTGAACTATTCGAAAGTGCTTTTAACAGGGAAGGTAGAGGGTTTGATGATCCAGGCTATGTTCAAGCAGGGGAATATCTACAAGAAATGGTTGAAAGAGGTGCATTCAACCCAGGTTTTAATGGAGTTCCGTATGATGAAGGGCAAGGTCGTCAATTACTCTATTCAGGTCAGGCTGCAATGATGGATATGACGATTTCTTTCCTAAATAACGTAAGACAAGAAGCACCTGAGTTCGAAGAAAAACTGGACTTCTTCTTATTCCCAACAGTTGAAGGTGGTAAGGGAGATCAAACCCATGTTGGTGCAGCAACAGGACCTGTTTGGTCAGTAGCAAAAAACACGAAATACCCTGACTTAGCAACTGAATTAGTTAAAGAACTTACAAGTGCAGAAACCGCTCAAAATTATATGGATCGTACAGGTTCACTTTCCGCTATAAAAGTTGTTGAGCCTAATGATGAGTTTACAAAACGTTTTTATGATGTTGTTCAAGGAGCAACCCATTTACAAATGCCATATGACCAAACACTTCCTCCAGAATTAGCTGAACTGCATAAAGATACGACCCAAGCGATTTATGGATTGGAAATGACACCAGAAGAAGCTGCTAAGAAGATGGAAGAAAAAGCAAAAGAGGTACTAGAGTAGCACATAAAAGGGGAGGAGAATTCTCCTTCCCTTGGATATACCTAAAAAGGAGGGGACTGTTTGTTGGAAACAACAGAAGTGAAAGTAGCGAATACTAGATCAATGGTAAAGCCAAAGTCTCGAGCAAAACGCACAAAATTTAAACAAGCCATTACCATTGGACTGTTTGTCGCACCAGCAATCATCGTGTATTCGATTTATGTTTTATATCCCATTTTATCCACGTTAATCTATAGCTTTTATGATTGGGACGGAATGGGAGTCGGGGTCTTTGTTGGATTACAGAACTATCTGAACCTATTCAATGATGCTATTTTCTGGAAAGCACTCACAAACAATTCATGGGTCGTTTTAACATCCGTGTTTGTTCAAATTCCTTTAGGGTTAATCATGGCCCTTATGCTGTTTGCGCCAATAAAAGGGATTCGGTTTTTCAGTAGTATTTACTTCTTCCCGTTTCTCATGTCAACCGTTGCAATCGGTATGTTATGGGTGTTGATGTTTGATCCAATTAACGGATTGATTAATCAGCTTATTAATACCTTAGGATTTGAAAACGTTGCATGGCTAAGTCAGTCGAATACTGCCCTTTTTGCTGTACTACTCGTCATTGTTTGGCAGTTTGCACCCTTTTACATGATTCTATTTAAAGCGGCAATAGTTGGTATTCCAGAAGATTTGTATGAAGCAGCCGATATTGATGGAGCGAATCCGTTGACGAAGTTTTTTCGCATTACACTCCCGTTGTTAATGCCAACAATCGTCAGTTCTTCCATCTTAGCCATTGTAGGTTCATTAAAGGCGTTTGATATTTTCTATATCATGACTGGTGGAGGACCTAACCATGGTACAGAGTTATTAGGTACATATATGTTTAAGCAAGCATTTATTAATTTCAATATGGGATATGCTAGCGCAATTGCCTTTGTAATGTTCTTTGTTGCACTTTTTGTCACCATCATTATTCAAGTGATGGACTATTATCGCAAGAAGAGAGGGGCCTACGTATGACAATTGGATTAAAAAAGATACCTCTTTATATCATTGCCGTTTTGTTGCTCGTCTTTACAGGGTTTCCCTTTTTATATATGTTCTCAACAGCTTTAAAGACGCAGAGTCATTTTTTTGAAAAGCCATTTTCATTGTTTTCTTCTTTTAATCTAGAAAATTTCCAAACTGTATTTGAAATGGGATTAAGTCGTTACTTTTTTAATAGTATATTGGTTTCGACCATCGCTGTTTTTGCCGTCATGATTATCGCATCTTTAGCAAGTTACCCTTTAAGCAGAATGAAATTTAAAATTAATAAGCTTTTGTTTTTACTGTTTATTTCAGGAATGATGCTTCCTATTCATGCAACGCTTATCCCGATTTTTAAACTTTCGCAAAGCATGGGAGTACTTGATACGATTTGGGCGTTATTAGGCCCTTATATTGCATTTAGTTTGCCAATTTCCATCTTTATTTTAACTCAATTTATGCAAGAAATACCGAAAACACTTGAAGAAGCTGCCAAAATCGATGGTTGTAATCATTTTCAGATCTTCTGGCGAATTATACTTCCAATGCTAACGCCAGCCTTAATGACTGTTTTAATTTATAATTTCATTCATCTGTGGAATGAATTTATCTTTGCATTAGTCTTAATTTCTAGTCCAGAAAACATGACATTACCATTAGGACTACAAGATTTTAAAGGGGAGTTCTCTGTCAATATTCCTGGCTTGATGGCAGCTTTGACACTTGCTAGTCTTCCAATCCTAGTTGTCTATCTCTTCTCACAAGAAAAAGTGGTAAAGGGACTTGCTGGGGGTGCGGTTAAAGAATAAAGCCAATCATAAAATAGTGAAAATCGGTGTAGTCACCTGTGTCAATAAGAGAGATTCATACTTTTAAAACATAGTAGGGAGGATTATAGAATGAGTAAAGTTAGAGTTGGTGTAATTGGATGTGGAAGTATCGGGAGACGTCGTCATCTTCCAGAATATGCTTCTCAAGAAAATGTTGAAATAGTTGCTGTTTGTGACATTGTAGAGGAACGAGCTACTGAAATGGCGAAATTATACGGAGCAATAGCATACGTAGATTATCAGGACTTACTGAAAAATGAAGACATTGATGCGGTAAGTGTTTGTTTACCAAATGTTCTACATGCACCTGTTACAATTGATGCCTTACAGGCTGGTAAACATGTGTTATGTGAAAAGCCGATGGCTACATCTAGACAAGAAGCTGAGGAAATGATTCAAGCAGCAAAAAATAATCATAAAAAGCTAATGATCGCTCATAACCAGCGCTTTGTGGCATCCCATGTAAAAGCAAAGCGACTGCTTGACAGTGGAGAAATTGGCAACGTGTACAGTTTTAGAACAACATTCGGACATCCTGGACCAGAACGATGGAGCATTGACGGGGCGACAAGTTGGTTTTTTGATAAGAAACGAGCATTTATCGGTGCAATGGGAGATCTCGGTGTACATAAATCAGATCTCATCCGTTATTTACTCGGTGAGATTGTTGAGGTTGGCGCATTTGTTGAGACAAATGCAAAGGAAAATACGGATGTAGATGATAATGCTGTTTGTATCCTTAAAACAGAAAACAATGTGATCGGTACACTGACTGCCAGCTGGTCCTATGTATCGGGAGGCGATAATTCAACGATTATATATGGTGAAAAAGGAGTCATCAGGCTGGAAGATGACCCAGTACATTCCCTGATTGTTGAATACAAAAACGGTGAAGTGGTGAAATATGAGCTAGATAAAATCCAAACAAATGAAAAAGGCGGGCAAACAAACTCGCATGTCATTGAAAACTTTGTGGATTGTATCATCCATGACACCGTCCCACCTATCAGTGGGGAAGAAGGCATGAAGTCACTGCAAGTCATATTAGCAGCACTTGAATCAAATGAAACAAAGCAAATTGTTCGTGTAAATACAGAAACAGCTGCTGTTTCAAATTAACTCTTTGTACAAACCTATAGGATATGAATGTTATTAATAGGTGCGATTAAAGCAATCCTTGTCGAATGCTTTAATCGCGTTTTTGATTGGGTTAAAATGGAGAAAAAGGAAGAAAATTTATACAGCTAAAAGGAGAGAAAGAATGAAAACGAATTTTATTGAAGGTTTTACAATAAAGCTGGCTATGAATGAAAATACTTCTCATGTTAGAAATATGCTAAAACAAATCGCTTTATGGATGAAAATTCGAGACATCAATCAGTGGGGGTTTCTATTAGAAGGTGGTGACGATAAAGAGATTGAACAAGCCATATCGAATCAAGAAACGTATATCGTTTTAAAAGAGAACGAAATCATTGCCACATTTACACTTTTATCTAAACAAAGCGAATGGGATCGACATATTTGGGGAGATGATCAATCCTCTAAAAATCTGTACTTACATAGACTTGCGATTATTCCTACATATATGAAGAAAGGGATCGGTAGAAGGATTCTAGAATGGATAGAGAACAATCACAGTAAGCAAAAATATCTTAAATTAGATTGTGTTGCGGATAATGTAAAGTTAAATACCTTTTATAAGAATAATAGATTTGAGCTTGTTGGGATCAAAGATGGGCATAGTAAATATCAGTTGAGGTTAAATGAGGATCACGAATGATAATGTAGAAGATGGATACGTGAAACAGATAATGGAGGTATCATTATGTGGCTACTAATAGGACTTATTGCCATAGGAGCGACGGTTGCAAATATTTTGTTGTTTCGTCTAGGTAAAGATTATAAGTTAGCAATGGCAATGGGATTATCATTCACAGCGCTAACACTATGTGCTAAATATAGTCTTGTGTCAAGTTGGGTAAAGGTAAACGATTGGACAGCATTAATGGATGTCGTACCTGCAATGGAATGGGCGCTATGGTTACTGACGATCATATCAATCTTTTTAAATATCACACCGATTCTTTTAGAACGAAAAGTTGAAAATTAGGTTAAGTGAACCTTGAGAAGGAGCGAAGACTTTGAAGAAATTATTAGTGGTAGTTGTTTTGGCTTTTTCAATTTTTTCGGCTTGTCATTCAACAACATCGAGTTTTAGGGAAGTAGAAGATGTGCCGAATCATGTACAAGATAAAATCGATCGTACCTATAAACTTCAATCGATTAATAATAGCGGTAAAGGTTATTATATTGTGTTTCATTCAAGTGGAGATGTAGAAGTAGAGGTAGAAACACAGGGAGAAAGCGTAACGATCCGTATAAATGAAGCCAATCTACATAATGAAAGTGTCAAACAGTATACATATTATTTAACTACGGACCAAGAACACGATGTACTAAATGTTTTGGTGAATGGAGAGTCCATGCCATTTGATAATGTAACGATTTTATAATACTGAAGAAGCCAGGAACTGCTTTGCATCTCAAACCAAATACAACGAAAGAGTCTTCGCTTATACTTCCTTAATATAAAAAAGGAGGGGAGACCCCTCCTCAAGTTGTATTATTTTGTGATTCCTGTCATTCCTTGTGACGCGCTACCTGTATCATTGTCTCGGTTCCAGAAACGGCCCTGCGCAATGGCTGTCACAAAGTTTTGCTTGAAATTTGGATTATTTACTGCAAGGACAACACCTTCTACGTTTTCCAATCCTTGTAGTGCAGTCATTTCCTGACCTGTTGACGCAATGCCAATCGGTTTGTAGAGTTTATAGGCCATGTTCACAAACTCTAAAACATTTTCTCTGAACCTTTTTTCATTCGGAGAATGTCCTCCGACAACGTAAACAGAGTCAACTAAATAAGGGCTAGAAGTGAGAAACGATTTAGTCACTTTGATTTTTGCCCCGTTGGCTCCAGTGACGAATCCAAGTCGTTCACTAATAATATCGTAAAACACTTTTTGCTCGTCAAAGAATGTAAGGACTTCATTCACTTCCTGATCATTAAACCCATCGCCAATTAGGATCCCAACTTTTTTCGTATATGCACTAGGTGGTGTGTTGTACTGGCTTAAAGATGGGTAGCTATCAGATACTGGAACATGACTACCTGTTGGCCGAGCAACACCGATATTGTCTGCAACTGCTGATGCTAGTTCCACATCGACATTCGCTAGTAGGTCCACATTTTGCTGACGAACGGATTCGTCCATGACGTTACCGAGTTGATAACTGAATGCTTCAATCGTGTGCATTTTTTCAACAGGCGTTAAGCTATTCCAAAAGATTCTTGTCTGTGAGAAGTAATCACTTACTGAATCAACCCGTTTCCGTGTTGTACGACCACCGACTTCTTTTGGGTGATGTTCATAACCACCTTCTTCAATCGGTGTTTCGTGTGGGGTATTATCTGCTAACGAATTATTATGGTAGTTCACATGGTCCACATCGATTCGATAACGCATAGGTCCACGTCTTTGGTTATTATGGAATGGGCAAACCGGTTTATTAATCGGTAACTCTTGGAAGTTCGGCCCGATCCGATATAGTTGTGCACTATGATATGCAATTAGTCGACCCTGTAATACTGGATCATTGGAAAAGTCAATCCCAGGTACAACGTTGGCAGGATTAAACGCGACTTGTTCGGATTCTGTATGGTAATTTTCAATATTGCGGTTGAGAGTCATCTTACCAATAATTTCGACTGGAATGAGTTCTTCAGGCCAGAACTTAGTCGGGTCAAGAACATCGATATTATATTTGTCTTCATCTTCGACTGGGATTAGTTGAACGCCTAATTCGTATTCTGGATACGCACCACGTTCAATTGCCTCCCGAAGGTCTTTTCGATGAAAGTCAGGATCAATTCCACCGATTTTGATTGCCTCTTCTTGAAGTAAGGCTTGAACACCAAGAACAGGTTTCCATACAAAGCGTACATACGTTACTTTGCCTTGATCATTCACAAAGGTATATGTATTAATGGACCATGATTCCATATGACGATAACTTCTAAGAACACCTCGGTCCGACATAATCCAAGTGACCATATGAATCGCTTCTGGGTTATTCGCGACATAATCCCAAAAACGATCGTGAGCGCCAGTTGCCGTTGGAATATCATCATCTTGTTTTGATTGGTATGCATGCATCGCATCTGGGAATTTCATCGCGTCAAAGTTAATTAGGACGGGCATTGCGATGGTTGTCAAATCATAATTTCCCTCTTCGGTATATAACTTTACACCCTGACAACGTAAATCTCTCGCTGTATCATAAGACCCTTTTGCCCCTTGAACGGTTGAAAAACGAATCGTTAACGGCGTCTTTTTCCCAGGTTCAGATAAAAAATTTGCTTTTGTTACATGCTTCATTGATTTGTAGCACTCGAACTCCCCGTGAGCACTATAACCTCGGGCATGTACGACACGCTCAGGTTGCTCTTCATGGACAAAGTGTGTGATTTTTTCAAAGTACTGCCAATCCTCATGTAAGGTCGGACCGCGTTCGCCTGCTTTTAATAATTCCCTGTCATTCGCAATCGTCCTCCCTTGATTGGTCGTCAGCGGTTTCCCGATGTTCTGAACTCGATACTCATCTAGTTGCTGTTGTTTAATGTCTTTCATCGGTTCATTGTTCAATATCCTATTCCTCCTGAAATATATTATTAATTTATTCCCATTGTTAGATTTCAC
>Ga0079224_100014350_pt1 | contig 11064 bp, 9 predicted proteins | sample Stecom2015_FD_80414 | JGI IMG/M metagenome (GOLD analysis project Ga0079224, IMG submission 80414) | Agricultural soil microbial communities from Utah to study Nitrogen management - Steer compost 2015 | ecosystem: Environmental > Terrestrial > Soil > Agricultural land | place: USA: Utah...
AGGTCGAGCATGAGTATGGTTTGGCCTGTCAAAATGAGATTTCTGAAGGAAGAAGATACGATGCAGTCGTACTAGGCGTTGCACACAAAGAATTTTCTAATCTTAACATAAATTCCCTTAAGAAGAGTAAGGGCGTTATATATGATGTTAAAGGCGTTTTAAAGGAGTATGATGGGAAATTGTAAATTAGAACGAAGTAATATTAAAGGAGCTAATTTCAATTATAGGTAGAATGGCCTTATATATAAAAAGTAAGAGAGATAGCTGATATATGAGTAGCCTAAAAAAACAAGCTATATCGGGGGTAATATGGACTTTTGCTCAGCAATTCTCTGTACAAATTATAAATTTTGTAGTACAGATTATTTTGGCTCGATTGTTAATGCCAGAAGATTTTGGCTTAATTGCCATGCTTGTTGTATTTATTTCAATAGGTCAAAAACTGATGGATGGTGGGATGACAACATCTTTAATTCGGACTAAAAGACCTGATCAGTTAGACTACTCTACTGTATTTATAACCAACTTTATAGTTAGTATTGGGATTTATATTATAATATTTATTATAGCCCCATTTATTGCGGATTTTTATAATCAAGAGATTTTACAAGATGTTCTCCGAGTTTATGCACTTAGTTTCGTAATAAATTCTTTTGTAGCAGTTCCGATAGCGAAACTGACGAAAGAAATGAATTTCAAAACTCAAATGAAGATCCAGGTGCCATCTACTATTATTGGAGCTTTGGTTGGTGTAACTATGGCTTATTCAGGATATGGTGTTTGGAGCTTAGTGTGGTTAAACCTGAGCCAAACGTTTGTATTTGCCTTTCAAAATTGGGTGTTTATTAAATGGAGACCTTCTTTTATTTTTAATAAACGCAGATTCAAGTATCATTTCAACTTTGGATATAGGATGACATTATCAGGGCTTCTTGATACCGTTTATAATGATGCTTATCGTATTGTGATAGGGAAGTTTTACTCGCCAGCGTCAGTGGGTTATTTTAATCAAGCTGAAACTATGCGGGCTTTTCCGGTAAACCAACTTGCTGCAGTAATGGGGAAAGTAACTTATCCTATGTTTGCTAATATCAAGGATGACAAACAGCTTAAGAATGCTTACAAGCAGACGATGAAATTGGTCTTCTTTGTGGTTGTCCCCATGATGATGATTTTAATTGTAACGGGCAGAGAGTTATTTGTTTTCTTGTTTGGAGATAAATGGTTGCCAGCTGTTCCCTATTTTCAGATTTTGGCATTCGCCTCTGTTATAAAACCATTAACAACCTATAATCTCAATATTTTAAAAGTTAAGGGAAGAAGTGACTTGTTTTTAAAACTGGAAGTCTATAAAAAAATAATAGGGGCTATTGCTATAATTATTGCGCTGCCATATGGTATTATGACCTTGGTTGTTTCTTATACCATTGTATATTATCTGATGAACTTTTTAAATATGATATTTAGCGGCAAGCTAATAAATTATTCGATTTGGGAGCAGTTGAAAGATTGTTATAAAATCTATCTGAGTGGTTTATTTTGTTTGGCTGTTACCTATCTTGTTAGAGATTATTATTTGATAAATACAGTTAGTGATTTGGGTATACTTACAATAATATCACTAGTTTTTATAATATTATACCTACTTATTATCTACTTTTTTGATAAAGAAATGTTATTTATTTTAAATAATATAAAGAAAGGAATGTAATTATGTTTTCAGTAATAATCCCAGTTCATAATAAACTGCCACATTTAGATAGATCTGTTTATTCTGTCTTGAATCAGACCTTTAAGGATTTTGAGCTTATTTTGATTGATGATGCATCAAGTGATGGTTCTGAAGAAAAAATAAAGGAATATCAAGATACACGAATTCAATGTTATAAGAGAGATAAGCCGGGGCCGGGAGGTTATGCCGGTAGAAATTTGGGGATTGAAAAGGCCAAGTATGAGTGGATTGCTTTTTTGGATGCGGATGACGAATGGCACGAGGACTATTTGCTTGAAAGGATTGCGGTAATACAAAAATATGATGAAGTTGATATTATTTCTTCTAAACATTCGCGTCAAATACGACCAGGTGTTCAAAAGACTAATAATATAGCAAATTATAATGAATATTATACGGAGTTTAGATTACCTGATTATCTTAATAATACTGGATTAATTTGGACAGGGTCTGTGACAATGAAAAAAGAATTACTCCTTAAAGTTGGAATGTTTCCTGATGGAAAGTGTAAAAGAGGAGGAGACTTGGATACTTGGATCCGAAGCTTGTATAAAAGCAGGCAAAACATTTTTATAAATAAAAGTCTATCTATTTATTATCGAGATACAGTAAATCAAGTCACGGATCATCGAAAGAATCCTAGTAAAGGCTTTTGTTCTGACAAAACTTTAAACCAGATTAGAAGTCAAAGTGTAGATAAGGAGTTATTGAAAGCAATCGATGTATTTATTGCAAAGCATGTTTATAATATTTTAAGAAGAAACCGAAAAACTGAGCCAGAGCATAGAAAATATTTGTTAGGTCTAATACGTTCTAAGACTCTAAAGTTGAATCTCGTATTCAGATTAAGTTTAATAGGATTGTTAATCCGCCTTAAGGTGAAAAAATGAAATCATTAAAGTGAAATATTGCTGAGAAGTTGCCCATGTATATTTAAGTTGACGTGCAAGTATACTGATGGTTTATGAAGAAATGGAAATAGTGATTTATTGAGGGATTTTAAAAGGGTCAATATGGCACTTAATTTAATATATGTAATTTATGTTTAGAAGATTTTTAGCTTGTTTTTATAAGAGGTTTATGTATAAGGAGATTCTTCAGGTTTTTGAATCTCTCAAGAAAAAAGATGTTACCAATATAAAGGATAACAGTGATTTTCAAATTCGTAAATTGATTAGGGTATTAGATATATCCTTTAATAATATTCCCCACCATAAAGGTCTTAAGAGTATTATTGATCTTGATAATTTTAGTTATAAAGATTTTTTGGAAGTGCCCCTAATGACAAAGGAAATTATCCGTACTAAAGGACACGATTTGATTAACCGAAATTATAAAAATGTAAAAGGTGTTATAAAGAATACGTCTGGTGGATCGACAGGAGAACCGGTTGAATTCTATAGGACTAAGAATCAATGGGCTCACGGAATGGCAAATTATTACTATGCTCTTCACTTAAATAATGTTAACATCTATGATAAATCCAGAGATTTATGGGGAGCGGAGCGAGATATGTATAGGTCGGATACTAGATTTGATTTACGTTCGTTTGTTCAAAATAAGGTGACATTGAACACATTTTTGTTAAGCGACGATATTATAGAAGGTTATATAGAGAGGTTAAATGCCTTTAAACCCAAGTTCATTAAAGCTTATGTGCACTCTATTTATGATATTTCAAAGTATATAAACAGAAACAATATCAGTATAGAATTTAGACCGGTTATTCACTGTACCACGGGGCCACTGTACCCTGAAATGAGACAGGAAATCAAGACAGCTTTTAATAATGCACATGTATATAATTACTATGGTTCCCGAGAAGTATCAGCTATTGCTAGTGAAAATCTACAATCTGAGGGGATGAGTGTGCTTTTTGATAATGTATTTGTGGAAGTTTTAGATTCTAGTGGGCGTCCTGTAAATAAAGGTGAGGAGGGAGATGTTGTTGTAACAACTCTTAATAATTTCTATATGCCTTTAATAAGATATAAAATAGGTGACCGAGCAATTAAAGGCGATGATTTATTATTTGGCACATTAAATCTATCCACTGTTGTTGGAAGAACTCTCGGAGTAATTTATCGTAAAGATGGCAGTAAATTGGATGGACAGTTTTTTACTACATTATTTTTTGGAAAGAAAGGAATAAAGAATTTTCAACTTGTTCAGAAAACACAAGATAGAATAATATTGAATATAGTAAAATCAGAATTATATAATGACAATGAGCTAGATCAAATATTAAATCGCATAGAATCCGCTGTCCCTGATGTAGAGATAGATGTCGTTTTTTGTGAAAAAATAGACTTGACCGCAACAGGGAAAATAATGTATGTGTATTCAGAAATAGAAATGTAGCTAGGACTATTCGTTTTAAATATTAAAGCGATTTATGTTTTTCAGAATTACAGGCCCAAGCGAATATTCTAAAACTTGGAATGATTCTTTGAAATAGCTCATCATAAATTTTTAAGCGATAAAAGTTCATGACGGATAATATTTTAAGAGAGATTAGTTAAGGTGTTATATTTAGGACAGCTTTTAAATGAGAATTAGTGATATAAAATATTTTGGATTGAGAGATTTTCAATACTTCATCTTAGGACTGAGTATATTCTTATTTGTATACCCATCCTTTACGTGGGATTATGTTTCGCTCGTCACTCCCATTGCATTTCTGCTACTTATGTTAGCTCTGATTTTAGAGTTTCTAAAGAGTCAATCACGCCAATTTATATCATCACTTGCACCATTCCTCTTATTTTTTTTATACAACCTATATACCAGTATTGTAGGGATTTCAGTAGATACAAGTCTTTTTGCAACACCTGTATTAGTTACACTGATATTTTTTGTTTTTTCTAAAGAGACAATTTTTCATACTTATTTTGTTTTTGTTCGAATATTCGGCTATATCTTGGCTTTAAGCTTGCTTTTTTATTTGTTGAAGCTTTTTAGATTGTATTCCCCTGAATTGATATCACAGACTTCTCCGGACGGAAGGGAATATTATAGCTACCTATTCAATACTATGTCTGCTATCACTACACGTAATGCTCTCTATTTATCTTCAGGATTTTATCGATTTCATGGATTTATGGGAGAACCAGGCTGGATAGGGACAATTTCGGGATTAATAGTGTTTTCTTTGAAATTCCAATTTTCCCAATTTAAGATTCTATATATTTATCTATTTGCAGCATTATTGAGTATGTCATTAGGAGCGTATATTCCTCTTTTTGTTGGATTTGTTTATTTTTACTTTGGAAAAAGATTATTATATGCTGTAATTCCCTTGACAATGTTCTTTATTTTTAATAGAGAAATTCTAGATCGGTTTATATTTGATAGACTATATGTTGATGATGGTAATATTGCAGGTGATAATCGGACAAGTGCTGTTTTTGATCATGAATGGAGTAAATTATTGGGTACTTCTGAGGTTATTTTTGGCAAAGGAAAAGGTCAGCATACGGTCTTCGGTGAAGGTGTATCCAGTTGGAAAACTCTTGTATATAATGGGGGTATCATAGGTTTTTTTTTATATCTTTTGATTTTTATGTCGATTTTCTTTATGCTGGTAAAGACAGGACATAAAAAATTTGCTCTCATTTTCTTTCTTGTTTTCCTTATGACAATATATCATCGTCCAAGGATACAATATGTTTATTTTTTAATCATTCTATACGGTGGGTTATTATATAACGAAGTTAAATTTAAATATCTTAAAAATATAAAAAAATAGAAACTATGATGCGTTCATTGATTGTGCTATTTATTTTACCTTTTTTTAGTTGTCATTCACAGGAATTTTCAAAGATCAATACTGAAAAATGGAGTTATAAAGAAATGAAAATTCCTGAGGATGCTTATGTAGTTGATTCTCATTATTTTAAAAATATGGATGATCATACGACTCTCCTGCAAGAGATCATAAATAAATATCAGGTCGTCGTATTACCACCGAAACAGCTGAATATTAATTATAGAGGTCTCTCCTTAAAGACTAATAGTCAGTTGTATTTTCAAGAAGGTAGCGTGCTAAAAATGTTGAAAAATGACAAAGGAACATATGCTGTAATTAAAATTGATAATGTGAATAATGTAAAGGTATATAATCCGCATTTAATCGGAGATAGAGATGAGCATATTGGGGATTCAGGAGAGTGGGGTATGGGAATTGACATCCGATCATCAAACAATGTCAGAATTGATAATCCATATATTAGAAATATGTGGGGAGACGGTATTTATTTCGGTGTTCGGAGTTCCAAAAAGGTTAATGAAAATATTTTAGTTGAAGGGGGGCTGATAGATTATTCTAGACGAAATGGAATATCTATTACCTCGGGTAAAAATATTCGTATAAATAATGTATCCATATATAATACATATGGCGTAAATCCTATGGCAGCTATCGATATAGAACCTAATAAAAATAGTATTATTGTTTCAGATATTGTTTTGGATAATATAAAGACCTTTAATAATGCTTTCTCTGGTCTTACAATTGCTTTATCTCATTTGCGGCATACAAAGCACAAAGTTAGTAATATAACAGTGAGAAACCATTATGATCGTGGTTCTGTACATGCATTAAGAATAGGGCCAGTAAGCGCCCCTTGGGCAACAGGTGACATTCAAATTTTAGATGCTAATTGGGCAGAAAACACTAGTTTTCCCTTTATTTTTTCGGACATCACTAAGACCTCTTTAAAGGTAGGTATAAAAAACTCACTTTTGGATAATAAACCGTTGAATAAAGAGGCGGCAGTTAAGAATGTCAAGGGGGAAGTCAATAATAGATTGGAAAATAATTTTCAATTTAATTGATAAGGTACAGATATAGAAGTTTTATAGAAAAGATATAATGAAACAACAAGAAGTCAAGGTAGGTTTGTTTTTTCCCACTTTTAACGGGGGGGGAGCTGAAAGGATGATGGTTAACCTAGCAAAGGGATTACACAAACAGGGTATAAGTGTGGTTATATATGTTGTAAATAACGTTGGTCCATACATAGAGGAGGTTCCTGTTGGAGTGGAAATTATAAGTTATAATGCTAAAAGAGGAGTTAAATCTGTAATTCATAAGATAAGAAAGACATTAAAACATGATGGACTGACTGATTTAATATCCACTCCAATGCATTTAAATGCGGCTGTTGGAATGGCTTCTATTGGTTTGAAAACGAAGCCGAATTTAATATTTCGAGAAGCTAATACTCCTTCCAAAGCTCTTGAGGGGAAATTGTCTCAGCTTTTCTATAGTTCTGTTTACACTTTGGCGGATAAGTATGTAGCTGTTTCAGAGGGTGTTAAAGTTGATATGGTTGAGTTTTTTAAGCTTTCTAAAGAGAAGGTTTCCGTAGTATATAATCCCGTTGTTGATGATGATATTTTTGTTAAAATGGCTGAAGAAATACCTGAAAACACTTGGTTTCAGGATTCAGCTACAGCTGTTATACTTGGGATAGGTAGCTTTACACCTCAGAAGGGATTTGAGGATCTTATTGATGCCTTTTTATTGACCCGAGCAAAATATAATTGTAGATTAGTAATTTTAGGAGATAAGAAAGTTGGTAGTTCTTATTTTGAGTTTATTAAAGATAAAATAGATAAATCAGATTATAGAGAAGATATTCTATTACCAGGGTTTGTTAATAACCCTTTTAAATATTTAAGTAATGCTGATGTATTTGTCCTATCATCGAAATACGAAGGGCTTCCCGGTGTTTTAATTCAGGCTTTAGCATGTGGTTGTAGTGTGGTAAGTACTGATTGCCCTTCTGGTCCTAGAGAAGTGTTAAATAATGGTGAATTTGGAGCGTTGGTAGAGGTAGGTAACGTTAAAGCATTGTCTGATGAACTTTGTAAAGTTTTGAAAAGCCCTAATAATAATAAGGAGTATTTGCAGAAAAGAGCGTTAGAGTTCTCTGTAAAAAATTCCGTTAAAGGTTATATTGATTTATTTGTTGGGGTTTCACAAAATTCGAGCTCTTTATGAAAGAAAAGATACTAATAGCATTACCGAATGATTATTTAGGAGGTGCGGAGCAATTTCTCAAAATGATTGGTGAATATTTCCATGGAAATGGATACGAGGTTCATATTTATTTTTTGATGAGAAAAGGAACAGGAGCCTTTGATAGGTTTACGTCTCCAAATTATAAACTTTTTTTTACTACAGCCTCAAGTGTACAACACGGAGCGTGGGACATGTTTAAAAATTTGAGGAAAAACAGGAAACACAAGTATAAATATGCATTTACGTCTCATACTAGCTTAAACTCTTTTATTGCTATGATGAGAAAATGGAATGTAGTTAATATAGAGTTTCATATAGCTAGAGAGTCAACGTCAATTTTTGCGCGTTTTAGTGGATTCAAGTTGTTGGTGTACAGATTGCTATATGTAGCGAATTATAGAAAAATAGATCTTTTGATATGTCAAACCGATTTTATGTATAACCAATTAAAAGAGGCAATTCCAAATATAGTGGGTTCAATAAATGTACAAGTTATTCCTAATCCTGTTAATTTGAATAATTTTAAACACAGGAACGGAGAATTTATTGTTCCTTATTCTAATTATATAGTTAGTGCTGGCAGGCTTATACCTGAAAAGGGCTTTGATGTTCTCCTCGAAGCGTTTAAGAAATTAAAACAGCACTTTCCAAAGTTAGAATTGGTGATTTTGGGTGATGGAGAGTTACTTAATAACCTTCAATCTCAAATCGAAACTCTAGGTTTGGTAGAATCTGTACACTTGCCGGGATTTGTAGATAATGTATATCCTTATTTTTTTCAATCGAAATTATGTGTTGTTTCGTCCAGAATAGAAGGGTTCCCCAATGTGTTATTACAGATGATGTCCCAGAATGAAACGGTGGTGTCTACCTTATGTGCTGGCGGAGTAGAAAATCTTACAGGAGTTTTGACATGTGAACCGAATAATGTTGATGCATTGTTTCAAACAATGCTTAGTGGATTAAATAGTAACAATAAGGACAATCGTACAAAATTTGATGAAATATTAAAGGAAAGGTCTATTGATAATTTTGTTAGTGCTATTGAAGAAAAATTGTAGTTTCTTTGCATATTCCGGATATGTTGACCCCTTTCCAGGGATATTGACCCCCAGAATTGCTATTGCTATCCTGTTGTAATGTGGGAAACTCGGAGAGTTTTCCATATTTCAACAGGAACTCTGTCGGGGTTAACTGTCCCAAAGAGGAATGGGGTCTTTCGTTGTTGTACATCTGTAATCTTACCATGTAAACCGAAATCAGACTCCATAGGGGTCAATATGCTCCAGAATCGGGGTGGGCACATCACCTTTTGGATTCCCTAAAGGGGTCCGTATGTTCCGGTGTATGTAGGTGGATATTTTGCTCAAAAGAGCTTTAAGTCCTGTGAATAAGTCCGTATCTTTGTTATTGTATTGAAGTATAGGTATCCCCAAAAACTGGACAGTAGATTTAGTTAGGAAAAAGGATTAAATTTACAAATATGTCAAAGCGAAGAAACCTGACAGCGAGCTTCAAATTCAAGGTAGTTTTGGAAGCATTAAAAGAGCAGCAGACGTTGGCCGAACTGGCGAAGAAGCATTCGGTTCACGCCAATCAGATCAGTGCATGGAAGAAGGAATTTATTGAGAAAGGTCCCGATGTCTTTTCCAAGAAATCGGTAACCACCAATGACCAAGATGTCGATAAACTTTATAAAGTGATCGGTCAACAGAAAGTAGAGATTGATTTTTTAAACAAAGCCTTGTCATGAGAATGAGCGTAAGTGATCGTAAAAAGCAAGTTGACAAGGCGTGTTCAATAAGCGTAAAGCGGCAATGTGTATTGTTGTCACTTCCCCGGAGCAGTTATTATTACAAAGCACGTGGAGAGTCGGAGGAGAACCTGACCTTGATGAAGGATTAAAGCTTTAATCAAGTCAAAAAAACAATTTCAGTATCATAACTAAAATTATTTAGAGGTGATAATAGTTCCATAGAAACGCATGTTATGAAAATAGCACTAATAGAAAACTTCGGGTCTGATTTTTACAGTGCGAGATTACGTTATGCCCTGTTTCTACAAGAGAAAGGACATTCTGTTATAGCTATAGTGCCAGACGACGGATATGTAGATAAAATAAGGCAAGCAGGAATAACGACTATTGCTTTGAGTACGGATATTAGAAAGAGAAGCCTAAAGAGTATATTAGAGTTTTTTAAGGAGTTACGAAAAATTTTCAAAGAAGAAGAGTTTGATGTTATTCATTTGTACCGTATGCAGCCTAATTTGATAGGTTCTATGGTTGCATATATTTATTCCAGAAAAAGTAAGATAATTAACCACATTACTGGTTTGGGTGTTGCTTTTACTAAGCACTCTCTCAAGTATAAATTTATCCAATTTATTATTAAATCTGGTTATAGGGCTAACAATAGATTTTTCAAGGCGCGATTAATCTTTCAAAATGAAGAAGATAAGATTGAGTTGGGAAACAATGAGGATTTTACTGTAATAAAAGGAAGTGCGGTGAATGAAGATCGATTTCATCCCTCAATTACAGCAAACGAATTTCTTCGCTCTGAATTAGAGAATAAGATTCACATCGATGGCAAAATAAATTTACTTTTTGTTTCAAGACTATTAAAACAAAAAGGTCTTTCTTATTTGATTAAAGCAGTACAAGGATATAACGGTTCCGCTACTGGAACTTTAAAGGTTAATTTAATTGTAGCGGGTTGGATAGACTCGAGCAATCCCGATTCTTTTACAGCGGAGGAGATTGAGAATTTTGCAGGTAATGATAATGTAACCTTCTTGGGGAGAAGAGATAATGTCAATGAATTAATCGCTTTGGCTGATATAGCTGTATTACCTACATTTTATAGAGAAGGAACACCACGTTTTTTATTAGAAGCTATGGCTATGGCTAAGCCTATTTTAACCACAGATATGCCTGGTTGTAATCATTTGGTTAAGGAAGAGCCAATAAGAAATGGGGTTTTGGTTAAGGTGCAAGACTCTAATGATATTGTTAGAGGTCTACAATATTTGCTAGATAACAATATTAGCGAATTAGGGGCAAATAGTCGCTTGATTTATGAAAAAGAATTTTCAGAAAAGGTTGTTTATAACCAATTGCTTGATATTTATATGAACCAATGAAAGTCACCATCACCGGAGTATCCGGCTTTGTCGGACAGAACTTAGTAAACTACTTGTGCGACCGTCGTCACGAGGTACGTGGTCTTTCGCTACGCAATGTTAATTGGCTGAGCCATATCGGCGGCGATACTGATGCTGTCATCCACCTTGCGGGCAAAGC
>Ga0079224_100014351_pt1 | contig 11064 bp, 7 predicted proteins | sample Stecom2015_FD_80414 | JGI IMG/M metagenome (GOLD analysis project Ga0079224, IMG submission 80414) | Agricultural soil microbial communities from Utah to study Nitrogen management - Steer compost 2015 | ecosystem: Environmental > Terrestrial > Soil > Agricultural land | place: USA: Utah...
CGGGATCGATCCCGAGCTCGCGCGTGGGCGGATCCCGGGTATCGACGCCGAGGTCTCGATCCTGCCGGTCTACTTCGCGGCCCCCGACTCGCTGTGTCCGCTCGACTCGCAGCCGAGCGCTCGGACCGAGGTCGCGGCCGCGGCCGGCCCGGCCGGCGAGGTGCTGCTCGCGGGCGGCGTCGATGAGGATCAGGCGCTGCTCGACGAGCTCGTCCACGTCGATCTGTTCACCGGTGAGATCCGCACGCTGAAGGACTCGCTGCCGAGCCCGCGGCGAGGCGCCAGCGTGCACGCGATCGGCTCGCGGCGCTTCGTGGTGCTCGGCGGCGCCGAGCCGGGCGAGGTGGTGGCCGAGCGGATCGTGGTCGACGCGAGCGGGCAGGGCAGTACCAGCGCGTCGAGCTGGGTGATCGGCGACGCGACCATCAACGTGGCCCATCACGGATCCGCGACCGCGGGCGACGGCCGGGTGTTGATCGTCGGTGGTTGCGATCAGGCCGCCTCGGCCGGCGCCTGCCTGCCGGACCGGGCCCGCGCGAGCAGCTTTTGGTATCTGCCCGACGATCCGTCGAGCAGCGTGGTGCTGCCCGATCTCGAGGTCCCGCGTTTTGCTGCCCACGCGGTGGTCGGAGCCGACGACGTCGCGTTCGTGGCCGGCGGCTTCGGAGCCGACGGGCTCGGGCTGACCAGCGTCGAGCGGCTGGCGCCCGGCGACGGCTGGACGATCGTGCACAGCCTCGCGGACGATCGGCCGATCGCCGGGCTCGCGCTGCTCGACGGCGGCCTGCTGCTGCTCGCCGATCGACTCGGCGCCATCCACTGGTGGTCGGAGGCCGGCAGCGGGACCCTCGATCCGACCTCGCGCGCGCCCGCGCTGGCGCCGGTGACCGGCGAGCGGCCGCTGCTGGCGTTGCCCGGCGAGCGGGTGCTGGTCGACGGCTGGCTGTTCGCGCCCGCGACCGCGGCCGTCGATCCGGCGGTCGAGCGGGTGGCCCTCGACCTCGACGATCGCAGCGGCGCGATCGCGATCCCGCTGGCCGACGGCACCGCGCTGCTGGTCGGCGGTCGCCGATCGCAGCCGCCCGAGCCGATCGCCACGCCGACGCTGCTGCGGCTGCGGCCCGAGCTCGACGGCGCCGACGAGTGGATCCCCGATCTCGCCGGCCCGCAGACCGACGCGTTCGTGAGCAACGCGCCCGGCCGCGCGACCGTGATCGTCGGCGGCTTGCAGCTCGACGCGGTCGACGGACCCGGCGACGCGCTCGCGCCCGTTCGCGCGCACGTGCGTGGGTTTCGAAGCGGCGCGCTGCGGCTCGAGTTCTCGTTCGAGGTCGATCCGGGCGCGGTCGCGCAGCTGACCCTCGGCCACGGCGCGACCAGCCTGATCGGCGTCGCGTTGCTGGCGACCGGGGTCGAGGTTCGGCGCCGCGATCCGAGCGGCGAGATCGAGTCGCTCGACTGCTCGCTGGCCGGGGTCGAGCCGGGCACCACCGTGATCCTCGAGCTCAGCGACGACGCCCGACAGCTGCGGCTGTCGGGCGCCGAGCTGCTGGCCGAGTGCGCGCTCGACTGGCCGTCGAGCGCGGGCGTGGCCGTCGGCTTTGGCGTGAGCGGCACCGGATCGGCCCGGTTCTTCGGGCTGCGCCTGGCTCGACGCTGAGTCGCCGGTCGACCACACTCCCGGCGGTGACCAGCCCCGCCGACTACGACTTCGAGCTGCCGGCCGAGCAGATCGCCCAGCACCCGGCGGCCGAGCGTCGAGCGGCGCGGCTGTTGTTGCTCGGCCGCGGCGATCGACCGGAGCATCGACGCGTGGCCGAGCTCCCCGAGCTGCTGGCGGCCTGCGAGCGCCCGCCGTTGCTGGTGATCAACGACTCGCGGGTGGTCCCGGCCCGCATCCACGTCCGCCGCGAGACCGGCAAGCGCTTCGAGCTGCTGGTCGTCGATCCGGGTCGCCGCGAGCTCGGTGATCGGCTGTCGGCCTGGGTCCGCGGGGCCAAGAAGCTGGCGCTCGGCGAGCGCCTCGAGCTCGACGGCGGCGGCCTGGCGCTGCGCTACCTCGGCCGCGATCCGGGCGAGCGCGACGGTCGGGCGTGCAGCTTCGAGGTCGTCGAGGGCGAGCTGCTCGACGCGCTCGAGGCCCGCGGCGAGCTGCCGTTGCCGCCCTACATCGCCCGTCCGGGCGGGCCGTCCGAGATTGATCGCGAGCGCTACCAGACCGTGTTCGCGCACGAGCGGGGCTCGGTCGCGGCGCCGACCGCCGGGCTGCACCTGGATCGCGGGCTGCTCGAGCGGATCGATCACGTCGCGATCACCCTCCACGTCGGCCCCGGCACCTTCTTGCCGATGGAGGTCGAGGACGTGCGCGAGCATCGAGTGGGCGCCGAGCGATTCTCGATCTCGCCGGCCGCAGCCGCGCGGATCGAGGGCGCGCGGGCCGAGGGTCGGCCGATCCTCGCGGTCGGCACCACCGTCACGCGCACGCTCGAGTCGGTCGCGGCCGCGCACGGCGGTCGGGTGGTCGCGGGCTCGGGGACCACCGAGCTGGTCATCACCCCCGGGCATCGCTTCGCGGTCGTCGACATGCTGATGACCAACTTCCACCTGCCGCGCTCGAGCCTGCTGATGCTGGTGTGCAGCTTCGCCGGCCGCGAGCGGGTGCTGGCCGGCTACCGCGAGGCGGTCGCGGCCGGCTACCGCTTCTACAGCTACGGCGACGCGATGCTGATCCTGGCTCGCGACTGACAGCGGCGGCGATCCATGGCATCTAGCGCGCGGTGACCAGCGAGCTCGACCTGCGCCCCGATCCGACCGAGGGCCTCACGCCGTTTGCCGAGCTCGGCCGCCGCGGGCCCGCTGATCCGTCGCCAGGTACCTTCGAGATCGTCGCCGAAGATCCAACCAGCAACGCCCGCTCGGCTCGTCTGTGGACGGCGCACGGACCGGTCGAGACGCCCTGCTTCATGCCGGTCGGCACCTACGGGGCGGTCAAGGGGGTGCTGCCCGAGGAGCTGCGCGCGGTCGGTTCGCAGGTGGTGCTGGCCAACGCCTACCACCTGACCCACCGCCCGGGGGCCGAGCGGGTCCGGGCGGTCGGAGGCGTGCACGCCTTCATGCACTGGCCCGGCCCGATCTTGACCGACTCGGGCGGCTACCAGGTGTTCAGCCTCCGCTCGCTGCAGAAGATCGACGACGAGGGGGTCGACTACCAGACCCACTTCGATGGCTCGCCCGCGCGGATGACCCCTCGCAGCGTGCTCGAGGTCGAAGCCGCGCTCGGCCCCGACATCTGCATGATCCTCGATCACTGTCCGCCCGGCGACGCGCCGCGCGAGGCGGTCCGGGCGGCGATGAACCGCACGACCCGGTGGGCGCGCGAGGCCGCGGCGATCCGCCGCGACATCCTCGCAGAGCACCAGCTGTGCTTCGCGATCGTCCAGGGCGGCACCGACCTCGAGCTTCGCCGCGAGCACCTCGAGACCCTCGCCGAGCTCGACTTCGACGGCTTCGCGCTCGGCGGGCTCAGCGTCGGCGAACCGATCCCGCAGATGCACGCGACGCTGGCCGAGATCGCGCCGAACATGCCGAGGATCAAGCCGCGCTACGTGATGGGCATCGGTACGCCGGCCGACCTGCTGGCAGCGATCCGCGCCGGAGTCGACATGTTCGACTGCGTGATCCCATCCCGCCACGCCCGCAACGGCCAGCTGATCAGCTGGCTCGGCCGCGTGAACATTCGCAACGGGCGCTACCGGACCGACGACGATCCCGTCGATCCGAGCTGCGGGTGCCCGGTCTGCGGCCGCTTCTCTCGCTCGTACCTGCGCCACCTTCATGTCCACGGCGACGCGCTGTACGTGCGTCTGGCCACCATTCACAACCTGTTCTTCTTCCATCAGTGGGTCGCGACCCAGCGGCGGGCGATCCGGGCGGGCAACTACGCCGCCGTCGCGGCCGCCCTCGATCGCCAGCTCCGGGGCCCCGTCGATCCCGACGCGTGATGACAAAGAAGTCAGTGATTTCGAGAGGTTATGCCTCTTTTCGGAGGCTCGTGGGTGGCTCGGCGGGCCATTGACGATCGCGGGTCCCGCTGCTATCTGAGCCCGCCCTCGTCCGGGTTTGCGTGTGGCCGTCAGATGGTCGACGCGAGCGCGGATACTCCCTCTCCACGGCTGTCCGATCATGCTCGACCCATCCACGCTGCTGCTCGCCGAAGGCGCCGCCGGAAATCCCCTCGGGGGCCCGCTGCCCGTCTTCATCCTGATGATCGGAGTCTTCTACTTCCTCGTGCTGCGGCCGATGAAGAAGCAGGAGGACCAACGCAAGCAGCGGCTCGCCGAGCTCAAGCGGGGTGATCGCATCGTCCTGACCGGCGGCCTGCTCGGCCGCATCAGCCGGATCGACGACGACGTTGCGATCGTCGAGATCGCCGACCGAGTCAAGGTCCGGGTGCTCAAGAAGGACATCGCCGACTTCGAGGACAACGCGCTCAAGAAGGACGACAAGAAGGACGACAAGAAGGACGCCGACAAGAAAGAGTCGGCCAAGAAGGACACCGACGATCAGGACGCGGACGACGACGCGTCGCGAAAGGCCGGCTGAGCATGCGTCGCTTCGTCAAGATCAAGGCGCTGCTGTTGCTGCTGCTGCTCGCGGTGGCGACCACCTCGATCCTGCCCTCGTTCGCGCAGATCGGGAAGTTCGAGCTGCCGGCCTGGATCACCGACACCTTCACCCGCAGCTTCAAGCTCGGCCTCGACCTGCAGGGCGGCCTGCACCTCGAGTACTCGGTCGCGGTCGAGGAGGCGCTCGAGAACAAGCTCGACCAGATGGCCGGCGAGCTCGAGGCCGCCTTCAAGGAGAAGAAGGACATCGTCATCACCACCGAGCGCGACGGCAAGGACGCGCTGCTGATCCGCTTTCAAGACCCCGAGGACGTCAAGCTCGCGACCGAGGACGTGATGGCGGTGGTCGCCGGTCACCTCGAGCGTGACGAGGACTCCGAGGGCCTCGAGGCCGAGGGCGTGATCCGGATGTACGTCCCGGAGCAGGTCATCGAGGAGAGCCAAAAGGCGGTGCTCAGCCAGGCCATCGAGACCGTCCGGCGGCGGGTCGACGCGTTCGGCATGGCCGAGCCCAACATCTATCCCAAGAACCGGCAGGTGGTGATCGAGCTGCCGGGCGTCAGCGACACCGCGACCGAGCTGCGGGCCGCAGCCAACGAGGCCGCCAACCAGCTGGCCAACGTGCTGACCGCCGACGGCGTGCAGCTGCAGATGGTCGAGAACAGCGATGACCCCGGCGCCATCGACGTGCGCGCGCCCGAGCAGGACGTCCGCGGGCTGATCGAGCGGGCGTTCGGCAAGCCCAAGCTGATCCCGCAGGATGACGGCTCGACCCTGATCTTCGACGATCGCTTCGGGACCGAGATCGTGATGCAGCCCGAGGATCCGGGCGCCGAGCCCGATCCCGAGATGGTGACGATCGCGTTGACCGAGCGGGCCCGCGACGAGGTGCTCGAGAGCTCCAGCGACTTCCGCCGACTGCTCAAGGCGATCGAGCGGGCGGCGGTGCTGGAGATGAACATGGTCGACGACGAGACCCCGTTCAAGAACACCGGCAAGCCGTATCTCAAGGCCCTGTACGAGGCCGGGTTCGTGACCCAGGGGATGGGCATCACGGTCAACATCGAGCCCGACTACGGCAAGCCCGAGAAGGGCGGGGTGCTGGTCACCGAGCCCTACAAGTTCGTGGCTGAGAAGCGCGAGACCCTCGAGCGCTTCTTCAACAGTCTGCCGCCCGAGTGGCGGCTGCCCAAGACCCACCGCGTGGCCTACGGGTACGAGCTGATCCCGCGGCGCAACGCCGAGCCTCTGCGGGTCTGGCGTACCTACATCATCAAGGATCGCGCCGACATCACCGGTGAGCGGATCAAGACCGCGCAGGTCGGCTACAAGGCCGACACCGGGACCCCGCAGGTCGAGGTCAGCTTCGACAAGATCGGCGCCCGCGACTTCGACCGGATGAGCGGCGACAACGTCGGCCGCAAGATGGCGATCATCATGGACGACATGGTCGTCTCGGATCCGCTCTTCAACGAGCGGATCCCCAACGGCAACGTGGTCATCACGCTCGGCAACTCGCCCGGCGAGTCGATCCGCGAGCAGGCCAACGACCTGGTCAAGGTGCTCAAGAGCGGCTCGCTGCCGGCCCGGCTCAACAAGGAGTTCGAGATCCGGGTCGGCGCCGACCTCGGCAAGGAGTCGGTCGATCGCGGGTTCCAGGCGTTCGTGTTCGGCTTCGGCCTGGTCGTGGTGTTCATGGCCTTCTACTACCGGCGCGCGGGCCTGATCTCCGTGTTCGCGCTGCTGATGAACGTGGTCCTGCTGCTGGCCGCGATGGCGGTGTTCCAGGCCACGCTGACGCTGCCGGGCATCGCCGGCATCGTGCTGACCCTCGGCATGGCGGTCGACGCCAACGTCATCGTCTACGAGCGCATCCGCGAGTATTTACGCGAAGGCTATACCGCGCGGGCGGCCATCGAGGCCGGCTACGATCGCGCGCTGACGACCATCCTCGACTCGCAGTTGACCACCGCGATCGCCGGCGTGGTGCTCTGGCAGTACGGCTCGGGGCCGGTCCGCGGGTTTGCGATCACCTTGTTGATCGGCATCGCAACCTCGGTGTTCACGGCGGTGTTCGCAACCCGGGTGTTCTTCGACTGGCAGGCCAACCGCCGCGGCTTCGATCGGGTGTCGATCTGAGGGTCTCTTTCTTGCGGGAACACGAGCATGGCTGACCACGACCAGACCCCCGAGAGCGAGACCGCTCAACACGACGAGAAGGCCGCCGCCAGCGGGAGCCGGCGCCGACGTAGCCGCTCACGCGAGGCCGGCAAGCCGGCGCCGCCGGATCCGAGCAAGCTGAAGTTCTTCCAGCTGGTTCCGCCCAACACCCGCATCGACTTCGTCGGCAACGGCAAGAAGGGCTTCCTGTTCGGGATGACCCTGATCGTGCTGTCGCTGCTGATGATGGTGTTCAACGCGGTCACCACCGGATCGGCGCTCAACTACGGCATCGACTTCAAGGGCGGCAGCTCGGTCCGGCTCTCGCTCTCCTCGGAGCCCGACATCGAACGGATCCGCACGGTGCTCGACGAGGCGGGTTACTCCGGCAGCTCGGCGGTCGCGGTCCCGGATGCGCAAAACGAGGTGCTGATCAAGGTCAAGGAGGTCGTGTCGATCTCCGAGGAGGAGCTGGCGGTCTGCCGTGACGCGCTCAGCCAGCTCGCGGGCGCGCAGCTGGTCGAGGACGGCTTCAACCACCCGGCCGAGAGCTCGAAGATCTTCATGAAGTTCACGGCCCAGCCGGCCTACGCCGACATCGAGCGGCTGATGACCGACGCCGGCTGCGAGGGCACGGCCTCGGCCGGTGTCGGCAAGCCCGACGAGTTCCCGGTCGAATACGCGCTGGAAGCTGTAGGCGCCGAGATCGCCAAGGTCCTCAATCGCGAGTTCGGCGAGGGCACGGTCGCCAAGCTGGGCGCCAGCGAGACCGTCGGGGCCAAGGTCGGCAGCCAGCTCAAGCGCGACGGCGTCCAGGCGATGGTGTTCGCTATCGGCTTCATCTTCCTGTACGTGATGCTGCGCTTCGACCTCCGGTTCGCGCCGGGCGGCATCGTGGCGCTGACCCACGACGCGATCATCGTGGTCGGCGCGTTCGCGCTGACCGGCAAGGAATTCAACCTCCAGACCATCGCCGCGGTGCTGACGGTGATCGGCTACTCGATCAACGACACCATCGTGGTGTTCGACCGGATCCGCGAGCGCGTGGCCCTGCACCGCGACGCGCCGATCCGCGAGACCACCAACATCGCGCTCAACGAGACCCTCAGCCGGACGGTCCTGACCTCGGGCACCACCTTGCTGGTGGTCTCCGCGATCTGGGTGCTGGGCACCGGCACCATCAAGGACTTCGCGTTCGCGCTGTTCGTCGGCATCGGCGTCGGCACCTACTCGTCGCTGTTCCTGGCCACGCCCGTGTTCTTGTGGATCAACGACAAGATGTTCAAGGGCAAGGGCCACCTGATCGACGCCGAGGACGACGGCAAGGAGCGCGGGACCGGGACCTTGCTCGGGCCGCAGACCGAGTCGCCGGAGGAAGGCGAGATCCGGGGCGAGGACAGCGTGCTCGGGATCGAGACCGGCGAGGGCCCGCAGGCCTCGGGTGACGTCGAGGCGGCCGCCGAGGGCGAGGGCGAGAGCGCGGCCGATGACGTGCTGCCCAATCTCAAGGTCGGCGACGTCGACAAGCAGCTCGGCGAGCGCAAGACCCGTCGCCGTCGTCGCCGACCCAAGGACGAATAGTCCCGGGAGTCGACCGTGGCCGACGAGCCCGAGCTGTTCGGACCCGTGATCGGGGAGGGGCTCGACGAGGAGATCGGCGAGTCGCTGGTGCTCGGCGAGCCGCCGCGGGTGCGCCTGCGTGGTCGCCTGCACGAGTATCCGCGCGCCGAGCTGCGCGAGCGGGCGGCCGAGCTCGAGGTCCACCCGGCGGTCGTCGAGCTGCTGATCGGTCGGGGCATCGAGGCCCCCGAGGATCAGCGTCGGTTCCTCGATCCACGCCTGCGCGACCTGTCGGTCCCGACCCGGATGGCCGGCTACGCCGAGGCCGTCGAGCTGCTGGCCCACGCTCGACGCAAGCGCTGGCGGGTCGGCATGTTCGGCGACTACGACGTCGACGGGGTCACGACCACCACGATCCTGACCACCTTCTTGGAGTGCCTGGGCATCGAGATCGTCGCCAAGGTCGCGACCCGCGAGGGCGGCTACGGCTTCGGCGTCGAGCCGGCCCGGGCGCTGCACGAGGCCGGCGTCGATCTGGTCCTGACCGGCGACTGCGGGACCTCGGATCACGAGGCGCTCGACTGGCTGCGCCAGCGCGACGTGCCGACCGTGGTCATCGATCACCACCAGGTCCCCGAGTCGATGCCGCCCGCGGCCGCGCTGCTCAACCCGCACCAGCGCGGCTGCGAGTTCCCGTTCAAGGGCCTGTGCAGCGCCGGGGTCGGCTTCTATCTGGCCGCCGGGGTCCGCTCGGCGATCGCCGCGGCCGAGCCCTCGGCGCGCAGCAACCTGCCGGATCCGCGGGCCTGGCTCGATCTGGTCGCGCTCGGGACCGTCTGCGACATGATGCCGTTGCTCGGCGACAACCGGATCCTGGTCCGGGCCGGCCTCGAGGTGATGAGCCAGCGGCGGCGACCGGGCGTCCGCGAGCTGCTGCGTCGGGCGGCGGTCGGCGGCGAGGCGGCGATCGACGAGGGCCACCTCGGCTTCGCCCTCGGTCCGCGACTCAACGCGCCCGGCCGGCTCGGCAGCGCCGAGCCGTCGCTGGAGCTGCTGCGGGCCCGCTCGGCCGCCGAGGCCGAGCCGCTGGCCGCCAAGGTCGAGATGTTCAACGCCCGGCGACGCTCGCTTCAGGATCGGATCGTCGAGCAGGCGCTCGAGCTGCTCGCCGCCGATCCCAAGACCCCGCGTCGCAGCGGCATCGTCGTCGCCCGCGAGAGCTGGGCGCCCGGCATCGTCGGCATCGCGGCGGCCGGGATCGTCGAGCGCTTCGGTCGACCGACGCTGGTGATCGGCATCGACCCCAACAGCGGCGAGGCCCGCGGCTCGGCCCGGACCGCGGCCGGCGTCGACGTCCGGGCCGCGCTCGCACAGTGCAGCACGCTGCTGCGTCGGTTCGGCGGCCACAAGGCCGCCGCCGGGGTCAGCCTCGATCCGGCCGCGATCCCCGAGCTGGTCGAGGCCTTCGATGGCGCCTGCGCCGAGCAGCTCGGCGAGGACGCGGGCGCCGATCCGATCGACTTCCACGACGGCGAGCTGGCGCTCGAGGATCTCGATCTCGGCTTCATAGCGGTGCTCGAGTCGCTCGGCCCCTACGGCGTCGCGTTCGAGCGCCCGCGCTACCTGTGCGCCGGCGCCGAGGTCGTCCACGTCCGCGTCATCAAAGATCGCCACCTGGCGCTGACGCTGCGGCAGGGCAAGCAGGTCCGCGACGCGATCGCCTTTCGCAAGGGCGGGTTCGCGGTCGAGCGCGGCGACTCGATCGGCTGCTTGTTCACGCCCTCGCGCAACGGCTTCGGCGGGCGCGATCGGGTCCAGCTGATCGTCGATCGGCTCTGGCGGGTGCGCTGAGGACCGACCTCGGTCGCTCAGGGCAGCCCGCCGTTGGGCGGCACGCTGCCGACCCTCCGGTAGCAGACCGGCTCGCAGTCCTCGCCATTGGGCCGCAGCGCCTCCTCGACGGTCAGGGGCACCAGCGCGTTGGGGATCACCGCCTGGCCGGTCGACAGGGGCACGACCGCAACCGTGATCGTGGTGTTCTCGGCCAGCTCCCCGGTGATCTCGAACCCGCCCGCGCCGCAGCTGAGGTACTCGGGCAGCGGCTCGTCGTCGGGGTTGTCGCTCAGGCACACCACGCTGACGGTCTGACCGCCGGGGTTGATGGTCAGCGAGTAGGGCTCGTTGACGACCACGTTGCCGTAGTCGACGACCAGGGTCGAGTCGCAGCCGATCTCGGTGCACACCAGGCTGCTGCCGCAGCTGGTGACGGCGAAGAGGGCGGAGGCCAGAGCGAGCATCGACGCGCGGTGCATGACCCGATATCTACATCGTTCGAGCCCGCAGCTTCCACCCGCTCGGGCAGGCCGGGGAAAAGCTCGCCTGTGTTGCTCGTCGGTCGAGCATGCCCGATACACTCCCTCCTCGCGCACGCGAGCTCTTCCCCGGCCTGCTAGACTTCACACGTGCTCTCGCTCCGATCGCTGTTCCGGCCGTGGCTGCGGGTCGCTCGACCCGACGACTGGACCGGCACGCTGGCGCGCGTCAGCCTGTGGCCGCCCTATTTCGTGGCCCAGTTGGTGGCCGGACTCTGGCGGATTCCGACCTGCCGGTGGGTGATCGGCGCGGGCTCCGACGCGCTGACGCGTGCAGCGATGGCCCTGGTGGTGCTCTACCTGCTCTGCTGGGTGCGGATGAACGCCCTCACCATCGTGCGCAGGTC
>Ga0079224_100014352_pt1 | contig 11064 bp, 8 predicted proteins | sample Stecom2015_FD_80414 | JGI IMG/M metagenome (GOLD analysis project Ga0079224, IMG submission 80414) | Agricultural soil microbial communities from Utah to study Nitrogen management - Steer compost 2015 | ecosystem: Environmental > Terrestrial > Soil > Agricultural land | place: USA: Utah...
CCGACGGTCGACCGAAGGTCGCAGGGCTTGACGGCCGGAGCCTTGCGTGCACAGTGCCCATAGTCAATTATGAGCCTTTAAAGGGCTCGATACTCGTTCACAAAGCCGCTTGCAATGTTGTTATTTTCAGCGCTTGTGGATAGAGTGTGGGCGTGCTGTGCGCATTTTCGGCGGTTTTGCGACACTTAACCGCTGTTTGGCCTTTGCCCTATCGCGGAACGCTTATCTTTTGGTACCAGGGCCTGCCCAAGGCGGGGCGGCGGCGAACCGCTAAAGGGCCAACAGACGGTGAACCCGAACAATTATAATGTAATGTTTGGAAGATATCGCCGTCGCAGCACGGTTGCCCGATAATTGGCTGCAACTACAATATAATAGGCCGACCATCGGCCGACGCCGCCGGGCCAGCAGCCGGCGGCGAAACAAACGGCAAGTCGGGGCCTTTGCGGCTGTGACTTGCCGTCGCCGTTTCCGGCGGCCGGGCCGCCGAAGCAAAACTGAATATCTTGACCCAATTTCGCCCCGGCACAGGTGGCAGTGCCGGGGCGCCGCCGTTTCTAGGGATATATTTATTATCCCTTTTAGTTGTGGATAATCGGCGGCTGCTGGGGAGCGACTGGGGCCGGCGAGTTTCGCAAGCAGCCGCCGGATGGCGGCCGCCGCACGCGGCCGTCGCAGGCGGTCGCAACGGTGACGGGCCGGGCACGTCGTCCGGCGAGATCGGGCCGGCGCCGCAAACCGAGAAGGGAGTGCAGCGAATCGTGAACACCGGAGTCGCACGTCTCAAGGCGGCGGGCTGGACCGCCCGCAACACGCCGTATCGTCTGACGTTGGTCGTCACGGCGTCGTGGTTTGAGGGCCAGGAAGATGCCGGAGTCGTCATTTTGGGCCGGAGCACCGGGGCAAAGAGCCGCTTTAAGTCCGTCAAGCTGCGGGCCGCCCAGGTGGAGCCGCTGTGCGAGGCGCCGACCCACGCACTGGAGTCGGCGCCCGAAGAACCTGTCGGGCGCGACGAGCGCTGGACGGGCATGGTTCATTCGCCCGAGTTCGGCAATCTGCTGGTGGGCTGGATGCCCTACGAGTGGGGCCGGGTCTGGGCGCTGGCCGTGCGCCAGCTGCCACCGCCCGGCCAGGAAGCCCAGCCGGCGCGGCGGCAGTCCATTGTCGTGCCCCGCTACGAAGCGGACGCCTACGTCGAGTGGCTGTTGGAGGAGTTGGCGGAATTTCGGGGCCGCGGTTGACGACTGAAACGTCGGGTCTGGTTGAGCGGCACTTGATGCGGCTTGAGCCCATGGCGGACAGGGGCCGGCGCCTTCTATGATGCACTTCCCGTTGCCGGCTCCGTTCGCCTCTGGCTTCGCGCTTGTACCACTGCCCGGCACGACGCTGGGCGGACACGGCTTTGGGTGAGAGACGCGGCTCCTGACCGAGGAGTCGCCGGGGCGCACGGGAGCAGGGCGGGCGCGTGCGGCCTCCCTCTAAGGCTCGAAGCAGCGCGTCGCGCTTCCCAGCGCGGCCGGCGACGGCGGATTCCTGCCCGTGAGACTTCGTACGGAACAATTTGTTTAAGCACACGTATATGGTTTAACAGGTGCAGGACTTTCGTGGTGAGTGTGCGAACGTTTAACGCGCGCTCCGCGCGACTGGCGGAACGCCTCTCGATGGTACTGGAGTGTTCCTCGCGGCGGGAAGTTGACGTTTATTTCTGTTCCGGTATAATGAAATTTCCTCAGCGGCATAAGCGGCGGAGAGCTTCACTATGCTAAGCCTGAGGTGACCTCAGGCGTGACAAGCTCTATTCCGTCGTACACGAAAGTGTCGGTGTGGGCAGGGGTGGCGAAGATGAAAGTGATCTGGCTGTCGAAGACGGTCATTGAGCGCTCTGGCGGCCTGGACACACATCTTTGGGAAACGCTCGGTGCCGTGGACGCTCTCGAGCGCAGTGTGCAGGATAATCTTCGCCGCTACGAGGAGGCGTGCGAACGCTACTCCGACGGCCCGGATCCGTTGCGCATTCAGCTCACTCGTTCGTGGCTCGCGAGCGAGGGTAAACAGATTTTGTCATCCTTGAAGCGGAAAATCCGAGCCGCAGACCCGGCAGTACGAGAGGAAATGCTTACGGCGCTGCGGGCAGCCATCGCGTCAGGCGCCGCGGCCGCCGAGCGAGATATGCGGAATTCACTCCACCGGGATATGCTCTGGGAATGGGCTGATCAGATTATTTCATCGGTGGAGACGGCTTTCCGGCCATTCCCCGAAACATCCGTGGAGCCCGAGTTGTTGATTGTGCCTCGCGGAGACGTCAAAATCGGGGCGAGCGACTGGACTCACCCGGAAGCTGAGGGTCGCCGACCGTACGAGCCCATGACGAGAGGACCGGATTCACCACTGGGCGGAGGCGCTCACGCGGCCTGATCGTGCGGAACACGTGCACAGGTGACGTTTCGTCATCTGTGCACGCGGTTTCGGGGGTGATTCTCATCGACCTGGAAGCATACAAGGAGCTCGTTCGCGCTGTCGAATTGGCTGAGCTGTACGTAACGGAGTTCCGCTCATCGAGACAGGCTGACATCGAGTTTCCGTTGCGCTTTTCCACGGCACTTAGACTTGACGAACCGGTGTTTGCTCCCCGTGCCCTGATCGTAGAACCAGTCTTTCAGTTGTCTGCCGGCAAGGATGACGTCCAGGCAGCTGATGCGACAAGTGCTTTGGTTGAGATAAAAATCGTATGGCGCGTTGTTTATTCCTTCGGCGACAAAGATCCGCGTGATTTCGACGAAGCACTCGTGCACGAGTTCGTGCGACGAAACGTTCCCCTGAACGTGTGGCCTTACGCTCGTGCCGCGGTCACTGCCGCAACGGCCCAGATGGGATTGCCGCCACTTGTAATTGAAACTTACAAGGTTCTCGGGTGATTTGATGCGGTTGAAGCTGGTCAGCTATGCGTCGCCGGATCATTTTCCGAAACCGATAGAGGTTTTGTTCCAGTTTCTGCAAGCTTCCTCCGGACGATCTTTCAATTGCTGGCCTCTCGTAGCGGATTTCTTCCGAGAAGTGTTGGTAGAAGAAGGGGAAGCGTGCTGGAAGCAACGATTTGAGGACATGGCCGACCGTCACTTCCTCCGGGATGCTCGTATTAAGAGCAAACTTTGGGAACTCTTGCGCGCAGTCTACAGTCTGAAACTGGACGGGGGAAAGGATCCCCGTGGTCGGTTCCTGGAGTACGTGGTTTACAAAACGTTGCCGTATGTCGTCACGGAACACGGAGAGTCGCAGTATGAGTGCGCGGTTCATGAAGACCTTGGTCGCGGACGGACTCGCCCGGTCGTTAACTCTACCGCTACGTTCGACGCTGCGTTCTTGAACGATTCGGCCTTCGAAGGGCACGAGTGCAAAGCGAACGCCGTCAATTTCCTGTGCCGAAAGGGCGCCTTGTCGGAGCCTGCGCAGCGAAAACTACAATACATGCGAAACGTCTCGCACGTGGTCCAGGAGAACGGCCAAGCGTGCCACTTGTTCCTGGTGAGTTTCCACCAACGGCCCACGTCCATCCAAGCACTCCTCGCACACGCTGGATTCTCAGACGTCCGTGTTCTCGGCGCGGAAGATATCGAGAGGCGATTGGTGGCCTGATTGACCGCAGTGCGGCGATAAGCCACGTGTCGGGACAGCTGCGCACAACAACCAGGACAGGTGCGTACAACAACAGGCTCGAGACACGTACGCGCAAGCTCCGTCCCGTACGGGGAGGAGCCGGCCCTGGGGCCGACGAATGCGGGCGCCATGGACTACGAGCGGCTCGTCTATTTGCGCCAACATCATCCCGCGTGGCTGCTCCTGGCGGCGGACTCCGCCCCGCTGGTCGTCGGCTTTCTGCATCGCTGTTTCATCGAGCCCAACGTGCGCACCATCCGCGAGCACGACCTCATCGTCAAGCTGGACGACTACCTGCACGACGTGCGCCAGCTCGTAGGCGAGGATGCATTCCCCCGGCCCGCGGCGGAGTACCTGCGGGACTGGACCAGCGACCAGCGGGGCTGGCTGCGCCGATACTACCCGGAGGGCAGCGACGAACCCCACTTCGACTTGACACCGGCAGCGGAGAGGGCTGTTCGCTGGGTCATTGGCCTGGACGGGCGCCTGTTCGTCGGCACCGAGTCCCGCCTAAAGCTGGTGTTCGACTTGCTGAGCGAGATCGCTCGCGGCAGCGAAACGGACCCCGAGGTCCGCATCGCCGAGCTGCAGCGCCGCCGGGCGGAAATTGACCGGGAGATCGAGGAGATTCGGGCGGGCCACCTGCGCATGATGGACGCGGCGTATGTCCGGGAGAGGTTCCAGCAAGCCGTGGACACGGCTCGCGCATTGTTGGCGGACTTTCGGCAAGTGGAGCAAAACTTCAGGGATCTGGACCGCCAAACGCGGGAGCGCATCGCTGCCTGGGACGGCGGCAAAGGAGAAGTGCTCGAAGAGATTCTCCGGTCGCGAAACGCCATCGTCGAGTCCGACGAAGGCCGCAGTTTCCACGCGTTTTGGGACTTCCTCATGACGCCGGAGCGGCAGGAAGAGCTGTCGGCGCTGCTGGAGCGGGTCATGGCACTGGAGGAGATTGCTTCGCTGTCTCCCGACCCGCGGCTGAGACGCATTCATTACGAATGGCTGACGGCCGGCGAGGCGACGCAGCGCACGGTGGCCCGCTTGTCGCAGCAGCTGCGCCGCTTTCTCGACGATCAGGTGTTGCTGGAAAACCGGCGCATTATGGAACTGCTCCGCAGCATTGAGGGCCACGCCCTGGCGGTTCGTGACGACGCCCCTTCCGGAAGTTTCATGGAGATGGACGACACGAAACCGACAGTGACCTTGCCGATGGAACGGCCGTTGTTTCGGATACCCGTGCGGGCGCATATCGAGGAGGAGCCGTTGCCGCCCGCTCCGCAGGACATCCCTGTCGCGGCGTTGTTCGAGCAGAACTACGTAGACAAGGAGCGGCTGCGGCGCAACCTGCGTGAGGCCCTCCACGAGCACGGACAGATCGGCCTGGAGCAGCTTCTGGAGCGATTCCCGCTGGAGCAGGGGCTGTCGGAGCTGGTGACCTGGCTTTCTCTTGCCGCCGACGACGGGCTGGGCGTCATCGACGAGGAACGAACGGTGCACGTGACCTGGACCGGGGCCGACGGACGCATGCGGCGGGCGGAAGTGCCGGACGTCGTGTTTGTGCGGGCGGAGGTCGATCGCGATGGACGAGCCGGTTGACGACGTCACGACGCGACGCAGTGAGGACGGGGAAGAAATGTTCACCACTGGGGAAGGCTCTGCCGGGCGGCAGGAGCTTTCGCTCGCTTTGGTTCACCTCTTCCGCGGGGTCGTTTACCGGGCTGAGCAGCCTCGCGTCTGGCACGCGATCGTGCGGCAGCAGGCGGCGGTGGGCGATCACGCGGCCTTGTTCGGTTTGCGGCTCTTCTTTAACGAGGCCGAAGGATACGCGTTTTTGCGTCAGGACGACGATGCCGGCGACGGCGAGGACGACGGCGACGGGCCGGAGCGTCCGCGGCTGGTGTCCCGGCGGCCGCTGAGCTACCCGGTGAGTCTGCTGCTCGCACTGCTGCGCAAGAAGCTGGCCGAGCACGACTCGTCCAGCGGGGACCCGCGGCTCATTTTGACGAGAGCCGAAATCGCGGAGACGGTGCGGCTGTTTCTGCCCGAAACGGGCGACGAAGTCCGTTTTCTCAACCGATTGGACACGTACATCGAAAGCGTGGTCAAACTCGGGTTTTTGCGCCGCCTGCGGGGTCAGCGGGATCAATACGAAGTGATGCGGATTCTGGCTGCCTTCGTTGATGCGCAGTGGCTTGGCGAGTTCGAGCGGCGCCTGGCGGAATACCGGGCGTATGCGCTGGGCGAGGAGGGCGAGGACGGTCGTGCCGCCCTCGATGACGGGGCTTCTCCAGGAGGTGACGCTGCGTGCTGAACGAGCTGCTCGACTTTGTTGACTCGGACGTACGGGCCGGCTTTCGCATCCATCGGCTGGAAGTGTTCAACTGGGGCACGTTCAACCGTCGCATTTGGACCATCTCGCCGGGCGGCAAAAACAGCCTGATGACCGGCGACATCGGGTCGGGCAAGTCGACGTTGGTGGACGCGATTACGACGCTGCTGGTCCCGCCGCGGCGTATCACGTACAACAAGGCGGCCGGCGCCGAGTCAGGCGAGCGCAGCGTCCGTTCCTACGTCCTGGGCTATTACAAGTCCGAGCGAGGCGAAGATCGGCTCAGTGCCAAACCCGTCGCGCTGCGCGACCATAACGCGTACTCGGTCCTGCTGGCCTATTTCTTCAATGAAGGCTACGACCGCGGCCTTACGCTGGCGCAGGTTTTCTGGATGCGGGACGGGCAGAGCCAGCCGCAGCGCCTGTACGTCGTCGCGGACGGTTCGCTGACCATCAAGGACGATTTCGGCGGTTTCGGCAGCGACATCGCGGAACTGCGCCGCCGGCTGCGGGCTGACCGGCGCGTGCACCTCTACGACAGCTTCAACCGCTACATGGCCCATTTCCGCCGGGAGTTCGGCATTCGCAACGACCAGGCGCTGGACTTGTTTCATCAGACCGTTTCCATGAAATCGGTGGGCAATCTCACCGACTTTGTGCGCACGCACATGCTGGAGCCCTTCCCCGTGCAGGAACGAATTCAGGCGCTCATTGAGCACTTTGACGATCTGGACCGCGCGCACCGAGCCGTGCTCAAGGCAAAGGCGCAAATCGAAGCGCTGACGCCGCTGGTGGACGACATCGACAAGTTTCAGGAAATGACGGCCATCGTCGCGGAAATGCACATGTGCCGGGACGCTCTGCGGCCGTGGTTTGCCGCCCGCAAGAGCGAGCTGCTGGAGAAGCGGCTGGCCGAGCTGGACGATGAGCTGGCCCGACTGGAAGCGCTCATCCGCGATCACGAACAAACCCGGAGGCGTCTGCTGGAAGAGCGCGACGATTTGAAGCGGGACATCGCGCAAAGCGGCGGGGACCGCATGGAGCAGCTGCAGCGAGCCGTCGACGAGTGGCGGGCGCGGCTGGAGCGCCGCCAAAAACGAGCGGACGAATACAACGAGCTGGCCCGGCTTCTAGGGCTGGACGACGTCACGGACGCCGACGGCTTCTGGGCCAACCGAAGAGCGGCCGAGCAAGCCCGGGAGAACCTGCAGGACCGGCGGGTCGAGGTGCAAAACGCCGTCACGGAGGCGACGGTCGCGCTGCGGGACTTGCACAAGCAGCACGCGGACGTCGTCGCAGAGCTCCAGTCGCTGCGCAGCCGCCGCACCAACATTCCGCAGCACATGGTGGCCCTGCGGGACCAGCTGTGCCGGGCCATCGGCGCCCGGGAAGAGGAGCTGCCGTTCGCCGGCGAGCTCATCGAGGTGCGGGAAGAGGAGCGGGCCTGGGAAGGCGCCATCGAGCGGCTGCTGCGCAGCTTCGGCCTGTCCCTGCTGGTACCCGACCGCTACTACGCCCAGGTGACCGACTGGGTGGAGCGCACCGACTTGCGCGGGCGGTTGGTGTACTACCGGGCCCGTCCCCGGCGCGACGCGGCGCCGCCCGAGCTGCACGCCGACTCGGTGGTGCACAAGCTTTCGCTGCGCCGCGATTCGGAGTTCCGGGACTGGCTCGAGAGGGAACTGCAGCACCGTTTCGACTACGCCTGCTGCGACGACTTGGACCAGTTTCGCCGCGAGCCGCGGGCCATCACGCGCGCCGGGCAAATCAAAGACCGGGGCACCCGGCACGAAAAGGACGATCGGTACGCCATCGGCGATCGGACCCGCTACATCCTCGGTTGGCGCAACGAAGCGAAAATCGCCGCGCTGGAGCAGGAAGAGAACGGCTTGCTGCGGCGCATCCAGGCGGCGGAGCGGCAGCGGGACCAAGCCCGGGCCCGCGAGGAGCGCCTGCGGGAGCTGGAGCTGCACTACGTTCGCCTCGAGGGCTTCCGGGAATTCGCGGAGCTCAACTGGCGGGAGGCCGCCCTGGAAGTACAGCGCCTCACGCAGGAGCTGGAGCAGCTGCGCAAAGGCTCCGATCGGCTGCGGGTGCTTCAGGAACAGCTGGAAAAGCTGGAAAAGCGTCTGGCGGGCACCGAAGCGGCGTTGGAAACCGCCCGGGAAAAGCGCTCCGTGCGCCGGGACCGCCGCGAAGAGGCGCAGAAGCAGCTGGAGTCCGCGCTGCAGCAGGCGGAGCAAGCGACGCCGACGCAGCGCGAGGAAGTGTATCCGCTCGTAGCGGCCATGTGGAGTGAAGGGTTCGCCGACCGGACGCTGACCGCGGAAAACTGCGACGCGATGCAGTCCGAGATGAGGGAGTGGCTGCAGAGCCGTATCGACATGTACGGGAAGCGAATGGACCGGGCGCGGGACCGCATTATCGACGCCATGCGCAGCTACAAGACGCAGTACCCGCTGGACACGCAAGACGTGGACGTCAGCATCCAGGCCGGCGATGAATACCGGCGCATGCTGGAGCGGCTGCGCACCGATGACTTGCCCCGGTTCGAAAGCGAGTTTCAGCGTCTCCTTCGGGAAAACACCATCCGCGAAGTGGCCAACTTCCAGGCGCAATTGCACCGGGAGAAATCCGTCATCGTCGAACGCATCGAGACCATCAACGAGTCGCTGCGGGAAATCGATTTCCGGCCCAACCGGTACATCCGCCTGCACGCCGATCTTACCAACAACGTGGAAGTGCGCCAGTTCATCCATGACTTGCGCAAGTGCACGGAGGGGACGCTGGGGGCGCCGGCCGGCCACGGCGCGAGCGCTGTCGACGAGCAATACTCCGAGCAGAAGTTCTTGCAGGTGAAAGCCATCATCGAGCGGTTTCGGGGCCGGGAGGGCATGACCGACGTCGACCGCGCCTGGACCCGCTTCGTGACCGACGTGCGCAACTGGTTCGTCTTTTCCGCATCCGAGCACTGGCGGGAGGATGACTTGGAATACGAGCACTACACCGATTCGGGCGGCAAGTCCGGCGGGCAAAAGGAAAAGCTGGCCTATACGGTGCTGGCCGCGAGCATCGCGTACCAGTTCGGCCTGAAGTGGGGCGAAACCCGCTCCCGCTCGTTCCGTTTCGTCGTCATTGACGAGGCCTTCGGCCGCGGCTCCGACGATTCGGCCCGCTACGCCCTCCGGCTGTTCCAGAAACTGAACCTGCAGTTGCTCATCGTCACGCCCCTGCAAAAAATCCACGTCATCGAGCCGTTTGTCTCCAGCGTCGCGTTTGTGCATAACGAAGGCGACCGCGAATCCATGGTCCGTCACTTGACGATGGAGGAGTACGAGGCGGAGAAGGCGGCGCACCGACAGGCTGACGAGGCGTCTGCGCTCGCGCGCAGCGTTGCGGCGGCCGCGGACGGCCGCGTCGGCTCGCGACGGGGCGCGGCGCCTTCCGCGCCGTGGACGAGTGACAGGCAACCCTTCCCGGTAAACGGATCGACCCCAGATGAAGGGCGCCACCATGACCAAGCCGGGGATGAGGCGGAGTGACGACAAACCTGCAGCCGTGGACAACCCCCGCCGACTTGCGGGTCCGCCTCGAGCGGCTGTGGGCCCGGGGAGCCTTGCTGGCGGCAATCGTACGGGGCGAGACGCTTTTTCCGTATACGATACCGGTCAAGCGGCCCACCGCCCGCGAGATCGCGGAGCGTTTCGGCGCGGTGATGGACTGGGCGGCCGCCCTGCACGAAGGGAGCCGCGCCGTCAAAGGATTCGGCTATGAACTTCGCTATGAACGCATCCGCAACCGGGTGCAGGGGATCAACGATGTCCCCGCGGGGGCGGTGTTCCCCACGGAGGAAGACGCGCTCCGGTTTATCGGCCGGGAGCGGGAGGCCCACCGGGCGCGCCGGCTGATAGAGACGACGCTGGCGCGTTTTCCGGTGCTCAAGGATTGGCTCTCCCGCCGAGCGCTGGTCATGCTGAACCACGCGGCGGAGTGGGAGCGCATTCTCGCCGTGCTGGAGTGGTTTGCCGCCAATCCACGGCCCAACGTGTACCTGCGCCAGCTGGACATTCCGTCCGTAGACACGAAGTTTATCGAAACTCATCGCGCGCTGCTTTCCGAGCTTCTGGACATCGTGCTCCCGCCTGAAGCCATCGACTTCGAGGCCACCGGTGCCGGCCGCTTCGCCCGCCGCTACGGACTGCGGGAGGAGCCGGTCTTGATTCGCTTTCGGATCCTGGATCCCGCCATGTACATTCGGGGCTTGACCGACTTGACCGTGCCCGCCGGCGAGTTTGCCCGGCTGCGGCTGCGGCCCGCGGGCGTTGATCCCGCCGGAGCGGGAGGAGTGGGAGGCCCGGCAGGAGCGGAAGAAGCGGAAAGACCGGGAGGACCGGGAGGTGTCTCCGGGGCAGGGTGTTCGGCGGACGCAGCGCACCGGCGGTCAGCGGTTTTGCACGCGGCGCGCAGGACTGCGGACGCGGAGGCGCCCCTCACGGAACCCTCGGAACAGCGTCGGCGCCTGCGAGTATTCATCACCGAAAACCGCATCAACGGTTTGGCGTTCCCGTCGCTGGCCGGCAGCATCGTCATTTTCGGTCTCGGCTACGCGGTAGACCAGCTGGCCGACGTGCCGTGGCTGCACGACGCCGACGTTTGGTATTGGGGCGACATCGATACTCACGGTTTCGGCATTCTTAACCGGCTCAGGGCCCGCCTGCCCCACGTCCAATCGCTGCTCATGGACCGGCAGACGCTGGAGGCGCACCGCAGCCTGTGGGTGAAAGAACCGGAGCATCGTCGTTACACCGGGGAACCGGCACATCTGCTGCCCGACGAATACGCGCTGTTTGACGACTTGCGCCACGACCGCCTAGGCGCCCGCGTCCGCCTCGAACAAGAACGGATCGGCTTCGCCTGGGTGCAGGACGCTCTGTCCCGTCTCGTCCGCCACCGACAGGCCGGCCACTAATTTCTCACGGCGAACGGGCGAAGCCGCTGTCGCGCACGCGCCGAGGCGTCTCGCGGCGTCACGTGGGCGACGAGCCGTAGCGACGAGATGTCCCGCGGCATCGCGTACGCGA
>Ga0079224_100014353_pt1 | contig 11063 bp, 10 predicted proteins | sample Stecom2015_FD_80414 | JGI IMG/M metagenome (GOLD analysis project Ga0079224, IMG submission 80414) | Agricultural soil microbial communities from Utah to study Nitrogen management - Steer compost 2015 | ecosystem: Environmental > Terrestrial > Soil > Agricultural land | place: USA: Utah...
CCCGGGCGCCGGCGGCTCAGGCGCCGACCGCGTGGTAGCCGCCGTCGACGTGCACGATCTCCCCGGTGGTGGCGGGGAACCAGTCCGACAGCAGCGCCACGCACGCGCGGGCGGCCGGCGCGGTGTCGGCCAGGTCCCAGCCCAGCGGCGCCCGCTGCTGCCAGGTCTCCTCGAACTTCTCGAACCCGGGGATCGACCGGGCGGCCATGGTGCGCAACGGGCCGGCGGAGACCAGGTTGCTGCGGATGCCGCGGGGGCCGAGGTAGCGGGCCAGGTAGCGGGAGGTGGACTCCAGACCGGCCTTGGCCACGCCCATCCAATCGTACACCGGCCAGGCCACCGTGGCGTCGAAGGTGAGCCCGACCAGTGCGCTGCCCCGCGACAGCAGCGGCAGCACGGCCATGGCCAGCGCCTTGTACGAGTAGGTGGACACGTGCAGGGCGGTGGCGACGTCCGGCCACGGCGCCTCCAGGAACCCACCGCCGAGTGTGCTGGGCGGCCCGTAGGCGATCGCGTGGACCACTCCGTCCAGCCCGTCGACGTGGGCGCGCACGTTGTCGGCCAGTGCCGCCAGGTGCTCCTCTTCGGTGACGTCGAGCTCGATCACCGGCGGCGGCTCGGGCAGCCGCTTGGCGATCCGCTCGACCAGCGACATGCGGCCGTAGCCGGTGAGCACCACCCGCGCGCCGTTCTCCTGCGCCAGCCGCGCCACCGCGAACGCGATCGACTGCTCGGTGATGACTCCGGTGACGAGCACCCGCTTGCCGGCCAGCATGCCCACGGCCCTCTCCCTCCTCAGTGACCCATCCCCAGGCCGCCGTCGACCGGGATGACCGCGCCCGAGATGTAGCCGGCCGCCTCCGACGCCAGCCAGACCACCACCCCGGCGACCTCCTCCGGCTGGGCGAACCGGCCGGCCGGCACCGCCGCCAGGTACTTCTGCCGTAGCTCGGCGGACAGGGACGCGGTCATCGCGGTCTCGATGAACCCGGGGGCCACGACGTTGGCGGTGACGTTACGGCTGCCCAGCTCGCGGGTGATGGAGCGGGCCATGCCGACCAGGCCCGCCTTGCTGGCGGCGTAGTTGACCTGGCCGGCCCCGCCGTAGAGGCCGATCACCGACGAGATGAAGATCATCCGCCCCCATCGGCCGCGGACCATCCGGGTCGCGGCCCGCCGGGCGCACCGCCAGGCACCCGCGAGGTTGGTGTCCACCACCCGGGTGAACTGCTCCTCGCTCATCCGCATCAGCAGCGTGTCCTCGGTGACGCCGGCGTTGGCCACCAGCACCTCGACCGGCCCGAGCTGGTCCTCCACCTCGGTGAACGCCCGGTCGACCGCGGCCTGGTCGGTCACGTCGCAGGTGACCGCCAGCGTGCCCGGCGGGCCGCCGGAGCCGCGGTGGGTCACCGCCACCCGGTGACCGGCGGCGACGAACGCCTCCGCGATGGCGCGGCCGATGCCGCGGTTCCCACCGGTGACGAGGACGGTGCGAGCCATGGACCCCTTCCCGGGCGCAGTGGTACGAGTGCCGCCCGGAAGCTTACGGGGTGGCGGTCGGCCGGCGGGAGGCGCCCTGAGGCGCCCCCGGTCAGGGCAGGCGGCCCGTGAAGCGCAGGCCCAGGCCGGCGCCGGCCAGGCCGAACAGCAGGGCGCCGCCGACCAGCCAGCCGGTGACCTCCTTGGGAACCATCCGGTACGCCAGCCGGCCGCCCATGTCCTCGTACACGGCGGCGAGCTCCTCGGTGCTGGCGGCCTCGTAGAAGCGGCCGCCGGTCTCCTGCGCCAGCCGGGCCATGGCGGCCCGGTCCACCGGCACCCGCTGCATCCGGCCGCCGATCTCGACCATCCCCTGGTCGGTGCCGAACGCCACCGTGTACACCGGCACACCCGCCTCCGCCGCCGCCTCGCCGGCCTGCTCCACCGGCCGGCCGTAGGTGCGGTAGCCGTCGGTGAGCAGCAGGATGCGGGCGGGCGGTGGCGCCTCGTCGCCGTAGGTGGGCATCGCCTCGATCGCCTCCAGGCAGGTGAAGACCGCCTCCCCGGTGGCGGTCGCCTCCGACAGCTGCAGGCTCTCGATCGCCCGGACCGCCGCCTGGCGGTCGGTGCCCGGCGGCACCAGCACCCGGGCGGTGCCGGCGAACGACACCACCCCGAGGTTGTGTGCCGGCGGCAGGTCGTTGACGAAGTCGATGGCGGCCTGCTGCGCGGCCCGCAGCCGGGTGGGCGTGACGTCGTCGGCCTCCATGGACAGCGAGACGTCGATGGCGAGCATGATGGTGGCCCGCTCGACCGGTTCCGGCCGCTCCATGCTGGGCCGGGCCATCGCCGTGACCAGAGCCAGCAGGCACGCGGCGAGCGCGGCCGCCGGCAGGTGGCGGCGCCAGCCCAGCCCGGCCGGTGCGATCCGGCGCAGCAGGTCGGTGTTGCTGAACCGCACCGCGTGCACCCGCCGGCGCCGTTGCCGCCACAGGTAGCCGGCCACCACCGCGGCGACCGCCGCCAACGCCAGCAGCCACCAGGGTCTCAGGAAGGAGATCACGGCCACCTCCCCGCGGGGTGCGCGCCGGGGGCGCCAGCCCCCGGCGTACCCGTGGCCCGCCCCGCCGCCGCGCCCGCGTGCCCGGGGGTGCCGGCCGCCCGCACGGCGGTGCGGGCCGCGTGGTCGCCGGTGTCGGTGGCGTGGCCGGCGGTCCGGGTGCCCGCGGGTCGGGTGGCGCCGCGGGCACGGCGCCGGGTGGCGCAGTACCGCACGATCTCCCGCAGCCAGTCGGTGTCGGTGCGCAGCCGCAGGTGGGAGGCGCCCGCCGCCCGCAGCGCGGCGGCGATCTCGTCCCGCTGCCGCGCCGCCTCGGCGGCGTACCGCTCGCGCAGGCGTGCGTCGCCGGTGTCGACCTCGTGCACCACCCCGGTCTCCGGGTCCGTCACCTCCAGCACCCCGACGTCCGGCAGCACCAGCTCGCGGGGGTCGACGACCTCCACCGCGAGCACGTCGTGCCGGGCGGCGAGCATCCGCAGCGGCCGCTCCCACCGGGGCGGCGGGCTGAGAAAGTCGGAGACCACCACGGCCAGGCCGCGGCGCCGGGCGGTCCGGTGCAGCCGTTCCACCAGGTCACCGAGGTCCACCTCGCCCGGGCGCACCTCGGCATTGGCGACCACCCGCAGCAGGGCCTGGGCGGCGCGGCGGCCCGGGCGCGCCGGCACCACCTTCGGCGGGGCACCGCCAGTGGCGACCAGCGCGCCGACCCGGTTGCCGCCGCGCACGGTCAGGTGGGTGACCGCCGCCGCGGCGGCCAGCGCCAGGTCCCGCTTGAGCATGGCGGCGGTGCCGAAGTCCAGGCTCGCCGAGGCGTCCACCGCCACCCAGGTCTCCAGCTCCCGGTCGGCCTCGGTACGGCGGACGTGCGGCACGGTCGTGCGGGCGGTCACCGGCCAGTCCATCCGCCGCACGTCGTCCCCGTGCCGGTACTCGCGCGACTCCCCCGCCTCGCTCCCCGGCCCCGGCAGCAGCCCCAGGTGGTCGCCGTGCAGCAGCCCGTCCAGGCGCCGTGTGACCAGCAGCTGCAGCCGGCGGAGGACGACCTCGGGTGCGCCGCTCACGGCTTCCGGTCCGGACGCCACGTCCCCGTCGCCGGGACCCGGCCGACCACGCCGTTGGGGCCGGGCGCCGGCACGCCGTCCGGTCCCGGCAGCCCATCGGCCGTGCCGGCCCGCGCGCCGTCGGTCCCGAACGCGGGGGTCCCGTCGGTTGCCGGCGGGGGGTGGGCGGCGGAGCGGCCGGTCGCGCTCTGGCGCGGCGCCACGGTGGGCGGGGGCACCGTGGCCACGATGCGGTCGACCAGCTCGTCGGCTCCGACGTTGTCGGCCAGCGCCTCGTAGGACAGCAGCAAGCGGTGCCGGAGCACGTCGGCGGCGACGTCGGTGACGTCGTCGGGCAGCGCGTAGTCCCGGCCGCGGAGGGTCGCCAGCGCCCGGGCGGCCCGGACCAGGCCGAGGGAGGCGCGCGGGCTGGCGCCGTACTGGATGAGACCGGCCAGGTCGGGCAGGCCGTGGCCGGCCGGGTCCCGGGTGGCCAGCACCAGGCGTACGGCGTAGTCGACCAGCGCGTGGTGGACGAACACCCGGTCGGCCCGGGCCTGCAGGCGTACCAGCTGGTCCGGGTCGAGCACCTGCTGGGGCTCCGGCGGCGTCACCGCCATCCGGTAGATGATCTCCCGCTCCTCGATCTCGGTCGGGTAGCCGACGACGATCTTCATGAGGAACCGGTCCCGCTGCGCCTCCGGCAGCAGGTAGACGCCCTCCTGCTCGATGGGGTTCTGGGTCGCCATGACGAGGAACGGGCTGGGCACCGGGTAGCTGCGCCCGCCGAGGGACACCTGCCGCTCGGCCATCACCTCCAGCAGCGCCGACTGGACCTTGGCCGGGGCCCGGTTGATCTCGTCGGCCAGCAGGAAGTTGACGAACACCGGGCCGAGCTCGACGTCGAACTCCTCCCGCGACTGCCGGTAGATGCGCGTCCCGATCAGGTCGGCGGGCATGAGGTCGGGGGTGAACTGCACGCGGGCGAAGCTGCCGCCGGTGACCGTCGACAGGGTCTGCACGGCCAGGGTCTTCGCCACGCCGGGCACCCCCTCCAGCAGGCAGTGGCCGCGGGCCAGCAGCGCCACCAGCATCCGCTCCACCAGCGCGTCCTGGCCGACGATGACCCGTTTCACCTCGAACAGCGCCCGCTCCAGCAGGGTCGCGTCGCGCGCGGGTGTGGTCGTCTCCATGCCCCCTCCTGACGGCCTCCCGGCGCCGCCTGCGACGGCCGGCTCGTATCAGCGTGGCACGGTGCGGCACCGCAGTGGGCCGATACGGGCAATCCGCGGCCGGGGGCGAGCCGCGGCCCACTTGCGTGGCCGTGCCGGCACCCCGGGCCCACCGAACGGCTGCGGGGAACCGTCCGAACGGCCACGGTCCGCGGGTAGACACCCCGCCGGGGGACGTGGTTAGGATGCGTGCATCGCCGGGCGGCTTCCCCCGTGGCCGCCCGGCGCTTCCATGTCCGCCACCGGCCGCGTCCGCCACCGGCCGCGTCCGCCACCGGCGACCGTCCCGGGGCGCACGGCCGCCGGTCCTCTCCGCGGCGGTCACGGGTCCGCTGCGGCGGCCGCGGGTCCGCTGCGGCGGCCAGGGTCCTATGCTGTGGCGCGTGCCCGACGACGCCGGCCGGCCCGAGGCCCGGATCTGCTCGGCCCGAGGGTGCCGCCGCCCCGCCACGTGGGCGCTGCGCTGGAACAACCCGAAGCTGCACACGCCCGAGCGACGCAAGACCTGGCTGGCGTGCGATGAGCACCGGGAGTACCTGACCCGCTTCCTGGAGGTCCGCGGCTTCCTGCGGGAGGCCGAGCCGCTGCCCTGATCGCGAGGGTCGAACCTGATCGCTAGGGTCGAATGGTGACCGACCTCAGCCCCGTTCCCGGCGCGCCGACACGACCGCCCCGCCCGGCGGTCAGTCCCCTGGACCCGTGGCCGGGCACGGTCTCCTGGCGCAGCGTCTCCCGGCGACTCGTCCCGGTGGAGCTGATCCGCCTGGCGGGGCGGATGGCCGTCCTGCTGCTGGTCGTGCTGGTCGCCGGGGCCCTGGGTTGGCCGTTCGTCACCCAGACGCTGCTGGTGCTGGCCGGCTACGCACTGCTGCGGACGGTGGCGACGGTGCGGGCGGTGCTCGCCTGGGGGTACGCCGAGCGCGACCGGGACCTGCTGGTCCGGCACGGGGTGCTGGTCCGCCGCCTGTCCATCGTCCCGTACGCGCGGATGCAGTTCGTGGACGTGACCGCGGGGCCGCTGGAGCGCCTGTTCGGGCTGGCCACGGTGCAGCTGCACACGGCCGCCGCCGCCACCGACGCCCGGGTGCCCGGGCTGCCGCCGGCGGAGGCGTCGCGGCTGCGCGACCGGCTCACCGCGCTCGGGGAGGACCTCGGGGAGGGCCTGTGACCCCACCCCGCCAGCGGCTGCACCCGCTCAGCCCGCTGCTGCACGGCGCCAAGCTCCTGGCGGCCATCGTCGCGGCGGTATCGGTCCAGGGCGCGGTCCGGCTCGGCCCGGCCGGGTTCGTCGGCCTGCTGGTCACGGTGATGTGCCTGGCCGTGGCGGCCTCGACCGTCAGCTGGCTGGTCACCGGGTATCACGTGGTCGGCCGGGAGCTCCGGATCTACGACGGGGTGCTGGTGCGCCGCACCCGGACCATCCCGCTGGAGCGGCTGCAGGCCGTGGACGTGGTGCGCCCGCTGCTGGCACGCATGTTCGGCCTCGCCGAGCTGCGGCTGGAGGTCGTGGGCAGCGGCAAGACCGAGGCGCCGTTGGCGTTCCTGACCGTCACCGACGCGGTGGCGCTGCGCGAGCGCCTGCTGGCCGTCGCGACGAGCGCCGGCGCCCCGGTCGCCGCCGGTTCCCCGGTCACCGGCGGCGCCGGTGCGGGCGGCGCCGTCAGCGGCGGCGGAGGGTACCCGGCACCGGCGCCGGCCGCCGCGCCCGCGGCCGGCGGGCAGCCGTTCCGACCGCCACCGGGGGTCGTCGTGGCGCCGCCGGTGCCGGGCACCCCGCCGGTCGCCGGCGGACCGGTCGCCCCGCCGGAGCAGCACCTGCACTCGGTGGTCAACCGCGACGTGGTCGTCAGCCAGCTGCTGACCCCGCCGGTCCTGTTCCTGCCGCTGGGGATCGCCGTCGTGATCGCGCAGTACGCCTTCGACACCGGTGGCTGGTCACTGGTGGTGCTCGCCAGCATGATCGTGGCGATCATCGGGGTGGTGTCGCAGCCGGTACGGCGGATCCTGTCCGACTGGAACTTCCGGGTGAGCCTGCAACCGGCCGCGGGCGGGCCGGCGGGTCTGCGGATCCGGCACGGGTTGACCGAGACCCGCACCCAGACCGTGCCGTTGCACCGCGTCCAGGCCGTGACGGTGATCTGGCCCCGGCTGTGGCGGCACCGGCGGTGGCTGCGGGTGCGTATCGACGTGGCCGGCTACGCCGCCACCTCGCGCGCCGGCGTCGCCGCTACCGACCAGCTGCTGCCGGTCGGGGACCTCGCGACCGCCGGCCGACTGGTGCCGGTCGTGGTGCCCGGTGCCGACCTGTCCGCGCTGCCCCTGTCCCGCCCGCCGGAGCGGGCGCGGTGGCTGGCGCCGCTGCGCCAGCCGGTCCTTGCCGCCGGCTGCGCCGGCGAGGTGTTCGCCACCGTCGACGGGTGGGTCACCCGCCAGCTGGTGCTCGTCCCGTACGCCCGGATCCAGAGCGTGCGGCTGGTGCAGGGGCCGCTGCAACGGCTGCTGGGACTGGCCACCGTCATCGCCGACGCCGCCGGTTCGGCGCACGGCGCGGCGGCCCACCGCGACCTCGGCGACGCCCGGCGGCTGGCCGATGAGCTCACCCGCCGCGCCCGGGCGGCCCGCGCCGCCGACCGCTCAGCCCGCCAGGCCGCGCGGTCCGCCGTCCACGGACCGGTTGACCGCGCCGTCGCCGGTCCCGTCGACCACGCCGCCGGCGGCGGCACCGCCGATCAGCCCGCCGGCCCGGACCGCCCGCCGGCGCGCCCACCAGCGTTCGGCGACCCCGACCACCAGGAACGTCACGCCCACGTACGCCCAGCCGACCAGGACGTCGATGACCCAGTGCTCGCCGGCGTAGACCAGGGTGAAGGTCATGGCCAGCGGGTAGGCGAACAACAGCGGCCACCAGCGCCAAGCCACGGAGCCGGCGAAGAACACCACGACGAACAGCGCGAACGCGGTGTGCAGTGACGGCATCGCGGCGACCGGGTTGGACGCCAGCTGGCCGAGGTTGAGCAGGTTGCCCGCGCCCGACAGCCCGATCGCGTGCCAGCCCCGGGTGGAGATCCGCTCGGCCTGCTCGACCAGCCCGTGGTCAGCGGCCCACCACGGCGGCGCAGCCGGGTACAGGAAGTAGGTCACCAGGCCGGCGGCGGACAGGAAGAAGAACCGCCGCATGAACGACGCCCAGCGTGGCCGGTTGCGCATCCACAGCACGAACGCGGCGGTGAGCGCCACCACGAAGTGCGAGAAGTAGACCCAGCTCACCAGCACGTCCCACCAGTGGATGGCGTCCGGGTCGTACAGCCGCTCCTGCAACCACTCGGTGGGGGTCACGCCGCCGGTGGCCCAGCCGAACATCCACAGATCGGCGTCGATGAGCTCGGTCACGTGCGGCACGGTGCCCTCGTGGTAGGCCAGGCCGCGGGAGAAGTTGTACCCGACGAGCAGCAGTACGATCGGCGCCCAGTCGCGGGCGAAGCCGAGGTGGGCACGCCAGGGCTGGTTGATCCGCAACGCGATGATCGCCGCCCACAGCCACGCGAACGCGTACAGCGGGTCGGTGGGCAGCCCGATGACCACCCAGGCGACGGTGAACAGCACCGCCCACGCGCCGAACGCCACCGCCCGCCGGCGGCCGGCTCGCGCTCGGGAGGCGTCCGTGGCCGTCCGGCGGGTCTCGGTCGCGGACACGCCCTCAGGCTACCGGCCGCCTCCGGACACCAGAGCGCCACCAGCGAGTACGGCTGTGCCGGGCGTCCCGGACGCTCGGCACAGCGCCACCAGCGAGTACGGCCTCGCCGAACGCCCCGGGCGCGAGGCGAGGCACCACCAGCGAGTACGGCCTCGCCGGGCGCCCCGGACGCTACCCTGATGGCATGGAGCCCGTCACGAGCCTGACCCCCGGTCTGACCGCACAGGTGGAGCTGACGGTGACCGACGCGGACACCGCCCAGGCCATCGGGTCCGGTGACGTACCGGTGCTGGGGACCCCGAGGGTGCTGGCCCTGGCCGAGGCGGCGACGGTGGCGGCGACCGCCTCCCGGCTGCCCACCGGAGCGACCACCGTGGGCACCCGCGTGGAGCTGGAGCACGCCGCGCCCAGCCCGGTCGGTGCCCGGGTGGTGGCGAGCGTGACGCTGGCCAAAGTGGACGGAAAGCGGCTGCTGTTCGAGGTGCGGGTCACCTCCGGTGACCAGACAGTGGCCGAGGGGCGCATCGAGCGGGCACTCGTGGACCGTCAGCAGTTCCTCGCCAGGGCGTTCGGCGAACCCGCCTGAGGGCCCCGGTGAGCCTGCCCGAGCCGCTGCCCGCGTGGTCGGAGGTCGGCCCCGGCGTCCACGTGCTGCGCTACCCCGTCCTGGACGTCAACGTGACCCTGGTGGTCGGCGACGGGGCCGCCCTGCTGGTCGACACGCTGTCCACCGCGGCGCAGGCCGCCCAGCTCGCCGCCGCGGCCCGCACCCTCACGCCCCACCCGTGGACGGTGGTCAACACCCACCACCACTTCGACCACTGCTTCGGCAACGCGGTGCTGGCCGCCGGCGGCCGACCGGTGTGGGGACACGAGGTGGCGGCCCTGCTGCTGTCCGAGCAGGGGCCCCTGCTGCAGCGGCGGTGGGCCGACGAGCTGGCGGCCACCGACGCCGAGCTGGCCGCCGGCGTGGCCGAGGTACGCCTCCTGCCGCCCGACCACACCGTGCACCGCACCGCCGTCCTCACCGTCGGCGGCCGCACGGTCGTCCTGCACCACCTGGGTCGCGGCCACACCGCCGGCGACCTGGTCGTGCACGTCCCGGACGCGGACGTGCTGGTCGCCGGTGACCTGGTCGAGGAGAGCGGGCCGCCGGACTTCACCGACGCGTACCCGGTGGAGTGGCCGGAGACGGTGGCGGCGCTGCGGCACCTGGCGGGCCCGCGCACGGCGGTGGTGCCCGGCCACGGCGCCGTGGTCGACCGGGCCTTCCTCACCGCCCAGCACGAGCAGCTGGCGACGCTCGCCTGGCTGATCCGGGCGGGCCACGCCGACGGGCAACCGCCCGAGAAGGTCGCCGCGCAGGCGCCGTTCGGCCCCGAGGTGGCGCTCACGGCGGTGCGGCGCGGGTACGCGGAGATCTCGGGCGAGGCGGACTGATCCGGGGGACGGCCCGGTCAGTCCACGACCGAGCCCACCACCGGCTTGGTGAGCAGGGCCGAGCGGGCGCGCTCCACCCCCGGGTCGAGGGTGCGGTCGACGAAGATCGCGTACCAGATGCAGAACACCAGCACGGTCCAGATCTTGCGGGAGTGGTCGGCGTCGCCCCGCTTGTGCGCGGCGAGCAGCCCCTGCACGTAGGGCAGGTCGAGCAGGCCGCCGGCACCGGAGCTGGACAGGATGTCCTGCGCCCACTCGTACATCTCCCCGGCCAGCCACACCCTGGTCGGGGTCGGGAAGCCGAGCTTGACCCGGTTGACGATGGCCGGCGGCACGACGCCCTCCAGCGCGCGCCGCAGCGCGAACTTCGTGGCCGTGGACCGGGGCGGCAGCTTGAGCTCCACCGGGATGGTGGCCGCCACCTCGAACACCTCCCGGTCCAGGAACGGCACCCGCAGCTCCAGGGAGTGCGCCATGGACATCCGGTCGGCCTTGACCAGGATGTCCCCGCGCAGCCAGGTGTAGAGGTCGACGTACTGCATGGTGGTGACGTCGTCCAGGTCGGGCACCTCGGCGTAGATCGGGGCGGTCACGTCGGTGTAGCGCACCGACGGGTCGTAGTGGCGCAGCAGGCGCTGCTTCTCCTCCTCGGTGAACATCCGCGCGTTCCCGTAGTACCGCTCCTCGATCGGCGTGGTGCCGCGCTGCAGGAAGCTCTTGCCCTTCACCCCCTCCGGGATCACCTTCGCCACCGCCCGCAGGCCCCGCTGCAGCGGCTGCGGCAGCGCCTGCACCATCGCCAGCGACAGCGGCTCGCGGTAGATGGTGTACCCGCCGAAGAACTCGTCCGCGCCCTCCCCGGACAGCACCACGGTGACGTGCTCGGACGCCTTCTTGGCCACGAAGTACAGCGGCACCAGCGCCGGGTCGGCCACCGGGTCGTCCAGGTGCCACACGATCCTGGGCAGCGCCTCCATCATGTCCCGCGGCCCGATCTTGGTGGGGATGGTGGTGACCTCCAGGTGCCGGGCCGACTCCTGCGCCACCTCGATCTCGGAGTACCCGGGCACGTCGTACCCGACGGTGAAGGTGAGGATGTTGGGGTGGAACTCGCGCGC
>Ga0079224_100014354_pt1 | contig 11063 bp, 9 predicted proteins | sample Stecom2015_FD_80414 | JGI IMG/M metagenome (GOLD analysis project Ga0079224, IMG submission 80414) | Agricultural soil microbial communities from Utah to study Nitrogen management - Steer compost 2015 | ecosystem: Environmental > Terrestrial > Soil > Agricultural land | place: USA: Utah...
CCGCCACCCCCCCGCCCCGATCGCGCGCCCCCTGCTCCCGCCGCAGCTCGCCACCTCCGCCGACCAGGTCCCGCATGGACCCGGCTGCCAGCACGACCTCAAGCTCGACGGCTATCGGATCCTCGCCCACGTCGGCCGCGGCGCGGTCCGGCTGCAGCCCCGCGGCGGCGAGGACTGGACCGCGCGGCTGCCCGAGCTCGCCCGCGAGCTCGCCGACCCTGTGCTCGCCGACAGCGTGATCGACGGCGAGCTGTGTGCCTTCGACCCGAGCGGCGTGACCCGCTTCGACCGCCTTCAGCAGGCGCTGGCCGAGCGCCGCACCGCCGATCTGGTGTTCTCGGCCTTCGACCTGCCGTTCGCCGCCGGCCGCGATCTTCGCCGCACGCCGCTGATCGAGCGCAAGCAAGCGTTGGCCCGGCTGCTCGAGCGGCTCGGCGCCGGTCGGCGGATCCGCTACTGCGATCACGTGCTCGGCGACGGCCCCGAGGTGTTCGAGCGAGCCTGCGCGCTCGGGGTCGAGGGCCTGGTCAGCAAGCGCATCGACGCGAGCTACGAGAGCCGCCGCACTCGTACCTGGCTCAAGATCAAGTGTCCGCGGCGGATGACGGTGGTGGTCGGCGGCTACACGGCTCCGCAGGGGACCCGCCGCAACTTCGGCGCGCTGCTGGTCGGCAGCTTCGACGAGCACGGCGAGCTGCGCTACCGCGGCAAGGTCGGATCGGGCTTCAGCGAGGAGCGACTGGCCAGCCTGCACCCGCAGCTCGAGCGGCTTCGCCAGCCGCGGCCGCCGTTCGTCGATCCGCCGGCCGGCGCCGAGGCTCGCGGGGTCCGCTGGCTCGCGCCGCAATTGCGGATCGACGTCGACTACGGCGAGCTGACCGACGCCGGCCGGCTCCGCTTCGGTCGCTTCGTCGGCGTCCACGCGAGCGAGCCGGCTGCCGAGCCATCTGCAGATTCGCCCGTGCAGCCGCCCGTGCGATCGTCGGCGGTCCGCCTGACCCACCCCGACAAATTGCTGTACCCGGCCGCCGGGCTGCGCAAGCGCGACGTCGCCGATTATCTGATGAAGGTCGCCGAGTGGATGCTGCCGCACGTCCGCGATCGCCCGCTGACCCTGGTCCGCTGTCCCGACGGCGTCGACCAGCCGTGCTTCTATCAAAAGCACGCGATGGCCGGCCTGCCCGCGAGCGTCTCGCGGGTGGCGATTCGCGAGTCCGACGGCGCCGAGGTGGTCTACGCTGCGATCAGCGACGCGCTCGGGCTGGTCGGGCTCGTGCAGATGAGCGTGCTCGAGATTCACCTGTGGGGCTCGCGGATCGACAGTGTCGATTATCCCGATCGGCTGGTCTTCGATCTCGATCCGGACATCGACCTCGAGTTCTCGCGGGTGGTCGACGCGGCCGTCGAGGTCCGCGATCGACTGGCGGCGCTCGGGCTGCAGAGCTTCGTCAAGACCACCGGCGGCAAGGGCCTGCACGTGGTGGTGCCGGTCGAGCCGCGCCACCGCTTTGGCCCGAGCAAGAGCTTCTGTCGGGCGTTCGCGGCCAAGCTGGCCGCCGAATCGCCCGATCGCTACACCGCGGTGCTGTCGAAGTCGGAGCGGCGCGGGAAGATCTTCATCGATTACCTCCGCAACGGTCGCGGCGCGACCAGCATCGCCCCCTACTCGCCGCGGGCGAGGCCGAGCGCGCTGGTCTCGACGCCGCTGCGCTGGGACGAGCTCGACGGCTCGCTCGCGCCCGAGCGCTTTGCCCTGAGCTCGGTCCCGCAGCGGCTGGCGAAGCTCGAACACGACCCGTGGGCGGGGATGCTCGAGCTTCGCCAGTGGATCAGCGAGTCGGCGGCGCGGGCCGTCGGGCTCGACGCCGCGCTCGAGTGAGCTACTCGTCGACGGTCACGCGCTCGAGCTGGATGATCTCGCCGTCCTCCCAGACGTCGGCGAGCGGATCGATGTCCGGCTCCGGGAGGTCGACGCGCTCGGCTGCGATCGCCACCGAGTCGACGTTGAATTGCCGATCACGATTTTCGAGCAGCGTGCGATCGAGCTGGCCGTCGGCGGTGAACGCCATCATCAACGCGGGGATGCCCATCGGCACGTCGCCGTGGCGGTGGACATGCCAGGTGTGCCAGGTCTTGCCGTAGCTCGACACCAGGGTGTTCATCAGCTCGCGCTCCTCGGCCGCGGGCAGCCCCGGCGCGAGCAGGATCCCCGACTTCACCTCGTAGCGGTGACTGTGCCACAGCTTCTTCTCTTCCGCCGGCAGTTGATCGAATAGCCGCGCGCTAATGATGTATTCGATACCGATCAGCCGGGCATTGTCGCCGTTGCCGTCGTAGATCAGCGCCTGCATTCGGTCGTCGTCGAGGATCGTCACGTAGTGGTGGGCCTCGACCTGCTCGTCGATTTCACCGTTGTAGAAGTGAAAGCTGTCGAGATAGGTGCTGATCGCCCGAACCGGCGCCTGGTACTGTAGAGTCGCTTCTGTGGTCGGGATGTTCGGCTCGCGCTCGCACGCGCCGAGCCCGATCACACCACATAGCAACATGGCTTCGATAGTTCGATGAAGGACCATGGCCCCGGACCTGCAAGACCGATACCGCGCGAGCGAAACACCACACGCCGAGCGTAGCGTTCGAGGCGCTGCAATTCGCTGTTTCGCGCCGGGCCTTTACAGCTTCGGAGCGGCGGTCCACCATCGAGCGACCATGGCCGACGCTCCCCTGCGCCTGCTGGTCGTCGAGGACGACCGCAACCTCGCAACCGGGCTCAAGCTCAACTTCGAGCTCGAGGGCTACGCCGTCGACCTCGTCCACTCGATCCGCGACGCCGGGGCTCACCTGCTCGAGTCGGGCAAGTACGCGGCCCTCATCGTCGACGTGATGCTGCCCGACAACGACGACGGCGGCTTCGTGCTGTGCAGCAAGCTCCGCGAGGCCGGCGACTTCACCCCGGTGTTGATGCTCACCGCCCGCGATCGAACCGCCGATCGCGTGCGCGGGCTCGAGGCCGGGGCCGACGATTATCTGGTCAAGCCCTTCGATCTCGAGGAGCTGCTCGCCCGGGTTCGCTCGCTGCTGCGGCGCCGCGACTGGGAGCAGCGCCACGGCGACGAGCAGACCGAGCGCCTCAACATCGGCGAGGTCGAGATCGACTTCGCCGCCCGGGTGACCAGGCGCGGCGATCAGGAGATCAAGCTGACCGCGCTCGAGTACGACCTGATCCGCTACTTCGCCGACAACCCCGGCCGGGTGCTCAGCCGGCACGAGCTGCAAGAGAAGGTCTGGAAGCTCGACAACTATCCGAACTCGCGGATGGTCGACAATTTCATCCTGCGCCTGCGCAAGCAGCTCGAGCCGGATCCCAAGGAGCCGCGCTACTTCGTCGCGGTGCGCGGCGCTGGCTACAAATTCAACCCGGATCCGGCCAATCGCTGAGGCCGGCGGCGGCGCCGGGCAGCCGATCCATCGGTCAATTTCCCCGGGCGCGGCCGTGGTGCGCAGATCGGCGGGCAGCGCTTGTCGCCGTTGCGGGTGCTGCAACGCTGCGATCGAGCGGTCATGTCGATTCCTCCGATTTACGAGAAGGCCCGGCGCTTTGTGTATTGGTGGTGGATTGTCCCCCGGGTCCAATACGACTTCGAGGACCTCGATTACCAGCTCTACACCTTCGAGATCTTTCACCAGGATTGGCGAGCCAAGCTGGCTCACTATGTCACGATCCCGGCGATCACCTTCTTCAGCCTGGCGTTCCTGGCCCAATTTCACCTGGTCGGCGCGCCGCTGGCGAGCGCCGCGGCCGTCTACGTGGCATTGCTCGGCATCGTCCATTTGCGCTGGTGCCGACGGACCCGACAGCTGCGACTGTGGGCGGTGACGATGGCGACCCTGGTCGCGCTGGCCGTGGCCGCGACCGCGTGGTTCCAGGCCCGGGCGATCCCCGACGCGCCCTGGTACGCGCCGACCTCGTTGGCCGCCAACCCGCTGCTGTGGATCTACGTGTTCGGGCTGATCGAGACGCTCTCGCACATGTTCGAGCCGGTCCCACCCCACGCGACCGGCTGCGATCGGTTCATGGAGATGGACGAGTTCTGGCGCGACGGCGGGCGCTGGCGGATCGCGGGCGTGCTCGGCTTGCCGACGCTCTACACGCTGACCTCGCTGGTCTCGAACATCCACCTGCTGCCGACCCTGGTCCTGCACATGCTGGCCTCGGCCGGGCTCGAGCGCGCCTACGTGCGCGAGATCGTCGAGCTCGCAGAAGCGCAATGGATTTCACGGCAGCCGATCATCGATCAGGTGCCCGATCGGCGCGCGAGGACGCGCGAGCGTCGTGGGCTCGCTGCCGACTTGCTGCCGCGCTTACACAACCAAGACACAGCGCCGTCCCAACCATGACCGCGGGCGCGGCCCGCGAACGGCGTTATCGGGGCATTTTGCGTGAGGACCTCCGCGTTCCCTCGCCGTCATGCCCGCCGCACAGCTGACCTCGACCTCGATCGCCCCCTCCAACTCCGACTCCAAGCCCGAGTCCAAGCCAGGTCAACGAAGCGCGTTGCGGCTGTGGGTCGGAGGCATGCCGTTCATCGCCCTGCACTTCGTCCCGCTGCTCGCGTTGCTGCCCGGCGTGGTGGTCCGACCGATCGACTGGATCGTCTGCGGCGCGCTGTATGTGATCCGGATGTTCGGCGTGACCGGCGTCTACCACCGCTACTTCTCGCACCGCAGCTACAAGACCAGCCGGTGGTTTCAATTCGTGCTCGCGCTGCTGGCGATGTCGAGCTCGCAAAAGGGCGTGCTGTGGTGGGCCGCCCACCATCGCCACCACCACAAGTTCTCCGATCAGCCCGAGGACGTGCACTCGCCCAAGCAAAAGGGCTTCTTCTACGCCCACGTCGGCTGGTTGTTCGACAACACCGAGGCGACCGACTACTCGAAGGTCCGCGATCTGGCCAAGTACCCGGAGCTGATGTTCCTCAACAAGTACTGGTGGATCCCACCGGTCGCGCTCGGGTTCGGGACCTGGTTGGTGTTGGGTTGGTCGGGCCTGCTGATCGGCTTCGCGCTCAGCACCGTATTGCTGTGGCACGGGACCTACACGATCAACTCGCTGACCCACCTGTTCGGCAAGCGCGTCTACCAGACCACCGACGACAGCCGCAACAGCTTGATCCTCGCGCTGATCACCCTCGGCGAGGGCTGGCACAACAACCACCACTACTACCAGGCGAGCACGCGCCAGGGCTTTCACTGGTGGCAGATCGACGTGACCTACTACGTGCTGAAGGTGCTGAGCTGGGTCGGGCTGGTCTGGGATCTCCGCGAGCCGCCGGCCGAGGTCGTCGCCGGGACCTGGCGGCCGAGCAAGCACCGCGGCAAGAGTGAGTCGGCCGAGGTCGAGCCGCTGCGCGAAGCGGCCTAGCCCAGCGCCTAGCCCAGCGCCGCGCCCGGTCGGCGGAGCTTCTGCAGCGCCTTGGCCTCGATCTGCCGGACCCGCTCGCGCGTCAGCGCGAACTCGCGACCGACCACCTCGAGCGTCTGCTCGTCGTCGCCGTCGATGCCGAAGCGCAGCCGCAGCACTCGTTGCTCGCGGCTGGTCAGCGACGCGAGCGCTCGCTCGAGCTTGCCGGTCAGCTCGATGTCGTGAATGCAGGCGATCGGATCGGCGACATTTTGATCCTCGATGAGGTCGCCGAGCTCGCCGTCCTCGCCGATTGGGGCGTCGAGCGAGGTCGGCTCGAGGCCGAGGGTCAGCAGGAACCGAACCCGCGCAGCCGGGATGCCGAGCCGCTCGGCCAGCTCCTCGGGGGTCGGCTCGCGGCCCTGGCCGGCGACGTGATCGCGGCGGATCCGAGCGAGCTTGTGGAGGGTCTCGACCACGTGGACCGGCAGCCGGATGGTGCGACCGTGATCGGCGAGGCTGCGAGTCACGGCTTGCCGGATCCACCAGATCGCGTAGGTCGAGAACCGAAACCCGCGGCTCGGATCGAACTTCTCGGCCGCGCGCATGAGCCCGAGGTTGCCCTCCTGCACGAGGTCGAGCAGCGGCAGCCCGTGGTGGGCGTACTTGCGGGCGACCGCGACGACCAGCCGCAGGTTGGCGACGACCAGATCCGAGCGGGCCCGCGTGGCCTCGCGGCGGCCTTGCTCGATCGCCCGACGCAGCGCGGGCCAGGTCTCGTGGCGATGACCGACGCGGTGCTCGAGCTCGGCGAGCTCGGCCGGAGCGAGCTGCCCGACGTCGAGGGCCAGCGCAGCGTCGAGCTCGGCGAGCGGCCGGACCCAGGCCTGGCCACCGAGCGGCAGCGCCTCGACTCGAAAGCAGAGCTGGCGCAGCGCGGCGGCGCTGCTCTCGAGATCGTTGCACGCGAAGCCTGCTCGATAGCGAAGGTGGGCGTCGAGCCGCTCGCTCAGCTCGCGCAGCCCGTGCTCGGATCGCCGCCGATCTTCACGCTGGCCCTGTAGCTGGTCGATCGCCGCGCGCAGCGACTCGGCGGCCGCCAGCCCGGTCAAGGCCAGGCCCCTGGCCACCGCCTCGCCTCGATCGCGCCGCCGCGCGAGCTCGAGCTCGCCTTCACGAGTCAAGAGCGCGACGCGGCCGACCTGCCGCAGGTACGCCTGGATCGGGTCGCCGCCCGAACGCTCGTCGTGCTCCCGGCCGGGATCAGCCATCACTCCGGCTCTTCGGCGGCCGGCTCCTCGGCGTCAGGCTCCTCGGCTTCGGGCTCCTCGACCTTGGGCTTCTCCGCCTTCGGCTCCTCCTTCGGTGCGTCGGCCTTCTTGTCGACGGCCTTCTTGTCGTCCTTCTTGTCTTCTTTCTTGTCGCAGGCCGGCAGGGCCACGAGGGCGAGAGCGAGGGGGAAAATGGCGAGCGTTCGTTGGAGGTTCATGATCTGAGTCCCGGCGGTTGGAGCCGGCGCGCGGAAAAACGGTGCAGCGGGCCCGCAGCCAGCTCCCGTCACGACCCGCCGCCGGCTCCGGCGAACTCGGCAATAAATAGTAAATTCCAGCACTTGAGGCGGCGGCGGCGATCGCACCCCAGGCGGCCCTGGGGCCTGGGATGGCTCGACGTACCATCGCCCGCCGCATGCTGATCCGGGTCGCCACCTCGATCCGCGAGCCCGCCCTGGCCGAGCGGGTCCGACGGGCGCTGCAAGTCGAAGCGGAGCCCGGCGACACCGCGCCGGAAGCCAGCGCGCGACGGCGCTTCGACTCGATCGTGCTGACCGAGCTCGAGGACGACGGTGATCTGGTCGAGCGGCTGCGTCGCGATCCCCAGGATCTGCTGGTCGCGTTGGCGACGAGCGGCAGCGATCCCGAGCTGACCCGCGAGCTCGTCGACCAGCTCGGAGCGCTGCCCGAGCGGACCGGGCTGATCCTCCTGCACCCCGACGATGATCCCCGGACCCACGCCGCGCTGCTCGGGGCCGGCTGCGTCGCGGTGCTGTGGACCGGACTGTCGAACGAGGGCCTGGCCGAGGCGCTCGCTTCGCTGTTCGATCGCCGACGAGACGAGAGCATCGCGCGGGTGCAGGCGACCCGGCCCGCGCTGGCCGAGCCCGAGCCAATGATCGCGGCCAGCTCGGTGATGCGGGAGCTGCTCGAGACCGTGCGACGGATCGCGGTCGCGGATTCGCCCGTGCTGCTGCTGGGCGAGACCGGCGTCGGCAAGGAGCGAGTCGCCGCGCTGCTCCACGGCTGGAGTCCGCGCAGCCGCGGGCCCTTCGTCGCGCTCAATTGCGCGGCGATCCCCGCCGAGCTGTTCGAGAGCGAGCTGTTCGGCCACGAGCGCGGGGCGTTCACCGGGGCGGTTCGGAGTCGGCGCGGGCTGTTCGAGCTCGCCCACCGTGGGACCCTGTTCCTCGACGAAATTGCCGAGATCCCGCCGGCCCAGCAGGCCAAGCTGCTGCGGGCGCTGCAAGATCGGCGGATTCGGCCGATCGGGGCCGATCGCGAGCTGCCGGTCGACGTCCGGGTGATCGCGGCCACCAACCAGGACCTGCGCGGCGCGATGGATTCCGGGCGCTTTCGTCGCGACCTGTTTTATCGGCTCGGGGTCGTCGAGCTCACGATTCCGCCGCTGCGCGATCGACCCGAGGACATCCGCGAGCTCGCGCGCCGGTACGCCAAGCAATTCGCAACCCGGCTCGGCCGACCGGTCCCGGTCCCCGACGAGGAGGCGCTTGCGCGGCTCACGGCACACGACTGGCCGGGCAACGTCCGCGAGCTGATCAACGTGATCGAGCGTGCGGTGCTGCTGTGCGCGGGCCGGACGATCACGGCCGCGGACCTGCCGACTCGACTCGGAGTGCCGCACGCCGAAACCGAGCCGGAAGCGCCGCAAAAGCCCATTGCGAGGCCCGCGCTCGAAGTGGTCAAGGCTGCGGTCGAGCTGCCGTCGGCGTGGCTCGACCAACCCTGGAAGCAGGTCCGCGAGCAGCTGCTGCTCGCAGGCGAGCGCGCCTATCTCATCGGTCTACTCCGCGCGTGCGGCGGAAAGATCGGTGACTGCGCCCGACGAGCCGGAATTGCGGAGCGCTCGCTGTTCGAAAAGATGAAGCGCCACGGACTGCGAAAAGAAGACTTTCGCAGCCCCGCGAGCACCCCGACGCCTCAAACTCATGATTGACTCGGGGCCCCGCCCGAAGCAGTCGGGCTCGCCCACCACGCATCATGGTTCGCGTCGGACAACGACTCGGCAAGTACCGACTCAAGCGACGAGTGGCTCGCGGAGGGTTCGGCGACGTGTTCGAGGCCTACGACACGATCGAGGGGATCTCGGTCGCGGTCAAAGTTCCGCTCGAGGTCCTCAGTCGCGAGCACCTCGACGACTTTCGTCGCGAGGTGCGGATCACCGCGCAGCTCGATCATCCCAACATCCTGCCGCTCAAGAACGCCGACTTCATCGACGGTGTGTTCGCGATCGTTCAGCCGCTCGGCGAGCGCAGCCTCGACGAGCGACTGACGACCCGGATGAACCTGGCCACCAAGCTCGACTATGTCGATCAGATGCTCGCCGGGCTGTCGTACGCCCACGAGCACGGGATCATCCACTGCGACATCAAGCCCGACAACTTGATCCTGTTCGCCGACGGTCGCTTGCGGCTCGCCGACTTCGGCATCGCCAAGTTCGCCCGCAAGACCATCATCGGCTCGGCGTCGGGCTCGGTCGGCTACATGGCGCCGGAGCAGGCGATGGGTCGACCGTCGGCGCGCTCCGACGTGTTCGCGGCCGGGCTCGTCATCCATCAGCTGCTGACCGGCAAGCTGCCGACCTGGCCGTTCACGTGGCCGCAAGACGGCTGGGAGCGACTCAAGCGACAGCACCCCGATCTCCGCGAGTTCGTCCGCCGCTCGCTCGAGGTCGAGGCCCGCAAGCGCTACCCCGACGCGGTGCAGATGTACCGGGCCTTTCGGCGGCTCAAGCCCAAGGCGGTCAAGTACGCGCTCGACAAGCGCTCACGACGGTCCTGAACCCTCTGGAACCTCTTGACACGCATTCCCGCCTCCGATCGGATCTCGAGGATCCGATAAGCCGGATTCCGGGCCTCCGATGTCCCTCTCGCACTCGTCTGACTATTTGAAATTACTAGACTTTTTTGGGAAACGGGCGAGGTCTTCGGCTTGCTTGGGGTGCGCGCATCGTGAACCGCACTGCCTGTGCGTCCCAGCCCGAAACCGAGCTCGTCGAAGCCGCCCGCGCGGGCAGCCGAGCCGCCCTCGACGAGCTCCTTCGCCGCCACCGTCCGCGGCTCCAAGCGATCTGCCAGCGGATGTGTCGAGATCCCGAGGAGGCGGCCGAGATCCTGCAGGACACGCTGCTGGGGATCGCGGCCAACATCCACCGCTTTCGCGGCGACTCGAGCCTGTTGACCTGGGCCTACACGATCGCGCGGACCCACCGGGCTCGGCGTCGGCGAGGTCGCTCGCTCGAGGCCAAGATCTCGCACCTTCGCGTCGACTTCGGCGCTCGGGTCGAGCAGCTGCCGGGCCGCGAGCACACACCCTATGAGCGCGTGGCCGACGACGAGCTTCGTTCGGCGCTGATCGGAGCGATGCGGTCGCTGTCGTCGGTCGATCGCGAGATCCTCGTTCGCCGCGACCTCGAGGGCTTCTCGGCCAACGAAGTCGCCTGCGCGCTCGGGCTGACGGTCCCGGCGGTCAAGACCCGTTTGCACCGGGCCCGGGTCGCAACCCGCGAGCGCATCGCCAGCTTGATCTGACCGTCGGGCGGCGCACGCCCGGGTTGATTGATGGTACCCTCGGGCCTCCAAGAGCCGAGCTCGGCTGGAGGCCTGCATGAGCATTGAAATGCACGAACGAATCCCCTTCTTTCCTCTGACCCTGACCCTCGCGCTGGCGACGACGAGTCTCGCTTGCGCCGACGACACGAGCCCCGGCAGCGACGGTAACGGCACCGAAGAGTCGGGCACCGAGACCGGCCCCGACGAGGGCAACGAGAGCATGATGGAGGGCGACGGCGACGGTGATCCGACCGGCGATGGCGACGGTGACGGCGACGGCGACGGCGACGGCGACGGCGATCCGCTGCCCACCGAGATCACCGTCGGCGGCGAGGTCACCGACTTCTTCCTGATGTCGGGCATCGCCGGGGCCAACGTCTCGGTCAAGGACATGCCCGGCTTCGAGACCGTCAGCGACGACGAGGGCAACTACTCGATCCCGGGGCTGCCGCCCAGCACCGAGGTGTTCTTCCTGATCGACGGCAACGAGTCGATGTACTGGGGCGGCGTCCGGCCGGCGATGCTGCCGGCGATGGACATCGACGATCTGCAGCTCGGCCAGGTCAGCAACGCGCTGATCGACACCCAGCTCGAGATCGTCACCGAGCAGGATCCCAACATCGTCAACGACGAGACCAAGTCGATCATCATCGTTCGGCTGCTGCAGCCGACCGCGACCGGAGCGATGGTGACCTTCGATCCACCGCGGCCGCCCAGCACCTCCTACGGGGTCAACTCCGACAACCAACCGGTGCTCGACAGCAACCTGATCGACTCCTCGCTGCTGCCGTTTTGGGTCACGTTCAACGTCGATCCCGACGA
>Ga0079224_100014357_pt1 | contig 11062 bp, 7 predicted proteins | sample Stecom2015_FD_80414 | JGI IMG/M metagenome (GOLD analysis project Ga0079224, IMG submission 80414) | Agricultural soil microbial communities from Utah to study Nitrogen management - Steer compost 2015 | ecosystem: Environmental > Terrestrial > Soil > Agricultural land | place: USA: Utah...
ACCGGTATGGCAGGAACGAGCTCTTCTACAAAGTCCCTTCCGTCCTTGTAATACGTCATGCATCCCCGGGAGTCAAGCGTAATGTACACGCAGCGAACCCCCATGCCCAGGCAATGCCGCGCGAAAGCCCTGAGCATGTCATGATCGAGCTCAATCTCACGGGTGAAGTCCTGCGTTTCGTATTCCTTCTTGAACCACGACGCGTAGGCTTCTTCGAGGTTCATCTTCAGAATATCGATGTACGGAAGCCATTGATCCCGATCGATCCAGAATTTTCGTTGACGTTCGCCGTTGATGAGACATGCTGTGGTCGGACCATGCGCATCAAATACGATGATCCCTTTACTTTCATTCTTGAGATAGCGCAGGGTGTCGAGCGATATCTCGTAATCGCTGATGGGCACGAACACAAACACGTCACAGTCCAACAACCCCTTGACGTCGGCAGGCAGTATGGGATCCATAAATCCTGTCTGGCGCTCAAGGCGGTTGTTCATATCGACAAAGCGGAGGCTTATAATATCGCCCTGGTCATTGCGTGAGGTAACACAGCGCAGGTCGACGCCGCGATAACCCTTGAACACTTCTTTGACATTGTCGAGATCGACTTTGCGCACATGCGTTACCGGAAAGATTCGTATGCTGTCGCCAGCCAGGGTTGACAATGCAATGACAGGGTGCGTCACACAACCCCACTTCTGGATCAGGTCGCCATTGTGGGTGACGATGTGGTCGCGGGGCACGGGTCCGATGATTGCAATCTGTTTCATGACTCCTCCTTTTCGTGCATGAGTTGTTCATTCCTTTGTCTCGACAAGGTAGGCCGCCCCGAACACGCCTGCGCTGTCGCCCAGCACCGGCCTGACGATGGGTGTCTCCACCCGGTTGTTGAAAATATTCTTCTTCAGGGAATCCATTCCCTCGGAATAGATCGCATCAATGTTCCCGAGTCCACCCCCGATCACGATCACGTGGGGATCGATAATATTGATGATAACGCTTATGGCCTGCCCGAAGAAGTCAGTCAGGCGCTTCAGCGTTTCCCGCGCCACATCATCCGACGATGCGTCGGCAACGATCTCCGGCATTCTTTTCTTCTTCCCTGCTCTTGATTCATAATAGGCCTCGAGTGCGGGCCCGGACAGGACTTTTTCCACGCACCCCTTTTTGCCGCAATAGCAATGACCGCCTGAAGCATCGAGAAAGTTGTGACCCCACTCCCCACCAATCCCATGGAGGCCGTTGATCACTTCGCCATTGACCACGAGACCGCCGCCCACGCCCGTACCCATAATGACCCCAAAGACCACCCGGGCGTCAGGAAACTGTTGCCTGACAACCCCAAGGCGGGTTTCCGCCAACGCAAAGCAGTTGGCGTCGTTGGCCATATGCACTTCAATACCAAGGGCCCGTTCCAGGTCTGCCTTGAGTGGTTTGCCGTTTAGCGCAGTGGTATTGCAATTCTTCATGACCCCGGTCTGAGGATCAAGTGCTCCCGGCGTTGCTATGCCAATCCGGTCGGGCTTGCTGCCGGCAAATTCCGTCATAAGCCGAAACATTTTCGCAATCTGACCGACGATGTGCTCATAGCCGCGAAAGGCTTCAGTAGGAATACGCTCCCGGTATAATACGGAAGGTGACTCAGCCGGAGTCAGGATGGCTCCTTCGATCTTGGTACCCCCCAGATCAATTCCCCAAAGACGGTCTTGGTTCATAGTACTCATGGCATTACAAGGCGGGCTATCCGCCATGAATAATCGGTAATAAAAGTCGGATTAAGATAAGAGACGCTGGCGTCAAAACAAGACGTGCGGCCACTTTAAATGCGCTATCTGGAGGCCGTCTGTCCCTGACGGTTTCCGATGCGGGCCTCCGAGATAAGTGCGTCGAGTGCGTTGATTTCGGCAGTTTTCCTTTCTGCGCTCCATCCGGAATACCGCGCCAGTTCCTCGGTGACCTCAGCCTTCCAGCGTTCGACACGCATGATGTCAAAGTTCAAAAGTCCGGTCCGGCGCAAAAAGAAATCGACTAGCGTAACGATCATCTCGTGATGAAAGCAGAACCACAACTCAGACAGAATCAGGGCAAGATCTTTGTCCAGCGCGGCGTCCTGTTGCAGGAAATTCCGGAGGATCAGGTTGGTCTGTTGTCCATAATTTGCGACAAGATATTCGGCAGTGCGGGCGTCAAGGCCAACGTCTGAAAGCTGACGGGCAACCTCTTCGCGGTATTTGACCACGTCCTGATAGCCACTAAACGTATGGCCTGCGAGCCGGATCCTGTGCGTAAAGCATTCGCGCAACACGTGTTCCGCAAAGTACCGGTCCACAACCAGGTCGACAACGCGCTCGGCCATCTTACGATAGCCCGTCAGTTTGCCACCCGCAATGGATATCAATCCTGAGGACGATTCAAAAATTTCATCTTTGCGCGATAACTCGGAAGCGGACTTACCTTCTTCATGAATTAGCGGTCGCAGACCAGCCCAGCTGGATTCTATATCATCGAGAGAAAGATGCACAGAAGGAAAGGTGTCGTTGACGGCGCGGATGAGGTACTCCGCATCCTCCACAGTGGCCACTACGTGATCTTTGTCACCCTGATAATTGGTATCCGTTGTGCCGATGTACGACACACGACCCCGCGGGATAGCAAATATCATCCTGCCGTCGTTCACATCGAAGTATATCGCCTGTTGCACGGGCAGACGCTCGCGCGGTACTACGATATGCACGCCTTTGGTGAGGTGGAGGTGTTTTCCACTGAGCGATCCATCGGCCGTGCGCAGGTCGTCGACCCAAGGCCCGGTTGCATTGACAACGGCTGTTGCCTGCAGGTCCAATTCCTCACCAGTAAGTTCGTCGATCACACGTGCACCTGCGATATGCTTGTCTTCGTAAAGGAAATCGCGAGCTGCCACGTAATTGACACATAACGCACCCAGCTGAAATGCTTTTTTCATTACCTCCAGCGTCAGCCGGGCATCGTCAGTACGGTATTCAGCGTAGATAGCGCCGCCTTTGATGAAGTCTTTCTTCAGGAGGGGTTCGTATCGAAGGGTTTGCGGGCGGGTCAACATACGCCGCTGGTCAGCCTTTTTCACGTTCGCCAGCCAGTCGTACAGCTTAAGGCCGAGCGACGTGATCAGATAGCCCAGCGACTTCCCTTCGGAAAGGGGCAACAGCATTTTTTCAGGGATGACGAGGTGCGGCGCCAGATTGTGAACGACAGCGCGTTCGCTTCCCACTTCCTTGACAAGGCCGAATTCCAGCTGCTTGAGATAGCGAAGCCCGCCGTGAATCAATTTGGTGGACCGGCTGCTGGTGCCGGATGCAAAATCGTCGCGCTCCACGAGGGCTACCTTAAGTCCCCGGGACACGGCGTCGAGCGCAATGCCCGCGCCGGTGATGCCCCCGCCGATCACCAGTACGTCGAACCGTTCGCTTCTGAGCCGCTCCAGCAGCTGTTCCCTAAAGGTTACCGAAAACCCGTGTAATGCCATACTGTAGTCAAGTTCCGTATCAGCACAAACGCACGGCGGCGATCGTTCTTACTCTTTCGCCCATCCTTTTGTGCGTTCGACGGCACGAAGCCATCCTTTATACAATCGCTTGCGGGTCTCTTCGTCCATATTTGGCGTAAATGTCCTGTCGATAGTGCGAGCCGACTCAATATCTTTCTTCGTCCACATGCCTGACGCGATGCCCGCAAGGAACGCCGCACCCATTGCAGTGGATTCGATGACAGCCGGACGTTCGACGCTGGCCCCGAGGATGTCGGCCTGGAACTGCATAAGCACGTTGTTAGCGCTCGCGCCCCCGTCAACTTTCAGCGTTGACAAGGGAATGCCTGCATCCTGTTGCATGGCCTCCAGGACGTCGCGTGTTTGGTAAGCCATCGACTCAAGCGTCGCTTTGATGATATGATCTTTGCCGGTATCCCGCGTGAGCCCGAATATTGCTCCTCTTGCGTACATGTCCCAGTAAGGTGCACCCAGACCGGCAAAGGCGGGCACGACATACACTTCATTAGATCCGAGCGCCTTGGATGCAAAGTATTCGGAATCTTTTGATTGGTCGATCATATGAAGGCTGTCGCGCAGCCACTGAATGGCGGCGCCTGCGATAAAGACGCTGCCCTCCAGAGCGTACTCGACCTTCCCGTCCAGGCCCCAGGCGATGGTAGTGACGAGCCCATGCCGCGAGATCTGGATACGTTCGCCCGTATTCATCAGCATAAAGCATCCGGTACCGTACGTGTTCTTTACCATTCCAGGTTCAAAACACGCCTGTCCGAACAAGGCGGCATGCTGATCTCCCGCAACACCCATAATCGGTATTGCTGTGCCGTTGACGTCCCATGATCCGAAATGAGCTGCCGAGGGCAACACCTTAGGCAGCATGGATGCGGGGATGTTTAGTTCGTTGAGAAGCCGTGTATCCCAATCGAGATTGCGGATGTCAAACAGCAGCGTACGCGAAGCGTTGGTGTAGTCGGTTACGTGCGATTTCCCGCCGGTCAGGTTCCAGATGAGCCAGGAGTCAACGGTACCAAAGGCGAGTTCACCTTTCTCGGCACGCGCACGCACACCTTCGACGTTGTCGAGGATCCATCGGACTTTGGTAGCGGAGAAATAGGAGTCGATGACCAGTCCGGTATGTTCGCGCACGTAAGGTTCAAGTCCTTGTTCCTTCAGTTCCTCGCATAGCGGAGCCGTTCGCTTGTCTTGCCAGACGATGGCATTGTACACCGGTTCTCCGGTATTGCGATCCCACACCACGGTGGTCTCCCGCTGGTTGGTGATCCCGATAGCTTTGATTGACGATTCCTTGACTTTGTGTTCGCGAATGAGTTTTTGAAGCACGCTCATTTGCGAACCCCATATTTCCTTTGGGTCATGTTCCACCCATCCGGAATGCGGAAAGATCTGGCGGAACTCTTGTTGGGCGATGCCCTGGATGCGGCCTCGTTCGTCGAACAAGACGGCCCGGGAGCTTGTGGTTCCCTGGTCAAGTGCGATAACGTAGTTCATGATGTGAAAGATCAGAAAATGAGCACGTAGAGTCCAGCTCCGACTACGGCGCCGGTAAGCGGACCGGCTACCGGTATCCAGGCGTAGGACCAATCGGAATGCCCTTTTCCGCGTACGGGAAGTATGGCGTGGGCAAGACGCGGACCCAAATCCCGCGCCGGGTTTATGGCGAAGCCAGTCGTACCGCCCAGGCCGATACCAATCACGGTGACGAGCGCTCCGATCACAAGTGGATTGAGCCCCTCCGTGAAGCGGTTCGCTCCGATGAAGAGTACGCCCATAACGAGGATCATAGTGCCGATCACCTCGCTGATGAAGTTATTGCCGCTAGACCGTATGGCGGGCGCAGTACAAAAGACAGCTAATTTCAGGGCTGGATCGTTGGTGTGCGACCAGTGCGGGAGGTAGTGCAGCCAAACCAATACGGCTCCGACAAAGGCGCCGGCAAGTTGAGCTGCGAAGTAGCCCGCGACCTGATCCCACGGAAAAGCGCCTGTGACAGCCAACCCCAGGGTTACAGCCGGGTTGATATGCGCGCCACTGAATTGGCCCACTGCATAGATTGCCATACTTACGGAGAGTCCCCATCCTATCGTAATGGTGAGCCAGCCGGCATTTTCTGATTTCGAGTGTTTGAGCAGGACCCCTGCCACAACACCATCGCCCAAAAGGACGAGGAGGAGGGTTCCCAGGAATTCACCAAGGTAAGGAGACATAGGTTTGGTATAGGTAAGGATATGGGATTGCGATTGCTGGTGATTTCCGATTTATTCCTCGGCACGCGCCAGCGCTTCGTCGCGGGTCCGCACACGTTCCACGACGAATTCACCGATCTGGGTTCCGATCTCCGCTCCCACTTCACATGCCCTGCGATAGTGAATGCCACCGTAAAGACGGCTGATGACTGCTTCCTGAGCCGCTTCCTTGAAGGAATTGAACTTCCTGGCAGTCATGCCGAATTCCACTTCAGTGCTGTCCGTGAATGCGAAATTGTCGCCGAACAGATCTGTCAATACTACCGCGGCGGCGCTGGATATCATACTGTGTCCACTCGTATATTCCGGAAATGGCGGTGTTTGCAACAGCGGTACCCAGTTTTCATCAATGTACTGGTTGATGTAAGTCTCCGGCCGGACAAGATTGCTCCTGTATTTTTCATCCCAGCAGCTCACGAATGCATCCATCAGGGCCATTGACACCATGGCGTATGCCTCGGCCGATTCTGCGAGGGATTTCTTGGTCTTCTTGCATGCGTGCTCTGTAATAGAGAGCCAGTGCCCACCGGGCGAGATTTTTTTGGTAGCGAACATGACGTGCCCCTTGACGTTCATGACGAACGGGTTGCAGTCCCAGAAGCGGGCGATTTCCTTTTGCTCTTCTGTCAACGAAGAGCCGACGGTGAATACCTCGTGCGCCTCTTTATAAAAGGGCGACGCCGTGTCTAGCGAGAACGGAAGCGGCGGCTCAGGTTTGAACTGTGCCGCGGAGTCCAGCACGAAAGTGCGAACCTTGTTCCAATGGGGTTCGACACCGTCCATATACGCCGGCGGTGTAGGTTTCCATGTGGCCGGATCATTATCTACGGTGTACTTCGGGAAGGAGCGCGTTTGCTTGTAATTATCCGATCCTGACCACTGCAGGATGTGTTTTGCCACCGTTTCCCCGTAGGCAATGGAGCGGTCGAAGACGTCCTCAGGCATGCCAATAGCACGGTACTCGCTGAGGATTTGCGTGTGGAACTGGTCCATCTTGTCCTCCGAAAAGACCAGTGCGCGTCCTACAAGGATAGCAGCCTCTACGGCGGACAGGCTAAGACAGTACTCCTCCTCTCCTTCCGGTCCGGGGACCGGCTCCAGCCCCTTTATCTGGCCAGCCAGGCTCTTGAATTGGGGATTCCCCTTGATCGCAGCCTCGTACGCAGCAATACTCGTATATCCGTATATACGACTAGCGACTGGAGGCGAGAAAATGTCGTGGATGATGATGCTGGTCACTTGTCGGATCGTACGGTGCAGGAAATCAGGGTTTTCAGCCTCCGATCTCCAGGCCTCGTTTACCGGATTGCTGCAGCCCGCCACCAGGGCGGCGAGCATTAGCGCTTGCGCCAATCTCATTCTCATGTCGGTAGGTTCGTGCTCACTTTGTCAAAAGTAATAAACTTAGTTAAACAAGCGTACCCGGTTTGGACACAAAGTGCAGGCGCAAACGACCGCGGAATCGGTAGCAAGGAAGTGAAGCATTTCACTTGCACGTTCGAGGTTGGACTTCGATTTGCCGGTACGTATAATTGCGGACCATGTCATCGGCGACTGAAAGCGAACCGCTCCACTATATTTCGGCCATATTTCGGCCGAAATTTGTTACTTTGGGGGGTGACCGACGTGGCGCGATAATTTCCGAGCCGACACGGCAGCACAACGTCGCCGATACAACCAGAGCCAGTACATAATTATCTATGAAATACAATCAAGTAACCATTAAAGATATTGCCCGGGAGCTGGGCATCTCACCCTCGACGGTTTCCCGCGCGCTCAAAGATCATCCGGATATAAGTCCGGAAACGAAGCGAGCCGTTAACGAACTTGCAGAAAAACTAAACTACCAGCCCAACATCGTTGCGCTCAGCCTCCGGCAAAGCAAGACAAACACCTTGGGCGTTATCATTCCGGAAATTGTTCACTTCTTCTTTTCCACTGTCATCAGTGGTATTGAGGATGTCGCCTACAGCGCGGGATACAATGTAATCCTGACCCAGTCCAACGAATCGTCGCAACGCGAAATTACTGACATGAAGGCGCTGTTCAACAGCCGCGTTGATGGCATGCTCCTATCGCTGTCGCGGGAGACGACGAACTTCGATCACATCGACGCCATGCTCGCGAAGGGCGTGCCGATGGTGTTCTTCGACCGGGTCTACGATCATCCCGGCACCAGCAAGGTCATTGTGGACGACCGGGGTGGAGCGCGTGAGGCTACACTGCACCTCATTGATCAGGGCTGCAAGCGGATCGCCCACATCGAAGGCTCTCCGAATCTGGATATCACGCGTCAGCGCCTCGAAGGATACCTCGACGCCCTGAAAGAGCGCAACATGCCGATCGACGAAAGTCTGATCATTCCATGCCCCGAGGCTACCATCGAGGCAGGGAAGCGGTCGACTGAGCGTCTGCTGAACCTATCACCGCTCCCGGACGGGATATTTGCTACCAACGACCCTGTGGCGATGGGTGCGATGCAGGTCATTCGCGGCAAAGGGTTGTCTATTCCCGGAGATATTGCGGTAGTAGGATTCAGCAACTGGCTGTTCAGCTCCATGATGGATCCTCCCCTCTCTTCCGTCGATCAGCCCGGATTCGAAATGGGCCAGGAGGCTACAAAACTGCTCATCAGCCAGATCGAGACGCGGTCCAAGGATGACGTCGAGCCGAAACCCGTCACAAAAGTGCTGAAGACAAAGCTCATCATCCGCGAATCTTCATTGAAGAAAACCCCGAAGTAGGTCATAGACCACTTCAGGGTTGTTTTCAGTAGCTGATTGCGTTTCCCTGGCGAACGCCCAGGGTGATCGTGGGTCAAATTGACTTACTTTGCACCCAAATTTTATCTATGGCCCATGGAATTACATCCAGGAGTCTGGGCGACCTCGTTTCTTTTGTCACGAACGGCGCCGTTCTCCAGGGTGAAACTACTTTTGGAAAGTTTCGCGTCACTGCGTACTCCGGTTCAGTAGTACGTATCGACGCAACACGCGACGCGTTCGACGACTTTTCCTATGCGGTCGTCGCCCAACCACTTGAAGACACGCTGGCCTTCCGTGACCTCGGCGATATACTGGAGATTACACTGGCCACATTCACCATTCGTATCACCAAGTACCCGGTTCGTTTCACGTTCATTACCAATGATGGACGCGTCATCAACGAAGATCATTCGTTCGGCATCAGCTGGAATGGTGAACAGGTGACAAGCTATCGGAAACTTCAGGAAGGGGAACGCTTTATCGGACTTGGCGAGAAAACCGGACCGCTCGACAAACGCGGTATGGGTTATCAAAACTGGAATACCGACAGCTATGGTTTCCCCTTGAACGCCGACCCATTGTATTGCACGACTCCATTCTATATCGGGGTGCACAACCAGCTCGTGTACGGGATCTTCTTCGACAACAGCTACAAGTCCTTCTTCAATTTTGGCGCATCGAACAACCAGTTCTCGAGTTTTTCGGCAGACGCGGGAACCATGCGGTATTATTTCATGCACGATGCCCGTATGGCCGATCTTCTTCGCGACTACACCTGGCTTACGGGCCGGATCAAACTCCCGCCCCGGTGGAGCATTGGGTATCAGCAATGCCGATACAGCTATTATCCGGATGTTGAGGTACTCAGCGTAGCGCGAACGTTTCGTGAAAAGGAAATCCCCGCCGACGCGATCGTCCTCGACATCCACCACATGGATGAGTACAAGATATTCACCTGGAACAAGAGTCATTTCCGCGACCCCGTGCGCCTCATCCGTGAGTTGCGCGACATGGGCTTCCAGGTGGTGGTAATTTGTGATCCCGGCATCAAGGTCGAGCCCGGGTACCACGCGTATGATGAAGGTATGCGCGAGAATGTTTTCCTCAAGTATCCCGACGACTCGCCGTACACTGCGCAGGTGTGGCCGGGATGGTGTCATTTCCCGGACTTCACCGACCCCGTAGCCCGGGAATGGTGGAAAAGGCAGTTCACCGTTTATACCGACCTCGAAATCCGGGGATTCTGGAACGACATGAATGAGATCGCTACTTGGGGCAATATGGTGCCGGAAAACGTCGAGTTCTCGTTCGAAGGCAAGAAGGGCACCATGCGTTCCGGCCGGAATCTTTACGGGTTGATGATGGCGCGCAGCACGTACGAAGCTGCCCGGGAACGGTTAGGTGGAAAGCGGCCTTTCAATCTGACACGCTCAGGATACTCCGGCGTACAGCGATACGCCGCAGTATGGACGGGCGACAACGTCTCATACGATGAACACATGCTGCTCGGGGCGCGCATGACAAGCAACATGGGACTCGCGGGGATTGCTTTTGCAGGTTACGACGTAGGCGGCTTTGTTGGTGACGCCCATGCCAGGCTTTTTGCGCGGTGGGTTTCCATCGGCTCATTCGCCCCGTTCTTCCGTGGGCACACCATGATCAACAGCCGCGACTCCGAGCCGTGGTCATACGGTGAAGAGGTAGAACAGATCGCGCGTAACTACATCCGCTTTCGCTATCAACTGATGCCCTATTTGTATTCGGTCTTTTACGAGTCGTCCGAAACCGGCCTGCCCATACAGCGTTCGCTCGCGATCGACTACACCTTCGACTCTCGCGTGTACGACAGCCGGTATTACAACGAGTACCTATTCGGGCCGTACCTTCTCGTATGCCCCGTGGAAAGTACGCGAGACCTTGCACGCGTATTCCTTCCCGAAGGAGAGTGGTACTACCTTTACGATGGCACACGCTTCGACGGCAATGCCGAGGTGGCCGTCGACTGCCCTATTGCGCGGCTTCCGGTATTTGTCAAAGCCGGCGCCATCATCCCGATGCAGCCGGTGATGCCCAACACGTCGATGACGCCCGATGTGATGACGCTTCACCTGTACAAGGGAAAAGAAGCCGAAACCTTTTGGTACTACACCGACGATGGCGAAACGTTCGACTACCTCGAAGGCCACTACCACCGGCGCGCGATCGCATACGTTCCGGAAACGCGTACACTTACACTGGGAGCCGTTGAAGGAACATACACATCGCCCGCACGCACACTCCGCCTCGCCCTGCACGGGTTTGACGACGCTGGCGCGACTGTCTCCGTGAACGGAGTCCCTCACGAACTGCGTCAGGAAACTCTCCAATTCTTTGGTCCGCTTGAAAAGTTCGATCCCTTTTACGACCCTGCACCGGTTAGCGGTGAGTTGGTGCGTGTCGCCGAACTGACGTACGAGACCGGGGCTGTGGTTATTGAATGGTAAATGAACAAAGACAGGAGCAGATGCAGA
>Ga0079224_100014358_pt1 | contig 11062 bp, 8 predicted proteins | sample Stecom2015_FD_80414 | JGI IMG/M metagenome (GOLD analysis project Ga0079224, IMG submission 80414) | Agricultural soil microbial communities from Utah to study Nitrogen management - Steer compost 2015 | ecosystem: Environmental > Terrestrial > Soil > Agricultural land | place: USA: Utah...
CCTGCTTCGTTCAGCCGCTTGTTGGCGGCATTGATGCTGTATTCCAGCGAACTCAGCTGGGCGACCTGCTCCAGCGGCGTATGCTTCGAGAAGCCGACGATGTCGAACAGGATAACCGCCCGGCTGGTGGTCGAGATCACGGTATAGCGTTTGACCAGGTTCTCGATCTGGAGCGGGCTGACGTCGCGACTGCCCTGGCCGATGCTGAACGGCAGGTCCATGGTGACCGCGCGCGTGCGTAGCAGCTTGCAGGTCTCGGCAAAGGTGCGTGCGCCCATCATGCGCTTGCCGCGGATGAGGCGCGGCTGCTGCTCGGCCTGGCCGAGCACGTTATAGGCCTCGGAAAAGCAGAAACTGACGCGGCTGCCCTGATAGGTCCAGCCCGCCACGATGTTCTTTCCTAGCCGCCATGAGGAATGCAGGACGAAGTCAATCTCCCGCATGCCCTGGCGCACGGCATCGGCTTCGCTCATGCCGGTTTGCCTGTCCCGTTACCCCGGGACGCAGCTTACGCGTTCGGTCGTGCCCGCGCCATGGCGATCATGGCCCGTGTCGACGGGTCATGGGGATGCTCGAGCGCCGGATCCAGCAGTTCCTCGAGGATCGGCTTGGCCAGCTGCTTGCCCAGTTCGACGCCCCACTGGTCGAAGGAGTTGATGCCCCAGATCGCCCCCTGGACGAAGATCTTGTGCTCATAGAGGGCAATCAGCATGCCGAGATGATAGGGATCCAGCCGCGGCAGGACGATCGTGGTGCTCGGCCGGTTGCCGCTGAACACCCGGTGGGGCGCCAGCGCCGCCGCCTTCTCCGGCGCCATGCCGGAGGCCAGCAGCTCGGCTTCCGATTCCTCGCGGGTGCGGCCGCGCATCAGCGCCTCCGCCTGGGCGAAGGCATTGGCCAGCAGCATCTCCTGGTGCTGGCCCAGCTTGTAGGCGCCGGACAGCGGCACGATGAAATCGGCGGGGATGATCTGCGGCCCCTGGTGGAGCAGCTGGTAGAAGGCATGCTGTCCGTTGGTGCCCGGTTCACCGAAGACGACCGGCCCGGTGGCATAGCCGAGGCTCCGGCCCCAGCGGTCGACCGACTTGCCGTTGCTCTCCATGTCGGCCTGCTGCAGGTAGGCGGGAAGACGGGCAAGGCCCTGGTCATAGGGCAGGACCGCCAGCGCGGTATGGCCAAGGAAGTTGATGTTCCAGATCCCGGCCAGAGCCATCAGGACCGGCAGGTTACGCTCCGCCGGCGCTTCGGCGAAATGCCGGTCCATGGCATGCGCTCCGGCCAGCAGGTCGCGGAAACCCTGGATGCCGATCCCGAGAGCGATGGGAAAGCCGATCGCCGACCACAGCGAGTAGCGGCCGCCGACCCAGTCCCAGAACTGCAGCACGCCGTTTTCGGGAATGCCGAACTTGCCCGGCACGCTGCGATTGGCCGAGATGGCGAGGAAATGCTTCGTCCAGTCCGCCCCCGACCCGAGCCGCTCCAGCAGCCAGGCGCGGGCCGTTTCGGCGTTGGCCATGGTCTCCTGGGTGGTGAACGTCTTCGACGAGACGATCACCATCGTCGCGGCGGGATCGCAGATGGCCAGCACGCGGGCGATATCGGCGCCATCGACATTGCTGACGAAGTGGATGTCCAGCCCGGGCTGCCGGTAGGCGGAAAGCGCCTCGGTCACCATGCGCGGACCCAGGTCGGAACCGCCGATGCCGATGGCGATGACATGGCGGTAGCGCTCGCCGGTGGCGCCGCGCCAGGCGCCGCCGCGGATGGCTTCCACCATTTCCGCCATGCGCTGCAGCTCGCGGTGCACCGCCGGCACGACATCCTCGCCATCCACGGTCAGGCTGCTTTCCCGGGGCAGGCGCAGGGCGGTATGCAGCACCGCGCGATCCTCGGTGGTGTTGATGCGCTCGCCGGCCAGCATGCGGTCGCGCCAGCCGGCGACATCGGCCTCGCGTGCCAGATCGAGCAGCAGAGACAGCGTTTCCTGCTCCAGGCGCTGCCGCGACAGGTCGAGCACCAGATCGTCGCAGCGGAAGGAGAAGCGTTCGAAGCGCTGCGGATCGGCGGCAAAGATGTCGCGTAGATGACGTTGCCGGATGGCGGAGGCATGGGCGGCAAGGGCCCGCCAGGCGGGAGTCTGGTCGATCGGCGGCGGCTGCGTCGTCATCGGTCCCCTCTGGTTGGCTATGTGATCACGTCCGGCCCGCTGCGGCCGGTGCGGGCACGTATACCGGCTTTCGCTTCGGCAAAGTCGATCAGCGGTTTCAGCCGCTGCTGCACGTCGTCCTGCTGCCGGGCCGGATCGGGTTCGAAGGCTTCGAAATACAACCGGATCGTCGCACCCTCGGTTCCGGTGCCCGACAGGCGCGCGATGATGCGCGCCCGGTCGCCGCAGATGATGCGCAGACCCTGGCCCCGGCTCTCGCTGTTGTCGATCGGATCGCGATAGGCGAAGTCGTCGGCGGCAGTGATGGTCAGATCGCCAATGTTGCTGCCTGGCAGGCCGGGCAGGGCGGCGCGCAGGGCATCCATGGCCGGCTGCGCCAGCGCGGCATCCACCGCCTCGTAATCATGTCGTGTGTAGTAGTGACGGCCGAAGCGGCGCCAATGGGCCTGCAGGATGGACTTCACCGTCTCGCCCGGTGATTTCGCCAGCACGTTCAGCCAGAACAGAACGGCCCAGAGACCATCCTTCTCGCGCACATGGTCCGAACTGGTGCCGTAGCTTTCCTCGCCGCAGAGCGTGATGCGGCCGGCATCGAGCAGGTTGCCGAAGAATTTCCAGCCCGTCGGCGTCTCGAAGCAGGGCACACCGAGGGCGGCCGCCACCGCATCGGCCGCCCGGCTCGTCGGCATCGAGCGCGCTATGCCGGCGATGCCCCTGGCATAGCCCGGCGCCAGCGTTGCGTTGGCGGCCAGCACGGCCAGGCTGTCGCTGGGCGAGACCGCAATGCCTTTGCCGAGGATCATGTTGCGATCGCCGTCGCCGTCCGAGGCGGCGGCGAAATCCAGTTTCCCGTGCACGACGGCGTCGTCGTAAAGCGCCTTCGCGTAAACCGGATTGGGGTCGGGATGGCCGCCGCCGAAATCCTCCTTCGGCTCGGCATTGATCACCGAGCCTGCCGGGGCGCCCAGCATGTCGATCAGCAGCCGCCTCGCGTAAGGGCCGGTGACGGCGTGCATGGCATCGAAGCGGAAGCGGAAATCGGGCCGCTTCAGCATCGCCGCGATGGCGTCGAAATCGAACAGCTGCTGCAGCAGCACGGCATAGTCGCCGACCGGATCGATCACCTCGACCGTCATGCCTTCGAGCGTCTGCTCGCTGATCGCATCCAGGTTCAGCTCGGCGGCGTCGACCGTCCGGTAGCGGTCGATCGTTTGCGTGCGGCCGTAGATCGCCTCGGTCACGGCTTCCGGCGCCGGCCCGCCATTGGCGACATTGTACTTGATGCCGAAATCGCCGTCGGGCCCGCCGGGATTGTGGCTGGCCGAGAGGACGAGGCCGCCCTGCGCCCTGCGCGCGCGGATGACCGCGCTGGCTGCCGGCGTCGAGAGGATGCCGCCCCGGCCGACCAGCACACGGGCCACGCCGTTGGCTGCCGCCATGCGCAGGATGATCTGGATGGCCGTGCGGTTGAAGTAGCGGCCGTCGCCGCCCAGCGCCAGGGTGCCGCCGCGCAGGTTGTCCTGCGTATCGAACACCGACTGCACGAAGGCTTCCAGATAGCCGGGCTGGCGGAAGACGCTGACCTTCTTCCGCAGGCCGGACGTGCCGGGCTTCTGGCCGGCGAAGGGCTTGATCGGGACCTCGCGGATGGCCATGGCGGGATCAGCCGCGCGGAATCCGGCTCACCAGATCGTAGCGCGCACCGTTTCTCGCCATCAGGATGACGGTGTGCAGCCGCGCGAAGCTGCCTTCGAAGGAGACGCCGCGGCAGAGCGGCCCGGAATTGATGCCGGTGGCGACGAAGATGGCATCGTCGCTCTTCACCAGCTCGCTGCCGCTCATCCACCGCGCCGGATCGAGGCCGAAGTCCTTCACCTTGGCGGCTTCGTCCTCGCCCTGCGGATCGACGCGGCCGAAGAATTCGCCGCCCATGGCGCGGGTGAAGATCGCCGTGATGATGCCTTCCGGCGAGCCGCCGGTACCGAACAGCGCGTCGACGTTGCCGCCCTTCTGCAGCGCCATGAAGGCGCCGGCGACGTCGCCGTTCTCCTGCAGCATGGTCCGGGCGCCGGCGTCATGGATCTCCTTGATCATGGCATGGTGGCGCTTGCGGTTGAGCACGAAGATGCGCAGCTCGGAGACCGGCTTGTTCAGGGCCTGGCTCAGCGCCTCCAGCTTCTTCTTCACCGGCCAGGCCGGATCGATCTTGCCTCTGGCGGGCGCGGGCACCACCAGTTTGTCCATGTAGAAGCTGGGGCCGAGGTCGAACATCGAGCCGCGCGGCGCCATGGCGAGCACCGCCATGGAATTATCGACGCCGTTCGCCATGTTGGTCGTGCCCTCGATCGGGTCGACCGCGATCTCGATTTCCGGTTCGCCCGAGCCGATGCGCTCGCCGCGATAGAGCAGGGGCGCCTTGTCCTTCTCGCCCTCGCCGATCATCACCACGGCATTGACGTTGATGCAGCCCAGCGCCTTGCGCATGGCTTCGACGGCGGCGCCGTCGCCTTCTTCCTTCTTGCTGCGGCCGACCCAGTCATAGGCGGCCAGGGCGGCGGCTTCGGTCACCAGACGCAGGGCAAAGGGAAAATCGGCGCGGTCGAACGGACCGGGACGCGTGGACATGGTCGGGAACTCCCCAGAGCTGACGGCAGAAAGAGGTAGGCCGAATGGCCGGTTTTTATTCCCCGGGAATACGGCAAAAAACGGGCAAGGCCAAGGCCGGGCGCTGTGATTTGCCCGGGGGCGAAGACCTGGGCCGGTGGCCGGCGCTACTGGTCGAAGCGGCGACGCCAGAATTCATTGCTCTGGCGCTCGCCGATATCGCAGCCCCTGGCGTAGCGGCTGCCGGACTGCGTCCTGATCACCGGGCCGCCCTGCTGCCAGGCCGGCGGGACATGCGGGGCAGAGGCGATCTCCAGGATCAGCTTGCGGCGGACCGCCTCGAAGAAGGTGTCGAAGCTTTCCGCCACCACGACGAAGGATCCCGGACCGCCGATCACGCAGCCCTCGTAGTAGAGGTCGAGATCCTCGAGGACCGGGAAGCCCCAGGTATTGACCCGGCCGTTCATGATCGGCAGGCCGTTGATGACGATGCCGGCCGCCAGCGCCTGGTCACGTACCAGGTCGACGCGGGGGCCGTCGTTGTTCGGGCCGTCGCCGGAGATGTCCAGCACGCGGCGCACGCCCCGGTATTCGCCGCTGCCGAAGATCGGGATGGCATACTGGATGGCCCCGGAAATGCTGGTGCGCCGCGCGGTGCGGATCGGATGCTCCAGCAGCCGGCGCGCCACGGCTTCCGCGCTGGCTTGGTCGGAGATCAGCATCCACTCCACCAGGCTGCCCTGGGTCATTGCATCGGCCCATTCGAAATAGCTGACCGCTATGCGGCCATGCACGCCGCTGCGGATCGCCTTTACCACTGCGGGGTCGGCGATGGCGCGGGCATAGCCGTCGCGCTGCAGCCGGGCTTCGTCGGGGTCGATGCTGCCGGAAATGTCGACTGCCAGGATCAGTTCGATGTCGACATTGGCGACGCGTTCGGGAGCAGCACGCTGTGCTGCCGCCGCTCCGGTGAGGAGGAAGGTGGCCGCAAGCCATGCCAGCATCGAGACGACAGGCGATCGCCGCTGCATGCCGGCAGGCTAGACCCGTCCCGGCGCGCCGTCCAACCAAATCCGCAGGGCGGCGCCGGGACTGGACAGCCTCGCCCGACTTGCCGATGGTACGGCCATGGAACCTTCCGCGCGAACAGAGCTTTTCGATGTCGTCATCGTGGGCGGCGGCCTCGCCGGGCTGACCCAGGGCATCGCCCTGGCCAGCCACGGCATGTCTGTCGCCATCATCGACCGCGAGGATCCTGCCCGCGTGCTGCGTGCCGGCTTCGACGGCCGGGTATCGGCGATCGCGCTGGCTTCGCAGCGCATGCTGGAGGCCATCGGTCTGTGGCGCCATGTGCGCGAGGCGCAGCCGATGTGGGATATTCGGGTCTCGGACGGCGACTCGCTGCTGTTCCTGCATTACGACCATCGTGACCTCGGCGACGCCCCGTTCGGCTATATGGTGGAAAACCGCATCATGCGGCAGGCGCAGCAGGATGCGCTCGCGGAGCTGCCCGGCGCGCAGCTGATCGCGCCCATGACAGTGGCAAAGGTGGACCGCGGGCTGCCCGGTTCCGGCGCGCCGGCGCAGCTGACGCTGGCCGACGGGCGGCAGCTGCGGGCACGCTTGGTGATCGGGGCCGATGGCCGCCAGTCGGCGATGCGGGAGCAGGCGGGCATCCGGACCACCACCTGGTCCTACGATCAGACCGGCATCGTCTGCACGGTGGCCCATGAACTGCCCCACGAGGGCGCGGCGCAGGAGCGTTTTCTGCCGGCAGGGCCTTTCGCAATCCTGCCGATGACCGATGACGAGAACGGCGTGCATCGCTCGTCGCTGGTCTGGACCGAGCCGACCGAGCGGGCCGCCACGATCATGGGGCTGGACGACGCCGACTTCCAGGCCGAGATGCGCCGCCGTTTCGGCGACGGATATGGCGAGGCGCATGTGGTGGGGCCGCGCTGGTCCTATCCGCTCACCTTCCTGCATGCCGAGCGCTATACCGATCACCGGCTGGCGCTGATCGGCGATGCCGCCCACGGGATTCATCCGATTGCCGGACAGGGCCTCAATCTCGGCCTGCGCGACATCGCCGCGCTTACCGAGGCGCTGGTGGAGGCGCGGCGACTCGGACTCGATCCGGGGCAGGCCGATGTGCTGGAGCGCTATGCCCGGTGGCGCCGCACCGATACGCTTGTGCTCAGCGCCGTCACCGACGGACTGACGCGGTTGTTCTCCAACGACATCGCGCCGTTGCGAATCGCTCGCGATCTCGGCCTGGGCGTGGTGGAGCGCCTGCCGCCGCTGAAGAAGCTGTTCATGCGGCATGCGATGGGCGATCTCGGCACCCTGCCGCGGCTGCTGCGCGGCGAACGACTCTAGCCTCCACAACCCGAATCGGTCGGCACGCGACCATGACGCGTACCGCGGGGACGTGCCGCGACGGCAGGCTCTGGCCAGCCGGGCAGGAAAGGGTTTGGCGGCAGTCCGGGCTTGTGTGTAGCATCCGGATGCCGGAAGGGGGCCTCATGGTGGCAACGGATCTGCAATCCGATCCGCAGACGGACAGCGACATGGCCGCGACGCAGGCGGCGCTCGATCGGATCGCTCCAGTCCTCGATCGCATCGGCGACTGCTTCTATGCCCTGGACGCCGGCTGGCGCATCGTCCACTTCAATGCGGCTGCGGAATACTGGTTCGAGCTGAAGCGCGCATCGGTGATCGGCCGCAGCTTCTTCGATGTCTTCTCCCCGGTGCGCAGCTCCGTCGTCGCGGAATACTGTCGCGCGGTTTTCGAGACCGGGCGCGAGATCGAGCGCGAGATGGATTCCATCGTGAATCCCCGGCGCCGGGCGATGCTGCGGATTTTTCCGCTTGGTCCCGGCATCGGGATCGTGATCTCGGACCGCACCGGGGAGCGGGACCTCCGGATGGCGCTGGAACGCAGCGAAGTCCGGCTGCGCCGGCTTGCCGATTCGAATCTGGTGGGAATTGCAGTAACCGACGCCGATGGTCACATCCTCGAAGCGAATGACGCCTATCTTGCGATGACCGGCTATTCGCGCAGGGAGCTTGATGACGGTCTGGCGAACTGGGCAACGGTCACACCGCCGGAATACGCGGATGTCGAGGCGGCGCATCTCGCGCAGGCCGATGCCGACGGCGTCTGCGATGCCTACGAGAAGGAATACATTCGCCGGGATGGCAGCCGGGTGCCGGTCTTCATCCGCTTTGCCCGGCTGCAGCAGGCGGAGCGCCGCTACATCTGCATCGTGCAGGACATGACCCAGCAGAAAGCGGCCTTGAAGGCGCTCGCCGAAAGCGAGCAGCGCTTCCGCACGATGGCGAATGTCGTGCCCGCCATTGTCTGGAGCAAGGACCAGGCGTGGCCGTCGGGCTATTTCAATGATCGCTGGCTGGAATACAGCGGGCTCACTCCGGACGAGGCGAGCAGCAGAAGCTGGGTCGAAGGCGTGCATCCGGACGATGTCGCGGTGATCAAGGCCGCCTGGCGCAAGGCGCAGAAGGACAATACCGGCTATGAAGTCGAGGCGCGGTACCGGCGGGCGGATGGCGCCTGGCGCTGGTTTCTCGTGCGCGCCGCTCCGATCCGCGACGATTCCGGGGCGATCATAGGATGGTCGGGCGCAAGCACCGACATCCACGACCGCAAGGTGATGGAAGACGAACTGCGGCGCCTGAACGAAGAACTCGAGAAGCGCGTCGAGCAGGCGGTGGCCGAACGCGAGCAGGCCTTCGCCGCGCTGGCCGAGGCGCAGAAGATGGAGGCCATCGGCCAGCTGACCGGTGGCGTCGCGCACGACTTCAACAATCTGCTGCAGGCGCTGTCGAGCTGCCTGCAGATGGTTGACCGGCGCAGCAATGATGCCCGCCTGCGCCCGCTGCTGGAGGCCGGTTTCCAGGCGATTTCGCGCGGCGCCAAGCTGACGCGGCAGCTGATGGCCTTTGCGCGACGCGAGGCGGTGCGCACCGAGGTCATCGACGTGCCGAGCCAGATCCTCAGCATGTCCGGCCTGCTGGCCCGCGTGCTGCGCGCCGACATCGCCATTGCCACCGAGTTCGGGCCCGATCTCTGGGCGGTCGAGGTCGACCCGACGCAGTTCGAGCTGGCGCTGATCAATCTCGCCGCCAATGCCCGCGACGCCATGCCCGACGGCGGGCGCTTCGTGATCGCCGCGGACAATGTCGAGGTGACGGTCGGGGACCGGTCGGACATTCCGGAGGGGAGCTATCTCCGCCTGCGCGTGACCGACAGCGGCACCGGCATGCCGCCTGAGATTCTCGCCCGGGTTTTCGAGCCTTTTTTCACGACCAAGCCCAGCGGCCTCGGCTCAGGCCTGGGTCTGAGCCAGGTCTACGGATTCGCGCGCCAGTCCGGCGGTGTTGTCCATATCGACTCCGAGCCGGGACGCACGACCGTCACCCTGCTGCTGCCGCGCAGCACCAGACGGCCCCGGTCGGCGAAGCTCGCCAGGCGGGACGGCCAGATGTCCATGGCGGTGTCGCAGAAGCAGCATATTCTGGTGGTCGAGGACGATCCCCTGACCATCGCGCTGGTGGCCCCGGCGCTGGAGAATATCGGCTATGTGGTTGCCTGCGCCGGCAATGCCGACGAAGCGCTGCGTGTCCTCTCAGACAGTCGCAAGCCGGGCGGCCAGCCCATCGACCTGCTGTTCAGCGATGTCGTGCTGCCTGGCGGCAGCAACGGGGTGAAGCTGGCCGAGGAAGCCCGGCGCATCCAGCCGCATCTTCCCGTTGTGCTGACCACGGGTTACGGGGAGGGGATTGCCGAGGCTCATGGCCTGCGCATCCTGCCCAAACCCTACCGGATCGAGGAACTGGTGACCGCGCTGGAGGCCGAGCTGGGGCGGCGGACGAGCTGAGGCCCGTACATTCAAGGGACCCGGATGCTGGTGGCCGAGGGCACTGGCGTGATCACACCTCAGCCGGCAGACGCGCCGTTCTGGCTGACCCTCGGCCTGCTCGTGGCTCTGATCGGCTGTTACTTGTGGCGCCCGGCGCGCGCCTGGCCTCTAGCGCCGCGGATCGCGGCTGAGGCCGCGGGCTTCCAAGCGCTGCAGGTAATCGGCCCAGAGCGCGTCCTGGTCATGACCGCGGTCATAGAACCATTCCCAGGAGTAGATGCCGGTATCGTGCAGGTCGTCGAAGCGCAGCCGCACGGCATAAGTGCCGACCGGCTCGATGCCGATGATGCCGACATGGCGCCGGCCGGGCACCAGGGTCTTCTGTCCCGGGCCATGGCCCTGGACCTCGGCCGAGGGACTTTCAACGCGCAGGAATTCCGCCGTGAAGCTGAACTGCTTGCCATCGGCGAAGCTGACTTCAAGCCGCTTGTCGGCCGAGACGTAGCGCAATTCCGAGCAGGCCGGGCGGCCGGCGCGCTGATAGGGCGAATCCTCGTTCATGTCGCTGCGATGCTCAGGCTCCGGCATGGGCCGGCGTGTCGTCCAGCTGGCGCGCCTCGTCGACCAGCATGATCGGGATGCCGTCGCGGATCGGATAGGCAAGGCCGGCTTTCTCACTGACCAGCTCGTTGCGCTCGCGGTCATAAACCAGCGGGCCCTTGGTCACCGGGCAGACCAGCAGCTCCAGCAGCTTCGGATCGACCGGGGAGGAAGCCGTGTTCGGGGTCTGTGCGGGCGTGTCGCTCATGACAGTCTTCTCAATGAAGGTTGCGTCCCTGCTGCGGTCCGACATTGTCGAGCAGCGCCATTTCCAGCAGCGTGATCAGCATCTCGGCCCGCGCGGGGAAATCGGCAGCCTCGAGCAGAGCCTGTTTTTCGCCCGGCGTGAAGGGGCAGATCATGCAGAGCGAATGCACCAGCAGCTCGTCGCCGGCGGCGTTGATCGAGTCCCAGTCGGCCGGCAGGTTGTGCCGCGTGCAGTAAGCGCGCAGCGCGTTCAGCAGCCGGTCACGGCTGAACTGCCCGGCGGGCGCCGGCACTGCGTCGGCGGCAAAGCGGCTGTAATCCGCCGTCACCTGCCGGTACATCGTATCGACGTCCAGTTCCGCCTCGACGGCGAAGCGGCACAGGCCGCGCAGGGTGATCAGGATGCGGCCATCGGATGTATCCGCCGCCGATGCGATCTCGCCGACGCAGCCGATGCTGTAGACATCGGGCTGCCTGCCGCGGCCGCTCTCGACGGGCTGGATCATGCCGATCAGCCGGTGTCCGCTGAGCGCATCGCGCGTCATCGCCAGATAGCGGGGTTCGAAGATGTTCAGCGGCAGCAGGCCGCGCGGCAGCAGCA
>Ga0079224_100014359_pt1 | contig 11061 bp, 9 predicted proteins | sample Stecom2015_FD_80414 | JGI IMG/M metagenome (GOLD analysis project Ga0079224, IMG submission 80414) | Agricultural soil microbial communities from Utah to study Nitrogen management - Steer compost 2015 | ecosystem: Environmental > Terrestrial > Soil > Agricultural land | place: USA: Utah...
CTGGTTGTTGAAGCGGTGAATGATATGCTGAAAGCAATTGCTGCAAGTCTATTGATGGAGCAAGTCTTAGCCCCACGTTTTGAATTTACCCCTAAAGATCAGGGTGCATTAGACGGCTTTGATTACGGTGAGGATGGCTACAAGAAAGGCAAAACAAATGTCGGAATAAATGGCAAGACAGGGCAAGTCCATGTTGAGATTAATGGTTTGAAAAAACCAGAATCTGAAGAAGCCAACCGTATTTGTAAAGAAGACTTGAACGAAATTATCACGGCCTTTGTGCAGAATAAATCTGCAATTGAACGAGGCTTATTCGATCAAGAAAACGTTGTACCTGAAGAATTGACACAGTTGGCATTGGGTAAAATTGTTCAGGAAAAATACCCAGATTTGGAACCTGAAGATCAAGAAGCAGTGCGTCAACATGCTATTGCCGCATTTAACTTGATTCAGCAAGCAAAGAAAGAGCTTGAGCAAGCTCAGCAAACACTTGGTGGTAGCACAACTGCTGGGCCTAGTGGTGGTGACAATCCAGATGATAAACCTGAATCTAATTTAGCGTTTATTCAGGGTGTAAAACGCTTTATGAATGTGCGTGATTTGGATATTGATTTGATTGATCACATTAATCCATTTGAATCAGCGTATGCTGTGCTGTCTAAAGCAATGGATGAAGCGACATTAAGACAAGTTCAAGCACATATTTCAGCTAAACGTATCAACCTAAGCCCTGAAGAGGCAAAAGAATTAGCAATCCGAGCTGTGCAGTTTAAAAAAGAGCGAGGCCGTTTGCCTGACATTAACTCTCAAGATGCTTGGGAAAAACGTATGGCTGAAGGTATTGCAGCCTTTGCTCGATTCAAGGCACAAGAAAAAGCAAAAGCTAGTTCTTAATCAGGAAAATGAGTGATGCAAAGACTGACAGATGATCAAATTCTAGATGAACTTGAAATTCAACTTGAGTTAAAATCAACAAGGGTATTAACGCCATTAGAAGAGCGCTTAATTTCTGGATTTGAGGAAATCAATCATTTCTTTGAAACCCATAAGCGAGTTCCATCACTTCATGAGCATGCAGATATTTTTGAAAAATTATGTGCATCTCGTTTAGATAAAATTAAGCAGAATACTGAATTCAAGTCTGTTGTTTTATCGCTAGATAAATTCAATCTCTTAGGTTAAACAAGGTAGATATATGGCTGATTTTTCTGATGACGAGTTATTGTCAGAATTAGGGATTGATTTAGCACCTGTAAAGTCAGTGACCTATACAGCTAAAGAAGAGCGTTTAATCTCCGGTTTTGAAGAAATCACTCGCTTCTATGAAGAGCATAAAAAAGTTCCATCTAACACACCAGATGCAGATATTTTTGAACGTATCTATGCTGTGAGATTGGCGCAATTAAAGCAATCTGATGAAGCAATAGCGCTCTTAACTGAGTTTGATCAATATCAATTACTGTCTGATTCTCAAGAAGAGAGCATTGAGTTATCCAGTTTGGAAGATGAAGATCTGTTAGCTGAATTGGGTATCGAATTAGAAGACGAAGCAAATGTATTTGTCTTACAAAATGTGAGAACACAGAAAGAACGTGAAGCAAATGAGCTAACTGCAAATCGTAAAGTATGCTTAGATTTTGACGTCTTTAAAACATTATTCGATCAGATTAATGTAGATATTGAAAGTGGTATTCGTATTACCAAACCATTTGGTAAGGATGCAACGATTGAATTACATGATTGGTTTATTGTTGATGGTTTAATCGTATATGTCGCTGAAATTGGTAAATATTTTAAAGCACCCAATGGTGAAAATGACGCACGTTTAAGAGCGATTTATTCTAATGGTACTGAGAGTAATTTATTAATGCGCTCTCTTAAAAAAGCCTTAAATAGTGATAAATCAAGTCGAAGAATTTTAGTGGCAAACAACGTGGGGCCTTTATTTAATTCATCTGAGGTTAAAGGTGAAGTAAATGAGATTGAGATTAAAAGTGGCGCCATCTATGTGTTACGTAGTATGTCAGAGAACTCATTTATTAAAGACCATAAAGAAGTGATTCACAAAATTGGTGTGACAACTGGTAAGGTTAATAAGCGAATTACCGATGCTAAAAATGATCCGACTTACTTGCTAGCAGATGTTGAGTTAGTTGCAAGCTATGGCTTACCAGAAAATATTGTTCCACATAAATTAGAAAAGTTGATTCATAAAGTTTTACAGTCAGCTCAATTAGATATTAATATTGAGGATAGATTTGGTAAACCAGTCAAACCCAAAGAGTGGTTTTTGGTTTCAATCGATGTAATTAATCAGGTTATTGAGCACATCAAGAATGGAACCGTTGAATCAGTGTATTATGATGTGGATCAAGCCCAGCTAATTAACCGAGCTTAGAATTTTAAATTTTAGAATATCAGGCCATGATTTATTTCTAAACATGAATAACAAGTGCTTCCTGGTGCATGAAATGTAGGCAGGAAGCGGTTGCACTCTAAACAAGCTGTAAAATAGGTTTTACGTCCCAAAATATTTTTGATTTTTTTACTAATAACATCATTATTAGCATCAATCGGCAAAACAATTTCTGGATGCAATGATTCAGAAATATCGTGAAGTCCTTCCCATTTCAGATACTTAATACAGATAATCAAAAGATCTTCAACTTCTCTAAATGAAAAGAAATCCCTAATAAGGTCATGAAAATCTTCTGCACTTATTTGAGTGTGACGTAATTTTGGTATCTTCGAATAAAGCTCGCTTAGGAAAGAATCGCTTAAGATACGGTGGCTAGCAGGAGAGTTTTGATAGTCTTTTTTAACGGCAAACGGTGATAAAAAATCTGAGTTGAACATTTCAGTACGTTGGAAATGGCTAAAAATGAAAGGATAGCTTGTTTATGAGAAAATATTTAAAAAAACCATATGATTTTAAGTAATTTTTTTAGATTTTATTAATTTGACCCTTAAAAATTGTTACATTACTTCGGTAATTTTATAAGTAAAAGTTGGGGGCTCGTGTGAAGGGTGAAGCGAAAAAAATCATTAAGTTTTTAGATGGTTCAGATAAGCGATTTATTATTCCTGTGTATCAGCGAAACTATAGTTGGCAAAAAAAACAATGCGAGAAATTGTTTAATGACTTAAAAAATCTTATCAATAAGTCTGAAGTACCTCACTTTTTTGGTAGTGTTGTGTCATCTCAAGCGGAAGGCGAAGGTAAGGAAGATTATTTAATTATTGATGGTCAACAAAGGTTAACAACAATTTCAATTCTTTTGGTTGCGATTGTTAAGTTGTTAGAAGAAAAACGCGTTTCAACTTCTGATCCTCGATTAGAAGAAAAGATTACTAAAAAACACTTGGTTGATGAATATCAAGATGATCAAAGAAAAATTAGGCTTAAGCCAATTAAAGATGATTGTCGTGCTTTTGATGCTTTATTTGGCAGTGAAGATGATTACGTGTTGAGTTCCAATGTAACTAAAAATTTTTTATATTTTAAAGAACGAATTATCGAAGAAAATATTGATGTATCAATGTTATATGAAGCTATTTCGAGATTGGAAATCATTGATATATTTTTACATAAAGAAGATGATCCTCAATTGATTTTCGAAAGCTTGAACTCTACAGGACTAGCTTTAGAAGAGGGCGATAAAATTCGTAATTTCATCTTAATGGGGCTTAAACCTAAGTTGCAAGAGGACTATTACGAAAAATATTGGAATAAAATTGAAAAACTAACACATTACCAAGTAAGCGAATTTTTTAAAGATTATTTAACTTTAAAACTGGGTAAATCAGTTGTTATTCGAGATATTTATTTCACTTTTAAGGAATATGTTCAAGAAAATAATATTGAAACAGAAGATTGCTTAAAAGACTTACTTAATTTTGCAAAACTATATGAAATTATAGTAAAACCAGTAGTATCAAATAAATCCTACGTACATCTTCTCTTAAGATTACAACAGTTAGAATTCACGGTAATTCATCCATTATTGTTATCCATATTAGAGCTTGAAAGATTGGATGTAATCACTGAAGTTGATGTATCAGAGAGTTTACGTGCGATAGAAAGCTATTTACTAAGACGTTTGATTGTGGGGCTGCCTACAAATGCTTTAAACAAAGTATTTGCCACAATTGCTCGAGACATAGAGAAAAGGGTTCAACAAAGCTCTTCTACTTATGTTGAGGTTCTAAAATATTTAATGCTGAGTAAAGAGGAATCAAGTCGCTATCCTAAAGATGAAGAGTTTATCCACTCATTATTTAATAAGAATATTTATGCAATGAGTTCAAAAAACAAGATGTACTTGTTTAGCTGTTTGGAAAATGGAGATAGTAAAGAACAAGCTCAAGTGATTGAGAAGCTCAAGGATGGTACATATTCGATAGAGCATGTTATGCCACAAACACTAAGCAGGGAGTGGAAAATTGATTTAGGTCATAATCATGAAGAGATTCATGAAAAGTACTTACATACTTTACCTAATCTCACATTGACCGCATATAACAGTGTCTATAGTAATAAACCATTCAAGGATAAGTTAACAATCAAAGATGGCTTTAAAGATAGCAATCTAAGATTGAATAAATATATTTCTTCATGTACCCAGTGGACTGAACAGGAGATATTAGAACGCAAGAATTTATTAGCTGAACGTGCTAAAGAAATTTGGAGTCTACCTATTTCATCTTATATGCCACCTGAAAAAATTACAGATGACTATACACTTCAAGATGATATTGATTTTACGGGTAGAAGCTTAGCCAGTTTTGATTTATTTGATACGACTTATAAAGTGGATAGTTGGAAGAGTATGCAAATTCATGTGGTTAGTGAGCTATATGAGAAGTATGCAGATGTTATTAAGGATTTAATTGATGACCCGAATTTCGATGATTTAAAATCTACATCAGATCAACTTGCGAACCAGTATCATGTGATAAATGGTGAGTTTGCCATTTATGCTAATTGTTCAACCAAGTATAAGATTTCAATGCTTCGAGAATTATTCTCTAGATGTGGGCTTGATCAAATAGACTTAGGACTATCATTAAAGGTGGTTTGATTACTTATTAATTAAAATATACTTTATCAAGTTCCTTCTGCAGTTCCCTAATTGTTTTCGGGGAACTGTAGATGTCTTTAAAAATAAAATATTGATTGGATTGGGTAAATCAGGGTAACAAAGACAACTGAAAATAGTGATCGGATAGCACTTTACGTTGTGAGTTAAACACCTACCACCACAACAGCTACTTTACTAGATAGAGCTATGTATTATGTTATTGGTAGCTAAAGTGTTTAAGTTTTAAATGTGTTTAAAATTTATATAAGTATATGAAATATTAATTTAAAATTTACGATTTTTAATCAATATTATTAAAAAATTATAATAGTAAGGAAAATTAATTTAAAAAATGATCTGCTCTTTTTATTTGGTGTGTTATTACACAATTTTCATATATATTTAATTAATAGTTTGATTCAAAAATATCTCTTGATTCTGGCTTGGAGAATGGAATTGCTTGTTACCCGCTATAAGCCTTGGATCATGATCATACCACTGGTTTTGGTCGTCAGTTTTGCTACATTTCGCTGGTGGCAAGGACCACTGTTACCTAGTTATGAGGTCGTATCTAGTCCATTAATTCAGACAGTTGTTGCTTCAGGACGGGTAGAAAAAGTATCTCGGACTCAGATAGGTAGTGAAATTACAGGGGTTGTTCTTGAGCGCATGGTTCAAGAGGGAGATCAGGTCTCTCGAGGAGATGTTCTTTTAGTACTGAAATCTGATGAAATTTCGGCGCAAGTCCGGCAGGCAGAAGCTGAATTAAAAGAACTCGAAACTACTAGACGTCCGCAAGCAGAAGTCGATTTAGCAAATGCCAAAGTACAATTAGAACAGGCTCAAAGAGAGGCGGTACGCAGACGAAATACCGAATTAGGAATATTATCAGCAGAGGAAAGGGAGAAATCGATAGAAGCAGAAAGACTCGCCCGTAATAATTTGGAATCAGCTCGATTAAAAGTTGCTTCACTTGCCCCAGATAAAGTTGAAGAGACAAAATTACGTGAACGACTCGCTGCACTACAAGCGCAACTCGCCAAGACCAAAATTCGCGCAGAAGTTTCAGGTATTATTTTAACCCGTAATGTTGAGCCGGGGGATCTGGTACAACCGAGTCAGACTCTCTTCACTATTGCATCGGATGGTGCGACTGAAATTCGAGTGCCATTTGATGAACGAAATTTACCACTGCTGGCTTTACAACAAAAAGCAGTAGTGATTGCGGATGCTTATCCAGATCAACCTTTTCCTGCCCATATTAATTTTATTGCCCCAAGTATCGATGCTCAACGTGGCACAGTAGACGTCCGATTAACAGTTGATCCAGTCCCAGATTTTTTGCGTCAAGACATGACGGTATCGGTAAATGTTGAAACTAACCAGCGCGAGCGAACCTTGATCATTCCAAATGATGCTTTAAGCAGTATAAGTGGCAACAAGGCTATGGTTATTTTAGTAAAAGATAGAAAAATTCAACGTCATCCTATCACACTGGGTTTACGTGGTTTGGTCATGTCTGAAGTTGTAGTTGGATTGAAAGAAGGTGATCACGTCCTTACCGATGCAGAATCAGTGCTTAAAGATGGAATTCGCGTCCGAATAGAGAAAACTAAACGTGTTTTCCAGAGTCAAACGGATCAGACAAATAGCAAAAATGAATTACCGGTGAAATTCGATTGAAAAACTTTTTTAGGCGACTTTGGACAGAGTGGACCATTGCAATCAGTTTTTTGCGTGAGGGTCGCACACAGTCGATGATGATTACCATTGGCGTCGCGGTGGGGGTAGCGGTCATTGTGTTCATTAGCGCCTTAATTCAGGGTTTACAATCGAATATTGTAGAAAGGACTTTAGGGACACAGGCGCATATTCGTTTGCTCTCACCAGATGAGGTGAATCATATTGTGCCACCAGCAGCAGGCACACTTCAGTTGTTACAAGAAGATAAGCGTCCGCAACGCTTACGTTCTATTAATAATTGGCAGCAGATTACTGGGACTTTAGATCAGCTGCCGGTGTTGACGGCAGTTTCTCCTGTGGTCTCTGGTCCTGCATTTGTACAGCGTGGAGATGCGATTCAATCGGTTGCATTGGTTGGTATCAATCTTGAACGTTATCAACAGATTATTCCGTTAAAGCAATATATGGTGAGTGGTGAATTACGGGTCAGTGCGGATAATGTATTAATTGGGCGTCAATTAGCCAAAGATTTGGGTGTGCAAGTCGGGAGCAAATTAAGATTAGATACTGGGCAACAGAAAAATGCAGTGGTGAACATCTCTGGAATATTTGAACTGGGCGTGCGTGAATTGGATGCGCGCTATGTCTATCTGGATTTGAAACAGGCGCAATCTTTACTTAATTTGCCGGGTGGGGTCACCGTGATTGATCTGACGATCCAAGATATTTTTCAGGCGGATCAAGTTGCCTCACAAGTTGGACGCCTGACTGGATTAAAAGCAGAAAGCTGGATTGAAACCAATGCTCAGTTAATGAATGCGATTACTGCTCAAAGCCTTTCGACCAATATGATTATTGTTTTTGTGGGGATTTCAGTCGCTTTTGGTATTGCCAGTGTGATGTCGGTGAGTGTGGTGCAACGGACTCGGGAAATCGGTATTTTACGTGCGACGGGGGCGACACAAGCGCAAATTTTAAGAGTGTTCTTGTTTCAGGGAGCAATTTTTGGTCTGCTTGGTTCGATGCTTGGTAGTGTAGTCAGTTATGGTTTGATCTGGGGATTTAATCAGTTTGGTCCCGGTTTGTTTTATATTTCGATTTCAATCAAGCTTATCTTGTCGGCATTATTCTTGGCGACAGTGACAGGTATTTTGGCTGCTGCAATACCATCCCGTCGGGCTGCTGCACTAGATCCAGTGGAGGCAATTCGTCATGTTTGATCCGTCTCAGGAAGTACTGCGTTTAGAAACATTGCGAAAGTCTTACAATGTTGGGCAGCCTAATGAAGTGGAGGTATTACATGGAATTGACTTATGTCTTCAACGGAATGACTTTGCTGCATTAATTGGTCCTTCTGGTTCTGGCAAAAGTACTTTACTAAATATTCTCGGCTTATTAGATCAGCCTAGTAGTGGTGAGTTGTACTTGTTGGGGCAGGCGACAAGCCTTATAGATGATAGGGCTCGGACAGCATTACGAGGCAATAGTATAGGTTTTGTGTTTCAGTTCCATCATCTTATACAGGCTTTTACTGCCTTACATAATGTACTCATGCCATTAATGCTGAAGCAAGGCAAGCCAGATCAATCTGCGTTGCAATATGCCCATGAATTATTAGCTGCCGTAGGCTTGGAAAAGTTTGCAGATCGTAAACCGAATGAGCTTTCAGGGGGGCAGCAGCAACGCGTGGCGATTGCACGCGCACTGATTACTCAGCCTGCACTATTGTTAGCCGATGAACCGACAGGTAATTTGGATACTCAAACTGCTGCGGAAATGTTTGAATTATTTCGTAACGTACATAACGAACATGACTGTGCGGTCCTTTTGGTGACACATGATCCTAGATTATCAGCAACCTGTGATCGAACCATTAATCTGGTGGATGGGAGAATTCAGAGTGATTTCAGACACGAGATAAAATGAGTGCGAACGTGGGTCACCCTTCTGGGAATAGCAGTTCAAAACATATACCTTCTGCGCTATTGACTGCCCGATACATTCCCTGATGAAGCGTTAAAATGGATGCCACAATCGATAGGCCTAATCCACCTGTTTGATGAGGACTTTGTCTGCTGGAATTGCATTGATAAAAACGCTCAAAGAGATGAGGCAAATGCTCAGGGGTAACTTCCAAACCACTGGTGATTACAGATAATTTAATCATCTGCATATTATTAATGATGATCTTCCGGTGGCTAAGCACATAAATAGTTCGGTGATTGCCGCCGTGAACGAGCGCATTTGATATCAGATTATACAGCGCTTGTTGTAACAGTTCAGGATCGGCCGATAGCTCAGTCGCTTCAAGACTTAAAACAAAATTGCAGTGTTGTTCTTCAGCTTGATACTCGAAAATACTGAATATATCTTCTATAAATGATTGAAGTTGAATCTTCTGTTTATTTAAACAAACTTTGTGCGCATCTGCGCGTGCCAGAAATAACATGCTGTCAATCATTCGTTTTAAACGTTGATAGTCCTCCAAGTTGGAAATCAAGAGTTCCTCATACTGTGCGGGACTACGTTTACTCATGAGTAAGATTTCGGTTTGACCGATTAAATTATTCAAAGGTGTTCTGAATTCATGAGCAATGTCTTCGGAAAAACGATTCAGTTGGCTATATCCTAGTTCAATACGGTCAAGCATGGCGTTAATATCGGAGGCTAGTTGTTCGATCTCTTGAGGAAGATGATTCAGATTAAGTCTCTGTTCAAGTTTGTGAATACTAATAGCATGAGTTTGTTTGCGTAGTGTTCTTAATGCGTTCAATCCGAAACGGCTGGCAATCGCGCAAAGTATGAAAATGGCTAGAATGCCGCTAAATACATAGATAAAAAGACGTTTTTGAAAAGGCGAGATGATGGCTAAACGTTCAGACCACTGTTTGCCTGCAATTAACACATAGGGCTGCTGATTGATTTGAATGGTTTTCCAAGCAATACGAGTGGGGTAAGTATGAGCTGATAAATCTTGGAATTGAATTTGGGGCTGATGGGTAAATTCAGGTAGCGGAATGCCAAGTGGATTGATATTAATCAGAATCTGGTCATCCTGAATCAATAAAAACAAATTATCCTGATTACCCAACATATTTTGATACAGCTTCGGGCGAGCAATAATCTGTTCGATATTGCGACTGTCTTGCAGCAATATTTCCAGTCGCTCAATGCGTTCAACCAAAGCCCGATCTTGCTGGGCAATTAAAATCTGATTGATGCCCAGATAGGTCATAAAAGCCACAGCACACAACACCATGGCAGCACACCATGTAACCAATAGCGTTAATCGGAGTTCTAAAGAGCGAAGGCGCTTGAACATTAGGCTTCAACCGAAATTTTATAGCCCAGGCCACGAACAGTATGAATGAGTTTTATCTCATGTCCCTCATCAATTTTACTGCGTAAACGCCGCACAGCCACATCAATAAAATTAGTATCGGTATCAAAATTGATCTGCCAGACTTCAGACGCTATTTGCCTGCGCGTAATAATTTCATTCGGATGGCGAAGTAAGAAGCGCAAAAGATTGAATTCTTTTTTACTGAGTTCTATAGGCTGTTGGTTACGCCAGACTTTATGATGGATTAAATCCAATTTTAAATTTGCAATTTCTAATTGATTTTCCACTACATATTGCTGACGTCTAAGTAGACTTTTAATTCGGGCGAGTAATTCAATATAAGAAAAAGGCTTGGCTAGGTAATCATCGGCACCTAGTTCCAAACCTTTGACCCGATCAATCACTTGGTCTTTTGCGGTAAGAAAAATTACTGGAATCTTAGAAAATTGTCGCAATACTTTCAGGACTGCCCAGCCATCTATATCGGGCAACATTACATCTAATATGACCAGACTATAAGCATGCATTTTTAACTTTTCCAAGCCTTCTAGCCCTGAATGGACGCATTCCGCCTCATAGCCAGATTCATCTAACCCTTTAACCAGATATGAGGCGATTTTAACTTCATCTTCGATAATTAGAATACACATTTTGTTCAGGCTCATTTTGAAGATGACAACTTTGTAATGTGATTGTCATCATCTAAATCATTCAGATTGTATAAGATTTTTAAAACTTAATTCAGGGCAATCATGATGAACAAACTCAAAGGGCTTATTGCAACAGTAATGCTGATGAGTAGCAGTACTTTTGCACAATCCGTTCAATTGAATCAAGTTTATTCACTTGATTCTCAGACAGCACAAACTCTTATTGATGCTGCTATGACCGTATGTCAAAAAATACAGCACAATATTGCCGTGGTGGTGGTCGATCGGGGAGGGAATACCTTGA
>Ga0079224_100014360_pt1 | contig 11060 bp, 8 predicted proteins | sample Stecom2015_FD_80414 | JGI IMG/M metagenome (GOLD analysis project Ga0079224, IMG submission 80414) | Agricultural soil microbial communities from Utah to study Nitrogen management - Steer compost 2015 | ecosystem: Environmental > Terrestrial > Soil > Agricultural land | place: USA: Utah...
CGCTCCTGCACGACTGCGGGCAGCGGGGTGCGCAGCGGCTGTGGGGTGTACTCCGGGCCAATGATCGGGCCAAATCCGGCGCCCGGCGTGGGGGTCACGCCTGACTGCGCCAGCGCGATCTGGCCGGTGCCCGGCAAGCGATCGCTGGTCACGCCGAGCGCGCCGCCCAGCCCGACCAGCGCCAGCGCCGCCAGCGCGGCGATTAGCAACATAGGGATGATCTGTCGTGTGTTCATGCGGGAGAGTGTACGCAATCAACCCGAAACTGACAACGCGTCCGCTTCGGGCTGCGGCGTCACACGGGGCCGCCCGAAGAGATCAAGCGAGATCAGCGCCGCCGCAACGAGGCGCAGCGCCGCGCCCATCAACAGCACGACGCTGAGATCGGGCATCAGGTCCGCGAGCTGGCTGCCGACCAGCGGCCCGACGAAGATCGAGAGCGACACGACCTGGTTGTACGCCGTCGAGAAGTGTGTGACGTTTTCGGGTGGCGTGTTTTCGTTGAAGAACATGAACACGCTGATGGAGCCAGCGGTCCATGCCGCGCCCGAGATCGCCGCCGCAACCAGTGTGGCCGAAAGGTTCGGCGCGACTGCGATTACGATGGCGGCGACACCCGTCAGCGCGAGGCTGATCGCAATGGCCGGGCGCGCCCCGATCCAGCGGACGATGCGGCTGGTCTGGCTGGCGATCAACGCCGCTGCCGCGATCTCGACCAGGCCGAAGATCGAGAGGAACTCCTCGTCGGCGTCGAAGCGCCGGACCAGCCACAGCGGGATGATCGGCAGGATCGCATAGAACGACAGATGCAGCAGCGCGGTGGTCGAGGCGACGCGCTGGAAGACAGGCGTCCGCAGCAGCGCCCGCGCCGCGCCCTTCACCCGCTCGGGCAGGGTCGCTGGCTCGACCTCGCGCAGCTCGCGGACGTGCCACAGACTGACCAGCGAGAACAAGAATGCCAGCACGAACATCGCCTGATAGTTGAACGGGAAGGGCGCCTTGCTGAGCCACACGCCGAAGCCGACCGTCAGCAGCCCGACCGCGAGGTTAAACGCGACCGAGCGGTGGCTCATCAGCCCTGGCAGCTCGCGCCCTGGCACGCTCTCGCGCAGCACCACGAGGAACAACACCGTCGAGATGCCCTGCGCGAAGGCAGGCAGCGTGACGGCCAGCAGCAGCCAGTAAGGCTGGAAGCTGTGCGGAAAGAGCGGTGTCAGCGCGGGGAGCAGGAAGACCAGCCGATATCCCAACCCCGGCCAGAACAGCGCGTGGACGGTCGAGGGATAGCGCTTGCGCCACCAGGGGGCAAACGCCGACATGATCAGCAGGATGATTGCGGGCAGCGCCGAGATCCAGCCGAGCAGCGCCGCGCTGGCGCCGAGCCGGATCGCATAGACGGACAGGAAGCGGGCCGTGGACGGAAACGCCAGGCCAAACCACATGACATCCTGTACGAGATGATGATAGTTCGTACGTGCTTGTTCAGTCGTGGCCTGACTGCCAGGGTTAGGAGGCTCCATACAACAAAAAAACCCTCGCCGCACGGGGTTCTGGTGCGCGCCTCGGTGGCGCGCCGTATCGAATTGTACGTTAATCATCCTGCCATTCTAAGGGAAAGTCAAGTGTTGAATGCGTTAATGGTCGCAGGCAGTAACTCTGGCATAAACTCTGTATGATGACTGTTGGCGTGCCCTTGGCGCTCTGCTATAATGCGGGCTCCGCGCTACCCTGGATGGCATCGCTCGTAGTAGAGTATGAGCGCTGTTTCAGGAACCGCGAGAGTTCACATCCATGAGCAACTACACACCCGGAACGAACCGAGCTTCCTCTCATGCTGCGCCGTCGCGCACGAAACGCGATCGCCTGCTGCTCTGGCTGCGGCTGGTGATCGCGGTGGGGCTGATGGCGTTTGTGCTGTCGCTTGTGCTGAAAGACGCCGATCACCTGCGCGATGTCGACTGGTCGCTGATCCCGCTTGCGTGGTTGCTGACGCTGCTGAGCACCGCAGTGAAAGCGCACCGCTGGGGCGTGTTCGCGCGGCAGAGCGGGCTGGAGCTTCCTTTTCAGCGCCTGCTGGGGACGTATTTCGTCGGCGCGTTCTTCAGCACAGTGCTGCCGACTTCGGTGGGGGGGGACGCAGTGCGCGCGGTCGATACGGCTTCGGCTACCGGGCGCACCGCCGATTCAACCTCGTCCGTGCTGCTAGAGCGCGGGATCGGCTTGCTGACCGTCGCCGGCGCGGGCAGCGTGTTCGCGCTGTTCATGGAGCCGGACCGAGTGCCGCTGCCGTTCGTGCTGCTCGTGCACGCGCTGTTCCTGGGCGGGGTCGCGGGTGTTGTGATGTTGCGCCAGGGTTGGCTGTTCGGGCCGGTCGCGGCGCTGGCGGAGCGCGTGCGGTTGGGGCGGCTGGTCGCGAAGGGGCGAAATTTGCAGGACGCGATGACCGAGCAGCTTCGCAGCCCCGGCGTGGTGATGCAGGTGGTGCTGCTGTCGGTCGTCGCCAACATCCTGACGATGGGCGCGACCTACCTGGTGCTGGTCGCCGTTACCGATCCGATCCCCGCTACAGCATTTGTCCCAATGATCGCGCTGGCGACGACCGCCGAACTGATCCCAATCTCCATCGCGTCGCTCGGCGTGAAAGAGTCGGCCTACGTGTTCTTCCTGGGGCTGGTCGGCGTGAGCAGTGGCGCGGCGGGAGTGATCGCGATTATCATGAGGGCGCTGACGTGGGGTCACGCGTTCGTCGGCGGGGTGGTGTTCCTGTCTCGCACGCTGCGCCGCGTCCCGGCCAAAGCCTCGGTGATCGCGGGCCCGCCGGTGGATGGTCCTGACTCTGTTGCGCGCCGGAGAACTGATGGATGAATATTCCGATCTGGAGCAAGCTGCTTAAAGGCTGGCGCATCTTAACGCGCAGGCTGCGCACGCAGGGCCTGCGCACGACGCTGCTGTGGCTGTACGCGCGCGGCGTGCCGAAGCTGACCGGCGTCCCGCTGCTAGAGCATAGCGAGGTCACGCCACAGCTTTATGTCGGCCCGCAGTACGGCGCGCGTGGCAAGCAGGCTTTAGAGCGCGCCGGGATCACCGCCGGGGTGAACCTGCGCACCGAATTTGACGACGCGGCGCACGGGCTGGCGCTGGCGCACTATTGCTATCTGCCCACGGTCGATGATGACGCGCCCTCAGCGGAACACCTGGCGCGTGGGGTCGAATTTGTGCGCGAGCAGATTGACGCCGGGCGCAAGGTCTACATTCACTGCGCGGGCGGGGTGGGCCGCGCGCCGACGCTTGCCGCCGCGTACCTGATCAGCACCGGTATGCCGCGCGAGGATGCAATTGCCACCATCCGCCGGGCGCGGCCATTCATTGACATCATGCCGCCACAGATGGCCGCGCTGGCCGAATTTGAGGCGCGGCAGCGCGAACCGGTGTCCGCGCCGGGCTGCTGACTATGAAAGTTGCCATTTCGCAGAGCGTTGGTCCCGGCGAGGGGTCGGATTCTTTGCGGCACAGCTATACGCGATTCTTCGCGTCGCTGGGCGTGCTGTTGATCCCCGTCTCGAATGCGCTGGATGATCCGGTCGCGTATGTCGAGGCGCTGGACGTAGATGGGCTGGCGCTGGCCGGGGGTGGCGATGTGGACCCGGCGCGCTATGGCGCGGCGAACACGCACAGCATCGAGATCGCGCCGGAGCGTGACGCGACCGAGCTTGCGCTGCTCGGCTGGGCGGCGGCGCGCGGCAAGCCAGTCGTCGGCATCTGCCGGGGTATGCAGGTCATCAACGTGCATTTCGGCGGTGCGCTGGTGCAGGACATCCCCGCGCTGGTGCCCGGTGCGCGCGTTCACCAGGACAGCACACACGCGCTCGCGGTAATGGACGCGCGGCTGGCGGACGCGCTCGGCACGCGGGCGCTCGAGGTGAACTCGTTCCACCACCAGGCGGTGACTGCCGCAACCTGCGCGCCGGACCTGGACGCGCTGGCGCTCTCCGCGCCGGACGGCGTGATCGAAGCGTTGTGGCATCGCACGCTGCCGGTCCTGGGCGTGCAGTGGCATCCAGAGCGGCCCGGCCCCTCCGAGCGCACCGACCGGGGGCTGCTGCGCGCCGCGCTCGACGGTTCGCTGTGGCACGCCCGCGTCTGACGCCGTCGCATAACGCCACACACCTGGCTTTCGCGGCGCTGCTGGTATGGGTGCTGTTCGCGCTGCGCGCCCACCAGCCGCTCGAAATGCCGGTCTTCGTGGACGAGAGCCTGCACATCCTGCGCGGGCGGGTCGTCTGGCAGTTCTCCGACCTGGGCGAGTCGCTCAACCCCAAAAAGCTGCTGTTCTATTACTGGATCGGGCTATTCGGGCTGAACGCGCCCGAAGCGGCCTGGCTGGCGCGCGTCGCAACCGCGCTGTGGGCGATGCTCGGCGGCGCGCTGACCTATGCGCTGGCGCGGCGCCTGTTCGACCGGGCAGCGGGGCTGCTGGCGCTGGCGCTGTACGCTGTTGCGCCGGTCATGCTGTTCTTCGAGCGGCTGGCGCTGGCGGACGCCTTCACCGCAACCATCGGCGTGGCGCTGGCGATCGCGGCGCTGCGGCTGGCGAGCCGTCCCACCTTCGGACGTGGTCTGGTGGCTGGGGCGCTGCTCGGCGCGGCGACGCTCGCCAAGCTGATCGCGCTCCCGCTCGCGGGGCTGATCCCGCTGGCGATCGCGCTGCGCGCGCCCGAAGGCTGGCGGGCGATAATTGCGCCGCGCTTTCGCCGCGTACTGATCGGCGTGGCGCTGGCGTGCGGGCTGGTGACCGCGCCCTCGCTGGCATACGTCCTGTCCCAGGCGCTCGGCGACGAACCGGCGCGCGTCGTACTGGAAGAGGGGTTGTACGCCGCCGAGGACCGCACAGCGCAGATGGGCGACAACGCGGAGCAAGCTGCTCGCACCCTGATCACGCTGTTCTCGCCGGGGTTTGTGGCGCTGGCCGGGGTGTTGAGCGCAGTTTTGGCGTGGCGGCGACCGCGCTCCGCAGTCTTTCTGCTGGCAGGCGCGCTGCTCCCCTGGACCGGCGTGATTCTGATCGCCGGGCAGTTGTCAACGCGCTATCTGGTGCTCGGCGCGCCGTTCGCGCTGGCGCTGGTCGCGGGGGGAACCATCACGCTGCTGCGCCGGGCACGCGCCCGCCCGGTAGCGCGACTCGCGGCGTGGGGCGCGGGGATCGCGCTGGCGCTGTGGGGGATGGTGTTCGCCGCGCCGTTTGCGCGCGGGGCGATGACCGATCCGGCTGCGCTGCATTTGCCGCCGCGGGACCGCTGGGAATATGTTACCAACACCTCGTCCGGCTACGCGCTGCGCGATCTGGCGCGGGATGCGCTCGATCTGCCGCCGGGCGCGGACGGGCAGATTCCGCTGATCGGCTGGCTGCCTGCGTGCCACTCGCTACCGCTGTACTGGACCGCGCCGCACCCGGTGGCGCTGGATTGCCCACTGTTCAAGTGGAACCCCGCCGAGCAGGACGCGATGACCGCACACCTGATCGGCCTCGCCGAGCGCGAGCCGGTGCTGTATATGGCGGTCGAGCGGCTGAGCCTCTACGATCTGGATCGCTTGCCCTTCACCTGGACGCTGCTGCGCGAGTACGCCCGCCCACAGGAGGGCGTTCCGGTGCGCCTGTATCGCGTCGAGTTGGCCGATTGAGAGTGTGATGTCCGCGACCGCTCCCGCTCCGCGCTCGAAGACCGCTGCCCGGCTGGCGCCGGTCGTCGCGCTGCTGCTGGTCGCCTTCTTCGTGCGCGCGCACGCCGCGCTGGCGATGCCCGCCTTCAACGACGAGTCGCTTCACATCCGCCGCAGCGAGATTGTGTGGACGTTTGAGAACCCGGCGACGTCGTTCACAGCGGGCAAGCTGCTCGGCTATTACTGGCTGGGCGCGTTTGGCTTTCACCGGCTGGACGCGTTGCACGGCGGGCGGCTGGTCTACGCGCTGGCGATCCTGATCGGCGCAGCGGCGACTTATCGCGTCGGGCGGGCGCTGTTCGGGCACGCGGTCGGGCTGCTGGCGCTGCTGTTCTACACGGTCGCGCCGTATCTCGTGTTCTACGAGCGCATGATCCTGGCGGACCAGATCGCCGCTGCGTTCGGGATGCTGGCGGTCTGGGCGGCGATCCGGCTGGCGCGGAATCCGACGCGGCGCGCGGGCCTGCTAAGCGGCGCATTTGTGTCGCTGGCGGCGCTCGCCAAGCTGACCGCCGCGCCGTTCGCGCTGGTGTCGTTGGTGGCGATCTGGACGCTCGGCGAGCGCTCGCCAGTCTCGCCGACCGGCGCCCGCTGGCGGGACCGGCTGGCGCGGCTCGTGCCCCCGCGCTACTGGCCCGCGCTTGGCACGGCGTACGCGTTCAACATCCTGACAGGGCTGCCGTTCATCCTCTTCCCGATCTTCCGCGAGGTGCAGCAGGAGCCGGTGCTACTGGTTGGCACGAATCTGTTTGTCACCAGCGGGTTCCACCAGGTGATCGCGGAGAACATTCCCGCGCTGGGCGAGATGCTGGGCGGGTTCTTCGGCGCGCCCGCCGTGATCGTCGCGGCGATCGCGGTGGTGTGGGCGCTGGCAGTTGCGCGGCGGCGCGCGTTGTTCCTGGCGTTGTGCGTGTTGCTGCCGTGGAGCATCATCCTGGTGTTGTCGCCCAATCCATCCAACCGCTACTGGTTGCTAGGGATGCCGCCGCTGTTCGTGCTGGTCGCTGCCGGGCTGTGGCGCGGCGCGGACGCGCTGGCGCGGCGGGTAGGGCGCATCCCGGCGCGGATCGGGCTGGCGCTGCTGATCGCGACGTGGCTGGCGGGGATCGCGCTGCCGTTTGTGTGGGACGCGTGGCACGATCCGCTGGCGCTGCACGTGCCCGAACACGATCGATGGGAATATTACACCAACTTCTCGTCAGGCTATGGCTGGCGCGAAGCGGTTGACGCCATGCACGCGCTGCCGCGCTCCGAAACGAGCGGGCGCGTGCCGGTCGTCAGCACGATCGTCGGGTGTCACGCACTGCGCCTGTACGTGCCGGAAGATGGCGTGCTGAATATCAAGTGCCCGTTCTTCGGCTGGGAAGGCGAGCACATCGATAACGTGATCGCGGATCTCGAAGGGTTCCTGGCAGCGGAGAGCGTAACCTATCTACTGGCTGAGCCGGACGCGCCGTTTGTGGATCTGGCGCGGCTCCCGGTGCGGCTGGCGCTGGTGGAGCGCTTTGAGCGGCCCTTTGGCGGGGTCGCGGTCGATGTGTACCATGTGACATCGCGTGAGGCTGGTTAGCGAGTTGTGCACTGGGGGATGGGTCCGCCAACCACCCCCATCCTTCCGACTTGCGGTCGGCGTTCCTTCCCCCAGGGCGAGGGAAGGAAGAAGAACGGGACGGACTCCCATCTCCGAATTTTGGACGAGGGGCGAAAGGATAGGCTTCACCCGGCGCAAGCGCATAATTCGCTCTAGCAGCCGCCGATCTCGCTGGCGAGCGCGCGCAAGTGGTCTTCCGCGATACGGGCTGAGGCGATGCGGTCGGCGGGGTTTTTGGCGAGCATCACGTCTAGCAGCGCGGTGAGCGCGTCGGGCGCGTCCGGGCGGGTGGCGCGCAAATCGGGCAGCGGGTGGTCGAGGATTGCGCGGGCGATGCGCACGTCCGTCCGCCCTGTGAACGGCACCGCGCCCGCTAGCATTTCGTAGAGCACAATCCCCAGAGACCAGATATCGCCGCGCGCATCAATCGGCTCGCCAAGACAGGCCTCAGGGCTGAGGTAGGGCGCGGTCCCGATCCGTGTGCGCGGGCGCGTGACGCCGGAGACGGTTACCAGGCGCGCGACGCCGAAATCCGCCAGTCGCGGCACGCAATCGGCGGCGAGCATGACGTTCGACGGCTTAACGTCGCGGTGCACGATGCCACGTGCGTGGGCGTGGTCGAGCGCCCCCGCAAGCTGCGCCGCGATGCTCACGGCCTCACCGAGCGGCAGGCGGCCTTCGCGCTTCAGCCGGTCGAACAGCGAGCCACCGTAGATGTACTCCATGACGATGTACTCAAAATCGGTGTCGCGGAAGGTGTCTCGCAGGCGCACGATGTTCGGATGATCGAGCGAGGTGAGCACCTCGGCTTCGCGCTGAAAACGCTGCCACGCGATCTCGTCGGCGTCTCGCGAGACGGTGAGCTGCTTGATCGCCACCATCTCGCCGGTGTGCATATCGGTCCCCCGGAACAGGTAGCTGGTCTTGCCGGGATGCACGACGTGATCCAGCCGGTAACGATCCCGCAGCAGCGCGGCGCGGCTTGACCGGTTCAACTCGGAATGCTCGCGCGCGACATGGCGTGCGCCATTGCGGCGCAACGCGAACAGCACGCTCTCGTGGACTAGGCTGCGCAATACGCAGTTGCCGAGCGCGTCGGCGCGCACTGCGCCCGCCAGCCACGCCTGCCGGGTCGCGGGGTGGGCGAGCGCGAACCTCACTGTCTCCTGATGATCCAGCAGCGTGTCGATCAGGTCGCGCACTGCTGCGTCTTCCGTGATGGCCTGCCAGAGCCGGTCAAAGCTCGCGTCTTCGAACAGATCGCGGCGCACAGCGCGATCCACGTCGTCGAGCAGCAGCCCGCCAGTGGGCACGGCGCGGTCCAGCGCGGCGCAGAGGACGTGCGTCAAGTACACGTCGCCCTCGGTCCACTCGTAGATGCGCTCCGGCACGTCCGAGGCGATCTGGCGCGTCTCGGTGCCAAGCTGCGCGATCAGATAGGTGAGCGCTTCGAGGTCGGCGTCAGTAATATAAACCGTCCGCTCGGGGGGGAACGGCGACGCGCTATCCTCGCTTGCCGCGCTGGCGAAGTGGCTCCCGGCCAGCACAATCGCGAGCCGTTCCAGCGTGCGATCCTCGGTATGCGCGCGCAGGTTGGCGAAGAAATCTGCGTTGAACGCAGGCGGCACGGCGTCCGCTTCGTCCAGCAGCAGCACGAGCGTCTTGTGGCGCGGCAGGCGTTTGAGCGCGGCGCGCACCGCGTGCATCCAGGCGAGCGCAGGCGCGGCAGCCGGGTCCAGTGACGCGGGCGCGACGCCGGTTTGGCGCGTCAGCCGGTCAAGCAGCGCGGCGTACCACGCAGGCTCGTCAAGGTTCGCCAGCTCGCCCAGCGCGAGGTAAACGGGCATCCAGCGCGGAGACGCGCCAAGCTGCCCCCACTGGCGCAGCAGCATACTCGATTTTCCGCTGAGGTGCGGCCCGACGACCGCCATCACCCCACGTTGACGGATCAGCGCTTCAAGGCGGGCGTCTGCCGGGCGCAGCACGTAGAGGTGCGCGGACTCCGGCGGCAGCGGCCCGTGTGTGTGAAACAAGGCGCTTTCAGAGGTCAGCGATCGTTTTGCGAGCATTGGTGGCTTAATCCATCCCGGTTGCCCCGGTTATAACGTATTTCCGGGCGGGGCGAAATGTGAGTTCCGTGGGATCGCGCGGATGCGTGGCACGCCAGCGCGCGAGCGTCTATGATTGTGCGTTATGGACGAGATTCGTGTGTTGGTGGTTGCGGACGATCCGCTGGCGCGCGCCGGGCTGGCGGCGCTGCTGGCGGGGGAAGAAAGCTGCGAGGTTATCGGGCTGGCGTCTGGTGAGGATGATTTGGACGCAGCGTTAACCGCCTATTTGCCGGATGCGGTGGTGTGGGATGTCGGCTGGGACGCGGCGGATCTGCCCGACGCGCTGGCGGAATGGGACGACGAAGCGCCTCCGCTGGTCGCGCTGCTGCCGGAGCCGGGGTTGAGCGCGACGCTGTGGGCGGCAGGCGCGCGCGGGATTTTGCCACGCTCCGTATCGAGCGAGCGGCTGGCCGCGGCGTTGATCGCGGTCTGCACGGGGCTGGCGGCGCTCGACCCGGACCTGATGGCAACCCTGCCCGCGCCCGCAGCGCCCGCCTCAATTGAGGCGCTGACGCCACGCGAGACGGAAGTGCTCGAACTGCTGGCGGAAGGGCTGGCGAACCGCGCCATCGCGCAGCGGCTCGGCATCAGCGAGCATACGGTCAAATTCCACCTGAACGCAATTCTCGGCAAGCTCGGCGCGCAGAGCCGCACCGAAGCGGTCGTCCTGGCGATCCGGCTGGGGCTGCTGGCGACCTGACCTACCCATTCGGATAGGCCGTTCCCCCTCAAAGAGATGATCTCGCGACGGCGCCGATCGCGTATCCTGGTAGGCAGTGAATATCAGACACCAGGAGAGGAACACCCTATGGCAAGTATGCTAGAGCAAGTATCGAACGATTTCGCAGCCGCCGTCGAAGGCGTGAGCCCGGCGGTCGTCCGCGTTGACGCGCGGCGGCGCTTCCCGGCGTCGGGCGTGGTCTGGTCCAGCGATGGCGTGATCGTCACGACGCACCACGTCGTCCGGCGCGAAGAAGGGATCACGGTCGGGCTGGCGGATGGGCGCATCGTGGCGGCGACGCTCGTCGCGCGCGATCCGAGCACCGATCTGGCCGTGCTGCGCGCCGAGGTCGACGGCCTCACACCGCCTGCGTGGGCGGACGATACCGCGCTGCGCGTTGGGCAGTTGGTGCTGGCGGTCGGGCGGCCCGACGAAGGGTTGCAGGCGTCACTGGGCGTGATCAGCACGCTCGACGGCGCGTGGCGCAGCCCAGCAGGCGGCCAGATCGAGCGCTACGTCCAGTCCGATCTGACGATGTACCCCGGCTTTTCGGGCGGGGCACTGGTTGGCGCGGCGGGCGACGTGATCGGCGTGAACACCTCGGCGCTGTTGCGCGGCGCGAGCGTGACCATCCCGGCCTCGACGCTGCAGCGCGTGGTCGAGGCGCTGCTGGCGCATGGCCGCGTGCGGCGTGGCTATCTGGGGATCGGCTCGCAGCCGGTGCGCCTACCGGATGCGCTGGCGACCGAGCTGGGTCAGGAGACGGGGTTGCTGCTGGTCAGCGTGGAGCCGGACAGCCCTGCCGGGCAGGCCGGGCTGCTGCTGGGCGATACGATCGTGGCGCTGGCGGGTGAGCGGGTGCGTCACCTGGACGACCTGCAAGCGATCCTCAGCGGCGATCTCGTCGGGCAGGCGGTGA
>Ga0079224_100014362_pt1 | contig 11059 bp, 6 predicted proteins | sample Stecom2015_FD_80414 | JGI IMG/M metagenome (GOLD analysis project Ga0079224, IMG submission 80414) | Agricultural soil microbial communities from Utah to study Nitrogen management - Steer compost 2015 | ecosystem: Environmental > Terrestrial > Soil > Agricultural land | place: USA: Utah...
TCGTGGACGGCGGCTCCGTGACCGTGCCGACGTTCGCCATGTACAGCACTGACGGCGAGTGGATCATCGAGGGCTACGGCGTCGATCCGGACATCGAGGTCGAGGCCGACCCGGCGCGGCTCGCCCGCGGCGAGGATCCCCAGCTCGAGCGCGCGATCCAGGAAGTGCTGCGGCTGCTCGAGGCCAACCCGCCCGTGCGGCCGAACAAGCCGCGCTACCCGAACCGCGCGCCCGTGACCAGCACGGCGAGCGACGCGGCGGGACAGCGCTGAGAGCCGCAGCGGAAAGCAAGGGCGGGGATGGGCCGTTCGCCCATCCCCGCCCGCCCCCTGAACTGCAGTCCGCCCTACCGCCTCACGGGTGGTAGTACAGCGGCGCGCCCGGCCCGAGCGGCAGTCCGGCCAGGATCCACACCACCAGCATCACGGTCGTGACCACGCCGAACGCGATCGAGTACGGCAGCATCGTCGAGATGATGCTGCCGATGCCCAGCGAGCGGTCGTACTTGCGCGCGAAGATGATGATCAGCGGGAAGTACGGCAGGAGCGGCGTAATGATGTTCGTGAACGAATCGCCGACGCGGTACGCGGCCTGCACCAGCTCGGGCGAGTAGCCCAACAGCATCAACATCGGCACGAAGATCGGCGCCATGACCGCCCACTTCGCCGAAGCGCTGCCGATGAACAGATTCACGAACGCGGCCAGGAACACGAACGACACGATCAGCGGGATGCCCGTGAAGTTCGCCGCCTCCAGGCCCTTCGCCCCGGTGATCGCCAGGATGATCCCCAGGTTCGACCAGTTGAAGAACGCGATGAAGTGCGCCATCGCGAACGCCAGCGCGATGTACGCGCCCATGCTCCCCATCGACTCGGCCGTCATCCGCGCCGCGTCCCGGTCACTGCGGATCGAGCCGGTCGCGATGCCGAACGCCAGCCCCGGCAGCAGGAAGAAGAACAGCATCAGCGCGACGATGCTCGAGAGGAACGGCTGGATCTCACCGTTCTCACCGCGCAGGATGCCGTTGCTCGGCGCGGCCATGGCAACGATCGCCAGGATCACGAAGAGCAACGCCGCGCCCGCCGCGATCAGCCCCTTGCGCTCGACCTCCGGCGTCAGCGGATTCTCCTCGGCCTCGGTCCCGTCTGCTTCCGGCGTGCCGCGGTACTCGCCCAGCCGGGGCTCGATGATGCGGTCGGTGACGAACGTGCCGGCCGCCACGAGCACGGGCACGAGGGCCGCCATGAGGTACCAGTTCGCCGTCGGGTCGACCGTGTAGCTGGGGTCGATGATCTGCGCTGCGGGCTCCGTGAACCCGGCGAGGAGCGGATCCAGCGAGGTGAGCAGCAGGTTCGCACTGAACCCGCCGGACACGCCCGCGAAGGCGACGGCGAGGCCGGCGATCGGGTGCCGGCCCATGCTGTGGAAGATCACAGCGCCGAGCGGGATGAGCACGACGTAGCCCGCGTCCACCGCCAGGCTGGAGAGCAGGGAGGCCAGCACCACGGCGGCCGTGACCAGCGACCGCGGCACGCCCCGCAGGAACGCGCGCAGCGCCGCCGCGATCAGGCCGGTCCGCTCCGCCACGCCGATGCCGAGCATGACCACCAGCACCAGCCCGAGCGGCGGGAAGGCCATGAAGGTCTGCGGCATCTCCTGGAGGATCCGCTGGATGCTCCCGCGGCTGAGCAGATCGACCGCGGCGATCTCCTCGCCGGTCTGCGGGTGCGCCACGGCCGCGCCCATCCGCGCGGCGACCCACGACGCGACGAGTACCAGGCCGATGAGGAGGACGAAGAGCGTGAGGGGGTCTGGCAGCCGGTTCCCGACCCGCTCGACCGCGTCCAGCAGTCGCGCTGGGATGGATGCCCTGCGCTCCTCGATTCGAGTTTTTGTGATACTCATGCCCTTTCCCGCTGTCCGTGTGGCACGTTCTGGGTGGTCACCGTGGCCCGGCGCTCGCCGTTGCCGGGCGGTATTCTATGGCTGATACGCGGCAAGGCAAACATCTGATCCGACGCGCGCACACACACACGCGCGGACCGCACCCGACCCGCGGCCGCGCAACCGGCCGCGACGCACGCGAGACAGCGGGCGCCGCCCGGGCCGAACCGCACGCGCGGAGCGGGGTTCAACAAGGCACGGCCGAGCCCCCTCTCCGCGCGCCGGGACGCGCCGGAACGCTGGCGCGGCCGGACGTTCACGGAGGAGCCCCCCACTCCGCGCGCCGGGGCGCGCCGCGTCGATCCCGGGGAGGAACGATTCGGTTGGACACGATCCAGGCCACGCCGGCCGAACGCGCGCTCCGCGTGCTGCGCGACGTCTTCGGCTACGAGGAGTTCCGGCCCGGGCAGCTCGAGGTAATCGAGACGGTGCTGTCGGGGCGCGACTGCATCGCCATCATGCCGACGGGCGCCGGCAAGTCGCTGACCTTCCAGCTCCCCGCGAAGCTGCTCCAGGGGACCGTGCTGGTGCTCTCGCCGTTGATCTCGCTCATGAAGGACCAGGTCGACGCGCTGACGGAGCTGGGCTTCAAGGCGACGACGATCAACTCGACGCTGGACTTCGAGGAGCGCCGCCGTCGGCTCTCCGGCCTGCGGCGGGGGGAGTACGAGCTGGTGTACCTCGCGCCGGAAGCGCTGGACGGCTCGCTGCGCGACATCCTGCGCACCTGCCCCATCGCGCTGCTCGTGGTGGACGAAGCCCACTGTATCAGCCAGTGGGGCCACGACTTCCGACCGTCGTACCGCCGGCTGGCGGGGCTGCGCGAGGAGCTGGGGGTCCCCGTTCTGGCACTGACCGCGACGGCGACGCGGCCGGTCGCGCGCGACATCGTCCGCCAGCTCGGGATGGTCAAGCCCGGCGGGTACAAGGGATCGTTCTTCCGGCCGAACCTGCGCATCCGCTGCCGCAAGAAGGGGCAGGGCGACACGCGCCGCGAGATCCTCGCGCTGATCCGGGCGCACGCGGGCGAGAGCGGGATCGTCTACTGCCTTTCCCGCAACACGGTCGAGCAGACGGCCGCGTTCCTGCGCAGGAACGGCATCCGCGCGCTGCCGTACCACGCCGGCCTGAGCGACGAGGAACGGGCGCGCAACCAGGACGCGTTCGCGCGCGACGACGTGGAGGTCATCGTCGCGACCATCGCGTTCGGCATGGGCATCGACAAGTCCAACGTGCGGTTCATCATCCACCGCGACATGCCGAAGGACGTCGAGTCCTGGTACCAGGAGATCGGCCGCGCGGGGCGCGACGGGCTCCCGGCCGAGTGCTGCACGTTCTACTCGTGGGCGGACGTCAAGCTGCACGAGCGCTTCCTGGACGACCTGACGGACCCGGAGCTCAAGCGCGAGCGTCAGGCCGCGACCGTCCGCCTGTTCCGGATCCTCGAGCGGAAGGCATGCCGGCACGCCTCGCTCCTCGCGTACTTCGATGAGCGCATCCCGCCCTGCGGCACGTCGTGCGACGTTTGCGACGGCAGGACCATCGAGGCGATCGCCGCGGAGGCCACGGTTAGGCGCGGGAGTGCGGGAGAGGCGGCGCGGACCACGCCATCACGGAGCGCGGCGGCCCGGCCGGGTGCCGCGGCGGGGAGCGCCGCGTGGGGGCAGGCGCCCCCCGCCGCGCGCAGGAGCGGCGAGCGGCACGACGCCGCGGCCCACGAGCAGGAGCTGTTCGAGCGTCTGCGCGCACTGCGCAAGCGGCTCGCCGACCGGCAGAACGTGCCGGCGTACATCGTCTTCAACGACGCCGTGCTGCGCGAGCTCGCGGCGCAGCGGCCGCTCACGCCCGCCGAGATGCTCGCCGTGCCCGGCGTGGGCATGACCAAGCTCGAGCGCTACGGCGCGGTGTTCCTGCGCGAGATCCGGGAGTTCCTGAGCGAGCTCGGAACGGATTCGACGTGAGGCGTGCGCCAGGTCCCGCTTCACGCCAGGGCCGGCGCCGCACTCAATGCGAAGCGCCCACGCCCGCGGCCTCGCGCGCGCGCAGCCGCTGGACCGTGTAGCCGCGCTTCTCGAGCAGGTCCACGACACTGCCCTCGCCCACCAGGTGCGCGAGGCCGACGATCACCATGGCGCGCTCGCCGCCGCGCAGCAGCGCCTCGATCTGCGGCACCCACTGGCGGTTGCGGTTGGTGAGGAGACGCTCTTCCAGCTCCGGCTGGCCGCGCATCGACTCCGTCATCAGCGCGGCCAGCGCATCGGCATCGCCGGCCTGCCACAGCGTGGTCGAGTGATCCAGCTTCGCGACCGCCGAGTCCAGGTCGGCGAGCGTCCTGCGCACGAACATGACCTGCGCCTCGGCGCTGAGCCCGTCCAGCGCCGAGAGCTGATCGTCCGCCGTCTCCAGCCCCATGGTCCGCTTCCCCGCCGCGGCGGCGCGCTGGTGGAAGTGGGCGTCGATGCCGGAGGCCCCGTCGAACCCGGCGCGCTGGAGCACGAGCGCCGAAAGTGTCATCGCCGCGAACCACGGCTTCATGCCCTGGACCATCGCGGGCGGGAGCGAGAGCTCCTGGCCGCGGCGCTCCAGCTCACCGAGCAGATCCGCCGGCAGGTCGTCCGCGATCGTACGGCCGGACTGGTACATGCCGCGCGCCATCATCGCCGTAGCCGCCTGCGCCAGCTCGGCGGCGTCCAGCTCGAACGCCACGACGTCCGCCGAGTCGAACACCTCGTAGATCGTCGGGTCCAGCGGGTAGACGTCGGGCCGTAGCAGGTGGATCGACCCCAGCAGGTGCACCGTGCTGCTGCCGTCCGTGACCTCCCAGAGCGGCAGCCACCCCGGCTGCTCCGGCGAGCTCCCGTCTCGTGCGCCCCACCCCAGCAGCACGGTGGCCAGCGCCAGCGGCGCGACCGCACCGAGAATCCGTCGGCTCCGTAGATGCCGCATCATCGTCGTCTCCTGTCCTGGGACCGCCGCCCTCGACCGCGGGCGGCACCGTCACCGATCCGTGAAGATCCCCGGCGTACGCCCGGGGCGGGAGCCGCTCTCGCATACCGGGCCCGGCGCGAGAACGCGGCGCCACTTGTAATCTGTGGTGGGCGATTCGTGCAAGTGAACCGGGCAGCTCACGGGCGGCTGTCGTGAGCCCGTCCTGCACGATGATCGGACTGATCGTCACCTGGTACTCGGAGTCGCGGTCGAGCGCCCAGTCCGACGGCCGACCAGCTCTTCCCGGAAACGACGTTCACCGAGAGCTCGACTGCCTGCCGCGCGGCCCGGCGCGCGCACCGGTGCGTTGCGCCTCGTTCGGCGCCGGCCAAGGGCGCGAGCGCCGCGGCCGTGCGGCCCTCCCGCGCCTCACCGCGACCGCTGCGATTCCGCCGCGCGCGGCTCGAGGTCCTGCAGGCTGAGCTGGTGCTTCGGCGGATGGGGCAGCACGACCCGGCGGGTCGTGCGCAGGTTGCGGTCGACGTGGAGCAGCTCGCCGGGCTCCATGAGGGTCCAGGCGCGCGACTCGGTCATCGGCTCGCTGGCGATGATGACGCTGGGGAGGCGGGCGAGGTCCTGGCTGCGCACGCGCACGGTGCCGGCGGCGCTCGTGGCATCGAGGTGGCGGCCGCCGTGCGGCTCGCGCTCGAGCATCCACAGCTCGTGCGTGTCGGGATAACGGAGCGCCCACAGGTCGGTGTGCGTGGTGAGGATGATGTTGAGCGCGTAGAGCGGCAGGTGCTCGGCGACCCAGCGCGCGGCCGAGACGAGGCCTCGCTCGACGTCGCCGAGGCGATCCACCTCGGTGGTCACGAGCGCGAGGAACCGCTCCGAGTCGGTTTCGCCGCGCACGAGCTCGCGGGCGGCCCCCAGGCGGGCCTCGAGCTCGTGAAGGCCGCCAATGTGGCCGTTGTGCGCGAGCATCCGGTCCTGCATGAGGAACGGATGCGTGTTCTCCACGCTCAGCCCGCCGACGGACGCGAGCCGGACATGGGCGATGAACGTGCGGGACCGCACTTCCTTCGCGTCACGGGAGAACGACGGGTCGCGCCAGGCGGGTTCGGGATCGCGCAGGCGCTCGGGGTGCGTTTCGGGGTGGTACCAGCCGAGCCCGGTGCCATCCGGCTCGCGGCGGCTCTGGCGCGCGAGCGAGTCGTGCGCGTCGAGCAGCCAGAAGGTGGCCGTGACACGCTCGGGTCCGCTCGCCATGCCGAAGAGGCGGCACACGGTCCCTCCTAGTGGTGGAAGCCGGTCGCGTGTGGTTCGCGGAGAGGCCGGCCCGTGCGCTCCAGCCCGGCGACGACGCGCTCGAGGTGCCCGAGCAGCAGCTCCGCCATATCGCGGCTGAACCCGTTGCGCACGACGATGCGCAGCACGGCCACATCGTCGAGATGCGGGGGCATGTGGTACGCCGGCACGATCCAGCCGTAGCGGCGGAGCGCGGCGGAGACGTCGAAGGCGGTGTAGTTGCGCACGTCGTCGCGCAGACGGAACGCGAACGCGGGCACGGCGCCGCCGTCCGAGAGCAGCTCGAACGGGCCCAGCCCGGCGATCATCGAGGCGAGCCACGTCGCCGTGTCGCGGCAGGCCTGCTGCACGCGCCGGTACCCCTCCCGCCCCAGCCGGAGCAGGTTGTAGTACTGCGCGGCGACCTGCCCGCCGGGTCGTGAGAAGGTCAGCGCGAAGGTGGGCATCTCGCCGCCGAGGTAGTCGACGCCGAAGACCAGCTCTTTCGGCAGCGCTTGCCGATCCCGCCACACGATCCAGCCGATGCCCGGGTAGACCAGACCGTACTTGTGCCCAGACGCGTTGATGGACTGCACGCGCGAGACGCGGAAGTCCCACGCGATGCCGGGATCGAGGAACGGCGCGATGAATCCGCCCGACGCCGCGTCGACGTGGATCGGGACGTCGAGCCCCCGCTCGTCCTGGAGGCGGTCGAGCGCGTCTGCGATCTCCGCGACCGGCTCGTAGCTGCCGTCGAACGTGGAGCCCATGACTGCGACGACGCCGATCGTGCTCTCGTCGCAGTGCGCGGCGGCCCCCTCCGCGGTGAGATGGAGCCGCCCGGGGCCGAGCGGGACCTGCCGCGGCTCGACGTCCCAGTAGCGGCAGAACTTGTCCCAGCACACCTGGACGTTGGCACCCATCACGAGGTTCGGCCTGCCGTGCGCTGCGCCGGCGCCGCGACGCCGCTCGCTCCAGCGGCGGAGCAGCGCGAGGCCGCCCAGCATGCACGCCTCGCTGGACCCGGTGGTCGAGCAGCCCGTCGCCGGCCCATCGAGCGGCGCGGACCAGAGATCGGCGAGCATGCGGACGCAACGCCGTTCGAGCTCGGTGGTCTGCGGGTACTCGTCCCGGTCGATGAAGTTCTTGTCGACGCACTCGTCCATGAGCCGCCGCGCCTGCGGCTCCATCCAGGTCGTGACGAACGAGGCGAGGTTGAGGCGCGCGTTGCCGTCGAGCAGCAGCTCATCGTGGACGATCTGGTAGGCGGTGTCGGGTGGCAGGCCGGATTCCGGGATGCGGTCGCGCGGAACCTCGCCCAACTCTCCTGGGCGAGTGAACTGCGGGAGCAGCGACACGGCACCCGCACCCTCTCGCGGTCGGGCTTCATGGAGGGCCATGCGGCTCTCGCTCCATCGGGATCGATGACAGGTCAGGGGCGCACAGGCGGGGCAAGATGCATGCTACACGACGTCGTGCCGCCGCCAGACACCGGCACCGATCGCAGTTGACGGCGCCATCACTGCGCCGGGCGGGAGGCCAGGCGCCGCCGGACGCCGATGCGTACGGGGCGAACGGCAGCGCACAGATCCTGCGGGTCGACGAGCCGGACGTGGAGGTGCGGAGCTGGCGTGGAGGCGGTGATGGGCTGGTTGTTCCCGCGTTCGCCGAGACGGGTGGTGGCCGGTTGGTCGTGCGGCGCGCTCGGCGCGGCGCTCCTTCTGCTCGCTGGCGGAGCCGGCGCGCGGCTGCATGCCCAGCAGGCCGATACAGTGGTGTTCGTCAACGTGAACGTAGTCCTGGCGGATCGGTACGAGATCCTCCCGGACCAGATGGTCGTGGTTCACGCCGGCAGGATCGCGGAGATCAGGCCGACAGGTTCCGGCGCTGCTCCGGCAGGCGCCCGGCGAGTCGAGGCGCAGGGCCGCTACCTGGCGCCGGGCCTGATCGAGCTGAACGGCCGCATCCCGCACCCGAAGGACGTGTACGGTCGGGAGGACGCGTTGCTCGCGTACCTCGCGCGCGGGGTGACAGGAGTGCGCGGCCACCGGACGCACTCGTCGCAGACGGAGCTCCAGAGCCGGATCGAGGCGGGCAAGATGCTGGGGCCGCGGCTGTTCCTGACGGAGGCGCCGAACGGAACGCCCGCGGACCCGGAGGGAGGCCCTCGTGGGCCGGATGACTGGGTCGGCGACTGGGCCGCACGCCCGATGGGCATGACCGCGTACGAGTTCCTCTACACGCTCACGGCAGGCGCAGCGGCGGCGCTGGGCGACACCACGGGCTCTGGCACGATCGAGGTGGGCCGCGAAGCGAACCTGGTCTTGCTCGAAGCGAATCCGTTCGAGGGCGTGGCGGCTGCGTTCGCGCGCCCGGCCGGCGTGATGGTGCGAGGGCGATGGCTCTCACGCGCGGAGCTCGAGGAGGCGATCGAGGCGCGCGCCAGGGACCTGGTGCACGACCATTACGGCGCGCTGGATGGCGGCGCGCCCACCAGGACGAGTTGCACGGGGACCACGCTGCAGGACTGCTTCGGCGGTGATGCCGACTGCCAGGCGTGCAACACCCGGGCGATGGCGAAGCAGCGGCCGATCCTGCTCGAGCGTCTCGATCTTCTCGCCGCACTGTACCCGGAGAGTGACTGGATCGCCGGGCAGCGCGTGAACTTCGCGCTCCAGCAGGACGATTACGACCGCGCGTGGGCCGCCGCCGAAGCGTGTGCCGGTACGGAGTGGTGGTGCCAGGCGCTGCGCGGCTACGTGCTCCACACCAGAACGCCGGGCGCAGGCGAAGTTCAGTTCGACTCGGCGCTCGCGGCCGCGCCGCCGAACGCTCCGGCCTGGGGAACGCCCGTGCATCCGCCCGCCGGCGACCGGGGGCTGCACTGCGAATGGTCCGATCTCTCGGCGCTCCTTCCCGCATCCCTGCGCGAGGAGTACGGGCGTGCCGGCTGCACGGAGAACGAATCGTTCAACGAGCGGTTCTGGTGGCTGACCGACCCGCTCTGGAGCCGCCCCGGCAACGAGCGGCGCGCCGAGCATCTGGCACGCAACGTGGCGATGCGGCTGCACGATGAGATCCTGCGGCTCCGCAATTCCTTCCACCCACAGAGCCACCACCAGGATGTGATGCCGTTCGGTCTGCCGAACTCCTGGCGCTTGCTCGGCACGGCCGGGAGCACCATTCCCGCCCGCATCGAGCTGTACGTCAACGGCGGCTACAGCTTCACGCCGGACGCCGACCGGTTCCACGATCCGGTGAACTCGACCGCCGAAGACTGGGAGCTGAAATGGAACCACGGCCACGAGCGCATGATCACCCGCGAGAAGTGGTACAACCTCGACCATCAGACGGTGGTGCTGCGCCGCGGACGCCGGCTGAGCGTGCTCGCCGCCGCTCAACTGCCAGGCGAGCTCGCCGTCCGGGACAGCCTTGCCGCGTACCTGGCGATGGGCCGGCCCGCCGATCTGCACGTCGAGCTGGCCGAGGCGCGGGTCGGAGCGAACGGCGTCGTGCGTGCGAGCCTCGAGCTGGACAGCGCGGAGTGGGTGGCCAGCATCGAGGCGGTGGGCGAGGGGTTCCGCGCTCGCGCCCGGCACGGCGCGCCGCCGCCAGTCCTGGAGAACGGGTTCGGCGTGTCGGACGTGGTGCTCTTTGACGATCGATACGACCTCGGCGACGTCACGCTCGTCGATGCCATGCTCCCGTCCGCCTCGCTCACCGGCCGGCTTTCCGTCGGCGTGTACTTCGAGGTCTACGGCGTCCGGGAGGACGAGCCGCTCCGCATCACCATCGCGGGCGAGCGCATCGGGGGATCGTTCTTCCGGCGCATCACACGCGCGGTCCTCCGCCGGAAGCCCGAGCGGCCGCTGCGCCTGAAATGGACGGAGGGCGCGCGGGGAAGCGTTGCCGGCGCGATGCAGCGCTCGCTCACGATCGATCTGTCCGACCTTCCCAACGGCGACTACCGCCTTGCCCTGACCATCGAACGGGGCGAAGGCGAGGCCGTTACGTCGTCGCGAGTGATCCGGGTGAAGAAGCCGTAGTGATCCGGGCGTGCGCGCGAGCCGCCAGTCGGCGCGCGATCGCCGGTGCACGCGCCATCTGGCGGTCAGGCGGTCGTGGTCCTGCAGGTGGCGCCCGTCCGCCTACCTTCCCGCCTTCTGCAACGGCTTCACCGCCTTCAGCACCTCCCGCGTGAGGTCCCACTGATTGAAGCCCTGGCGGCCCCAGTCCAGCCCGCGGCGCACGATGACGAGATCGTGCGACGGGACGACGACGACGTACTGCCCGCGGTTGCCCGCCGTCGAGTACGCATCCTTCGGCACGTCCGTGCGGTCGTCCGGCACGAGCCACCACTGTCCGCCGTACATGTTGCCACGCTCGGCCGTCGCCGGCGCGGGCGTGCGCACGAACTCGATCCACTCCTCCGAGAGCAGCCGCTCGCCGTTCCACACGCCGCCTTGCTCGTACAGCATGCCGAAGCGGGCGAGGTCGCGGGCGTTGGTGTAGACCTGGCTGCTCAGGACGAAGTCGCCGAAGCGGTCCGTGGAGACCAGCGTGTTGCGCATGCCGATGCGGTCGAGCAGCGCCTTGCGCGGGAACTCCAGGTACGCTTGCCCCCCGCCCAACGCCAGCTTCATCGCGAGCACGCCCAGCAGTGTGTCGTAGTTCTCGTAGTCCCAGTAGGTGCCCGGCTCGCGGATCAGCGCGCGGCGCAGCGCGCCCTCCACCGAGCTCGCGCCCGCCCAGTAGGCGAGGCCGGAGCCCGTCGCGTACTCGAGCCCGCTGTTGTCCACCGGGTCCAGACCGCTCGACATGTTGAGCACGTGCCGGAGCGTGATCGCGTTGCGCGGGTCGGTCTCCGGCGAGCGGACGCGCGGCAGCCACTCGAAGCCCA